>JAABUS010007811.1_pt1 | contig 12036 bp, 12 predicted proteins | sample 5560161 | NCBI WGS metagenome assembly JAABUS01 (sample SAMN10711885, study PRJNA513376) | rock metagenome | isolation source: Antarctica rocks | place: Antarctica: Victoria Land, Trio Nunatak nord | collected 2016-01-04 | reverse complement strand
AGCATAGCAACGGCCCCGCCATGGATTGCGCCGCCTCTTGGGCTGCCAGCGCAGGAATTAGGGCCCTCGGCGAGGCGAATCCTGCGCTCCACCTCCTGCCGGCGACGGCAACGGCAACGGTCAGGGCGCGGGGAACGGCGCCCGCCGACCTCGGTCCAAGCGCGCCGCTCCCATCCGGGTCACACACGACCCCGAAGCCGTCGACGACTGACGGGGCCGGAGTCGGTCGTCAGCGACCGGTGCGCGACCGGATGCGGGCCGCCAGGTCGTACGCCGGCGGCTTGTCGAGGATCCCGTCGAGCACGACGCTCCGCCCGGCCGAGCTGATGGAGAGGGTGGCGGCCCGCTGGTCCTCCCAGCCCTGCACCTCGAGCCCGCCGTCCACGGAGAGCGTGACCACCGCGGGAGCCCAGTCCCGCTGGTCGGCGGCCACCACGCGGCGATCGGTGAGCACGACCACGGCGGGCACGCCGGCCAGGTCGCCCGAGGCCACCGCTTCCACCTTCTCGCCGTCGTCGAGGGCGGCGGCGGCGACGACCAGTGAGGTGCGGACCCGGTTCAGCGCCGAGCGCTCGAGCCGGCCGGCGGCTGACCCGAGGCCATGGGGATCAGCCGGCGTCGCCGCCGCCGGGGGTGGCGCTGCCGCTGGGGGCGGAGGGGCGGGTGGCGGTGCGTGCATCGACGTGGCGCCGGACGCGGTCGGCGGTTGGGGCGAGGCGGTCGGGGACGGCTCCGGTTCGGGGGCGGGCGGCGAGGCGCCGCCCTCGGGGCCACCGGCGGGCGCCTGCTCCACCCGGCTGCCGCAGGACATGCAGAAGACCGAGCCCGGAGGGTTGATCGCACCGCAGGACGGACACAGCATTCGACACCTCGGGCGGCTGGCGGGTCGGGGCGGCGACAGCGTAGGGCACCGCGAGCCCGCCCGGGCCTGGCCTACCGGGCCAGCGCCCTCTCGAGCAGCTCCCGGCCACCAGGCGGCAGGGTGAGGTCGAGGGCGGCGGCGCGGCCGGGCTCGCTCATCTTGGCGAGGGTGCGCCGGAGCACCTCGACGGTCCTCTCCTCGCCGAGACGTTCGGCCAGGTCCCCGTAGTCGGTGACGAGGAACGTGAGGCAGAGGGCGTCCTCGTGGGTCTGCACCGCCGGGTCGGTGCCGAGGCCCTGCTTGGCCACGATGGCCTCGACCCGCTCCACCAGCGCCTCGTCCCGGCCGAGGTCGCGGAGGATCCGCGCCACCTCCTCGCCATGGCGCCTCTTCTGGGTGGTTCGCCACCGCAGGTAGCCGGAGCGCCCGTCGGGGTAGGCGTCGCGCCGCAGGTCCCAGCGCCGGAGGTGCGCCGCCCGGGCGGCCAGCAGCTGGGCCTCGTCGGCGGCAGGATCGAGCCGCTGCACCCAGCTCGTCACGAGCTCGGCGTGCACGAGCTCGGCCGGCCGGTCCACGCCGTCGACCAGCATCCGGTTGGGGTCTTCGGCGTGGACGGCGTCGATGGCGGCCATGGCCGCCGCGAGGTGGTCGCCGGGAGCTTCAGCCACCTGTGGCCGGGGGCCGCAGGTCGACGCGCAGCACGAGCACCCCGTCCTCGAGGGAGGCGTCGGCATCGCCGATCATGGCGAAGTCGGCGAAGTCAACCTGGGCCTGCTGGATGAACTTCGTCCGCTCCGGGCCGGCGACCGGGGGGAGGTTGCGGTTCTTGACCGCACGAGCCCGCTCGGCGAAGCGCTGCACCATGGCGTCGACGTCGAGCTCCTCGGCCATGGCGACACGCTACCGGGCGGCGCCCGGCGGTCGGGCCGGTGGACGGGCCGGTGGACGGGTCCCCGGGGGGCCAGGCCCGGCCCGCACCGCTGCCGGCCGTCCTCGGGAGGCCGGGCTGCCGCCCCGCCCGGCCCGATCGTCATCTCCCCGTCCGGGAGGCGGGCGGCGGGTGCCGGCGCGGTCTGCGGTCGGTCCCCGGGCGCTGACATCCGGATCGGCGCGGTCGAACGGCCGACCGGCCGGTGGACGGTCACCACCCGGCTCCGGTCCCGGTGGTCCGTCGGCCGCCGGCTCGGCGCGGGGCCGGGTGTGACGCCAGTAGAGAGCGGTCAGTACCGCCAGGGCGACGGCCACGGCCACCAGGGCGGCCACGATGTACCACACGGCGCGGGTGTCGTCCTGGGCCGATCCCCGGCCGTCATCGGCCGCCGCCGGCGCCGAGGTGGTGGAGGTGGGCACCGTGGTGGAACCCCGCAGCAGGTCCTCGGTGGTGGTGAGGGTGCTCCCGCCGGGGGTGGTGGTCGACGACGGATCGTCGGCCTGGGAGGGCGCTCCGGCGGACCCGAGACCGAGCGCCAGCGCGAGGGGGACGGCGACCACGAGGGCCCGAGCCGTGGGCCGGGACGAGCTGGTCCTGGGTCCAGCCCGTCGGGCCTTTCGCACTTCGTCTGCTCCCGGCACGATCGCCCGATGGTAGTGGCCGGGGCACCACCATCCCGGGCCCCGGCCAACTCGTTCTGGCATGCAATGCGGCTGCCAGGGCGACCGGAACGCATGCCAGAACCAGTCGCCCTGCGACTCAGCGCTGGTGGACGGGGCAGGAGTACGTCGTGCGCCCGCCGATCGTGCGCCGGTCGAGGGCGGCGCCGTCGCGGGGGCAACGCCCGCCCCGGACCCGGGCCAGGTGCAGGTCGCCGGTGTGCGAGCCGCCCCGACCCAGCAGGTCGTCCAGCGTGGACCGCAACGCCCGGTGCAGGCGCCGGCGCTCGGCAGGGGTGAGGCTTCCCGCCGGTCGGGCGGGGTCGAGACCGGACCGCCAGAGGATCTCGTCGCACAGCAGGTTCCCGATCCCGGCCAGGCGACCCTGGTCCATCAACCGCGCCTTGAGCGGGGCCGCGCCGCCGGCCAGGAGGTCGCGCAGTCCGGCGGGCCCGACGGTGAGCGCGTCCACCCCCATGCGGTCCTCGTCCGGTTCGAGCTCGACGCCGCCGAGGCGGCGCGGGTCCTGGAGCCGCATGGTCCCGCCGTCGGCGAAGCGGAGGGCGAAGCGGTCCCAGGACGGCTCGTCCCGATGGCTGGAGCGCTCGAGCCGGTCGATCCCGGCCACGCCGTCCAGCACCAACCGCCCGGTCATCCCGAACCTCAGCCCCAGGGTGGGGCCCGTGCTGCCGGGCGGCGCCGAGCGGTCGTGGTCGTTACCGGCATCGGCACCGGCATCGGTGTCGAACAGGAGCAGCTTGCCGATCCGGCGGGCGGCTAGCAGTCGCCGGCCGACCATCGCCTCCTCCAGCGCCGCCGCCGTCGTCCCCCGCTTGAGGAACCACGGGTCCGGGGCGAGCACGGCCGCCACCTCCCGGCCCAACGCCCGTTCGGCCAGCCGCCGGTAGTACTCGACCTCGATCAGCTCGGGCACGCCCGTCGATCCCGGCTGCTCAGGCCGGCACGTGCTCGAGGGCCTGGGCGAAGTCGGCCAGCACGTCGTCGCCGTGCTCGAGGCCTACCGACACCCGCACCGAGCCCGGGTCGATCCCGTTGGTCGCGAGCTCCTCGGGGGTGAGGTTGACGTGGGTGGTTGAGGCGGGGTGGGTCACGAGCGTCTCGGGACCCCCGAGCGACGGCGCCATGCGGGCCACCCGCACCGCCTCCACGAACGCCCGCCCACCGTCGATCCCCCCGGCCACGTCGAAGGCCAGGATGCTGCCGGGCAGGTCCATCTGCCGGCGGGCCAGCTCGTGCTGGGGGTGCGACGCCAGTCCGGGGTAGCGCACCCGCACCACCTTGGGATGGGCCTCGAGCGCCTCGGCCAGGCGTTGGGCCGTCTCGCACTGCTGGCGCAGGCGGACGGCCAGCGTGCGGATCCCCCGCAGGCCGTTCATGGCGTCGAACGGCGACGGGCTGGCCCCGTGGAGGACGGCGAAGGACCACAGCCAGGCCAGCAGGTCCTCGCTGCCGGCCACCACGCCCAGGGTGGCGTCGTTGTGGCCGCCGATGCCCTTGGTGGCCGAGTGCACCACCAGGTCGACGCCGTGGGACAGCGGGCGCTGGATCAGAGGGGTGGCGAAGGTGGAGTCGACCACCGTCATCGGACCGGCGATGGACCCGAGCTCGTCGAGGTCGGCGAGGTCGAGGCGGGGGTTGGCCGGGGTCTCGGCCCACACCAGGACGGTGCGTCCCGGCTGCACGGCGGCGGCGAACGCGCCGGGCTCGGTGCCGTCGACGAAGGTGACGTCGATGCCGAAGCGGGGGCAGGCGGTCTGCAGGAGCAGCTGGGTGCCGGCGTAGAGCTGGCGCTGGGCGACGATGTGGTCCCCCGTGGAGCAGAGGCCGAGGACCACGCCGCTGACCGCGCCCATGCCCGACGCGTAGGCCCGGGCCGCCTCGGCATCCTCGAGATCGGCGATGGCCCGTTCGAAGTCGCCGATGGTGGGGTTGCCGTAGCGGGTGTAGAAGCGCTCGGCGCCCACCGACGTGGCCATCCGGCGGGCCCCGTCCACCGTCGGCGTCTCGAACGTCGACGTGGCCCACAGCGCCGGCGCCAGGGCGCTGCCGCTCCCATCCCGGCCGGAGGTGATCGCGCGGGTGTGCGCATGGAGTGCGTCGGGGGCGGTCGGTTCGGTCACGCGGGGTCCTCCAAGGCGTCGAGGAAGGGGCCGACGGCGGCGCTGACCTGTTCGGTCTCGATCAGGAAGGCGTCGTGGCCGTGGGGGCTGTCGATCTCGACGTAGCGGGCGTCGATGCCGGAACGGGCCAGGCGGCGGGTCAGGTCCTGCTGCTGGTAGGTCGGGTAGAGCGTGTCGGAGCTGACCCCGAGGGTCAGGGTCGGCACCCGGATGCGGGCCACGGCGGCGTCGGGGCCCCCCCGGCCCCGACCCAGGTCGTGCAGATCCATCGCCTTGGTGAGGAGCAGGTAGGAGTTGGCGTCGAAGCGCCGGGCCAGCTTGTCACCGTGGTGCTCGAGGTAGCGCTCCACCTGGAACCGCTGCCACATCTCGAAGTCCCCGACGAGGGACTCCACCACGTCGCGCCCGAAGCGGTTGGTGAAGACGTCGTCGGAGCGGAACGTGATCTGGGAGATCATGCGGGCCAGTGCCAGGCCGGCGTGGGGACCGGACCCCGGCGGGGCGTCGTAGTAGTCACCCCGCCGCCAGCCCGGGTCGAGGGCGATGGCCTTGCGGCCGGTGCTCCAATAGGCGATCTGCTGGGCGGTGGCGGCCAGGCAGGTGGCGATGGGCACGAGCGCCCGGACCCGTTCGGGGAACATGACCCCCCACTCGAGCACCTGCATGCCGCCCATCGAGCCACCGAGGACGCCGCGCCACCGGCGAATGCCGAGGGCGTCGGCCAGGCGGGCCTGGGTCCGCACCATGTCGCGCACGGTGACGACGGGGAAGGAGGACCCGTAGGGCCCGCGCCGGTCGGGTCGGCCCGACGCCGGGCCGGTGGTGCCCTGGCAGCCGCCGAGAACGTTGGCGCACACCACGAAGAGGCGGTCGGTGTCGAGGGCCCGACCGGGGCCGATCATGGCGTCCCACCACCCGGCGGTGGCCTGCCCGGGGCCGGGGGGCCCGGCGGCGTGGGCGTCGCCGGTGAGGGCGTGGCAGACGAGCACGGCGTTGCCCCGGTCGGCGGCGAGGGTGCCCCACGTCTCGAACGCGACGGTGATCTCGCGCAGCGACCCGCCCCCCTCCAAGACGAAGGGTCGGTCGACGGCCATGCGCATGAACTGGCGGTCGCCGGTGGGCTCGCTCGGGCGCCAGGCGCCGCTCACCGGGAGGGTGCTGACGTGGGGTCGCCGCCAGTCGACCGGCGCGAGGCCGGGGTCGTCGCCCGGGTGGGCCGCCGAGGCGGTCACCTCGGATCCCCCTGCTCGCGTTCGGTCGTCGGTCCCACGTGGTCGGTCTCCCTCGCCCGGGGGGGACACCCAGCGGGCGTCGGTCCTTCCGCCCGGACACTTCGTTGCCGCCGCAGCGACCACATCCCCGCCGGAGCGGGAGAGCACCTTGGGTGTCCGTCCCAGGTTGCCGGACCCGGCCAGGCCGGGCCTCTCTGTGATGTGGGGGTCATGCAACTACGGCGGCGGCGGGCTCGTCAAACCCTCCATCGCCCGGTGGCCTTCGAGGTCGACGGCGTCGGTCAGCTCGTCAACCGCCGGCGGAGGGCGCCGCCCGGCGTCGCGTCAGCGCCACGGGGGGGCGACGGTAGCCTCGGCGGCGATGGCCGCACCGGGCTCGCCGACGCGCCGACGCGGGTCGCCGGCCACGTCGTGGACCGGCTGCCTGCTCTGGACGGCGGCCTTCCTCGTGGTCGCCATCGGGGGCTGCGTGGCCGGCCTCAGCCTCCGTCCCGACGACGGCGGCCCGACGACGGTGGCCGAGGGCCGGGGCTGGAAGGTGCAGGTCCGGACGGACGACACCGGCGACGCCTGCGCCGAGCTGTTCGTCGGCGGGAACATGCGAGCCGGCCAGTGCGGCTTCGCCGCCGGGGGCGAGGGCGGCTACACGGCTACGTCCTATGAGGTCGGCGGCGGGTTGACCGTGATCTTCGGGCCTGTCCCCGCCCGGGTGGACCGGGTGCGCCTCCGCCTGGCCGACGGCCGGCGGGTGGACGTGCCGGTGGAGGAGCATGGCGGCGTCCGCTCCTTCGTCCACCGGAGCCGGGTGGCCGACCGGGGCCCGACCCAGTTGCTCGACGCCCGCGGCCGCCCGGTCACGCTTCCGGCCTGAGCCGCCGGCCGCGAGGCTTCGCCTCAGCCGGGTGCCAGCCTGGGCACCGGCATGCCCCGCCAGGTCACCAGGCGGGCCAGCCACCAGGCCAGCACCGGGTGCCCAGCGGGCAGGCCATAGGCCTCGACCATTGCGGCCCCAAAGGCCGCCGGGGGGCCCTCGGACCCCGCGGCCAGCGTGGACGCCACCGCCTCCCAGCGGGCGCGATCGACCGGCAGGGGAACCTCCATCACCTGGCGGGACGAGAGCTTGACCGCGTCGGCGGCCAGCGCGGTACCACCCGCCCGGTGGAGCGCCCAGGCGGTCACCGGCGGGGCCAGGAGCACGGCGGCGAGGGCCCACAGCCGATCGGTCTCGGCGGCGAGGGCGATGACCGGGACCGACGGCACCAGCGCCCCGGCAGCGTCGACCACGACCTCCACCACCCGGGTCTGGCCGGCGACCAGCAGCTTGGGCGCCAACCGGTTCGCCACCCAGCGGCTCAGGGCGGGGTCGGCCGACAGGGAGGTGAGGTCCACGACGGGCGCCTCCCACCTCCGGCCGGCGAACCGGACCGGGCGCTCTCCCCAGCGGCAGTGGAGGGGATCGATGGCCCCGGCGGTGACCAGAGGCCGGACGGCATCGCCTCGCCCGCCGGCGCCGGCCTCCACCACGTGGGGGACGAGGCCGTAGAACTGGTCTCGGAACCCGGCGGTGGCCGTGGCCAGGTCCCCGACCGTCCCGGTCCCGCCAGCCAGGTCGACCTCGGGCGTCCCACGGGCGGCGGCGGCCACGGACGCCCAGCTCCGCGCCGCGCCGGGTGCGTCGAGGGGCAGGCGGGCCGGCCCGACATCTTCGAAGCCCGGCCCGCTCAGCGTCCGGACCCGGCTCGGCGTCCCGACCGACGGTGGCCCGACCGCGACGACGGGGGCGCAGACCCGGACACCGGCCGGGAACACCCGCTCCCCCGCCAGCCAGAGCGCTCGCAGCGAACCCGCAGCAGAGACGGCTTCGCGGACCCCGGCCGCGTCCCGAGCGCCCAGCAGCGACTCCGGCTGGATCATCGCCACCCCGCCGCCGGGGCGGGCCAGCCGGCAGGCGGCCACGAGGAACAGGCCGGCGGCATCGGCGTAGCCGGCGGCGGCGTCCCCGAAGCGGGCGCGGAGCCGCTGGGCCTCGTCGCGGGTCCGGGCGGTGCCCCGCCCGAGCTGGTTCAAGAAGGGCGGGTTGCCCACCACCAGGTCGAAGCCACCGGCCGGCCCGCCCGGCCACGACGTCGGGTCGAGGTGCAGCCCGTCGCCCTCGACCACCCGGGCCCCGGCGTCATCGCCACCGGCACCGGCACCGGCCTGGCCGGCCCACAGCGCCAGCGCGGCACGGGTGGCCACCGCCGCGGACGGGTCGAGGTCGGCCCCGAACAGCGAGCCGGCCACGCCCGACGGCGGCGTCCCCCGGGCCACGAGCGCTCGGGCGGCGGCCAGCAGGAACACTCCCCCGCCCACGGCCGGGTCGCACACCGCCGCCGGCAGCCGGCCGCCGGCGCCGCACCGGTCCTGCCAGTCGTCGAGCACCACGTCCACCAGGCCGGCGGCGATGGCCGGTGACGTGTGGTGGGCACCCGAACGGCGGCGGGTCGCCTCGTCGAGGAGCGCTTCCAGGACGGCGCCGAACAGCTCGGGCACGACGAGCTCGGCCGGCGGCACGGCCGCTTCGGTGGGCCCGGACCCTCTTCTTTGAAGCGAATTCCCCTCCATGCGCGGGAAGGGCTTCAAAGAACCGGCGGCGGACGGCCCGAGGGCGATGCCGGTGTGCTGTTCGACGCCGGCGACGACCGCCCCGAGCACGGCCGCCCTGGCCGCCGGGCCGCCGCCGAGCCCGGCGCACCGCGCCCGCAACCGGTCGCGGTAGGCGGGCCAGGACGGCGCCGCCCTGGGATCGGCGGTGGTCAGGCGACGATGGTGTCGGCCAGGGGGTCCCAGCCGCCGAGGTCGCCCAGCCGGGGGTCGTTCGAGAACATCTCGACGATCGGCAGGTTGACACCGATCCGCTTCTGGATCCGCCGGATCTCCAGCTCCTGGTCCCACAGGACGAGGGTGGCCACGATGCCGGTCAAGCCGGCACGGGCGGTGCGGCCCGAACGGTGGAGGTAGCCCTTGTGGTCCTCGGGCGGGTCGTAGTGGATGACGACGTCGATGTCGTCGACGTGGATGCCCCGGGCGGCCACGTCGGTGGCCACGAGCACCGGGAGCTTGCCGGCGGAGAAGTCGGCCAGGGCCTTCTCGCGCATCTGCTGGCGCAGGTCGCCGTGGATGGCGCCGACCCGGACCCCTTCGGCCACGAGCTGGCGGACGAGGCGATCGGCCCCCCGCTTGGTGCGCACGAACACGAGGGTGCGGGTGGCGCCGCGGGAGATGGCCGCCGCCACCTTCACCTTGTCCATCTCGTGGACGAGGATGAACCGGTGGACCATCTCGTCCACGGTGACGTCGCGAGAGGCGACCTCGTGGGTGACGGGGTCCTCCTGGTAGCGGTCGATGAGGCCCTGCACCACGCCGTCGAGGGTGGCCGAGAACAGCAGGGTCTGATGGCGCCCGCCGACCCGGCGCAGGATCCACTCGACCTGGGGCAGGAAGCCCATGTCGGCCATGCGGTCCGCCTCGTCGATCACGACGGTGGCGATGTCCTGCAGGTCGACCTCGCCCCGCTCCAGCAGGTCGATCATGCGCCCGGGGGTAGCCACCACGATCTCGGCCCCCTTGACCAGCTGGCCGACCTGCTTGTCGAAGTTGGCGCCCCCGTAGATGGCGACGACGCTCACGTCGCGCACCGCGCCGAGCGGAGCGAGCTCCTCGGTGACCTGGGTGGCGAGCTCCCTGGTGGGCACGAGCACGAGCGCCCGGGGCCGCCGGGGCTCGGCCTTGGCCACCCGCTGGAGGATGGGCAGGCCGAAGGCGAGGGTCTTGCCCGAGCCGGTCTTGGCCTTGCCCGACACGTCCCGCCCGGCGAGGGCGTCGGCGATGGTGAGGGTCTGGATCGCGAAGGGGCTGGTGATGCCCCGCTCGGCGAGCGCGCCGGCGAGGTCGGAATCGACGCCCAGGGCGTCGAAGGTGGTGGTCATCGTTCCGGTGTTCCGTTCGTAGGTGTCGAGGTGGGCCCGCCTCCGGCCCTGTGACACGCACACGAATGGGGAGGACCCGCACGGCCACCCGAGGAAGGGGCGCTGCCGTGCCCGGTCAGGGTACCGCCTGGGGCCCCGCCACCGCCCCATGCCGGGCAAGGGGCCTTCTCGGGTCACCGGACGCGTCCATGCGCGTCCCATGACCCGAGAACGGCGTCGGGCAGGTCAGGCGGTGGTGGTCGCCTCGACCTCGGCCCGGTCGGCGGTCCAGCGGCCGAGGGCGGGGATGGCGCGGCCGATCACGGCGACACCGGCCACGCAGGCCAAGCCGCCGGTCACGGCCGACACCTGGGGGTTGGTGAGCGACGCCACCGCGCCCGACTCGAGGTCGCCGACCCGGGGGCCACCGGTGACCACGGCGATGTGCACCGCCGACAGCCGGCCCCGCAGGCGGTCGGGCACGGTCAGCTGGAGGATCGAGTTCCGGAACACAGCCGACACCATGTCGGCGGTGCCGGCCACGGCCAGCATCACCAGGGCGAGGGGGAGGAAGGACGTGGCCCCGAACACGGCGATGGCCAGACCCCAGATCCCCACCGCCACGAGCACGGCGCGGCCCTGGCGGTGCACTCGGCCGACCCAACCCGAGAAGAGGGCGCCGACGATCGCTCCCACGCCGGGCGCCGCGCTCAGGGCCCCGAAGGTCACCGCGCCCCCGCCGAACACCCGGCTGGCCATCTCCGGGAACAGCGCCCGCGGCATCCCGAACACCATGGCGTTGACGTCGATGACGAACGTTCCCTGCAGGGCCCGCCGCCCCCGCAGGAAGCGGAAGCCCTCGGCCACCGACGCGAATCCCATCCGGGTGCCACCGCCCTCGGGCGCCATGGGATGCATGAGCACGAGCGTGAGGATGGCGACCCCGAAGGTGACGGTGTCGACCCAGAACGCGGCGGCCACCCCCACCTTGGCGATCACCACTCCGGCCAGCAACGGCCCGAGGGCGAGACCGCTCTGCATGATGATCTGACCGAGGGCCAGGGCGGCCGGTAGCTGCGCGGCCACGACCATGCCAGGCACGGCGGCGCTGCGGGTGGGGTTGTCCACCGCCGAGAGGCCGGCGGAGGCGGCGGTGAGCACGAACAGGGGCCACACCGCCGGCGCGTCGAGCCCTGCGTTCACGGCCAGCCCCACCGATGTGGCCGCCAGCAGCACCTGGAGGACCAGCAGCAGGCGGCGGCGGTCCATGGCGTCGGCCAGGGATCCGCCCACCAGGGAGAGCACCAGCAGCGGCCCCAGCTGGGCCAGGCTCAGCAGGCCGACGAGGAAGGTCGACCGGGTGAGCTGGAAGACCTGGTAGGCGGCTGCCGCCACGGTGATCTGGCGCCCGACGAAGGACACCAGCTGACCGAGGAACAGCAGGCGGAACTGACGGGAGTCCCGCAGCGGGGCCACGTCGACCACCGCCCGGCGGAGCCGGCCGGGCACCGGACGAGCCAAGGGGATCGAGAGCTCGGGCCGAGGTTCCTAGGAGACGAGCACCGGGCTAGGCGGGGAGCACCGTTTGGATGGCCTCGACCACCTCAGGGGCGTCGGGCTCGGTCTGCGGCCCGAACCGCGCCACCACCTCGCCGCCCGGCGCCACCAGGAACTTCTCGAAGTTCCAACGGATGTCGCCGTCGTGGCCCTCGGCGTCGGCGGTGCGGGTGAGCTCGGCGTACACCGGGTGGCGGTCCTCGCCGTTGACGTCGATCTTCTCGAACATGGGGAAGGTCACGCCGTAGGTGGTGGAGCAGAACTCGGCGATCTCCGAGGACGAACCCGGCTCCTGGCCCATGAACTGGTTGCAGGGGAAGCCGAGCACGGTGAAGCCCTGGTCGGCGTACTGCTCGTGGAGCCGCTCGAGACCCTCGTACTGGGGGGTCAGACCGCACTTGGAGGCCACGTTCACGACCAGGGCGGCCTTGCCCTCGAAGTCGTGCAGATCGGCGGGGCCACCGTCGAGGGCGGTCACGTCGTGGTCGTAGATGGACATTGGTCCTCCTGGGGGGACGGGCTCGGGCGCCTAGTATGGCGAGCGCCCCGCCCCGGCGACACCGCCGGCACCGGGCGGCGCCGGCCCATGGCCGCCACCCGCCCGTCGCTGATCTCCACCCCTTCGCCCCGCAGGCGGCGGGCGTGGTCGATCTCGTGGCCGGGCACGAGGCGGCCGTCGGTGGTCACGACCCGCCACCAGGGATGGG
>JAABUS010007810.1_pt1 | contig 12039 bp, 10 predicted proteins | sample 5560161 | NCBI WGS metagenome assembly JAABUS01 (sample SAMN10711885, study PRJNA513376) | rock metagenome | isolation source: Antarctica rocks | place: Antarctica: Victoria Land, Trio Nunatak nord | collected 2016-01-04 | reverse complement strand
GCCGGATGGCCACCGTACGACCGATCCCTCTGCCGGCACCGGTGACCAGCGCCGTCCGCTGCTCGAGGTCTGTCACGTCAAGGAGCCTACCCACCTCCCTCGTCGAGGCTGGGCGTCAGCGTGGGGGCGCCAGCCGGGACGGCGCTTAGCGGTGGGGCCTGCCGTACCTGTTTCAAGTTAACTTGAAGTATTATCAGCCTGGATGCTTCCTGTGAAGGCGGCAAGGAAGTGAATACGCCCCAGGAATGTGGGTACGTCCGGATTCAGGGAGCAATCCACGCACAGAAAGAGGTGCCCCATGGGAATCGACGACAAAATCAAAAACACCGCCGAGGAATTCCAGGGCAAAGGCAAGGAGAAGACCGGCGAAGCCACCGGCAACCGGGACCTCCAGGCAGAGGGCCAGAGCGACAAGTCGAAGGCCAACCTGAAGCAGGCCGGCGAAAAGGTGAAGGACGCCTTCAAGAAGTAGACCTGCACGAAGTCGTCCCGCAGGAGTTGATCCGTGACGCGGATGCCGCCGCAGCTCACCATCGGTGAGCTCGCTGCCCGATCGGGCGTGGCGGCGTCCGCGTTACGGTTTTACGAGGACGTCGGCCTTATCGCTGCCGAGCGCACGACCGGAAACCAACGCCGCTATCCCAGGAACATGCTCCGCCGGGTGGCCTTCATCAGAGCGGCGCAACGGGTCGGACTCAGCCTCGACGAGATCTCGTCGGCCTTCTCCCACCTGCCCGACTCCCGCACGCCTACCAAGTCCGACTGGGAGCGGGTGTCACGGTCGTGGACCGAACGCATCGACCGACAGATCGCTGACCTGGAACGCCTGAAGACCAAGGTCAGCAGCTGCATCGGCTGTGGCTGTCTGAGCCTGCGCACGTGCAGCCTGAGCAACCCCGGCGACGCAGAGAGCACCCGAGGCATCGGCCCGGCGGCGTTGGCGACCCCCGAGAACCATGGCGTGACGCGCGACTGACCGGGTCGCTCGCCCCTACCGTCGTCAGCTGGAAGTGCAAGGATCGCCGACATGGCCCTGCGGATCGTGGCGACCCAGCCCCACCCTGCCCTGGTCACCCTGCCGTGGCACCAGCCGCTGGAAGAGTGGGACGGCCCGTTCCTCCTGCAGCTCCCCCGCGGCTTGTCGCGCCACATCGTGCGCTTCGTCCGACTGGAGGGTCGCAGGTACGCCGTCAAGGAGACCCGCGAACCCATCGCCTGGGCGGAGTATCGGCTGCTGCGCGACCTACGCCGGATGCGTGAGCCGGCCGTCGAACCCGTCGGGGTGGTGACCGGCCGTCAGACACCAGACGGCGAGGACATCGAGCCCATCCTCGTCACCCGGCACCTCGACCGCTCGATGCCCTACCGCGAGATCTTCTCCCGCGGGGTCCGTCCCGACACCACTCCGCGCCTCGTGGACGCGCTCGTCGTCTTGCTGACCCGGCTGCACCTGGCCGGCTTCTACTGGGGTGACTGCTCCTTGTCGAACACGCTGTTTCGACGGTCGGCCGGCGAGTTCGCGGCGTACCTCGTGGACGCCGAGACCGGCGAGCTGCACCACGAGCTCAGCAAAGGACAACGCACGCACGACCTCGACATCGCGCGGGGCAACCTGTTCGGAGAGATGCTCGACCTTCAGGCGGGCGGCTCCCTGAGCGAGGAGGTCGACGCTCTCGACATGGTCGACGGCCTCATCGAACGCTACGAACAACTGTGGGGCGAGCTGACCGGAGCCGAAGACTTCGGCACCGCCGAGATGTGGCGCATCGAGCGGCGGATCGAGCGGCTCAACGACCTCGGCTTCGACGTCGACGAGCTCGACATCGTCACCGACTGGGACGGTGCGTCGGTCCGCATCCAGCCCAAGTACGTCGAGCCGGGGCACCACTGTCGGCGCCTCCAGTCACTCACCGGCATGGACGTCGAGGACAACCAGGCCCGAAGACTGCTCAACGACCTCGATGCCTACGCCGCCGCCAACGGGCTGCAGGCGGAGGACCCGGCGCTCGTCGCGCACCGCTGGCTGACCCAGGTCTACGAGCCGCTCGTCGCGACGGCACCGCCGCAGACGCTGTCCGGGCTGGAGCCGGCGGAGCTGTTCCACGAGATCCTCGAGCATCGCTGGTACCTGTCGGAGCAGGCCGGGCACGAGGTCGAGCTCTTCGAGACGGCACGCGACTACTTCGCCCGGCAGGCGGGCAGTGCCGCCGACGCCGAGACCGAATCGGCGGATCCGGTCAGCCTGGCAACTCCTGCAGAAGACTCCGGGAGATGACCATCCGCTGGATCTGGTTGGTGCCCTCGAAGATCTGCGTCACCTTCGCCTCCCGCATGTAACGCTCAGCCGGGAAGTCGCGGGTGTAGCCGTAGCCGCCGAGCACCTGCACTGCATCGGTGGTGACCTTCATCGCCGCGTCCGTGGCGACCAGCTTCGCGATGGACGCCTGCCGGCTGAACGCCCGCCCGACGTCACGCAGCCGCGCCGCGTTCAGGTACGTCGAACGCGAGGACTCGACGGCCGCGGCCATGTCGGCCAGCAGGAACTGCAGGCCCTGGAACTCTGCGATCGCGCGCCCGAACTGCCTGCGCTCGGCGGCGTAGCCGACGGCCAGGTCGAGCGCGGCCTGGGCGAGACCGGTCGCACAGGCAGCAATACCGAGGCGTCCGGAGTCCAGCGCGGACAGCGCAATGGCCATCCCCTGCCCCTCATCGCCCACCCGCAGGTCGACCGGAAGCCGGGCAGCGTCGAAGAGCAGCTGCGTGGTGGTCGACGCGGTCATGCCCATCTTCTTCTCCGGCGCTCCGAAGCTGACACCCGGCGTCCCCGCGGGCACATGGAACGCCGACAGGCCGGTCTTCGGATCGGGCGAGGTGCGCGCGAACAGGAGCCAGAAATCGGCATGCGGGCCGTGGCTAATCCACGCCTTGGTCCCAGAGACGACGTACTCGTCGCCGTCGCGTACCGCCTTGGTCGCGATGGCCGACACGTCCGAGCCCGCCTGCGGCTCCGACAATGCGTAGGCCCCCAGCTGGTCGCCCCCGAGCATGTCGGGCAGCCACCTCAGGCGCTGCTCGTCCGTGCCGAACGTTGCCATCGCAGACGACGACAGCGTGTGCACGGAGACATCGACACCCACGCTCATCCAGGCCGTCGCGATCTCTTCGAGCACTTGGAGGTAGACCTCGTACGGCTGACCGCCACCGCCGTCTTCTTCGGAGAAGGGCAGCGACATCAGCCCCGTCTTGCCCAGCAGGTGGAAGACGTCGCGGGGGAACTCGGCGGCCGCCTCAGCCTCGGACGCTCGCGGAGCCAGCTGCTCGGTCGCGATCTCGCGTACGACGTCAAGCAGCTCATGAGCCTCGTCACTGGGAAGCAGGCGGTCAACGGGCATGGGAATCCTTGCTGAGAGGCGTCACGCGGTGCGCCGGCGGTCGATTTGATAGAGCGCGATGCCGGCGGCGACACCGGCGTTCAGCGACTCGGTGGTCGTGGCCATCGGGATCCGGACGAGCACGTCACAGGTTTCCCGGACAAGCCGGGACAGGCCCTTGCCCTCGCTTCCCACCACAAGCACCAGCGGCTCGGCCGCCAGCTCCATGTCGCCGATCGAGACCTCGCCGTCGGCATCCAGCCCGGCAACGATCAGCCCGTCGTCCTTGTACGCCTTCAGCTGGCGGGTCAGGTTGGTCGCCCGGGCGACCGGCACGCGAGCCGCAGCGCCCGCCGACGTCTTCCACGCGCTGGCTGTCATGCCTGCTGCGCGGCGTTCGGGGAGCACGACACCATGCGCACCGAACGCGGCCGCGGAACGCACCACGGCGCCGAGGTTGCGGGGGTCGGTCACCGAGTCGAGCGCCACGATGAGGGGGATCTCGGCTGCGTCTCGCGCCCGGTCCGGCAGGTCGTTGGGGTCGGCATAGTCGTAGGGCGGCACCTTCATCGCCAGACCCTGGTGCACCGCACGGTCGGTCATCTTGTCGAGCTCGCTGCGCGTGACCTCGAGCATCGAGATGTGCCGGTCGGCCGCGATCCGGAACGCTTCTCGCAACCGGTCGTCGCGCTCGGCCCTGGCGGCGACATACAACGCGGTGACGGGCACACCGGCCTGCAGAGCCTCTACCACGGCGTTGCGTCCTGCCACCCACTCCGACGTGGGAGCCCCTCGCGAACTCCGGGTGGGGCGGCGCGACGGCTGAGCGCGAGAGTCGTCGGACGTGGGTGTGCGGTGGACCTTGTGACCCTGGCGCTCGGAAGCCTTGGGCGTCGGACCTCTCCCTTCGAGCGCCCTGCGTCGACGGCCGCCCGAGCCGGCGGTCGGGTTGCCTCCCTGCCGCTTGCGGATCGCCCCGGTGCGCTTGCTGTTGCCCGCCATCAGCCGACCACCGTCCAGCGTGGACCCTGCGGTGTGTCCTCGACCTCAACACCAGCCTCGCCGAGCCGATCGCGGATCGCGTCGGCAGCGGCGAAGTCCTTGCGGGCGCGCGCCTCCTGGCGCTGGTCGAGCAGCGCAGCGACCAACCCGTCGATTGCCTGGGACGAGCCGGTCCTGTCGGTGGCGCCGACCCAGAGCGGGTCCAGCGGGTCCAGACCGAGCAGGCCCAGCATCCGGCGTACGCCGGCCAGGTTGTCGGCCAACGCAGGGCTGTCGCCGTCGGCCAGCAGCTTGTTCCCCTCCCGGACCGCACGCTGGAGAGCCGCCAGCGCCGCTGGCACCGACAGGTCGTCGTCCATGGCAGCGGTGAAGTCCGGGTCAGGCTCACCGACCGCTGGGTCGATTCCGCCGGTCACCTCCGTCGCCCTTACGACGTACCCTTCGACACGCTGGAACGCCGTCGCCGCCTCCGCCATCGCCGCCTCAGTGAACTCGATGATCGACCGGTAGTGGGGAGCGATCAGGTAGTAACGGACGTCGATCGGACGGAACCGCGTCGCGACATCGCTGACCAGCAGCGAGACGCCGACCGACTTGCTCATCTTCTCGCCGTCAAGATTAAGCATCGCGCTGTGCATCCAGTAGCGGGCGAAAGGGCGGCCGGCGGCTGTGGATTGGGCGAGCTCGTTCTCGTGGTGGGGGAACCTGAGGTCCAGGCCACCGCCATGAATGTCGAACTCGTCGCCGAGGTACTTACCCACCATCGCCGAGCACTCCAGGTGCCAGCCCGGTCGCCCGCGCCCCCATGGCGTCGGCCAAGAGGCGGTGACAGGCTCGTCCTCTTTGTGGCCCTTCCACAGCGCGAAGTCACGGGGGTCGCGCTTGCCCCGCGCGTCGGCGTCAGCAGCAGGTTCCATGTCGTCGAGGCGCTGGTTCGACAAGGTGCCGTAGTCCGGCCACGAGCGCACGTCGAAGTAGACGTCGCCAGAACCGTCGTCGGCCGGGTAGGCGTGTCCGCGCTCGATCAGCTGCGCAATCAGCTCCACCATCTCGGGGATGTGGCCGGTGGCGCGTGGCTCGTATGTCGGCGGAAGGCAGCCGAGGGCGGCGTACGCGGCGTGCAGGGCGCGTTCGTTGGCGTAGGCGATCGCCCACCAGGGCTCGTCCTGCTCCGTCTCCTTCGCGAGGACCTTGTCGTCGATGTCGGTGATGTTGGCGACCAGGGTGACGGCGTAGCCGCGGAACTCGAACCAGCGCCGCAGCACGTCGAACGTGACCTCTTTGCGGATGTGCCCGAGGTGCGGTGGTCCCTGCACGGTCAGACCGCAGTGATAGATCCCGACCTTGCCGGTGACCACCGGCACGAAGTCGCGGACCGTACGGCTGGCCGTGTCGTAGAGGCGGAGCGTCACCGGCCTAGGGTATCCAGCCGGTGCCGGCCGCAGTTAACCGAAGACGTGCGGCCACTGTGGCCACTACAGTCACTCAATGCTCTTTCGTCCCACTGTGCTCACCAGTCTCGTGGCCCTGGTGCTCGCCCCGACCCTGCCGTCGGAGTCGGCCTCGGCGACGTCGGCAGCCATCCGCGCAACCAACCCCGGTACCGTCGCCCAGCCCGTCAGCACCGCCGCGGTCACAGCCACCACTGCGGTCAAGCGGATCGCCACCATCCGATGGGGGCCTGCGGCGTTGGCGCGCGGACGACTCGACCGGACCGCCGCCACCGACCGAGGAGTCGTGTTGGGCAGGCACCCGCGCCGGGTGACCTACGACGACCCGTACGGCGACGTGCCGCGGCTGCCCTACGACCGCGGGCGTTGGTTCTCACCGTGGACCAGGCCGGGGTTCGGCTTCGACGAGCTGATCGCGTCCTACGACGCTGACACCCCGGTCGGCACATTCGTCGAGGTGTCGGTACGGGGGGTCACGAGCGGCGGCCGACGGTCGTCCTGGGACAGCCTTGGCCGCTGGGCGAGCCATGACCGCAACTTCCACCGGATGTCGCTCGGTGACCAGCGCGACGACTTCAGCCGGGTCGCGGTCGACACGCTCGTCACCCGCCCCGGGGTCACCTACCGCTCGTGGCAGCTGCGGCTGACGCTGATGAGCCGGGTGGGCAACGGCAAGACACCGACCGTCCGCAGGCTTGCGGTGATGGCGTCCCGGCTGCCAGCCACGTCTGCCACCAGCCCGCACGGTGGCGTGGTCCGCGAGCTTCGCGTGCCCCGTTTCAGCCAACAGATCCATCGCGGCGAGTACCCGCGATACAACGGTGGCGGCGAGGCGTGGTGCAGCCCGACGTCGACGTCGATGGTGCTGGCCTATTGGGACCGCGGACCCACCCCTGCGCAGTACGCCTGGGTCAACGACTCCTACCGCCAGCCCTGGGTCGACTACGCCGCCCGGTACACGTTCGCCTGGGGGTACGACGGCACAGGCGACTGGCCGTTCAACACCGCCTACGCCGCCCGGTTCCGCACCGACGCCTTCGTCACGCGGTTGCGTTCGCTGCGCGAAGCAGAGCTGTTCATCAAAGCCGGCATCCCGCTGGTCGCGTCCATCTCCTTCGGTGCCGGCGAGCTGGACGGTGCCCCGATCAGCTCGACCAGCGGCCATGTAGTCGTCATCGTCGGCTTCACCAGAGCGGGCAACGTGATCGTGAACGATCCGGCGGGGCGCGACGCTCGGCATGTGCGGCACGTCTACCGGCGCGGGCAGTTCGAGAACGCGTGGGTGGACTCCTCCGGTGGCGTCACCTATGTGATCCACCCGCTCCACCGGTCGCTGCCGGCACCGGCGAAGCACAGCAACTGGTGATCCCGTAAGGACCAACGTCCGACGCGATCCTGACCTCACCACAGACGCTAGGTGGTGACGGGGGGCTACGTCGAGGGCTAGCATCACGTCCACCACGCCGTCGCTCACAAAGGCACGCCTATGACCCGCTTCCGTCCCGCCCTCGTCCTGGTCGCCTGCGTCACCGCGGCTGCCATGAGCCTGCCGGCCTCGGCCAGCACGACCAGCGTCTCCGCGAAGAAGGGTTCGGCTGTGACTCACATCGGCTACCGCCAGTGGACGACGGACGCCGACTTCGCTCAGGGCACCCACGCGGGCACGACGACTTCTGGTGGAGCACTTGTGATGGCTTCGCCGGCCGGGACATTCGCTTACGCCGACCCGTACGGCGACGGCTCGAGCGTGACCTACGACGTCGCGCGCTGGCATTCTCCGGAGATCACTCCCGGCTTCAGCTACACCGAGCTGGTCGGGTCCTGGAACGCCGACACGCCTGCCGGCACGTGGATCCAGCTGTCCGTGACCGGGCTGGCCGACGACGGCACTCGCTCCAAGAGCTACATCCTCGGCCGCTGGGCCGAGGGCGACGACACCATTCACCGCACGTCGGTTCCTGCCCAGGGCGACGATCTCGCCACCGTGGCGATCGACACCCTGGTAGCCCGCACCGGCCGGTCACTGACGTCCTGGCAGCTGACGGTTTCGCTGTTCCGCAGGACCGGCACGACCGCGACGCCTTCGGTCGGGCTGGTGGGCGCGATGGCGTCACAGCTACCGACCGACGTCAAGAAGCTGCCCGCCAGCCCGCAGGGTGCGGCAGCGGGCATCACGCTCGACGTGCCGGCGTACTCGCAGGAGACGCACATCGGTGAGTACCCGCAGTTCAACGGCGGCGGTGAGGCGTGGTGCAGCCCGACGTCGACCGCGATGGTGCTCGCCTACTGGCAGCAGCTCAACCCGGCGTACGGACCGTCGCCCGCTGACTTCACGGGCATCCCGTACGCCGACCCGCAGGTCGACTACGCCGCCGCCAGCACCTACGACTACAACTACGATGGCACCGGCAACTGGCCGTTCAACACGGCGTACGCAGGTCGCTACGACCTCGAGTCGTTCGTGACGCGGCTGCGGTCACTGACCGAGGCCGAGCAGTTCATCAAGGCCGGCATCCCGCTGGTCGTGTCGATCTCGTTCAAGAAGGGCGAGCTCGACGGCGCCGGCTATGGCACCAACGGCCACCTGATGGTGATCGTCGGCTTCACCGACAACGGTGATGTCGTCGTCAACGACCCCGCTTCGCACCTGATCGCGAGCAACGACCAGGTCCGCACGGTCTACGACCGCACCCAGTTCGAGAACGTGTGGGTGCCGCACTCCGGCGGCATCACCTATGTCATCCACCCGACCAGCGTGCCGCTGCCGACGCGGCCGGCCGAAGCAAACTGGTGATCCGAGCGAGCTGACGGGGTCAGTCGCCGAGTAGCCGCCGGGTCGCGATCGCGCCGCTGAGGGCGGTGGTGAGGCGCATCATCGTCGGCGCTGCGTCGGAGAGGTGCCAGTTCTCCGGAGCGCCGTACCAGTAGATCGGCTCGCCGGAGGTGTCGTCGGTGTCGGTCGCCGCGAGCTCGTCGGCCCACCGCTCGCCGAGCCCGAACACGAGCGCGTAGGGGAAAAACCGAGAGATCAGCTCCTCCCTCTGCCCGGTCGGCATGGCCTCCACCGCGGGCGACTCCAGGAACGCCCTGAACTCCTTGAGCTCCGCCAGCACCCTGCTGCCCTTGGCCGTGCGCGCGGGGGTGACCTGGCCGACCGCCGCCAGCGCGGCACCGGCGATCACGACCGACAACCCGACGAGACCGAAGGAGCTGGCGAGCGCCAGGACGACGGTGAGCACGGCCCCGGCCCCCAACAGCACCCAGCCTGCCGTGGTCCAGCGGCTCCGCACCGCGTCGGGGCGCTCCTTGAACCAGCCCTGACCGACCATGTCGTCGTACATCAACGCCCGGACGTCGGATATCCGGTTGCGCAGGACCCCTTCGAGCTCGCTCACCCTGACCTCGGCCCGGCCGGAGAAGATGGCGTCGAACACCTCCCGTTCGTACGGCAGCAGCTCGTCACCGGCGTCGTTGCGGCGCCGCAGCATCCAGTCGTGGCGCCCATGCTGGGTCCGCGAGAGCTCCTCGACGAAGATGTAGTTGCGCACTGCCAGGTCGACGATCGTGGACGAGACGTCGACGACGTCTGCACGCTCGTCCACGATCGTGCCCATCTGGCCGGGTCGGACGGCGCTTGGTGGCGAGAACAGCATCCGGTCGCCCATCGCTGTCATCGGGCGAACCTCGCGCGGCTCCCGCCCGGCGGTGTCTCTGCCGCGTGAGAGCCACAACCAGGTCGGGAAGAGCAGGCCGAGCAGCAGCACGGCGAGCGCGACGTACACCGGCGCACCATTCGCTGTGAACGACCGGGCGATGCTCCATCGGGACTGGAGGTCGGTGCTGGGCGCGACCCCGGAGTCCGCGTTGAGCCCGAGGATTCCCACCATCTGTTCACCGGATGCCAAGCCCTTCTGCTCCATCGTCGGAGTCGACACGTCGACCAGCTGCGACATCGTGCAGGGGCGGCTCGAACCCGCAGGCCCCGCGAGGCAGGACAGCCAGATGACGTCCGTGGCGTTCCACTCCACCCGCGCCGTGGCGATAGGTTGCTGGAAGCCCTGGACCACGGGCCAGCGCACCTCGAGCCCGTCCGCGGTCTCGGCCACGGCACCGGCAACGTCATAGTTGAACGTCAGCGTGACCGTGTCGGTCTGCGGCTCCGAGAACTCCACGTCTATCGCTGCCCGACCACCGTCAGTGGTGATGGTGGCGTCCACATCCGTCTGCACGGCATCGACGACGACGTTGCCGAGCGCGTAGACCCGGTCGCTCTCGGCGTCATAGCTCTCCCGGGTAACGATCTCGCGCTTCACCGCCGAGGCCGATGTCACCGAGAAGTCGTAGACCACCGTCTCGGCGACGTGCAGGCTGCCGTTCTTCTCCACCCGCACAGTCGCCTGGTAGCTCTGGATCTGAGCCTGGTCCGCCGCGTCGCGAGCGGACGCGGTCGTGGCAGGCAGGAAGAGGGCTGCGACGACGGCGCCCCCGATGATCGTCGCCCCGATTCCCGGGTAAGAAACACCCCGCGCGCGGCGTTGCCTCCTCGACCGGCGCGACGTCTGGCGCCGGGACGCCGCATCGACAAAGGGAGGGTTCGGTGACATTTCGCCAGGGTAGTCTGCGGGTCACGCCCTGCCGCACGAAACACCCGGCGGGACAAGCGCAGTGAGACCAGGAGAGGAGGCACCGATGCCCGAGTCGGAATCGACCCGGCCGTTGCCTCCCGCACGCATCCTGCCCCCACCCTCTGCCCCACCGGGATACCAGCGCGCACCGGGTGGATTCCGCAACCAGGTCCGCCGGATCGAGCGCCCGCAACAGCCGACCCCTCCGCTGACTCAGAGGCCGCCCCCGACCCCGCCGTTGCCGGCGCACCATCAAGGCCAGCATCCCGGCGCCGGGCGACCGCTCCCTCAGTCGCAGCAGCCCACCCCGCACCAGACCCAGCCGTCTCCGCAGCCGGCGCCCTACGGCCCGCCCGCGCCTGCGCCGTACGCCGGCGCGCCCGCGCACCACTATGTCCCGCAGGAGTACCGGCAGAGCTACGACAGACATGGCCAGGGACAGGTCTACCCGCCGCGGGCCGATCAGAAGTACCGCCTGACGTATCCCCCGCCGCAACGCCACGGCGCCTACCAGCATCCCCAATGGGGCTACGGCTGGGCCCCGGCGCCGCCCCGGCGCCATACGGGCGCGAAAGTTTCGCTGGCCCTCATCGGTGTCTTGGCTGCGGTTGTCTTCGTGCTTGTGCTCGTCAACGCCATGACCGGTGCCGTCGGCGCAAAAAGCGACTCCGTTGCTGTCGACCATTCGCCGGCCCGGGCGAGCAACCCCAACGCCAACCCGGTGGACACCAGCAACGCGCGTGCCGTGCTCGACGCCAACACGCTCTATGCCCAAGGCGGTCTGGCCAACGGGGACTGTCCGGCTCATGCCCTCGGCGACGCCGGCACCGCCGAGCAAACCGACTTCTACCGGGCGCTGATGAGCTGCCTCAACGACGAGTGGCGCATACCCATCGAGAGCGCCGGCTACGACTACACCGAGCCTGGCCTGGTGGTGTTCGACTCTGCGATCAACACACCGTGCGGGAACGCCTCGCCCGAGGACGGCCGCACCCTGGCGTTCTACTGCCCGAGCGACGAGGTGATGTACGCCGATGTACCGCAGATGCGCAGGTTCTTCGGCGACAACGACGTGGCTTACGCCATCGTGATCGGTCATGAGTTCGGTCACCACGTCCAGAACGAGGTCGGTGCCTTGGACGCCTTCGAGGACGTGTCGTACGACGACTTCGACAACCGGCTCGAGCTCAACCGCCGCGTGGAGCTGCAGGCGAGCTGCCTGGGCGGACTCTTCCTCGGTGCCATCGCCGCGAGCTACCCGATGGACGAGACCAAGCTGCAGCAGCTGAGCCGGGTCGCCGGATCCTTCGGTGACGAGCCGGGCGGTGACGACGGCGATCGTGATCACGGGTCCGGCGCCTCGAACCGTGAGTGGATCAACACCGGCTACGGCGGCAACGACCTGGCGCGCTGCAACACGTTCGCTGCGCGAGCCGACGAGGTCGACTAGCAAGTCCGAGGGCTACTGCCCCACCTCCACCGTGACCGTGTGCCAGCCGGTGGCCCCGTCGGGAACCACGTCGGCCAGCTTGTCCGTCTGCGTGTAGCCCGACTTGTCGGTGGCGCGGACGACGATGTCATGGTCGCCGG
>JAABUS010007809.1_pt1 | contig 12043 bp, 7 predicted proteins | sample 5560161 | NCBI WGS metagenome assembly JAABUS01 (sample SAMN10711885, study PRJNA513376) | rock metagenome | isolation source: Antarctica rocks | place: Antarctica: Victoria Land, Trio Nunatak nord | collected 2016-01-04 | reverse complement strand
TAATAGTTGCTATGACATCTCCCTCCATTATCTGCATATGATAAATATCATATAGAAGTTTAAATCTGTCAGATCCCACACTATCTACCAGCGCTGCTCCCCAGGCGGTATGATCACATTGGTAATCTTTATGATTTACTTTACTGTTTAACAGTTCCATTGAAACTGTAACTTTATATTTTTCTGCAACCGGCATAAGTTTTTTTAGACCTATTGCACAATTCTTTATGCCCTGTTCATCATCAAGTCCGTTTCTGTTTCCGGAAAAACAAATGATCTGCTTAAATCCTGCAGCAGCAGCTTGGGGAATGACTTCTTCATAACTTTTTATCAATGCATCATGGTATTGGGGATCATTAAATCCTTTCGGAATACCCATACCTGCTCCCCACGGCATCGCAGATGTAAGACCATATTTTTTAAGCATAGGCCATTCAGCAGGTCCCACTAATTCAACGGAGGAAAGGCCAATATTTTTAGCTGCTTTACAAAGGTCTTCGAGTGGAATACTTTCATAACACCACCGGCAAACAGAATGATTTACCACTCCTTTGAGTTTGTCGTCTACTGCAGCTTCTGCTGCTGAAATTCTATTTAACAGGCTGCTGCCTGCAATTGCTGTTGCAGTGGTGGCTGCCATTTTCTTCAATGCGCTACGCCTTGAAGAACTTTTATCAGGATTACTCATAACTATGTTGTTTAATGTTATAATTTAGAAAATTCTTTAGAAAGCGATTAGCTTTTCTTTTTCAGGGTTGACAAATATTCGATCAGGTCTACCACGTCTTGCTGTTTCGATCCGCTAAGCAAGCCTGTCGGCATTAGTGAATGTTCGTATGGTTTTTTAGAAACAATGTCACTTTTTTTAATTTTACTCACTGTGCCGCCCATTATTTTTAGGGATAGGTCTTCTTTTGTTTCACTGGTGATATATCCCAGTAATTGATTTCCATCTTTTGTTTTCACCAGGTATCCATCATAACTAAAAGCGATACCTGCATCAGGATGCAAAACATTTTGATACAGGCCTTCTTTTCCGTATTTCGCTCCTATTTCTGAAAGATCAGGGCCAAAATTAATGCCATTGTTATTTACCTGGTGACACGATGCGCAAATGTTAGTGAACAGCGACTTGCCATTACCAGGGTTTCCCTTAAGCTTTACTAAAGTGCCTAAAGGTGCAAGAGTTGTATTACCTTCTCCTTTATTATAAAAAGCCATTGCTTTTAACTTTACATCAGATCGCCAGGCTTTTAATAATAATTTTTGTGCTGTAGTATCCATTTCAGCAGGCAGCTTCTTAGAAGATACCAGGGTCATTAGTCTGTCCTGCCCTGTATACCCGTTACCAAACATTTCTGTCGCTTTTTGTCTTACTTTCAGATCAAGGCTTTTATCCATTATAACCGATTGAAGCATGTCTTTGACTTTAGTATCTTCAGACCCGCCTAATGCGCCTACCAGGTTCATTGCAGTCGCAGTATCAGAATGTATGGCTGACCTTACCTCATTTTCGCCATGATTAGCCATTACTAATTTTACGGCAGTTGCTTTTATTTCATCGTTTTTATTGTTTACCGCCATATCCATCAATTCACGATTCTTATTTTTGATCTTGTATTTCGCTAAAAGGTCGAGGAATTGCTGGCTGCCTTTAACTGTTTCGAGGCTGTTTTCAATAGTACTTTTTAAGGCGCTTGTCATTACCAATCTCCCTGTATCAAGCTGCAATAGTGTATACACCGTTATTAATTTTTGATTTGGAAGATTTCCTTCCATATTTGTAGAATTCAATAAGGACAACAGAACCCTTTGTTTGGAAGTATCGGTTTGAAAATCAAATGCACGAAAGAATTTCAGATTTTTTGCAAGGTCGATGTTATTATCACGAATAATGGTTGCCAGCATAGGTAATGCTGCACTTGCCCTCGACCTCCACACAATATCTCTTCCGGCAGGTGTGTTCCAGTTATTGCCTGCCTGTTTCTGCCATGCAGCAAAGTAGCTGTCCCATTGCTTGTCGGCGCTTATACCTGCTGTTTCGAGATACCACCGGTCTTTACCATCATATTTCTGCGTTAGTGATGACCATAAAACAGGTGCTTCAGGTGATGTACTGTGTCTTAATGCAATCAGGGCTTCTCTTCTTATCTGTGCTGAAGGGTCATTAACAACCTGTTTTACAAGTGGAATAAGATTGATCTTGAGTTCCCGTGCTGCTTTAAAAGCGGCAATACGGATGTCTTCATTTTTATCGTTCAATGCCTTATTTACATATTCGGCCCCCTTGCCTGACAGCTTTGTCAATAACCAAAAGGCTCTTGCACGAAGGCGGGGATTGTCTAAGTTGCTGAAAATGTCCGCCAGATCTTTTTCCACTGCAGCGCCCTGCTCGTGTAATTTTTGCCAGGCCAGGTAACGGGTTGCAAGGTTAGGACTTTCCAAAGCCTTGATAGCATCGTCTGTAGTATTGGTGGAAAAGGCAGGAACTTTATAATTTGAAACATCAGGTGCAACCCTGAATATTCTTCCCCTGTCAAGGTCTCCTACCTCGTGACCCCCGACACCCGGGTCGTACCAGTCAGCTATAAATAAGGAACCATCCGGTGCAATGCAAACATCTGATGGACGAAACCATTTATCATCAATTGATTCAACTATGTTAACAATCTCAGCAGAATAGCCTGCTCCGTTCTTTTTTACAGGATATGAACGAACTACATTATGACCAGGCTCTCCATGAATCACTTGTCCATGAAACTGATCCGGAAGCAGGTCACCTTCATATACCAACATACCAGTTGGCGACCCGGAGCCGGTTTGCAATAAATTAGGCACAGTACCGGGGTCATTTAAATGCCAATGCTGCAACGGAATAGAATCTTCCATGTTTACCCTTCTTGCTCTCCATCCGGCGCCTGTCATTTCATCAGTATAGCCATAATTGCCATATTCTACAATATAATTGATGCGAACACCCCTGTTGCCGTCATCATCATTATCAGATTGCCACATATTACCAAAAGCATCTACTGCTACTTCGTAGTTATTCCGGAAGTTATTAGCAAGAACTTCGAAATTACTTCCATCCATATCGCATCGGAAAATCATTCCCTGGCGGTAAGGCTTACCTTTCCCGTTCACAACATTACCATCTGCATCCCTGATCACGTTACCGTTTCGGTCTTTAATGCTATCTCCTGCATTTCCAAAATTGAAATACAACTTACCGTCAGGACCAAAAGTGAAAGCATGAATAGCATGGTCATGCTGAACACCGCCTATTCCCTGGAACAAAATCTCTTTCTTGTCAGCCTTGTCATCGCCATTGGTATCTGTAAGCACAAATACATTAGGACTGCAAGAAACTATTACTTTATTTCCTAGTACGCAAATGCCTAAGGCGGCATTTATAGAGGTATCCTGGTAAAAAACTTTGCTGGTATCGGCTTTTCCATCTCCATCTGTATCTTCAAGTATTACAATGCGGTCACCTGTCGCTTTAACAGGATGGTCAGGATGAAGATTGATCCGGTAATTATAAGCTTCCGTTATCCATACCCTTCCTCTATGATCAATATCCATATTGGTCGGATTAGTCAGCATAGGTTCACTGGCATATAGTGCTATATCGAGGCCATCGGCTACTTTTAAAGCACTTATTGCATTTTGAGGTAAATGTTTTTGTTCTTCGGTTAGTTTGCTTCTGTCAACATTGCTCTCTTTTTTCTTTGAAGGTTCGTTGCAGGCAAGGAAAATTACCACAGTCGCAAGGGGTAAATAGCAGAATTTTCTTAGGCACGCTGTTTTCAAGTGAATCGTTTTTATTTAACTTTTAAAATATTACTTGTGCAATATACAATTGTAAACAATACATTTTTAAAAATATCTATATAGCTTCTACGTTTGTTTAACCTGGCGTTTAAAATTTTTCTGTAATCAACTTAATTCGAAGCCTTCAGAAGTCTCTATACAGCTTACACGAATTAAGGAGTGAAAATTACGATAACGTGAGTAGCGGACATCAGCAGGCAAAGTGTTTATGAGAAAAATCGTCCGATAGAAAAAAGTCGTCCATTGAAATACAAATTTATCTTGCATATAAAATGAAACCTGAATAACATGCTTCAATTAATTAGAAATATAGTACGAGATGCCAAAAGTGAATTAAATGATCGTATAGATGCCTTCAAAGGCAGGCGGGTAAAAGGGCATGGGGAAATTTCAAAACGTATCATTCACCGCCATAAGTCGTTTTGGAGATCACCAGATGCAACAATTGTTCAAAATACCTTTATGCATGTTAGCGATCCGATTGAAAAATGGAAGGATGTTGCAAATTGGCAACGAAGACTAAGTAATAAGTATAACTCCAGGGAGTTTGCCAGGAAACATGGTTGTCCGGTGCCGGACCTTTACTGGCATGGAAGGGATATTGACAAAATAGACTTTAATAATCTCCCCGAGCAGTTTGTGCTGAAACCATCAGTAGGACATTCTTCAAAACTGGTCTTTTTAATGAACAATCAGTTTAATCTTCTGGATAATTGCGCCTACTCAAGAAAGGACCTTATTGGTATTATGGCTGAAGCTTTAGAAAAAAACCACCAACTTGAGTTCCTTATAGAGGAATTTATAAGAACCGAACAAAGGGAGTATAAAGTCCCCATCAATTACAAGTTTCATACTTTTAACGGGGAGATTGCGGGAATAAATGTCATAAACAGAATAGGTGCTAAAGAATGTTTTATGAGAGCATATAATGAGAATTGGGATTTAATGCACGATATATCTAATGATTTTCCAAAAGGTGCTTATCAGGATCCTCCTGATTGCCTGAAGGAAATGGTAGCATATGCTAAAAAACTCAGCAGGGCATATGAAATTTATGTCAGGATAGATTTATACGCATCAGAAAAAGGAGCAATATTTGGTGAATTTACACCTACGCCATCATTAGGAGAATTTTTCACCACTGAAGCAAATAAGCTGTTTATTAGCTATTGGGACAAATATTGTAAAGGTATGATCTGAACTGCTATAATTTTTTAAACGTCATATTCTCATCGGGTCTGCCTTTGGAAATTGAAAAAAGTATTCATAAGCAAACCTTGTAATAGCAGCCGGATTCAGTTAATTTATCCACCCATGGCAAATTCAGCAATCCTCAAGCACAGATTTAATAAATTGCATTACTTTCATTTCAAATAATAGCACTTTCTTTTAATGTCTTAACGAAAGAGCAATATCAAAAATTTACAGTAGAAATTTGTTATTAAGAAATAGTTCGCAGATGTTTGTTCTTTTTAATTTTCGTAAATTTTATTTAAAATCGTTGAAAGCCCCTTTAGGGGTTTGGGTATGAATTCATTTAAACCAACTCTAAGTCTTTTAGATGCTACAATGATTGTTGCGGGCAGTATGATAGGCTCCGGAATTTTTATTGTAAGTGCAGATATTGTCCGTAACACAGGCAGCGCAGGATGGCTTATAATTGTTTGGGTCATAACAGGATTTATGACGATAACTGCAGCTTTAAGTTATGGTGAATTAAGCGCTATGTATCCTAAAGCCGGAGGGCAATATGTTTATCTGAAAGAAGCCTATAGTCCTTTGATCGGCTTCCTGTACGGCTGGAGTTTTTTTTCGATAATACAAACAGCAACTATTGCTGCAGTAGGGGTTGCCTTTGCAAAGTTTACAACTTATATTTTCCCTGTAATCAATGAAGATTTAGTGTTGATTGATTTTAGCTTTTTTACAGTATCGTCAGCACAATTATTATCTATTGCAGTAATTGTATTGCTTACTTATATAAACTCACGGGGAGTACAAAGCGGAAAAATTGTGCAGACAACATTTACTTTAGCCAAACTGCTTAGTTTATTTAGTTTGATTATTGTTGGATTAATTGTAGCCAACTCAGCAGTCTGGCATTCTAACTGGCAAAACGCCTGGAGTCTTCGGAAATTAAAGACAAATGGAGCCTTTGAAACTTATTCAACTATAGCTGCCGCAGGTGCGGTAGCTGCTGCAATGGTTGGTTCTGTTTTCAGCAGTGATGCATGGAACAATGTAACTTTTATTGCAGGTGAAATAAAAAATCCAAAACGCAATATTGGTCTTAGCTTATTCTTAGGGACACTTATTGTTACGCTTATTTATATCAGCACCAATCTTGTTTATACAGCAGTTCTTCCATTGCACACTATTGCAACTGCACCAAAGGACAGGGTAGCAGTAGCTGCATCTGAAGTCATTTTCGGAAATGCAGGAACCATCATTATTGCCATGATGATAATGGTCTCAACTTTTGGCTGCAACAATGGTTTGATACTGGCAGGAGCAAGGGTCTATTATACTATGGCAAAAGATGGCCTATTTTTTCAAAAAGCAGGCACTCTTAATAAACATGCAGTGCCATCTTATGCTTTATGGCTGCAATGCTTAGTTGCCTGCATCTGGAGCATTAGCGGTCATTACGGTGAATTGTTAGATATGATCTCTTTTGTTGTAGTCTGTTTCTATATGCTAACTATTGCAGGTATTTTTATTCTTCGAAAAACAAAGCCTGATATCGACAGACCATACAAAGCTGTCGGTTATCCTGTATTGCCTGTTCTGTATATTATAATGGGTGTCTGTTTTTGTCTATTGCTTATTGTGTATAAACCAAGGTTTACCTGGCCTGGCCTTATCATCACTTTATTGGGTATCCCGGTTTATTATTTGGTAAATAGGGGTAAAAAGAAAAATGTTGGAAATTGAAGATATAATGTGACTCAATCAGGAAACTCATAACATTTTGTTTTATTGTCTTTAGTTGCCATGCCCTTCAGGGCGTGGTAATGGATGTGCATGGCTTGGGCAGGGCTTTAGCCCTTGAATTCTTCAAAATGGTAAAGCTGAATAAATTCATCATATTCCTGCTGAAAAGTTTTTTTCTTATGATGCTCTTCCTGGTTATATTGATGTAATTATTTACCAGGTCAAGATGTGACTGGCTTACAGAAACAGCAAAATATTCGTCTTGCCAGCCAAAGTCTTCCGAAAAACTTAAATTTCTATTTGCCCAAAATGAGGATTCTCCTTTAATAAGATTCATAATAGTAGAAATATTTTGATCTGCGGACATAGATAAAAAGCAATGCAGATGATCAATTGACCCATTTACATTAATAAGATGAATGTTTTTTTTGGCTGCATATTCTCTGATGTGAGCACATAAAATTTTTATTTTCTTTACTCATAAGCGGCTTTCTGTCTTTGGTAGCCCATACAGCATGAATCAGAATTTTGATAAATGGCATTGTTTGATTATTTTAAAGGGCTAAAGCCCTGTACATAATATTTCCATCCTTTTCTTACCACTTCCTAAAGGGAAGTGGCAACTGAATACAGCACTTTTATTCTCTATTTTTTTGCTTGTTCAAACAGTTTCAAACGTTAAAATCCAGTAATATTCAAGGTTCATAAAATTTATATTGGTTGCTTTGTCTTTGAGTAAATTGCGTACAAAGTTCTCCGTCGGGAAGTTTTTTAAAACCTTGTGTATTGATCCATTTTCAAGTTGCCTCATTTGAAAAGTGTTACCCATGTTATCAGTATCAGTGATAGGAAGATTGCTTCCTTCGACGTAGTTATTGTCTACAAAAACTGCTGTTCCACTTTTGAGAATAACATTGTGAAGCTGGTGAAGAAAGACGTTTAATTGTTCAACTTTTATGTGGCTCCAAATGGAGCCACCAAAAAGGTTTTCATATTTAATATAATGTGGCAAATTGAAAATGTCAACTGTTTGAAATGAAACTTTTGCTGGTGAATATGTTTTAGATTTTGCGACTTCAATTACCGTTTCATTTATGTCTGTAGCTAATATTGTTTTTGCAGTTTTTCCAATTCTTTCAGTCCAGTAACCGGTGCCGCAGGCAATTTCAAAAACTTCTTTGTTATTAAAGATTTGCTGCAACATTTCTGTTGCTTGTCTTAAATCTTTCTGTCGTTCCGGCTTAAGGTAGATTTTTTCGTACTCCTTTGCGCGATCTTTGTAGTATGAAACAATATCTGTATTCAAAGAAATTAAAATAATTAAAAAAGTCATTCTTAGTTTACCTGATCAAGTGTTCGTCAAATCCTGATTTCACAAGTTGCTCATAAGCATGCCATACCTCTGATGGTATCTCCTGGTAGATCTGAAAACCTTTTTCTGCATAAACCTTAATCCGCTGCAGATCACCTGCCATTATATTAATAACCTGTTCCTGCGGTATTTCATCAGTTGGGTAATCTTCAAAAGAAATTTGAGGCGAGGTGACAACGAGGTTTTTATCAGGCCAACGTTTTTTGAAGGTTGCAAAACTTCGCCTTTCCATGTATGGTTTTTGCACAACAATAAAAGATTGAGGATCAAGATTGTTTTCTTTCAGAAGTTGCTGTGTAAATAATATATTTTCTCCTGTATTGGTAGACTTGTTTTCAATTAATATCGCTTTCCGGGGTACGCCTTTGTTTATAGCAATTTTTGCAAACAGGTCACCCTCCGTCTCTGTCCACACACCTTCAGTTAAACGTCCGAGACCACCAGAAAAAATTAATAGTGGAGCCCATTCCTCAAGGTACAACTCTGCTGCCCGTTCTGCTACTCTTACGTCGTGACTTCCTAAAACCAAAATACAATCTGCTTTTTCAAGATGATTATTTACATGGTGATAATCCCAAAGTTGCTTTGCGAAGACCAATGTTTCTTCTGTAATCATAAATTGCCGCGAAAATAAGTGGTTATTGAGCAACTTAGTAATTTATGCCCGTGTATTGCGTTCTGATTAACAAACAATACCAAATAAGGCAAGTATTAAGCAGGTATATCATTTTCATTAGCAATTTTAAAAATAAAACAAAATCCTAAAAGAAAAGAATGATCCTTACAATTCTAAGAATAAATACTGTAAATTAATCGCGGATTTATAAAATAAATTTTTTACCCGATTATATACAAACTTATCGCCTTTCTGCCCTTTGTGCTTTTTTATTACACCTGTTATAGCCCAAAATGGTAAAGAAAAAGATATACAGCGAATGAAGCTGTCAAACACATCTATATAATAAACAGGTAATTATAATTAGACAAAAATAAAAAAGGACAAGATGGATTTGATCCCATTTTGTCCTCTCAAGTCGGGGCGGCAAGATTCGAACTTGCGACCTCCTGCTCCCAAAGCAGGCGCGATAACCGGGCTACGCTACGCCCCGAAACCTAAATACTCCGGTGAAGCGGTGAGGGAGGTATTCGATCCACCAGTTGGCGGAACAGTTTAACCGGTGCTGCTTAAACAAAACCCACTCTCATCTTGCGGTGAGGGAGGGATTCGAACCCTCGGTACAGTTTAACCCGTACGACGGTTTAGCAAACCGTTCCTTTCGGCCTCTCAGGCACCTCACCAAAACCTTCCTTTTTCAGAGGGGTGGCAAAAATAAGGGTATTTACAATTACTTACAAAAATGAAAGTCTTCTTTTTTGAATCCTTTCAGAATAAACGTTGATGAAGAGTTGAACATAATATAACGAGAGGAAGCAGATGATTTTTAAAAGTTTTTTGTAAAATTAAATTTATTCTTTGTGAAATATAACATGAGAAAAGATACTTCCTGCTTTGCTATAAATAGTAATCCGCCAACTGGCGGAATCAGGATGAAAACAAATGTTTGTAACCAAAAAAAACATCAGTTAGACAGCTTCTTAACAATTTAGGAAAACTATTTATTTCTCATGTTTAGCTTACATAGCGGCCAATTGTACTTTTTGCTGCAGTTCCATTACATTTTCTTTAAAGAGACTATCAGTATCCATAAGATCTTTTACCGTTTGACAACTGTGAATAACAGTGGTGTGATCGCGACCTCCAAAATGCTCTCCAATCGTCTTTAAAGAGTTTTTAGTGAAAGCCTTAGCAAGGTACATGCTGATTTGTCTAGCCTGCACAATCTCCCTTTTACGCGTCTTCTGCAATAGTTTGTCATATGGCACATTGAAGAACTCGCATACCATCTTTTGAATAGTGTCAATGGTAATTTCTTTACTGCTTGTTCTTACAAAGTTCCTAAGTACTTTTTTGGCAAGGTCAAGATCAATTTCTCTTTTATTTAAAGAAGACTGGGCAAGCAGCGAAATCAACGCTCCTTCGAGCTCACGGATATTACTGTTTATGTTGTATGAAACGTACTTTACCACTTCCCGAGGCATCTCAAGGCCATCGTTCTTCATCTTTCTGTCAAGTATCTCTATACGTGTATCATACTCCGGCATTTGAAGGTCTGCACTTAAACCCCAGCGAAAACGACTAAGCAATCTTTCCTGCAGGCCATCGAGATCTTTAGGGGGCTTGTCTGAAGATAATACCAGTTGTTTACCTGACTGATGCAGATGATTAAATATGGCAAAAAATGCATCCTGGCTTTTTTCTGCACGATTGAAGAACTGTACGTCATCTATAATTAAAACATCTATTAACTGGTAGAAATGTATGAAATCGTTTATTGCATTATTACGGCTATGATCCTGAAACTGATTAATGAATTTTTCTGAACTTACATATAATACCACTTTGTGAGGATGCACACGTTTTACCTCGTTGCCAATGGCTTGTGCAAGATGCGTTTTGCCTAGACCAACGCCACCATACACCACCAAAGGATTAAAAGAATTAGCACCAGGCTTCTCCGCAACAGTTTTACCGGCACGTCGCGCTACGCGGTTGCAATCGCCCTCTATATAAGAGTCGAAAGTATAGATAGGATTGAGCTGCGGATCAATCTGCATTTTTTTAAGGCCGGGAATAACAAAAGGATTTTTAACCGGATTATTTATAATAAGAGGAAAATCCATTTCATTATTAGTGTATGTTTTTATATTATTAGCAGGTACATCCATGGTTAGAGGTTTATTATTACTATTACCGCTATCTACCATAATTCTATATTCAAGGCGGGCATCTTTTCCCAATTCTCTCTTAAGCGTTTTAGCTAGAAGGTTTACATAATGTTCTTCGAGATATTCATAAAAAAATTGACTTGGCACTTGTATCAGCAATACATTGTCTTTTAGTTCTACCGGTTTTATGGGTTCAAACCAGGTTTTGTAATGTTGCCATTCTACTATGTCCTTAATAATTTTTAAGCAATTGCTCCAAACTATATCAGCAGTTTTGGCCATATTAAATCATTAAGGTTTCATTTATAAGTTACGGATATTGGAACAACTATTTTTGCCTCAAATATTTCCTCACACGATGTGTACAAAAAAATTTGGAGGGATGGCGAATATCAAACTTTATTATTTAAAAAACAATTTTAAAAAGTTTGTTTTTTTGATTTTAATTACAGTATTGTATTTCAGAAGAAATTTTTTTTTATGCAGTTGAAATCATACTTTATGCCCGCCCCGATTTATACATAAGCTGATGATTTGTTATCATACTTTATTATTAATTTTAAGGATATTAAAGTCACTGTAAGCATTAGAGTTGGCATTCTTTTTTATTAATTAAATATTTTTTAGTTTTTTTTGTTGAAATGCTATTAAGTACTGAATTTCTTCAGTTCATAATAGCATGAGGGCAACGACCTAAAACTAAACGAAATGATTGCCTTGTTTCATAGATCAATTGCTTTTCCTGCATAGAGTACAGAAGGCGCTTAGAGGTATTTCATACGTATTTTTCGAAATTCTTAGCCTCAATTTTAGTACCAAAACAGCTTATTTTATAAATCCTTTTGCTATTCGATTAGCCGCAGATGTAAGAAATAAATTTCTGGATAAACAATAAATTATTAAATAAGGACCAAGTCATATTACTGGAAAAAGCTAACATCATAGGTATTAACTACAGTCAGGAATAGACATACTTCAAAACTTATATTCAGATGCATTCCTTTTATTTTATTTGCTCATAAATATATAAAAAAAGGCCGGCAAAAAAAATACTTCTTTATCAAAAAATTTTTTTCTTCCTCATTTTATTATTTTTAAAAGAGGGTTTAAAAAAGA
>JAABUS010007808.1_pt1 | contig 12044 bp, 12 predicted proteins | sample 5560161 | NCBI WGS metagenome assembly JAABUS01 (sample SAMN10711885, study PRJNA513376) | rock metagenome | isolation source: Antarctica rocks | place: Antarctica: Victoria Land, Trio Nunatak nord | collected 2016-01-04 | reverse complement strand
GGTTGAGGTCACCACGCTCTCGCGTTACGAGGCATTCCAGCAGCGGCTCCGCGCGCTTGACTTCTCCGAGGACGTCGAGAGCGGCGTCATCTGCCGCTGGCGGCACCTCGGCCGAGGGATCGTCCTCGACGCCGTCCCGGTTGACCAGCGGCTCGCGGGCTTCTCCGGCGGCTGGTTGTCCGAGGCCGTCGCCGACCCGGCAAAGATCACGCTTCCGTCGGGTGCCCGGATCAGCGCGGTCCGTCCGCCCTGGCTCATCGTGACCAAGCTCGAGGCGTTCTTCGACCGCGGCGGGTCGGACTGCCTGAGCAGCCGGGACTTCGAGGACATCATCACGCTCGTCGACGCCCGTGAGGAGCTCATCGACGAGCTCGCGGCCCTGCCCGCGACGGCGCGGCAGTTTGTCGGGGACCGAGTCGCCGAGATCCTTTTGTTGCCGACGTTCGCCTACGGCGTCGACGGTGCTCTGCCCGGCGAGGACCGAGGGCGGGCCGACGCTGTCGTCATCCCTCGTTTTGAGCAGCTTGCTGGGCTGTAGCCGACCAAGCCCCTGCCAAGCGCGGGGTGAGCGAAGACGAGGTCGTCGTCCCCAGGCGGAGCCCCTCAGTGACCTCGCCCAGTGGGCCCTACGCCGCGTTATACCCAGTTATACTTGAGCCGTGAAGACCGCGATCTCAGTGCCGGATGCCACGTTTCACCGCGTTGACCACGCGGCCAAGCGGCTTGGGGTCTCGCGTAGCGAGTTCTTCGCGCGCGCCGCAGAACGATGGCTCGAGACACTCGACGACGACGGCACGACAGGCGCGATCAATCGTGCGATCGCCGGCCAGCGCGAGGACACCGCGTTCACGGACGCCGCCGCGTCGGTTCTCGCGTCGAGTGACGCGCAGCTTTGAGACGCGGGGAGGTGTGGTGGGCTGATCTCGGTGTCCCGCGAGGCTCAGCACCGGCCTTGCGCCGACCGGTGGTCGTCATCGGCGCGGACTCCTTCAACCGTTCGTTGCTGCGCACCGTGACGGTCGCTGTCCTCACGACGAACACCCACCTCGGATCACTCCCGGGCAACGTGACCGTCCCTGCGGGGACAGCGGGTCTCGAAAGCGAATCGGTCGTCAACGTCACGCAGATCGCGACCGTCGATCGAAGCGTTCTCGAGGAGCAAGTCGGCGAGATCCCGGAATGGCTGCTCGCGCAGCTCGAAGCCGGTCTGATGCGGGCGCTCGGGCTCGTCCCGCGGTGACGACCCCGCCGCGGCGGCGCTGTCCCGACTGCACCTCAAACGGCCGCAGATCTTGTGTTCCAGCTTGTGTTCCAGCGGTCTAGAACACAAGATTCGTGTCCGCCTCGGTGGACACAACGGGACGCTAGAGGCCTCAAACGAGGTCTAACAGAACTAATGACTATTAAGCATTCATCGGCTACCACCGCTTCTAATCCGCAGGTCTCCCGTTCGAATCGGGGCGGGGGCGCTTCGAAAGTAGCCGGAAAATGGCCTTTCGCATCGAGCGACGACGAGGCGCGGACGGTGACGGTGCTCGCCGTCGGGCACCGTGCTGACGTCTGCCGCCGGCGGTAGGCGTCCGTACGGATAGTTGTTGCGCGCGCAACTACTTGGTACGCTGCACGCATGGAGCTCGGACTCGCGACCTTCGCCGACCTTGCCGCCGGCGTCTCCCCGGAGCAGCGGATGAGGGACCTCATCGAGGAGGCGACGCTCGCCGACGAGCTCGGCCTCGACGTCTTCGCGATCGGCGAGCACCACCGCGAGGACTTCCTGATCTCCTCGCCGGCGATCCCGCTCGCGGCGGCGGCGGTGAAGACCGCGCGCATCCGCCTGTCGAGCGCCGTCACGGTGCTCAGCTCCGACGACCCGGTTCGGGTCTTCCAGGACTTCGCCCAGGTCGACCTGCTCTCGGGCGGGCGCGCGGAGATCATGGCCGGGCGCGGCTCGTTCGTCGAGTCCTTCCCGCTCTTCGGCCTGGATCTCGACGACTACGACGAGCTCTACGCGGAGAACCTCGACCTCCTGCTGGAGCTCCGCGAGCGCACGCGCGTGACGTGGTCCGGGCGGCACCGCGCGCCGCTCGACCACGCCGGGGTCCACCCGCGGCCCGTGCAGGAGCGCCTGCCGGTGTGGGTCGCGGTCGGCGGCTCGCCGCAGTCCGTGGTGCGCGCCGGCACGCTCGGCCTCCCGCTCACGCTCGCGATCATCGGCGGCCAGCCGGAGCGCTTCGCGCCGCTCGTGCGGCTCTACCGCGAGGCGCTCGAGCACGCGGGTCACGACCCGGCGCTCGGGAAGGTCGCGATCAACACGCACGGCTTCGTCGGCGCGACGAGCGAGCGGGCCGACGCGGCTTTCGCGGCACCGTACCTGCAGATGATGAATCGCATCGGCCGCGAGCGGGGCTGGCCACCCTCGGGCAAGCGGGAGTACGAAGCGCTGCGCTCACCGCGCGGCGCGGTCGCCGCGGGCTCCCCGGAGCAGGTGGCCGAGAAGCTCCTTTTCGAGCACGAGCTCTTCGGCCATGACCGCTACATCATGCAGATGAGCGTCGGCGCGGTCGCCCACGCCGACGTCCTGCGCTCGATGGAGCTCTTCGCCACCGAGGTGGCGCCTCTGGTGCGCGAGGAGGTTTCCCGCCGCGAGGCGCCCGCGCCGGTCTGAGCCGGGCGGTCACCAGCCGTCCAGTCGCCTCAAGCTCGTCGTGGTGCGGGTCGATCATCCCTGAGCCTCGCCATGCATCCTGCCTCCTCCCGACCCCGCGCCGCCGACCGCGGATGGCTGCACGCCGTCCCGAGTCCGGCGTCGCCCGCTCCGGCTCGCGACCCGGCGGGCCTCTCGAGCGGCGCCCTCGCGGCCACGGGCCTCACCGGCCTGACGGCGCTCGCCGCGCACGCCTGCCGCGCCCCGCTCGCGTTCCTTGCGGTGACCGACGCCGGCGAGCAGCAGCCTGTCACCGCCCACGGCGCGGACCTGAGCGAGCTGCCTCGCCATCCGTCGATCTGTCAGCTCGGGGCCGCGGCGAACGGGGGCGTCATCGTCGCCGGCGGCCACGCGGGCGCGGACGACCTGCTCGTCGACGGCCGGCCCGCCCCGTTCCAGGCCGCCGCGCCGGTCCGCGCCGATGACGGCACGCTGATGGGGTTCCTCTGCGTCGCCGACCGTGCGCCGCGCGCGCTTGCGCCCGAGGAGGCCGACGCGCTGCTCGCCCTGGGGCGCCAGGCCGCCATCGGGCTCGGCCTGCGGGCCCGCCTCGCCGAGCTCGAGGGCGCCGAGGTTCCGCTGCGCCAGCGCGCCCTCCAGCAGGCCGCCGCCGCCGATCTCGGCCAGCGGGCGCTCCAGGGCCTCGACTTGCACCAGCTCATGGACGAGGCGGCCCGGCTCCTCGCGGAGAAGCTCGACCTGTCGTTCTGCCAGGTCTGGGCTCCTCCCGGACGGCGAGCGCTTGATCCTGCGCGCCGGCGTGGGGTGGCCCGAGGAGAGCGTCGGCTCGCTCGTCATCCCGGTCGACATCCGCTCGCAGCCCGGCTTCAACCTCCTGACGGGCGGGTCGGTCTTCATCGATGACGTCGCCCACGAGAAGCGCTTCAAGTCACCCGACTTCGTGACCGGGCAGGGCGCTGTGAGCGGGTTCAGCGTCAGCATTCCCGGCCCGGACCAGCCGTTCGGCGTGATCGGCGGCCACGTGCGTGAGCAGCGAACGTTCACCGAGGACGCGAGCTTCCAGCAGTCCGTGGCGAACGTCGTCGGCGCCGCGATCGAGCGAGGGCGCGGTGAGGAGGAGGTCCGGCACCGCGCCACGCACGACCCGCTGACCGGGCTTGCGAACCGCACGCTGCTCCTCGACCGGCTCGGCACCGCGCTGCAGACGCGGCGCGAGGGCGGGGGGCGTCCGGCCGTCCTCTTCCTCGACATCGATCGCTTCAAGCTCATCAACGACTCCCTGGGTCACGAGGTCGGCGACGAGGTGCTCATCGCGGTCGCCGCGCGCCTCAGGGAGGCGCTGCGTCCGGGCGACACGCTGGCCCGCTTCGGCGGCGACGAGTTCGTCGTCCTGCTCGAGCACGTCCCGACCGCGCGCTCGGCGCGTGCGGTGGCGAAGCGCATCGCCGCCGCGCTCGCCCGCCCGCTGCAGCTCGCCGGCGACGAGCCTCGGCGTGGCGGTGGCGGCGCGCCGCCACCGCCAGCCGGAGACGCTCCTGCAGGAGGCCGACGCGGCGATGTACCGGGCCAAGCGCAGCGGGCGCGGCAGCCACGCCCTCTTCGACAACTCGATGCTCGCAGCCGCATCGAGCGAGCTGCGCATCGAGCGTGCGCTGCGCTCGGCACTCGACCGTCACGAGCTCAAGCTCTTCTATCAGCCGCTCGTGTCGCTGACCGGCGGGCAGATCGTCGGAGTCGAGGCGCTCGTGCGCTGGGACAACCCGGTCCTCGGGGCCGTGGGGGCCCAGCGACTTCATTCCGGTGGCCGAGGACTCGGGCCTGATCGTGCCGATCGGCGAGTGGGTCCTGGGCGAGGCATGCCGGCAGATGGCAGACTGGACGGCCGCGCTCGGCGCGTGCGCTCCGCTGACCGTGACGGTGAACGTCTCGGGCCGCCAGCTCGCCGAGCGAGACTTCCCCGACGTCGTCGACGCCGCGCTTCGCGGGAGCGGCCTCACCCCTGACCAGCTCGGCCTCGAGATCACCGAGAGCGTGCTGCTCGAGACCGGTGATGCGCCCCTCGCGATGCTGAGCGCGCTCAAGGCCCTTGGCGTACGGCTCATCCTCGACGACTTCGGGACGGGCTACTCGTCGCTCTCCTACCTCAAGCGCTTCCCGCTCGACACGATCAAGATCGACCGGTCCTTCGTGGTGGGGCTCGGCACCGCCGGTCACGACTCGGCGATCGTCGACGCTGTGCTCGGCATGACCCATGCGCTCGGACTCGTGGTCGTGGCCGAGGGGATCGAGGAGGAGCGCCAGCTGCGCCATCTGCGCGACCGCGGCGCCGAGGTCGGGCAGGGCTATCTCTTCGCCCGGCCCTTGGCGGCCGACGCCGTGTGGCCGCTGCTCGCGGCCGCAGCGGCCGACGGACGGTGTGCGACGACCGCCTAGAGACGCGCGCCGTTCTGTCGAGAAGCGTCCAGAAGCATTAACCGCACGCTCGGCGCGGCCGACGTCTCGAACGACACCCCCCGAGGAGATCCCCTTGAGCGCAGAGCTGACCCGTCGAAGCTTCATCTTCCGCACCGGCGCCGCCGCCGCCAGCGCATCCGCGCTGTTCGACGAGGTCCAGGCGAGCGCCGCCCGCGCCGCCGTCGACGGCCTCACGCAGAGCTCCACCGTCGTGGTGGGCTGGAGCGTCGCCAACCTCGAGGCGATCCGCGAGACCCACCCGGGCCCCCGATGGTCGCCCGCGCGCTCGCGATGGTCCACACCGCGATCTTCGACGCCTGGGCGGCCTACGACGCGGACGCTGTCGCACGCGCCTCGGCGGCTCGCTGCGCCGGCCGACCGAGGAGCGCACGCACGACAACAAGCGCGAGGCGCTCTCCTACGCGGCCTACCGCACGCTCGTGGACCTCTACCCCGGCGCCGCCCAGGTGGCGCAGTTCGACTCCCTCATGCGCGAGCTCGGCTACGACCCCGCGAACGCGAGCACCGACACCACCACGCCCGGCGGCATCGGGAACACGGTCGCGGCGGCGCTGCTCGACTTTCGTCACGGCGACGGGTCGAACCAGCTCGGCGGCTACGCGGACACCTCGGGGTACGTCCCGGCAACGACTCCACGACCATCAACGACCCGAACAAGTGGCAGCCGCTGCGTCCCGCCGGCGCAAGCGCGGACCAGCGCTACATCGCGCCCCACTGGGGCGAGGTCGCCCCGTTCGCCCTCACCTCGGCCGGCCAGTTCCGGCCGAGCGGCGGGCCCGCCACGGTGGGCGATCGCCGCTACCGCAAGCAGGCCGAGGAGGTGCTGGAGTACTCCGCGAAGCTCAACGACGAGCAGAAGGTGATCGCCGAGTACTGGGCCGACGGGCCGTCCTCCGAGCTCCCGCCCGGTCACTGGTGCCTCTTCGCCCAGTACGTCTCCCAGCGCGACTCCCACACGCTGGGCAAGGACGTGAGGATGTTCTTCGCGATGACGAATGCGATCCTCGACGCGAGCGTCGCGTGCTGGGACGCCAAGCGCGTCTTCGACTCGGCCCGCCCCGTCACGGCGATCCACTACCTCCTCGCCGACGAGGACGTCAGGGCGTGGGCCGGGCCCTACCAGGGGACGCGCAGGATCAAGGGCGCGGACTGGCGTCCCTACCAGGCAGCCAGCGTCGTGACGCCGCCCTTCCCCGAGTACCTGTCGGGCCACAGCACGTTCAGCGCCGCGGGGGCCGAGATCCTCAAGCGCTTCACGGGCTCGGACGCGTTCGGAGCCTCCGCGACCCAACTTGCCGGGACGTCGCGGGTGGAGCCGGGCGCCGTGCCCAAGAAGGACGTGACCCTGACGTGGAGGACGGTCAGCGACGCCGCCGACGAGGCGGGCATCTCGCGCGGCGCTACGGCGGCATCCACTTCGTCCAGGGGGATCTGGACGGTCGCGCGATGGGCCGCAAGATCGGCGCCCAGGCCTGGGAGGAGGCACAGCGGTTCGTCGACGGCACCGCGTAGTCCCCGGGCGCGTCCTACATCAGCCCGCGGTGACCAGCCGCGCGCCGAGGCGATCGAGCACGGGCTGGATCGGCGTGAAGCACATCAGGTCGAGGGGCCCGAAGATGAGCGTCGTGATGCCGAGCGCCCGGACGGTGCCGTCGGCGCGCGGAGCGGTGTAGACCGGGCCGCCACTGTCGCCCGGGGCCGCCGCGATGGTCGTGCAGCGCACCACGCCGCCGCCGCGGAAGGCGAGGAAGCGCTCGATCGGCCGGGCCCGCGTGCCCAGCAGCGTCCCGCAGCGGTCGACACCACTCGTGCGACCGGTGTAGCAGGCGCGCCGGCCGCCGGCGGTCCTCGCGACGCCGGCGACCACCCACGGCGGGCGTGAGACGCCGCGGTCGACGATCGCCGTCGCGGTGCGGCGCGGGCCCTGCGGGGCGGGCAGCAGGAGCGCGTCGAGCGGCGCGGAGCGGGCGACGACCCGCTGCACCCGGCCGAGCACCACGCCCGGGACGGGCGGGCGGCGGAGCGCGGCGTTGCGCCGCTGCGTCGTGCCGTCGGAGCGCAGGCCGGCGCAGTGAGCGGCGCTCAGGCCGCCGAGCGAGCCGCTCTGCAGCCGCACGAGGAACGCCGAGGTGCAGAGCGCCGCGCCGTTCGGGACGGGTGCGCCGCCGACGATCGTCGGGCGCGCGAAGACGAGCTCGCGCCCGGCGGCGAAGCCGTCGAGGTCGGGCGCTGCGCCGGCGCGGCGAAGGCGGAGCGCGGCCGTGCCGCGGAGGGCGACGAGATCGAACTCGCCCGCGTCGGCCGGCAGCGCGCGGTACGGCGTCCAGCCCTGGGCGGTCAGGACGCTCACGGCGTCGTCCGCGGGCGCGGCGGCCGCCGCGGCGGCGACGGCGGCGACCGCGGCGCAATCCACGCGCGCGGCATCGACCACCGAGGCGCCGGGGACGTCCGGACACCGCGTGTATTCGTCGGCGGACGCGGCGGGCGCGAGGACCAGGGCGACAAGCAGCGTGAGGCCGGCGACGCGGCGCCTGCGGCGGGACGGATGCATGGCTCCAGTGTGGACGCCTTTCCTAACGGCTTCCTGAGACTCGAGCGTGAGGGTCCTACGGTGCGCGCCGCGGGCTGGTCGGGGACGATCGAAGTTGCTGGTTCCGCCCGCCGAGCGACGTCGTGACCGCGCGAGCTGGCGGGGCGGTCGGCGTCCCCGACAGACCCGCTGTGTCGGACCGGGCGTGGCGCCGGTCGTCCTCGCGGGCGAGCGGCTCCGTCCAGAGCGCGCGGACCAGGATCATCGTCGCGGAGATCACCGGGACGGCGACGAGCAGACCGACGAAGCCGATGACGCGCCCGACGACCACGACGCCGATGATGATGATCGCGGGATGCAGCGAGACCTGGCGGCTCATGACCAAGGGGACGATCACGCTGCCCTCGATCTGCTGGACGAGGACGTAGAGGCCGAAGACGATCGCCGCCGTCGTCGGCGAGTCGGCCAGCGCGAAGAGCACGGGCGGGACGCCGCCGGCGACCGCGCCGAAATAGGGGACGAGGACGAAGAGCGCGCCGACCACGGCGAAGACGAACGCGAAGTCCAGCCCCACGATCGTAAGCCCGACGTAGAGCAGGACGCCCGTGACGAGCATGTCGATGCCGACGCCCCGCAGCCAGCCCAGCCACGCCGTGCGGATCTCATGCAGGACGCGCTCGACGTCAGGACTGCGCCGCTTCGGGAAGAGCGAGAGCAGCCCCTCGACGAGCGGCCGGGGCCGCAGGGCGATGTAGAAGGCGGTCAGCAGCACGACGGCGATCGTGCCGAGGAGGCCCACGACGCCGAGCCCCACCTGCGCGGCCGGGCCGACCAGCCGGATGGGCCTGTCGGCGTAGCCCTGGATGTACTCCTGGATGCGGCTGCCGACCTCGTTCTTGTCGGCACCCGTCGCGTCGGAGACGCGGAGGCGGATCGTGTCGAAGGTCGCGGGGATCGCGTCGATGAAGCGCTGCCCCTGCTCGACGAAGGCGGGGATGACGACCGCGAGAACGCCCGCGAAGGCGGCCAGGCCGAGCAGGAGCGCGAGCAGCGCGCCGAGCGCCCGGGGCAGCCTGCGCCGCTCGAAGACGTCAGCCACGACCGCGAGCGGAATCGCGATGATCAGCGTCATCACGAGCGTGACCATCAACGTGACCAGCTCGTGGAACGCGAGATACGCCACGCCGAGCGCGGCCGCCAGCAGCACGGCCCGGATCGGCTCTGAGGCATGGCGCACAGCCGGTCGCTACCCGACGGCCCGTGGGGTCAATCGCTGCGCGGACGGCGGTTCGGACGCTAGCCCGCGAGGGCGGCGGGCGAGCCTCGGCGCTTGGCGTTCGGAGGTTCCCCGACGAGCAGCACCAGGCCGTCCTCGCGCGTGATCTGGCCCTGGCGCTCGAGCTGCTGCAGGCTCAGCGTGACCGAAGGCCGCTGCGCGACGACGAGATCGGCCAGCAGCTCGTGGGTGAGGCGCAGCGGCAGCGAGACGCCGTGCGGCGTCACGCGGCCCCACCGGTCGGCGAGCTGCCAGAGCAGGTGGAGCAGCCGGGCGTCGACGCGCGGGTGGTGCGCGATCGCCATGTGGACGAGCACGTGGCTCGCGCGATCCACGGCACGGCAGATGAGCTCGCCGGCGATCTCGGGGTACGGCGCCAGGCGCATGAGGAAGCGCTGGTCGAGTACCACGATCCGCAGCGGCTCGATCACCCGCCACGAGGTCTCAAAGATCGAGTCCGCAGCGCCGTCGCTGGTCGCGGGACGCAGCAGGTCACCCGGCCCGAGCAGCTCGGCACCCGACCGTCGCTGGGTGCCGACACGACGCGCGAGCGCCCCGTCGGTCACGAGCAGGCCGATGCCTCCGCGCAGGCTCGGCGCGTGTCCGCCGGGCTCCCACCGACCCCCGGGGACGGCGAACGCGGCGGCGCGAAGGTCACGCGTCGCGGCCGCCAGGCGAGAACCATCCAGGTTCGCCGCGAGGTCGGGGTCTTCGTCGAGTACAGCAACGATTTCCGGCGTCACGCAGTACGGCTACCCACGGGTGTCAGGTTTCAAGCGATGGTCGACAGGTCCCGTCGCCGCTACACTTCGCGCCGCGCGGTGGGCGTAGCTCAGTAGGTAGAGCTCCTGGTTGTGGTCCAGGTGGTCGCGGGTTCGAGTCCCGTCGCTCACCCCTCGCGAAGTGCCTGCAAAGGCGGGCAAGGACGCGATTTGCAGGCGCTTCGCTAACGCGCGGCGACGCGCCAGGGTACCATTGGGGTACCAAAGTCGTCGTATTCGCCGCAGATTTCGAGCGCCGAATCGGCGAGATGCGGCCGAACTTACGAGGAGCTTCGCCGCGCGGTTCGCCGCAGTGCTCGAGCCGGAGGCTCGCGAAGCGCCTCGATGAAGTCCGCGACGTCGTCGCGCACGAACCTGCGGTGCTTGCCGATCTTGATCGAGGGCAGCACGCCGCTGCGCGCGTACCCTTCGACCGTCGAGCGCGGCACCAGCAACAGTGGCACCCACCTGCTCGGCGGTCATGAGCTCCGGCGGCGCGCTCGGCGCGATGTCGATCGTTCCCTCGATGTCCTTGTGAGCTCCCAGCAGCGACGCGCGCTCGGCCGCGGGCTGAGCCCTGTGCCCCATGCTCGTTTCGGGGGAAGAGTTCATCCGGCCTGGTCCTTGAGCCTCCGGCGGAGGCGTGCCCGGCCGGCATGGTCGCTCGGATGGCAACGGAGCACGCTCATGAGCCGTCGTTGGCTTTGAAGTCGACGTCTCGTGGTCGGCACCATGCCTCCTACTGACCGGCCGGATGCAATCTCCCTGAAAAACATGCTGGGGTCTCACCGGCGATCACCGTTTCGGGTGCGGCGGGCGCGAGAGGGCGAGGAGCCGGGACGACGTAAATTGCCACAGGCATAGCGCTTCCGGGCGGCAGTACGCGCAGATGTGCAGGTCGGGACAGACGGAGAACAGCATGTTCCTTGAAGCACCGTTCTGCGTATCGCTGGACGCGATCAACGCTGCCTCTCCGACCGCTCACGACCGCTGAGGACCGCATCGCCCGGGCGCCGACTGTCGCGCGACTGTCGCGCGAGAGACGCCGTGGTGGGGGCGACCTGGGCAATGCGCGAGGACTGCTCGTTGGGTCGGAGTCCCTGACGTCGTGCGCGCAACATCCGTAATTGGCAGCGGGACCTGCGACCCCTACGGCCACTGTAGGCCCGCCTTCGCGGCCCGCTTTCGTCCTTCTGCGATCCGGTCGGGCGCGTGACCATGCTCCGGAGACGAGCACCAGCGCGACGCCGACCAGCCAGCGCGGTCCCGGTCGCGGCGGCGCTCCGCGCCGCTCGCGGCCGGACCCCTCGGACGCGCTGTGCTCGGTGGAAGCGTCCGTGCGATGAGGTGGCGGGTCGTAGCCTCGGCTCACGCGCCCATCAAGCGAGCGCGGCGGGCGGTACTCCCATCCCTGCAGCGCTCGCTTGATTGGCACTCCGGGCGGGCCGGGCGACCCTGATCGGCTAGGTCAGCTGGGCCTTTTCGTGGCAGCAGCCCGTTGTGAGTGGTTGCTGGAGCGATGCCTCCCGCAGAGCGTTCTCGCTCAAGGCGGGCACATGGGACGCCGGGAGCCCGGTCAGCGGATCGGTGAGGGCGAGCGCCTGCAGGACAACAGTCTGCCGGCGCAGTTCGAGGTGCGCGGACGCTTGAGCGGCTAAAGCGATGAGGGCGCGTTGGTCGCTGTCGCTGATAGCTCGTGACTCATCGCCGAAGACGCATACCACGCCGATCGGCTGCTGGTCCACGGTAATCGTGGCGCCCGCATAGAAGCGCAGCTTGGGGACGTCCGCGACAAATGGGTGGGACTGCCAAGCCTCGTCGCCCGCCAAGTCCGGCACGACCAGCAGGCCGCTATCCGTGCAGATCGTCGCTGCGCAGAGCGACAGGTTCGCGGGCACGTCGCCTCCCTGGCCGCTATCGACACCGACGATCGCCTTTGTCCAGTGTCGCTCGTCATCGACGAAGTTCACCGCAGCCACGGCACTCCTACAGCTCGCTGACGCGAGCATCGCGATGTCGTCGTACGCAGGCTCAGCGGGAGTGTCGAGGATCATGAGAGCCCGCAGAACTGAAAGCCGCGTGGTGTCGTTAAGAGTCGACGCGGGCATGTTCTCCACGTATCCGAACCGGAGCTTGTTGTTTGATCGTCTCGAGAATGCCCTGAAGCACCGGCGACGCAATGGGGACGTCGTTGGCGTCCTGTTGTGCGACATCGACGGGTTCAAGCTCGTTAACGACGAGCTAGGCCACAAAGTGGGCGACCACCTGCTGTGCGACGTCGCCCACGAACTGCGTACGGCATGTCGTGAGGTCGACACAGTCGCGCGACTCGGAGGC
>JAABUS010007807.1_pt1 | contig 12045 bp, 14 predicted proteins | sample 5560161 | NCBI WGS metagenome assembly JAABUS01 (sample SAMN10711885, study PRJNA513376) | rock metagenome | isolation source: Antarctica rocks | place: Antarctica: Victoria Land, Trio Nunatak nord | collected 2016-01-04 | reverse complement strand
CTCAACTCATGTAAGTAGTCAATACATATTATTGTCTCAGCTATCTCCAGACCTCAAGTCTAGTAATAGTGATTACTGTTTGGTCTCTGTATATACCTTGTGTTGTTAAAGGGACAACCGTTACAACAAGGCAATAAAATCGTTCCCTTTTCTGTTCATTCAATTATCATTCTCATACTTTGATGACTTAGTCAGGAATGATCTGATCTAGCTGTGCAGTCAAGAACGTTGTCAACGACGATGACAGACTGACAGCTCTCGATTGTGATCACGAGGCAGTGAGGTCAGGAAACTTCGATTACTGAGCAGCAAACGCAAGAAATACATTCTAGAACATTGATAGATCAGCAAGTAAATCTCTACACATATCGAACATCGTATCGTTCTTCATACTCTACATTGACAGACCTTGAGAGAAGAACACAAATAAACACAGAACAATCTTTCTCAAAGAAGAACATCTACAGAACATCGACATTTCACTATACACACGCAAGCACGTCTCTACACACACGCAATCTTCTAAGCATTGCTGACTTCAAGTTTCTAGACTTGCAGCTCGACATTTTCTTACAAGCTCACGTTACTTGAACATCAACTTTTCAAAGCGTCTTGTTCGTGAACATTCAGAAGATAGAAATGATCGATCGATCATTGAGTTTGTCAGGCGATATCAACTCGTTAGTCTCAGACCCTAGTACAAAAAAGTTTGACTCAAGCGTCGAGTCAGTATTTGCTTCTGAGAAATATGCAGACTATGACTTTATTGCTATGCTAGGCCTAGCTCAAAGACTGCATGTTCGCTTCTTATCTATAACATGACAGACATCGCTAAGTTCAATAGAAAAAAATGGTCAGGCTGAGATAAATGAGTCATTAGTCACTGCTCAAATAAGCTTCGCATTCAAACTGTTCAATCGTTCACAGCAACATTTCTTCAGAGAGATCGTTCAAGAGATGATAGTTCTCAGTCATTCTATGATACGACAACATAGACATATCGTTACGCTCGAAGAAATATGCTGAGATATTTCAGAAAATAATCAAGTATGATCAGTTCTGATGTTTGAAAGAGTCATCTTGAAGATCTTCATCGCTTCGCAAGGCTGAAAAGTTTCAAGAATCTATCGATCGAAGATAAATTGAATCTTTGTGCAGACGTAGAGTTAGCTATTAGAGATATGCATCGCAACGATAATATATTTTGCGAACAAGCTGAATAATAGCTTATTGCAATACAGGCATAATTCACGAAGATATTAAACCTTGAAATATACTTATCTTCGAAGAGAATTCTCGAATCATTGCTAAAGTAGCAGACTTTGAATTCGCTATGTGTTTTCAAAGTCATAACGATCGAATCTTAATGTCAGATATCGAGTCTTGAAATGCATTGAAACATCACAATCGATCTTTTAGATCTGAACAAGTCAAGCAAATGAACGTTTACTCATTTGAGTTGCTATGTTTCTGACTTCTTTTTCAAGCAGAATTCTCTGACCATTTATCGCTATCTTCTGATACGATTCTTAAAAGCGAGCAGCTTGTCAGCTTCGAGCGAGACGAGTCAGAAAACAACTTACTTCAAGTCTGAAAGAATGACAATTGATTGGTAAAATGACTCTGCTGAATGATACAAGAAAACGACTACTTCGATAGTGTTACGAACATGCCTGAATCGATCAGGATTCAGATCTAACTCTAATCAATTTGATTAGAACAAGTCATGACGCTATGCCTAGTTTGAACCTAGCGCACCTCTTTGAGTCATTCTCAGCACTTCTTTTCGTTGTTCAGCACTTTCTTCATTCATCTCTTTCATCATTCTTTTAGGCAAACACATCTGACCTATTACATCACATCTGTATCGAGCCTAGCGCAGTCTCAAGCCATTATTTATAGAAGAGCTTGCACTCTTTCTCTTCTGTATTCTTAATGTTTTGTTATAGCTACCTCTAAAGAACAATACATACATATCAGCCTCGAGTCTCTTTGATTGAATGATCTAGGCACGGTCTCAACAGATAGTAGCATAAAGAACAATTTGATATCATTTTTTCAGTTCACTTTGACTTTTGAACTCAAATCGAGATGTACAAAGTTTGAGCAGTTGCTTAATCTTCTAACTTCTGATAGATAAGCGTCGATATGTGTATTCTGTAAAGAACTCTTTAACAAGTGAATAGAATTCTGTCAGAAACGAAGTCTCTTCAGATAAGCTCTATTACAGAGCACGAAGTCTTAGAGGTAATAAGTTCACAGTAATAGTTGTATAAAGAATGCTAACAGTTCATAGATTTCTTCTTCACTTTATGAGTTCTATAATGCAGACTATCGACTACGTGAATTTACTGTCAATTGTCTTAAATCTGTAGTTGCAGAGTCAACAAAATCAATCATTCAACACATATCATTATCAAACGCAGCTCTTCAATTAGCATTGTGTTATACTATCGATTTTGAAACAAGCAAAGATGATGAACAAGCGAGATTCATTCTGCATGAATACTCACTAGAATCTGTAGATCTTCAAAGTCAGATTCAGCTAATTATTAAAGACATTCAAGAATCTTCATCTGAAAGCGAACTATTCTCAATGTTACATCGTCAAGGAAGATTTTCGTATATTAATTTACCTCAACACTATCGTGAATAGAAATTGCTGAAAAAGGTCGAAATCAGCTACAAACAGAAAATTCAAAGTATTCAGCTAGTCTTTGATCAATTACATGAGCTTTTTTCGAAATTAAATTTCAACCTGGCATTAATATACAGTGTTCAAGAACGCTGAAAAGAGGTCGAAGAGCTAGAAGTGCAAGTGATGAAGACAAGCAAGAAGATGTTAGGCGAAGAGCATTCTAGCACTCTGAACAGTATGAACAATCTGACATCAACATACAGAAATCAAGAACGCTGAAAGAAGGTCGAAGAGCTAGAAGTGCAAGTGATGAAGACAAGCAAGAAAATGTTAGACGAAGAGCATCTCAGCACTCTGATCAGTATCGTCAATCTGACATTGACATACAGAAATCAAGAACGCTGAAAAGAAGTCGAAGAGCTAGACGTGCAAGTGATGAAGACGAGAAAGAAGATGTTAGACGAAGAGCATTCTAGCACTCTGATCAGTATGAACAATCTGACATTGACATACAAGAATCAAGAACGCTGAAAAGAAGTCGAAAAGCTAAACGTGCAAGTGATGAAGATGAGCAAGAAGATGTTAGATGAAGAGCATTCTAGCACTCTGATCAGTATGAACAATCTGACATTGATATACGAGAAACAAGAACGCTGAAAAGAAGTCGAAGAGCTAAACGTGCAAGTGATGAAGATGAGAAAGAAGATGTTAGACGAAGAGCATCTCAGCACTCTGATCAGTATGCACAACTTGACATATACATTGAAGTCTCAAAGTCGCGAGGCAGAAATCATCTCACTAATGAAAACATGCTTCAAGCTACGGAAACAAATTCTTGAGTCAACGCATTCACACACGAAGACATCGCTCAAAGCTTTACATGAGTGAAAAGATGAAGAGAACAAATTTGAACACTAAGATTAGTTTACTCTATAACTTCAGTACTTATATCTCACTCGAGTGAACTCTTCAGTTGATCATCTCTTCGATTGACTCTTCAGTTAGTAGTTCACGCTCTAATTGATGCTCTGAATATTTCTCTGATTGCTTGTCATTTAGCTAGTCATCTAGCTAGTTGACTCTCTGATTTGATTGATACACGCTTCAACTGATTAATTGACTCTCTAGTTGTCTCTCTGACTGATGCTCTGATTATTCTCATGATTTCTTTGATTTTTCCTTCGATTGATTCTTCATTAAACCCTCTGACTGGCTGAACCTTGCAGTTTCCCCTTCAGTTGCTTCACGCTCTGTTTGCTTCTTCTAGTTGATCGTCGTAGTTGATCATCTGATTGTCTCTCTGACTGATTCTTCGATTGCTCTTTTCGCTGACTAGTCTTCACAGTTGATTCTTGAAGTTGACTCTCTGATTGTCTCTTGATTGACTTGTTCTCTGACTGATTGACTCTCAATGACTATGCTGTTCTGCAAGTCGTTGGCTTGAGTATTCGTCGTCAGCTGAAAAAGGTCAGTCATATCAAATGAGTCTCACACTAAGCAGCATTGATGATATGACGTTGACAGGCAGAGAAGAAATGATGAGAGCATGATCAAGAATTCTAGCTTCGATATGTAGCTCATGCTTGATCGCAATCACGTGTGAATGACTTGAGTGAACAACGTTATCAAAATTCCTCGATTGTATTCGAGCTTGTGCAAGTACACTGATATCAAAGCGTTAACTCATCTCTGAGTAGAAGACGTTACTCTTCATATTCGTGAACAGAATGACTCTGCGCATGAGTCACTTGCAGATCTTATTAACGAAACACGCTGTTTGCTTTGTTTCAAGATCTGCAAAAGATCACAAGATCTTGTGAAGCTCTGAAAAAGAGAAGATTGATCACGTCAATGTCAGAGTAGCAGAAATATTAAGTCATGATTCTATTATGTATCTTAGAGTTGAAATGTGTTAGTGAAAACTCGACGAAGTTACAGATTAGAAGATGAAGAAGAGTACTCATTGATTTTCGTAGTAATGAACAAGAGAGACTTGTTCGAACACGATGCTTCGTTGCTCATCAATAATTAGACCTCTAATCGAACAGAATGATATGCGTGTAGATGCAGATGTCTCTTACATTCTCGCGATTATTCTTGATGTAAAGAGAAACGAGTGAAAGCTGAGAGTGACGAGCATACACGATTGCTTGAGAGAAAACTGATTCTACATCGACGCGTTATATATAACGATCATCAAACTATGTCTTTGCGAGCGAATCTACCTCGTTTGCGTTCATGCTGTGCTCGACCTTTTGCCTCGAACTTCTTCAACAATCTCTGTGCGCTTTCTAATTCACTTCTGAGCAATCATGTATCTTTTCAGCGTACTCTGTATTTCGTTTCTGATTCGATCGCTCTCTTCTCAAGAATCTTCGTAATTTCTCACTTCTGCTTCTTTATCTCTACTGAGTCATCAGAATTCTGATGTTGCTCGATGACAAGTGAACTGATGATGATAGCGCTGACGCAATCGTTCATGATCGACGTTGACTCGATATAAACATTTGCGTGAACAGATGATCTTTCACAGTTCTTGATTGAAGTGATGCTAAAGAAGCTCTTGTCTTCACTTTTGATGTTCTCGTTCTGCATCACGAACAAGTTATCTATTGAAATGTCAAACATTGTTTCACTTTAAGATTAAAGATTCACATTCTGTATCAATCTTGACTGTCATCAATCTCACTCGATCGATTTAAGCTTGCAGTATTCTTGTGATCTTAAAGCGCTCGATTGTAGTAAAGTTCAAGTTCAGAAGAAACTTTAAATACAGGTTGTAGAGTCGCTTTCTTTGATTCTCTATGCTTCTTCAATGCAGAGAGATCATGATTATCGATATCGATTCTGTTCTCGTCGATATCGTTGATCAGTATCGAGTCTTCTAGACTTATCAGACGTGCTCACAACAATCGAGACATTCGCACTGATCTGAATGCTCACTCTGCGTCTCACGCTTCAAATTGTGCTCACTCAGTTTCGAAAAAGTCAATACTGTTTATCTGATAACTTGAAGTGCGTTCTGATCGACATGATGTCTGAGTTCTTGTTTCACTTATCGCTAAGTTCGAAGGTTGATTTGATGATGTTATTGAGAACTTCGAGTGAGTGTTCTGTAAGACTATTAGACACGTCGAAATTGAAGTGAATATAGCGTTATCATGAATTTTGACTCTGTCGCTTTCGTTCAAATCAACTGTGTCTGTCTTGCGCTTGAGAAAATCACAAATCTCTGATATGATCATTGTCGATATAGATTCATCATCGATAGAGAGCGTTGGGTTCGACATTTTTCAGACGAGATGAAGAAATTCGTCAATGTCAAGAAAATCGTCATCAGAAAGAGTTTGAGCAATCTTCTTCAATGAAAGAGATGTATTCTCGTCGACTTTGAACGAAAGGTTTTTGAGACTTTCGAAAGACTCGATGAATGAAAGACAAAGATCTTTCTTGTTATTGATGTCATTGTCGTCGTCGTCGTTGACTCGATTGTTTTCAGCCCTTTTTGAGTTTTCTGCGTTCATTAGATAAGTTTCTCATGACGCTGAATGTTGACAATATCTTCATTCTCGACTCTGATATCTTCAGTCAACTTGTTTTGAAGCGAAGATTTCATTTCGCGATGCGTCTTGAACAGATTGTTCAAGCTGTCGCGCTGTATGATCATCGTGCGTTTTTCGCCAGCATTACTCAAACTTGATGACTTGAGGCTGAGGCGTGAGCTCATCATCGATGATGATTGATAGAAGTAGATGAAAATTATGTCGATGACAGTCATCATGAAATAGAATTGCGAGAAGATCTTGTAAATGTGAAAACAGTGAAAATCGCTGTCTATTCTAAAGGAAAGCGCAGAGAGAAATTATATGTCGAGACTCGTTAATCGCTCTCGATACAAAGGTACACTCAATTCTATTGCGAGTCGCATCATCTCTGTGCTACTTCTCTGAAGCTTCGTGAGCTTTCTCTTGACTGCACACAATTCTCAAGAATTGCTCAGCTCTCAATAATTTCTGTTTCCTCTCTTTGATTCTTTGTCATTCAATTCACGCGCTGTATTTCTTGAAATGATGTGCATTCGAAGATCTTCACTGTAGCAGTCAGCTGAATCATCGTTCATCTTCATGAATCAAATCTCATAGAACGTCTCGCAGAACGTCTCGCAAGACACTGAATAGAGCACAGATCGCACAGATTTTCCCCTCTAAAGCTAATCGTTGATGATTCATCAATAGTTCATGGCTCGACATCGACACGACTGAGACAATTTCCTTCATGAGCTGGAAACTTTTCGCTGCAGATGACAAGAATGAAGAGTGTTCAACAAGAGAGCACAGAACGACACAGAAAAGATGTCATCTCTCTCACAGTTCAACTCTCGATTCAGGCAGTGCTGTGCAATGCACATGCATGCTCTCTCTATCAAGTCACTGTCACGTCAGCATCAATCGATGCTTCAAACTCAGTTGAGCGAAACTTGACAAGACTGCTCAATTGTTGCAAGTCAGACTTCTGCAGATGTCAACAGACAGCTAGCAACAGCATCACACTTCTCATTCGTCGACGACGCAGTAGAAAATACGCTCGAAATGATGTGAGACATTTACTCGATGAGTCTTGATGCACAGATGATAGTTCTGAGCAGACTTCATCTTGTTCGCGCTCTTGTCGTGACAATGACGATGACTCAGCAACTCGTGAACAATAGTTGTCACGCTAATAGAACGAGAAGTAAAAGGTCAGCTGTGAATAGAAAACTGAAGAACGCTGAGAGAGAAAAACGAGAAGGTTCAGAATGACTTGAGAAGACACAGATGAAGAACATGAAGAACAGCAATTCAAGAGGTTGAAAGAACAAGTGCGCGTCATCAAACGAGAAAGATCGTAAGCAGAATCGCAAGAAACAAGTCTCGACAAGATGAGTGACGTGTTAACTGAGTCAGTAGAATCGATTATCACAAAAATTAGACTTGTTTCAGATGAGGGTTGAGGTTCGAGAGAAGTCGACAAACAACTCAGACGAAGAAGACAAGAAAGATGAAAAGAAAGAATGAAAGACGAAGAGAAACGAGCGATTATTTATCGACTGGGAAAGCGGCGAGAGACTGTGTCGACACGCTTTTCTCAATGCAAGAAGATGTCAAACTCGACATGATAAACATCTGAAAGTGCTCTGTCGCGTCGCAAAGACTCAGAGCGAATTCATCGTATGAATCAACAGAGACGCATCATCATCTGATCTGAAATTTTCTTTGAATCTCGCATTTCACGAGAATTGCGATGAAGTCGCGTCTTTGCTTTCGCGTTGAATCTCTGTACAACACTTTCAATTAAAATCAGATCATTTCAAATATTAAATGTTCAAAGACAGGCTGAAAGTTGAATAAACGAAAATAAGATATGCTATGTAATGAACAGTGCTCTTTTTCTCTATCTCAAAGAAAGAATCATACAAGGCTAGTGACATATCAACATAGAGAAAATTGTCAATGAGAACAGCAAGTGTAGCGAAGAAACAACTATCTTCTGACATCTCTCTTCTTTCAATCAAAGAATCATCGTCATGATTCGTGTAGTGTAATGTAAATAAAAGCAACATCATAAACTTCTGTTGATCATTTCAAAGAATCAGAATAAAATCGATTCACAATCTAACATCAGACACGTATGCATGAGATATATAATATGATTTCAGATGAGATGTAAAGTTGACATTCTCATAAAGTAAACAAGACAAGTTGATTAGACTTGATAGTTAGCTTTAGTGCTTTCATAATGACAGCTCGAACTTCGAGATCTGATTTATTCATAGTGACTGCGTGATTGACAAAGTGATCTGAATCGTGAATGATCTTCTTACAATCTAGTAGAAGTCATGAAAAGACGTCGACCTGATATTCAAAGTGCACTTGACGATAGTGTCTTTGCAAACTATCGCTGCGTGCAAGACTTTGCGTTCGTTCACGCTTTGAAAGCGACTGATATAAGATTCTTGAGAAAAGTCATCAAGCTTCATGAAGAAACGAAAGTCACACGGTCAGAGATTGATAGTGCTTCAGAGAAAAGATCAATGAAGTGAGCATAAGCGAAACTCGATCTATTCAGCTGTTGAGGCATTGACTTTGATGATGAAAACGTGAAAGATATCGTTTTCTAAGTATTTTCTGTCGTGAAACAGATAATTCTTGCTTAGGTTAGAAGAATCAGTATCTTCAACATCTGATCTCAATCTTCTCTAATGAATAACTTTGTATTATTACTATTCATTGTAACTGATTCTAGCATGAGAAATCTCAGAGTAAATCACTCGCTTCTTAATTATATACGATGTTCTCAGAGGCAACGCGTCTCTGTTAGTCTGTCATTGCGAGCTGATCACAGCTTCTCGTGAATCGAATCTCATGCATCTTCGCTGCATGATTCTGAAAGTGCGAGATATTCTCAAGTATGTTGCTGCAGACTGAATGAGAGCACGAGATTTGATCGACTGAGACGAAGTCACGACGTAAGAGTCTATAATGCTGATTCTCGAGATGCTTTGCAAGTCAATTGCCGCTGCTGAAGTTTCTTTGTCGATACTGACGTGGCAGAGTCACATTACTCAGGCAGAAAAGACAGGTTCTTGCAGCACAACGAATCGAATATGTCTCTTCTTCTGACGAGCTTGACTTCGAAGTTGTACTTTCAATCTTCTCATAGTTCACCTTTCTCGATTTCCGAGGCTTCTGGCGAGCGCATAATTGTATAAGGTCGTGAAGAGTCGAAAGGCGCAGAAGCATCGTTTGTTCTAAGTGAGAAGTTGAGTGCGATGATTCAAACAACTTGCAAGTCAAGCGAGTGCGTTTCAAAAGATAATGTTGAGACGATGAAGAAAGAGAAGAAACGCAGTATTCAGACGAGTCGATGAGCTGATTTTGAATTTCTAAAACGTTGATTGTCGCGAAAAATTCTTCCTTTTTCTTCTTTAAGCGCTGACTTCTCTGATATCGTACCTCGTTTTTCAGAGCCTGATCGACAACGTGAAATTTACGAGCGAGTATTTTCTCGCTGACTCGAGCTTGTTTCAGAATTACGTGTTTTGTCTGGCACAACTGAATCAGACGAGTTCTTTTGTTTTTGAGATCAACGACCTGATCTTGACGATCGACTTCTCGCTTTTCCAGAGACGAGAGTTCGATCGACGCGCGTCGATCTCGAGACAGAATCATCCTCTCTGCAGCTGAGATGAGCTGAGTTCTCGACTCGATATCAAGATAAGCAGATTGAACGTCGTATTTGATCGATTGAAATATGTAATGTTTGAACATCTTTTCTCGAGAATGACTCATGATCTGATTACGGACGACTTTCGTCGCATCACCTGAACTGCATTAGCAAACACGATCAAAGAATAGATCACGATGATGATAAATACTGTTTACAGCGTTGCCTGTGACTCGACGAATGACATACGATGTTAAGTTCTCGCGAAACTCTGCGTCTTGCCCGATCTTTCTGAAGTGCTTGCTAATGAAATAGTACGGCAAAACTCGATCCGAGATTTTCATCTCACTAACTTCCTTCTCTGCTCTTCGAAAAATGCACTTGTTCAGTATTTCACCATTTCACTCAAGCTCTATGGCTTGCTGTGGTTCCGAAACCTTCATCTGATAGATTGCCTCGGGACAATCGAGATTCGAAGCCTTGAAGGCGTTGTCGAAGAAAGCGAGGGCGAGAAAGTGCAACATCGAACAGAGGGTCAGATTGTCATCTTGTTCGTGTAAAACATAAGTAGTGCTATCGATCGTTAGCTCACAGTCAACGATGTCAGCCTCAGCGCGGCGTAGAATGTACGATTCCTTCATGTGTCTCTTTCCTTTCATCAAAAGTAGAGTGATCTTCAGTATCAACACGTTCTTCTCCTCTGTCATCGAATTTCGAATCAAGGTCAACTTGACGTCTCTGTAGCGCAAGACATCGTCAGAGTCTCTGATATCATCTGCGCTACTCTCAATCAAGGCGTTCGATCGTGATGACGTGTAGGCGCATAGCAATAGAAATAGCGAAAACTGAATCCTTTCTCTTTCGTGAGAAAATCGATGAAGGTCGTCGTTTCACAAGAAATGCAGAAACGCGAACAGGTTCGAAACTTTCATCATCGGCTTATGCGAAGTTCTCACGTTCAAGACGTGGGAAAACCTAAGCTGAGTTTTGATCGACTGCACATGTTGCTCAGTCAGGAGAGCGAGCGACGCAGAGTGTCTATCAGGCACAAACCTTCATGACTTTCTCATTGACGACTTTGTTCATTGAATGTTCGACCTGATAGCGATACAGCATCTGTATCATCCTGAACTTATTTTGAATGCATATCTGTCTTTTGATATCGCTTTGGTCGAGGTATCATTCTAAGTAGGATGTAATCGACTCTGCTGTCGCTCGTGCAAGATAATCGTGAGAATCTTCCTCAAGATGCTCGCAGAACCTGTTCTTCAGTCAACATGAATCCTGAATCATCGGAGCATTGAAGCCGTAACGTACCGTGTTCATGTTCCCTCGATCGTTCCCAGTTTCGCTTGCGTAGCCGTCGTCAGCACTTCTCGCAGGTCGTGATGTTCGTTTTTCCGCCGGCCTTTCTTCACATAGTACGCGACGGTCTTAACGTTGCGAAGTGAACGATCACGTCGACGAGCCATAATGCTGTACACACACGACGACGACGAGGGCTAGCAAGAGAATTGCTCGCCTCAGAAGTAATGAACAGGAACCACGAGAAGATCGGTTGGGGTAAAAAGGTTCGAGGGGAAATGGGAGGGACGCGAGAACGACAGAAAGGAAGGGAGATTGGGGGGGCAGCCTGAAAACACATGTTGGCACAGCCAGGACGCAACGTGCGCCAGAAGGTCGTTTGTGGATGTCTGGTTGAAGCATCCAGAAAAAGCGGCGAAAGGGCTCCAGTTCAGTCGCTGAGGGAAGAGGGAGGAAGAGGTTCAAGCGGCGGGAGGCCCGGCTAAACCGTATTGGGGATGATCGGGTACCGCGCACACAAATCCGGGTGCAAGAAAACTGGGCATCCCGTCCGCTCTGCCATACATAAGCTGGTGATCGGAAGACTAGTAGTTGGGTCGGTGACGACCAGCGAATCCCTTCTGTTGTATGTTTTTGCTTTTTTGCCAAGTAAATCCTCAACAGCATCAAACCACATTCTCCTTATATGCAGAAACTACATTCCAGCTTCCAGGTTCTAACACCCACTCACAGAACCTCTCCCTCTCCCTCCCAGCCACCGCCCCAACCCCCGAATCCCTCCTCGCCCTTCGCACCAAACTCCGCGAAACCAAAAGCCTAAACCTCGCCCTCCGCCACACCCGCTCCGAAAACACCGCCCTCCTCTCCTCCCTCTCCTCCATCCTCTCCCCACCCACCAC
>JAABUS010007806.1_pt1 | contig 12048 bp, 11 predicted proteins | sample 5560161 | NCBI WGS metagenome assembly JAABUS01 (sample SAMN10711885, study PRJNA513376) | rock metagenome | isolation source: Antarctica rocks | place: Antarctica: Victoria Land, Trio Nunatak nord | collected 2016-01-04 | reverse complement strand
CCTCTGGCTCGGTTAGAGCCAGAGTCAGCGGGCAGGGGGTCAAAATTCAGATGCCACGCAGGGGTCAGGATTCACCTGCCGTCGACACCCGCCAGCCCGGTCAGCACGATCAGCAGCGGAGTTGACGTCACAGGATCGACCGTAGGACAGGTCGGCCAACGTCCCCCGCCGTCTCGATAGCCGAAGGACGATCGGAGCGCCAACGTCTGTCCGCTGACGATCGGCTAGTTCCAGCGCGTGGCAGACCTGGGACCCGTCGATTGGCCGCCTGAGCCGATTCACACAGACCGGGTGGTGCTACGTCAGACCGAGGGCAGTTGAGTCCTGCAGAGTGGTGTACGGCTCCGGCGGTGAGCGTGTCGCCTTAAGTGGCGACGGTCACCGCGTGATCCTTCGAGGGATCTCTCACAACCACCTCGAAGAAGGACACGTCGATGACCGTCACACCAAGTATTGACCCTGCTCGTTTCGTGGAGGAGCAGTTGGCGCAGGCGAGCCCGGACCTGTTGCGGCAGATGCTGCAGACCTTCATCAATACGTTGCTCTCGGCTGAGGCGGACACGGTTTGCGGCGCCGCCTATGGCACCGTGTCCGCCGAGCGGGTCAACCGTCGCAACGGGTACCGGCACCGCGACTTCGACACCCGCGCCGGGACCGTCGACGTCGCGATCCCCAAGCTGCGGGAGGGGAGCTATTTCCCGGAGTGGCTGCTCGAGCGGCGCAAACGTGCCGAGCGGGCGCTGACCAGCGTGGTGGCGACCTGTTACCTGCTCGGGGTGAGTACCCGGCGGATGGACAAGCTGGTGCAGTCTCTGGGCATCAGCGGCTTGTCCAGGTCGCAGGTCTCGGTGATGGCCAAAGAGCTCGACGCGTCGGTGGAGCAGTTCCGCACCCGCCAGCTCCAGGACGGCGGGCCGTTCACCTTCGTGGCCGCGGACGCCCTGGTGCTCAAGGTCCGCGAAGGAGGCCGCGTCGTTCCGGTACACGCTCTGGTTGCTACCGGCGTCGACGCTGACGGGCACCGGCAGGTCCTGGGGATCCAGGTCACCACCAGCGAGGACGGCGCCGGCTGGTTGGGGTTCTTCCGCGACCTGAGCGCCCGCGGCCTGTCCGGGGTCAAGCTGGTCACCTCCGACGCCCATCCCGGGCTCGTCGCCGCGATCGCAGCGACGCTGCCTGGCGCGACCTGGCAACGGTGCCGCACCCACTACGCGGCCAACCTGATGGCCGTGACACCCAAATCCTCATGGGGATGGGTCAAAGCGCTACTGCACTCGGTCTACGACCAACCCGACGCCGGCGCCGTGCACGCCCAGTTCGACCGGATCCTCGACGCCCTCACCGGCAAGCTCCCGGCCGTGGCAGAGCACCTCGACACCGCCCGCGCCGACATAACCGCGTTCACCGGCTTCCCCAAAGAGCTCTGGCGCCAGATCTGGTCCAACAACCCCAACGAGCGGCTCAACCGCGAGATCCGCCGCCGCACCGACGTCGTCGGCATCTTCCCCGACCGCCCCAGCATCATCCGCCTCGTCGGCGCCGTCCTAGCCGAACAACACGACGAATGGGCCGAAGGCCGCCGCTACCTCGGACTCGACATCCTTGCCCGCGCCCAAACACAAGACCCCGCCCCCGAGGAGGTGACCAAACCGGCCATCCAGGCCCTCACAGCCTGACCCATCCCCACGAATGGATCACCCGCGTACACCACGCTCCCGGACTTGACCCCGGCGATAGGGGCTTGATCCTGTGATGGTCATGCCGGGCAGCCAAATTACATGGGTCACTATCGGTCATTTCGTGGTCGGCGCCGGGCGGGCGGGCCATGACCCCCGTCGCCGACCCCTACAACGCCGCTGCGCTTCACCCAAGGCACTGTCAAGGGCCACGAGATCTGCCCAGGGCGGTCGTGGAACCTGCCCGCCCGGTGACGGTCACGAGATGTGCCCGGTGGTGGCGCCGGCCGATCGGATAGGTTGCCGCTTCGATGGGGAGGGGGCCTGACCCAGGCGGTGGATCGCTGAAGCTTCTGCGTCAGGCGCGGCGCGCCATGGACACCGGCCCAGGATGACCTCACGCGTCGCACGCTCCGCCCGGGTCACGGAGCGCGCCGCGGCGGCGCCGCCCATCGAGACAAGCAGCGGACAACGCTGCCGACATCGCCTCAACCGTGGCGGCGACCGCGCCCTGAACCGCGCACTGCACACCGTCGCTATCACCCGGATGAGGTGCCACCCCAAGACCCGCGCCTACGAGATCCGCCGCAGCGCTCAAGGCAAGACCCACCGCGACATCCGACGCTCCATTAAGCGCGCCCTGGCCGACGCCTTTACCGACGAATCGAAGCCGCAGTTCAAATGAACGATCCGGGATCTGCACGCGGCCGACAGGTTGCCGGTCAGGGCGATCGCGAAGCGTTCGGAGGTGGCAAGCCTTCAGATGGTGTAGGGAAACCAAACGCGCATCGTGGACGGGCCGCGCGCCGCCCACAGGTGGTAAGGGATGAACTGCACGGGTGTCGGGTTCCCTGAGCCTCGAATGGCTGGGCCGGGGCTCGCAGGGGCGGGCTCGGCGGTGTAGGGCATGCCTCGTTCTTCTTCGGGGAGCTGCCGTTGTACACCGCGGCCGATCAGTGCGACCGCCGGATCCATGCTAGGGAGGGCCTCGGTGGCGATGCCGGCTCCCGGGTCGATGAGTAGGCGGTCGAGGTCAGGAGAATCCGACCCGGCGAGGGACTCGAGGCAGTACACCAGCGGACCTCGCTCCAGCGCGACGCAGCCGCGGACGGCGTCGATGCGTGGGTCGGGATAGGTCCAGCGTGGGGGCATTGGCAGGTCCAGAACCAACTCCTCTCCGACGTCCCACGTCCGCCGGAGAGCGACCCATCCAGGCTCGACGGCGCGGCGCTCGGCCCCGATGGTCAGTATCGCGCCGGTAGCCCATGACGGTATTCGCAGAGTCAGTGTCCATGGCTGGTCGTTGGACGCGTCGATGCGCACGTTGACCTGGCCGTCCCAGGGGTAGTCGGTGCGGGCAGAGACGGCGACGACGGTTCCCTGGCGAATGTTGGCGCGGAAATGTCCAGTGGCGTATTGGTGCAGTTGGAGACCATCGTCGGTGACGGTGGCGGTGTAGGTCCCCAAGACGGCGAGGGTTCGCGCGATGTTGGTCGGGCAGCAGGGAACGGCGAACCAGGGCGCGCGCATCCCGGTAGCGGCATTCTGACTTTCGTGGTCCCGAGGCGCAGGCCAGCTCTGTGCCCGCTGGTGCAGCGTGTTGCTGTAGAAGAACGACCGTCCGTCCGGCGACGGCGACGTGGCCAGGATGTTGTACAGGGTGCGTTCGATGTGGTCGGCGTAGCGGCACTCACCGGTGGCCAGCAGCAGCCGCCAGCTCAACATGATCGCGGCGATGCCGGCGCACGTCTCGGAGTAAGAGTGGTCCGGCGGCAGCTCAAAGGCGTCACCGAAGCCTTCGTCCCGATGACGGGAACCCATCCCGCCGGTGAGGTACGTGCGGGTCGCGACGGTGCTTTCCCACTGCTGGACGACGGCCGCGAGCAGAGCGGTGTCCCCAGTTTCGACGGCGACGTCTGCGGCGCCGCAGGCAAGGTAGAGCGCACGGACGGCGTGACCACGCAGGACCGACGCTTCCCGGACCGGCATATCGTCCTGGTAGTAGGCGCGTCCCCATGCGTGGTCCCCTAGCAGCCCGTGACCGCGACGTTCGATCATGGCTTGTGCGGTCTCCAAGTAGCGCCGGTCTCCGGTCGCCCTGCCAAGTTCGACGAGCGCGAGTTCGATTTCGGGGTGCCCGCAAAGGCCTTCTTGACGATTAGGCCCGAATTGCACGGTGATGTGGTCGGCGACCCGGACGGCTAGGTCGACGAGGGGGTCGTGCCCGTGGGTCCGCAGCCGGGCGACGCCAGCCTGGATCAGGTGACCGGCGCAGTACAGCTCGTGGCCGTGCTGCAGATCGCTGTAGCGCTGTCCGCTACCTGCGTGCCCGTAGTAGGTGTTGAGGTAGCCGTCGGGCTCGATGGCCGAACCGATCGCGGTGGTCAGCTCGGCTACCCGCCGGTGCATGGCTGGGTCGCCGCCGCGATCGGCCTCCCAAACCAGCGCCTCCACCAGTTTGTACACGTCCGAGTCGGTGAACAGGGCTCCTCGACGCTGTCGTGTCGAACGACGCTCAGGCGGAAGGAAGTTCTCCACCCACCCCAGGCGCTGGATCCAGCCGTCGGCATGCGGGATGGTCGAGGCGGCATTGCGGGTCTGCCGTTCGGCCCAAAAACCACCGGTCAGGGTGACGTCATGCAAGCCCAGGGGCCGCAGGGCCGTCGGCCTGGAAGGTACGACCGGGCTGCGGCGGTCCCGCGCCTCGGTTGCCTCGCTCACGCGCGCCTCCCGTGTTGTCTTGGCTCTTGCTCGAGATGTCATTTCAAAGACCCAGCGACCAGACCGGAAATGTAGAAGCGCTGAAGGGCGACGAACAGGATCACGCACGGCAGCATGGCGATGACGACTCCGGACTGCAGGGCGCCGTAGTCCACTGTCCCGAAGGCGCCCGAGCGGACGTTGACCAACATGACGGGGAGGGTGAACTTTGAGCTGTCGTTGAGAAAGATCAGCGGGGCCAGGAACTCGTTCCATGAGGCCAGGAAGGAGAACAACGCGACCGTGATGATGCCCGGGGTGATGCTAGGCAGCACGATCCGCCGCAGCGCTTGCAAGGTGCTGCAGCCGTCGATCACTGCCGCCTCTTCCAGCTCTCGTGGGAACGACTCGATCGAGTTGCGCATTAGGTAAGTCGAAAACGGTAACTGGAACACCACCAGGACAAAGCTGAGACCAACCAGGGAGTTCTGCAGTCCAACTCGGGCCAGCAGGTAGTACAGCGCGATCAGAATCGTTGGGTACGGCACCATAAGGATCGCCAGCGTCACGAAGAAGAGGGCGTTTTTGCCGGGAAAGGTGTAGCGGGCGAATCCATAGCCCCCGAGCACTGAGGCGAACAAGGTGATCGCCACCGTCAGGGCGGAGACAGTCAGGCTGTTGCCTAGATACCCCCACAGGCCAATGCCGTAGACGAGGAGGCCCCGGTAGTTGTCCAGGGAGATGGCGTGCGGAAGGTAGGTAGGAGGTGACTGGGCCGCTTCGGCTTTGGTCTTAACCGAAGACAGCAGGGTCCACACCAGAGGGAACAGGAAGGCGACCGCGAGGACCATCATGAGCAGGTAGTAGCCGATCGCGCCGCCCCGGTTCTTGGGCCGCCGGGGAGCGGCTGTCATGGCGGACCGGGACCGACTAAGAGTCGTCATTGGCTGTCTCCGCGTCGTAGAACGAGAAGCTGGGTTAGGTTGATGATTACCAGTGCCGCCATGAGGACCATGGCGAAGGCGTTGGCGGTGCCGAGGTTGAGCCGGGTGAAGGCTTCTCGCGTCACGGAAAAAACCATGGTAATTGTGCTGTTGTCCGGGCCGCCGGACGTCATGATGTAGAACTGGTCGAAGGCCAGTAGGGAACCCGTGATGGACAGGATCAGCAGCAGCGTCAGCGTTGGCCGTAGTAGCGGCAAGGTGATGTAGCGCAAAGTCTTCCACTCGCTCGCCCCGTCCAGGCGGGCAGCCTCGTACAGTCCCTGATCGATTGACTGCAGCCCCACCAAGGTGACCACCATCTGAAAGCCGATGAACTTCCAGATGACCATGACAATCACCGACAGAGTCGCCTTCGTGGGGGTACCAAGCCAGTCGACCGGACGGCTGATCACGTGCAGGTCGGTCAGGATCTTGGTGAACGGGCCTAGGTTGTCGTTATACAGCACGTACCACTGCAGGGCTGCCGCCGCCGTGCCGACGACGTACGGAAGGAAGAACGCGGTCCGGAAAAAGCCGACGCCTCGACGTGGTTTGGCCACGAGCAGCGCCAAGGCGAGTCCGACGACGAACACGATTGCGGTCGTTATGACGGTGTAGATGAGAGTGAACGCCACCGAGCGCATGAACTGCGCGTTCTGCGGAATTGCTTTGTAGTTGTCCAGGCCGTTGAAGTGGTGCTCTCCGATCAGCGGCCAGTCGTTCAACGACATCCAAAATGCGAAACCTAACGGAACGACGAACAGCAACGTGGCGATAATGGCCACCGGTGAGGTGAACGCCAGGCCAGTAAGGGATTTGCGGCGCCGTGCTCGGGCTAACGCCGAGCGCGGCCGACTTCGGGTCGCGCCGGCTGCTGGCGGCCGAGTTGCGGTACTTGTGCTCATCTAGCACTCCTCGAAGCCACTCGCCTGTTGTGGTCCAGAAAACTTGCCGACCGAGCCCCATCCCGCTACTTCGCCGACAGTGCCTTGTCAGCTGCCTGCTGCGCGGTGGTGGTGGCCCCGGGAACGTCGGCCTTGAAGATTGCCTGACGGAACATCGCCAGCCATGGCCCGTTGGGGTCGTTGAAAACTTCGCCGTAGCGCAGGGAATAGGGGGTCTGACCGGTCTTGATCAGGCTGGCGATTGCCTTGGTCGCTGGGTTCTTAGCGACGGCTGCTAAGTCGGTGCGGACCGGGATGGCCCCTGACTTGCCTAGGACGCTGGCCTGAGCTTTGTCTGAAAGGGTGTACTTGATGAAGTCCCAGGCGGCATCGACGTGCTTCGAGCTCGCGGCGATCCCGATCACGTCTCCGCCGACGAAGGTGGAGGGACCATGGCCGTCCTTGGTCGGCATCGGGGCCACACCGTAGTGCAGGCCAGGGACCTTGTCCAAGGCCTGAACGAAGCCTGACCCCAGCGGTGCCATGCCGATCTTGCCGCTCTCGAATGCGTTGCCCCACGTTGCGCCAGTCTCGTCGCGAGAAGCTTGTGGAGCGGACTTGTCGGCCCAGATCTGACGGTACATGCCCAGCATGTCCTTGATCTGCGGGGTGTCCAGCGTGGAAGTGGTGCCCTTGTCATTCATCACGGTGCCGCCGCTGCCCCACACGCTGGGCATGGTCGTGTACGCCAGGCAGCCGGGGCAGTTCCCGGCGAAGAAGAAGCCGTACACGCCCCCGCCGAGGGTGGTGATCTTCTTGGCGTCGTCGACTACCTGCTGATAGGAACGGGGGGGCTTGGCGGGGTTCAGGCCGGCCTTGGTGAAGAGGTCCTTGTTGTAGATCATCGCCGAGCCGTCCACGATGTGCGGCACCCCGTAGATTTTGCCGTCGACCGTGGACAGCTTGAGGTGCGAAGGCGCCAGGTTGTCCTTGAACGGCAGCGCGTTCACCTTGCCCGTGATATCGACGAACAGGTGCTTGGTCGTGTAATTCGGCATGTAGATGACGTCCGAGGACACCAAGTCGGGCAGCGAGTTCGACCCAGCCGCCGTGGCGACCTTCGTCTGGTAGCTGGTGTCCGGTATGACCGTTAGTCTGACTTTCGTCGAGTGGCTCGCGTTATAGCCGTCGACGAACGCCTTCCCCGGCACGCTGGACGCTGCCCGGGTCCACATGGACAGCTGGGCTGGGCCGCCGGTGCTGCCCGACCCGCCGCCCGAAGAGCCGCTACAGGCGGCCACGGGCAACACCAGCGCAGCGGCCACAGCGGTCAGGGCGCCCCCGCGCCGACCCCCCAGGTTTAGACGAGCCCCATCGTGTGCCACGGCAGTTCCTCTCAGTCGGAGCCAGTGCGTCGCCCAGGTCGGACGGCTTCGTTCGAAACTTCGAAACCGGTTTCGAGCAACCTAGGGGCCGCTGAGACACCTGTCAATAGTCCCGACATAGAGACTGGAACCCGCAGCGACTCTGACACACTGAACCGTTCACGAGGTCAACGCGGACCCCTGAACACCGGGTCCCCCGAGCAAAAGAGGTTTCGCAGGTGACGCGAAAACCAGCGAAACCCACAACGCTTAGCGAGGTAGCCGTCCGAGCGGGGGTGTCCATCGCTACCGCTTCTAAAGCTCTCAACGATCGTCACGACGTCGGGAGTCAGACTCGGGTGCGGGTTCAGCAGACAGCTCAGGAGATGGGCTTCCAGCCCAACGTCATCGCCCGTGGCCTGACCTCTGGGCGCAGCCGCACCGTGGGGCTGCTAACCGGTGAGCTGGACAGCCGGTTCAGCGTTCCGCTGCTACGCGGAATCGAAAATACCCTCGGAGCTGGGGAGATGTCTGTGCTGCTGTGCGACGCTAGAGGGGACGCCATCCGAGAACAGCATTACCTCCGCACCCTGATGGCCAGGCAGGTCGACGGTCTCATAGTTATGGGCCAAAACACCAACCCTCGCCCCTCGGTCAGCGATGGAGCGACCGTGCCCGTCCTCTACGCCTACGGACCGTCCGACGATCCCCGCGACGTGTCATTCGTCCCTGACGATCGCGGCGGCGGCCGACTGGCAGCCGAGCACCTGATCGCCCTGGGACGGCACCGCATAGCTTACATCAGCGGCCCGGAGGCCTTCCAAGCCTCGCATGACCGCACCGCCGGAGTAGTAGACGCCCTGGACGCCGCCGGGCTTGTATTGGCAGGAGCAACGCGCCACGGCGACTGGTCTCAACGCTGGGGTCGGCAGGCCACGGAGATGCTGCTTGTCGGCGGAGCGGAGATCGACGCTATCTTCTGCGCGAGCGACCAGATCGCGACAGGGGCAAGCGAGACCCTTTACGACCACGGGATCCGAGTTCCTGAAGATGTGGCCCTTGTTGGCTTCGACAACTGGAAAGTCTTCTCCACCGAGTCGCGGCCGCCTCTCACGACGGTCGACATGAACCTCGACCAACTCGGCGCCGTGGTTGCTCGGCACCTCTTGATCGCCCTCGACAGGGGCATCGACGCAGGAACCCATCGCCAACCGTGCCGCCTCGTCGTCCGAGAGTCCACCGCACTGACCCGGCCACCTGCCAGCGGGCGTTCCGTTCCGGTCGCAGCGCGCCGCCAACGTCGAGCTCGTCCCGGACCATAAGCCATCTTCCCAGCGCCGCTGCCGCAGCAGCCCGGTCTGTACCGCATGACGTTCCGCTGCGGACGGCTGAAACAGTCCCGGTGGGCCGGCCGGTGCGTCCGGTCGCGGTTCCTCTTGTGACACGGCCTCCGTCCGCGTCTGGGTACGGCCGCGTCCGCGCCGCTACAGTCAGCGGGCGATGAACGACCTCGCTATCCACATTGATCCGCGGACGAACGCGCATCGTCCCGGTGGAGCGCCCTCGACCGCCGACAGTGAGCAGGTGTTCCAGGAGTTCTTGCGCTGTTGGCAGGACCACGGCGTGGGCTACTGGGCCGTTGAGTTCGCTGGGCAGGTCCTCGGAGTGGCAGGCGTACGGCCTCTTCGGTTCCGCGCACGGGAGTGCTGGAACCTCTACTACCGCTTCGCGCCCGAGGCCTGGGGGAGAGGGCTCGCGGTCGAGGCGGCCCGCGAAGCGGTGGCAGTTGCAGAGACCCATCGACCCGGCTGGCCCGTCCTGGCCCGAACCCGCCCCGCCAACTCGGCGGCCGTTCGGGGGGCGCAGAAGGCCGGCCTCGCTCGACGGAGCGACCTGGACTCGGACGGCTTCGTCGTCCTGGCTAGGGGGTGGTAGCGGACGGCAGTGCCGCTCATCGATCCGCTACCCGGACTAGATTCGGCGTCCCGTGCAGCGATCGAGCGCCACATAACGCTGCGAGAACCGCGCCACTTACCGCTGAAGGTCACAGTCGGCACGCCGTCCCGGGGGCGCCCGAAACCCGTTGTGTGGAACCGGTGCCGGCCTGGGAGGTGTGTAGGTACACTGATCCCGCCTGTTGCGGTGAGCTTCAGGAAGTGAGCCCGAGACCCGGCCGGACGACCGTGGCGCTCGGGCTTCGCGCTGTCCGGGCTGTCGACGACGCTCGAAAACGAGGCCATAGCGACGGCTTGTATTCCAGTAGTCATCGCAACAGGGGGTGGTCTGTGGAGGATTGGGCTCTGATTCGGCGGCTGGTCGCGGACGGTGTGCCGGCGCGGTGGGTCGCGCGGGACCTGGGGGTGGGGCGGTCGACGGTGGCGCGTGCGGTGGCTTCGGGTCGGCCGCCGAAATACGAGCGGCCGGCGGTGGCGACGTCGTTCACGGCGTTCGAGCCACTCGTGCGGCAACTGCTGACCACGACGCCGGACATGCCGGCCACGGTGATCGCGGAGCGGGTCGGCTGGACGGGGTCGATCACGTGGTTCCGTGACAACGTCCGGCAGCTGCGGCCTGAGCATCGGCCGGTCGATCCCGCGGACCGGCTGACGTGGCTGCCGGGTGATGCGGCGCAGTGCGACGTGTGGTTCCCGCCGAGGAAGATCCCACTCGAGGACGGCTCGAAGGTGTTGCTGCCGGTGCTGGTGATCACCTGCGCGCACTCTCGGTTCATCGTCGCCCGGATGATCGCGACCCGGCACACCAGTCGCCGCCTTCGGCCCAGCACCAGGCGATGGCATCGGGAAGGGCCAGCAGCTACTCGGTTGCGGCGCGGCGGTGCTCGTAGCGCAAGCAGCTCACGCATCAGGTCCGGCGAGGCCTGCGCGAGCTGCTCGTGCAGGAACTCGCCCGGGTCCAAAGACTTCGTCAGGGCAAGGTCGATACTAGGTACAGCGGTCATCGTCGTGTCCTTCACCGAGTCGGTATGAGAGATCACTCGAAGGATTCAACCGGTGGCCGCGCCAACGTTGGAGGCACGCGCTCACCCCGGCCTGTCGTACACCACGACTGCTGGACTCAACTTTGCTTAGGCCATATCAGAAGGCCTGCCGGGTGTATCCACAGATGCCCGTCGCGGCTGGCTGGCGTGGACGCGGGAGGATGCGTTGGTGGAGGTCAGGCCAGCGTCGTTGGGGGATGTGGAAGCCGTCGTCGAGTTGGCCGCGGCGCGGCGCGCTCAGTACAAGAGCTACCAGCCGGTGTTCTGGCGGCCCGCTGCAGACGCCGCGGCCCGGCAACGCCCCCATCTAGCCGCCGTGATCGAGGACGCTGCAGTGATCACCTTGGTCGCGGTCGCCGACCACGACGAGGTGATCGGTTTCGTGATCGCCACGGTGGCTCCAGCGCCGCCGGTGTACGACCCGGGCGGGCTGACCTGCATGGTGGACGACTTCACCGTGGCCGACCCCCGTGACTGGGACACGGTCGGCGTCGCCCTGCTGCGCGCCGTGAGCCATGCCGCCGCCGAGCGAGGCGCCGCGCAGGTCGTGGTCGTCACCGCCCAACTGGATAACGCCAAGCGCGCCGCGCTGGCAGGAAGCGGGCTAACTGTGGCCTCAGAATGGTGGGTCCGTCCCCTCGACGCCCAGTAAGGCCGAACGTTGGTGCACGAAGCCGGCCGACACGCTCGGCGGAGCCAGCAGTTCACCGCCCACCGCATCGAGGCCGTCACAAGGGAGGCATGCGGCGGTTCAGCCACGTGGCGGGGTCGCTGCTGGCGGCAGGTCTTGGGGCTACCTTGACGGGATGCGTCCCTTGGTTGAGGATGTCCGGCTGCATGTGTCGGTGCTCGGCGAGGAGTGGGTCGAGGGTGCGCGGCTGCCTCCTCCGCAGAACGCGGCTAGATAGGCGACGTAGCTCGGCCATTGGTCGGCCAGTTGGTGACCGAAATCGCCGCGGGCGGCGTCGGAGTGCAGGTTCAGCACCAGCAGCGTCAGCGCGATGGCGAGTACGCCGTCGGAGAAGGCTTCGACCCGCGAGCTCTCGGTCGTGATGCTGGAGGGCTGATCGCTCATGAGCACGATCATGCTGGTGAGTGTGGCTTCTGGCGAGCACCGGTGATGGTTGGTTCCGAGGTTATCGGCGTTGACCTGGATGCGTCGTGGGGCTAGCTCGATGACCAGGCGGGACCGGCAGGGATCAGCGGGTGATCAACGCCGGAAACACAGTGAGAATGAGCGCTGGCTCTGGAGCGGTCTGGCCCTCGGAAACACCGACGTCGAGATGACTGTCTTGCAACGGATCCGTCGACCGTCCCAGAGCCGCCGCGAGCTGACCGGTGCGAGCCTGACCTGATAGAAGCCTGGGCTAACAGGCCCCCATCACTGTGCTGTCGACCCGTCCCGGCCAGCCCGCCACCTGATCCCACGACCGAAGGTGGCAT
>JAABUS010007805.1_pt1 | contig 12050 bp, 7 predicted proteins | sample 5560161 | NCBI WGS metagenome assembly JAABUS01 (sample SAMN10711885, study PRJNA513376) | rock metagenome | isolation source: Antarctica rocks | place: Antarctica: Victoria Land, Trio Nunatak nord | collected 2016-01-04 | reverse complement strand
GAGCCGCAGCATCGTCGTCACCCCGACCAACTGCTCGAACGCGAGTTCGATCTGCCCGCGCGACCAGTAGAGCGCACCGAGCTCATGATAACTCTCCTGCATCCCCGCCGCATCACCGAGATCCTGGCACAAGATGAGCGCGCGGAGATGCTGATCGATCGACTCATCGATCCCACCGCGCGCGTAGGCGGCGAGGCCGAGGGCGTGACGCGCATCGGCATAGGCGCGGCGCGGCGCGACACCACCCGACACAGCACCCTCTCGCGGCGGCACCGCGAGGACCGCTTCCGCCATTTCCGTCACACGCGCGTATTCACCAAGCATCGCGTAGGCGCGCGCCGCCGACGCCTGTAAGTGGATGAGTTCCTGTGGCGCGGCACCGCTGAGGAGTGCCAAGCCGCGTTCGAATGAACCGAGCGCCCGTCGCCCTTCGCCGCGATGCTCCCAGAGTCGGCCGAGTTTCTGCCACAGCCGCGCACGGTCGAGCAGCGGCGTGCCGACCGTCGCCAGACCAGCCTCATACCGCTCCTGCGCCCGCGCAAAATCGGCCTCCACCAGATAGAGATCGCCGAGCGCTTCGTGGATCCGCAGCGGCAGGGTCGGCTCATCGGCCAGTTCCTGCGCTGTGAGTCCGCGCAGCTTCGCCAGCGCCTCCTCGAATTGGACCAGCGCCGTGCTGTTGGCGAAGAGTCGGCGCGCATGTTCGCCGGAGAGGAGGAGATAATCGATCGCCTTGCGCCGATTCGCGCTGCGGTTGTAGTGGTAGGCCAGCATCTCCACCTGATCGTCGGTGCGCTCGACGCTGATCTCTTCGAGCGCGGTCGCGACCTGCCCGTGCAACTCCCGGCGCTCGCGTTCGAGGACGTTGTTGTAAGCGATCTCCTGCACGATCGCCTGCTTAAAGCGATATTCCGGCTCGGTGGCGAGCGAATCTTCGACGATCAATTCGGCATCGCGCAGCCGATCCAGGCTCTCATCGAGGGCATCATCGAGCCCCGTGACCATCGCCAGCAAGCGATAGGTGAACGAGCGACCGATCACCGCCGCCCGCTGCACGACACGCCGGTCCTCTTCGCTGAGCCGGTCGAGCCGCGCCATCATCAGGCCGACGAGGGTGGAAGGCATATTCATCGCCGAGAGATCGGTCGTGAGGGTCCACCAGCCCCCCTGTGCGATCAGGATATTCCGCGCTTGCAGCGCCTTGACCGTCTCTTCGAGGAGCAAGGGATTGTTGCCGCACTGGGCGATGATCCGCTCGGCCACTCCATCATCGAGTTGCGCCCCGCCGAGCAGACTCCGCAGGAAGAGGCGACTCTGCTCCGGCGTCAACTCGGCGAGATTGAGTTGGCGATAGAACGAGCGCCCGGTCCAGCTATGGGTCCACTCCGGCCGGTAGGTGAGGAGGAGGAGCAAGGGCACTGACGCAATCGTCTCGACTAGTTCATCGAGTGCGGCGGTACTGGCGGAATCGGCCCACTGCATCTCTTCCAGCGCGATCACCAGCGGGCGCGGATGGTTGCGTCCTTCGGCGAAGGCGCGCTGCCGCACCAGGGCGCGCACCAGCGACATCAGGAGCCTGCGCCGCACCCGCGCGTCGGCCCCGGCGGTCACGGTTGTGCCGGGCCGCACCCCGAGGAGTTGCCCGACGAGGGCCAGATATTCGGCGCGTGTCGGCGCATCAATCGTCGGCAACGCCGCCCCGATCGCCGCCGCGAGGGTGTCGCGATCGAGCGATTCGTGACCATCGAGGCCCAGGAGCGCGCGGATGACGTTACCCAGCAGGGCATACGATGCCGCCGACTCATAGGAGATCGCGCGAACGATGATCCAATCGTGGTCGGCCATCCCCGTCACACCGCCGTTGGGGGTGGGCATCCCTTCCGCCGCCGACTCCGCGCGCCGGAAGGCGGCCAGCAGTTGCGACTTGCCGATACCGGCATCGCCGACGATCGCCAACAAGCGCCCCTGCCCGCCGCGCACATCGTCGAGCAGCGCACGGAGTTGGACCAGTTCTTTCTCACGCCCGATCAGATAATCGGTGGCGACCGACTCGGCGATCACTTCGGTCGAGCCCCGCTCACGCACGGCTTCGTACGCCTGGATAAGCCCGCGAATCCCTTTCAACTCCTGCGGTGGGAGCGGCGTGAAGACAAACGAGCCCCTGGCGCGGGTGTAGACCGCCTCGCTGACGGTGATGAAGCCGACGCGCGAGGCGTGCTCCAGCCGTGAGGCCAGATTCACCGACGGCCCCATCACGTCGAGGCGGCGGAAGTCGCCGCCGCCGACCTCCCCATAGACGACCTGACCGCTGGCGATCCCGACGCGCATCTCGATGATCAGGCCCAGTTGCCGCCGCAGTTGTCGATTGATCTTGTCGAGTGACTGCAACATCGCCAGCGCAGCCTTCACGCAGCGCTCGGGATCATCCTCGTGGGCGCGCGGCGCACCGAAGATCGCCATGATGTTGTCACCGGCGAATTTCACCACCCAGCCGTCGTAACGGACGATCTCGGCGGTCAGCGCGTCAAAGATCTTGTTGATGATCACCGTGGTCTGCTCGGGATTGTTCAGCCGCTCGGAGAGGGCCGTCGAGCCGCGCATATCCGCAAACAGGGTGGTGACCTCGCGCAGGTTCCCGCGCGGGGCGCCGCCATCGCCACCGAGCAGATCGAACAGATTGGTGCGTGAGCCGCCGCCGAGATCAAAACCGACCTGGGAGACAAAACCGGTCTCGCCCGGTATCTCGCTGAGCGGCGCGAGGATGAAGCGCAGCGGCGTGTTGCCAATCTCGATCCGGTCGTTGTCGCGCAATTCGCGCGGGGTCAGCACCGGCTCGCCATTGACGCGCACCCCGTTCGCGGAACCGAGATCGGAGAGGATGAAAGCGGTATCGAGGTGACGGATAGTGGCGTGATGACGCGAAATCTGCGAGTCATCCTCCAGCGTGATATTGTTCTTCGCCGCCCGCCCGATCCGCGTCTCGGCATCGAGGAGCCGCCGTTTGCCATCCGGCAATTCCAGCCAACCGACGATCGGGCGGGGCAGATTCAGCGTGTTGGTCGCCTCGAATGTCAGGCCGGCGGCAAAGAATGGATCGTTCAGCGGCGGCCAGACAAAGGTCAGGATTGTCGGCCCGATCGCGATCAGATCGCCATCGTGCAGCGTCACCGGCTCTTGCGGCACAATCTGGCGATTATTGAGCAGCGTCCCATTGGCGCTGCCGAGATCGGTCAGGGTATAGTCGCCAACGTCGGTGGGGGCGATCAGCGCGTGGCGGCGCGAGATCTGTCGCTCGGGATCGGGGAGGGCCAGGAGATTGCTGGTATGCCGCCCGATCGAGAGCGGGCAGTCGATCGGGCGCTCCTGCGTCTGCCCCTCGGGATCGGTCCAGCGCACGAACGCGAGCGTCTCACCCTCACGCGTTGGGTTCGCGTTCAGCGGGGCGACGGTCGGTTGCGAATGATCGTTGAATTCCTGGCTCATCGTCGTCTCTCGCCGCACGCACTCGGCGGCTGGTCACACCACCCACGCTCGTGCTGCGCGCCGACGACCGGGCGAAGCGGTCGGACAATACCGCACGGAGCTGGATTACTCGCCATCGGTGGGACTAAAACGTTTCATAGTGCTGAGTATGACCGGGAAGAGTGAACGATGTCAACGAAACGACCGCGCACAGCTACGCCCCTCGCGCACATTATGGTGTCCACCCCACTCGGTGCGGCCCATCTTTTCGGCACCACACGCGGCCTGCTGACGATCGCGCTGCCGGATGAGCCGTACGCGGCGGCGGTGGCGCTCGCCGAGCGCTTGGTGGGAACGCTCGCGATCATCGAGGACGGCACAATCCTGAGCGAGGCGGCGGCGCAACTCGCCGCCTATTTCGCCGGCACCCGGCACACGTTCGCGTTGACCTACGATCTGCATGGCACGCCATTTCAGCAAGCCGTCTGGCTGCAATCACTGGCCATCCCGTATGGCGAGACGCGCACTTACAGCGCCCTCGCGATGGAGATCGGTCGTCCAGGAGCCGCGCGGGCGGTCGGGGCGGCGAATGCCGCGAACCCATTGGCCCCGATCATTCCCTGCCACCGCTTGATCGGCGCGGATGGCGCGTTACACGGCCACCGCTCGGGGCTCGCCACAAAACACTGGTTGATCGAGCACGAACGACAACATCGTAAGGCGGGTGTCAATGTGCATACCCCATAGCTGCTAGAACGCGGCGCGGCACGATCCGTTTCTCACATGGCAAGGGACAGGAGATACCGTGTCACAGCAGTGGGCGGCAGATATACACCTCACAGCGGCGGACGCCGCAACGCTGATCGGGCAGCAATTCCTCGCACTCGCACCGGTGCGCCTGACGCCGCTCGGCGCTGGCTGGGACAACGCAGCCTTCCTGATCAACGAGACCATGGTATTCCGCTTCCCGTTACGGCAGGCGATGGCCGCATTGTTATTGCGCGAAACCGAAATCCTGCCGCGACTCGCGCCGCATCTGCCGCTCCCCATCCCTGACCCGCACTATATCGGCGAGCCAACGGTAGCCTACCCCTTCGCCTTCGCCGGGTATCCGCTCCTCGGCGGGCGCACCGCCGATCAGCAACCGCCGAGCCTGCCAGAGCGCGCCAAGCTCGTGCCCGCGCTCGCCGGTTTCCTGGCCGCGCTCCATCGAATACCGGTCGATGAGGAGACACGGCGGTGGGCACCGGGCGACGAGATCACCCGCGCCGATATGGTGCGCCGCGCGCCGCCGCTCCGCGACCGTCTCACGGCCAATGCCGCCGCCCTGGCCCCGGAGGAAGTTGCCGCGCTGATCGCGCTGGTCGATGACCTCGCCACCACCCCGCCAGCCCGGGCAACGTGCTGGGTGCATGGCGATCTCTATGCGCGCCACCTCTTGCTGGACAAGGCCAACCGCCTCGCCGGCGTGATCGACTGGGGCGATACGCACCTCGGCGACCCCGCCCTCGATCTCTCGATCGCCTACAGCTTCTTGCCCGCACCGGCACGGCAAATGTTCATCGCGGCCTATGGCGACGCAGACCCAGCGATCTGGCGACGGGCTCGTTTCCGCGCGATCCATTACGGCGCGACCCTCACCGAGTATGGCGTCGCCGTCGGGGACCACGCGATCAAAGAAATTGGCCTCGACGCCCTGCGCTTCGCCCTTGAAGAACACTGAGTACTCCCTGCACCGCTCGCTGTGTGGCGGAATCGCTATGCTATAGTGCGCCGCAGTGGCGATAGGGGGCGAGGAGGAGCGATGCAGACAATGGATCAGGAGGCGAACGGAGCAGCAAAGACCCTGCTAGCGCTCGATATCGGGAATACGAACGTCGCCTTCGGCGTCTTCCGGGGCGCGGAACTGGTCGGCACCTGGCGACTGGCGACCGACCCGCAACGGACCGCCGACGAATATGCCGCCAGCCTGCTGACCCTGCTGCCGCGCCAGGGGCTCGACCTCGCGGCGATCGATGGCGTGGTGATCGGCAGCGGCGTCCCGCGCTTGCAGGAGACGTTCAGCGAGATCGCGCGGCGCTACAGCGGCTGCGCGGCACTGGTCGTCAACGGCACGATGCACACCGGGATCCGGGTCAATATCGACAACCCCAGCGAGGCGGGGGCCGATCGTATCTGCAACGCCATCGCCGCGCGTGAGGGCTATGGCAGCCCGGCGATCGTCGTCGATTTTGGCACCGCCACTAATTTCGATGTCGTCTCGGCTGAGGGCGACTATATCGGCGGGGCCATCGCGCCCGGTATCGAGGTCGCGGCAGACGCGATCTTCCGGCGCGGTGCGCGTCTCTTCAACGTCGGGCTGAACGCGCCGGAGCGGGCGATCGGGCGCAATACTGTCGCCGCGCTCCAATCGGGGATCGTGCTGGGCTACGTCGGCCTGATCGAGGGACTAATCGCCCGCATCCAGGCCGAACTCGGCGGCGCAGCACAGGTGATCGCCACCGGTGGCCTCGCCGAACGGATCGCCCCCCAGACCAGCAGCATCCACACGATCGACAGCCATTTGACGCTGACAGGACTGCGATTAATCTATGCGCTTAATAACGCTGGGTGAAGTACGAAGTACGAACTACGAAGTACGAACTACGAACTGATAACGGCACCATGCCCCTACTTCGTACTTCGTAGTTCGTACTTCGTACTTCCCGGAGGTCTTGATGGATCCGTTGCATAACCGCTCGATCGTCCTGGGCGTTAGCGGCTCGATCGCCTGCTACAAGGCGGTTGATCTGGCGAGTCGGCTGGTCAAGGCGGGGGCGCTGGTCGATGTGGTGATGACGAAGAACGCGACGAAGTTCGTGACGCCGCTCTGCTTCAAGTCGATCACCCATCGCCCGGTCGTGGACGACCTCTGGGATATGAACGCGGAGATGGCGATCGAGCACGTCGGGCTGGCGAAACGCGCCGCCGCGATCCTGATCGCCCCGGCGACCGCCAACCTCCTCGCCAAACTCTCGCTCGGTTTCGCGGAGGATGCCCTGCAAACGACCGTCCTCGACACCCGCGCGCCGATAGTGATCGCCCCGGCGATGGAGGGCGACATGTACGGCGCGGCGACGACGCAGGAGCATATCGCCCGGCTCCGCGCCCGCGGCGTCACCTTCGTCGAGCCGGAAGCGGGGCGACTCGCCTCCGGCCTCAGCGGGCGCGGGCGGCTGGCCGATCCCGAGACGATCCTGGGGATGTTGCGCGTTGTCCTCGCGCAAGGCGGCGATCTCGCCGGGCGACGAATCGTCATCTCGGCGGGCGGCACACAGGAGCCGATCGATCCGGTACGGATCATCACCAATCGTTCCTCCGGTAAGATGGGCTATGCCCTTGCCGAGGCGGCGCGCGACCGTGGTGCGGCGGTCACGCTGATCGCCACCCCCACAACGGACGCACTCGCGGTGCCGATCGGCGTGGAGTTGGTGCGGGTCGGCACGGTAATCGAGATGCACGAGGCGGTACGCGCCGCGACCGCTACCGCCGACACGCTGATCATGGCGGCCGCCGTCTCCGACTATCGCGTCGCGCACCCCGCCGAGCAGAAGATCAAGAAGCGCGGCGCGGCGGCCAGCGGCCTGACGATCGAGTTGATTGCCAATCCCGATATCCTCGCGGAGACGCCGGGCGACTTCGTGCGCGTCGGCTTCGCGGCAGAGAGCGAAGATCTGCTCGCCAACGCCACACAAAAACTCACGAAGAAGAACCTCGACCTGATCGTCGCCAACGACATCACCGGCACCGGGAGCGGCTTCGGCAGCGACACCAACCGTGTCATCCTGCTCGGGCGCGGTGGCAGCGCCGAGGAGTTGCCGATCCTGCCCAAGCGCGAGGTCGCCGATGCGATCCTCGATCGGGTGGCGCAGATCCTGGCCGCAAGAGAGGCAGCCTCGTAAGCCAAGAGGCTGCTCGTCCTCTACCGCCCGGTCGGTCAGGCCGAACTCGATCTCATCCGGGCGAGCGGGGAGCGGGCGTTCCCGCCCCGGCTCCCCTTCCAACCGATCTTTCATCCGGTCCTGGAAGAAGCGTGCGCCGTACAGATCGCCCGCGACGGGATTGTCAAGGATGCCGCGTCGGGGTATGCGGTCTACGTGACGCGATTCCAGGTGCGTGCAGAGCCCTCGGCTGGTGCCCATTACAGACAGTTGGATATGGATTCACCACGAATACTGGATCCCCCTGAGGGGTTAGCCGAATTCCACTAACGCTGCTAACCCAAATCATGCCATATTCATAACCGTCAGGGAGAAACAATCTTTTCTGGTGCTGCGTTCAATAGGCCAGTGAGCGCGGGGACCGGTACCGCTCGCCATGAGCCCGAATGGTTAGGCAATCTGCTGATTGTGATCGTGCGATTTGCACGGTAGACAAATACGACACAATCATCTAAGCTTGATATTCGCGACAGAACAATCGTGCAGGCTCAATTATTGTTGTGCAAACAGCCCTCTATGGGCGGTTTTTGCTGCTGCCCGCTGAGTAATCGGTGGCGGTTGCCTAATGACGGAGGGGTGATGGGTCAATATACGATGCGCCGTTTGCTCGGGTTGATCCCGACACTTCTGGCGGTCTATACGATCACCTTCATGCTGATCCATACCACGCCGGGTGGTCCATGGGATAGCGACAAGCCACTCCCCCCCGAGGCCAAAGCGGCGCTCGACAAAGCGTATGGCCTCGACAAACCCCTCTGGCGACAGTACACCGATTATCTGGTCAACATTTTTCGCGGCGATTTCGGCCCCTCGTTCACCCAGCGGAACCGCGATGTCAGCGACATCATCAAAGATTTCTTTCCGGTTTCGATCAAGCTTGGTCTGGTCGCGATCATCATCGCCGGGGTCGTTGGCGTGGTCGCCGGGACAGTTAGCGCGGTGAAACAGAATACGCCGCTCGACTATTTCGCCACGTTCGGGGCGATCCTCGGCATTTCCACGCCATCGTACGTTGTCGCCTCGCTGCTGATTCTGCTCCTCGCCTCCACGTTGCACCTCGTACCGACCGGTGGCTGGAACGGGATCTTCGATAAGCGGGCGATCATCCCGGCCATCGCCCTGGCCCTCGGCCCAGCAGCGATCCTGGCCCGCTACACCCGCTCCAGCTTGCTCGATGTGCTCCGGCAGGATTATGTCCGCACCGCCCGCGCGAAAGGGTTGCGCGACCGCGTGGTGATCGTTCGCCATGCCCTCCGCAATGCCCTTATCCCGGTCGCGACCGTGATGGGTATCTCTTTCGCTAATGTCATCACCGGCTCCTTCTTCGTCGAGGTCGTCTGCGGCGTACCGGGGCTCGGCAGCTATTTCGTCAAGAGTGTGACCGGTCGCGATTACCCGGTGATGCTCGGCACCACGCTGCTCTTCGCGGCGATCATCACGGTGATGAATATGCTCGTCGATATCCTCTACGGGGTTCTCGACCCGCGGATCGCTTACGACTGATACGGGGTTCTCGACCCGCGGATCGCTTACGACTGAGCAAACCCACACTTTCCTAGCTTTAGCGTGATGTACGTATGTTAACGAAGGAGCGCGGCAGATGACCGCAAACGCAAAGAAAACAATCGCGGCAGGCGTAGGGACAGCAAGCAGTATCACCGCCAAGCCCGCGAACTCCCTCTACCGCGATTCCTGGCGGCGCTTCCGCCGCAACAAGGCGGCGCTCGCCGGACTGATCTTCATCGTCCTCCTCTTCGTCGTCGCCATCGCCGCCCCGATTGTTGCGCCGTTCAGCTATGAAGAGCAGAACATCCGCGCGGTGACGCAGAAACCGGGCGGCACCTATCTGCTCGGGACCGATGTCGTCGGGCGCGACATCCTCAGTCGATTGATTTATGGCGCAAGGATCTCGCTCCTCGTTGGCGTGGTCGTGCAGCTGATCATCGTCGTGATCGGCGTGCCAGTCGGCCTGATTGCCGGGTATTTCGGCGGCAAGATCGATACGGTCCTGATGCGGATCGTCGATGTCCTCTATGCGAAACCGAATCTGCTCTTCATCATCATCGTGATGACTTTTCTGCGCGCGAAGTTTCAGACCACGACCAGCGGATTTTTCCTGCCCCTCAAGGTCTTCAATGATTCAACAGGGGGATTGATCGGGGTTTTCATCGGACTCGGGCTAGTTTCCTGGTTGACGGTCGCACGTCTGGTGCGCGGCCAGGCGCTGTCCCTGAAGAAGAAAGAATATATCGAGGCGGCGCGCTGCCTGGGCGCGACCGATAGCCGGATCATCGGCAAACACCTCCTGCCGAATACCCTCGCGGTGATCATCGTCGCGGCGACGCTCGGTATCCCAGGCGCGATCTTGACCGAGGCCGGGCTCAGCTTCATCGGGCTCGGCGTCAACCCACCGAATCCTTCCTGGGGCTCGATGATCTCCGATGGGGTCGAGCAACTCCGCTCCTATCCGCACATCCTGATCGCGCCCGCCGTGGTCCTTTCGCTGACGGTCCTCTCGTTCAACTTCGTCGGCGATGGCTTGCGTGATGCGCTCGATCCGTGGATGAAAAAGTGAGCCGATCAGTTGGTAGTGCCTGATCCGTAGTCCGGCGTAGTGGGCCGATGGGAACTTTCGCCCGCCTACGAACGTCTACGACTCGCGATGACCGAACTACCGACTGCCGACTGCCGACTATACGATGTCCGAATGGCATTACCGAGAAGAGGAGTAGGGATGGCTGAAGAGTTGACAAACAAATCCACACTACCGCGGCGGCGTTTCCTGGCACTCGCGGCGGCAGGCGCCGGGGCAGCAGCACTCGCCGCGTGCGGCGCGGCAACCGAGACGCCAACCAGTGCGCCAGTAGCAGTCCCAACTGCCACGGCATCAGGCCCGGCGGCGACCGCGACGGATATCCCTCGCTCGGTCGGTGCTTCGTCGGCGCCCTCCGCAGCGCCAGCGGCCAGCAGTGGCACCACCGCCACCGCGCGTGTGGCCTCACCGACAGCAGCGGCGGCGACCACCCCGGCGGCAAATCTGGCCGACAAGCAGATCTTCCGCTACTCCGATGTCGAGCCGCCGAGTTTCGACCCCGGCGTCGGGAGCAGCCCGTACAACATGCCGCAAATCTTCGACGGCCTCCTCGGCGTCAACTGGATCGACGGTTCGTTCGATCTCCTCTGCTCGGAGGGTTACACCTCGAACGCCGATGCCACCTCCTTCACCTTCAAGGTGAAGTCGGGGCTGAAGTGGTCGGACGGTTCGCCGCTGACCGCGAAAGACTTCGAGTATTCCTGGAAGCGGGTGATGGACCCGAAGACCGCCTCGAAGTACACCGCCGCACTCTTGATGATCAAGAACGGCACGGAAGTGACCAAGGGGACGGTGACGCCGGATCAGCTCGGCGTCAAGGCAACCAACGACACCACCCTGGAAGTGACCCTCGCCACGCCGACCCCATTCTTCCCGCTGATCACCGCCACCTGGACCTGCTACCCGGTACCCGAGAAGGTGATCAGCAAGGTCGCCGATAAGTGGGTCGAGCCGGAGAATATCATCTCGAATGGCCCCTACTTCATGAAGGAATGGAAGCACGATCAGCTGCAAGCCTTCGAGATCAACCCGAACTACACCTCGGGGCCGAAGCCGACGGTGACGCGCGTCGAGTGCAATATCTACGATGCCAGCACCGTGCTGCAGAAGGGTTTGGCGGCCTACGAGAACAACGAGCTCGACACCGCGCAGGTCTCGGCCGCCGACTACGATCGGGTCAAGGGCGACGCGAAGCTCTCCAAGGATCTGAAGCCGTTCCCTGGGTCCAGCACCTACATGCTCCACTTCGACTGCACCAATAAGCCAACCGATAATGCGAAGGTGCGCCAGGCGCTCTCGCTCGGCTTCGACCGCAAGGGCCTAATCGACATCGTGCTGAAGGGCTATTACACCGATGCGCCGACGGTCATTCCTTCCGACATCCCGGGCAACAACCCGCAGGCGGCCCTGCAAGGTGGGATCGAGAAGGCGAAGTCGTTGATGTCCGAGGCGGGCTTCGCGAACGGCCAGGGTTTCCCAACCGACTTCACGGTCGTCTACTCCGCCTCCTCGACGATCAAAACCGTTCTTGAATTCTTGCAGCAGGAATGGAAGAAGAACCTTGGTATCAGTATCCAACTGCAAGCGTTGGAGTCGAAGGCGTATGTCGAGTGGCGCGTTGCCCGGAAGACCCAGCCCTACAATATGCACTTCGGGCAGTGGGGTTCGGACTACGGCGATGCCAGCAACTGGCACAACTTCCTCTTCGCTTCGACCACCGACTTCTACAACGCAAAGTGGAAGAACACCGAGTACGACGACCTGATCGCCAAGGCGGCGGGCAATGCGGATAAGGCAGCGCGCGAGAAGCAGTATCAGCAGGCCGAAGTCTTGCTGATGAACGACATGCCGCACATGCCGATCTATCACGGCCAGAGCTTCTTCGTCATCAAGCCGACAGTGCAGGGGATTTATCACCCGGCCATCCTCGGCACGGTGCCGCGCGGCAAGTACGTCAAGATCACCAAGTAGCAGCCAAATCAGAATAATGGCGGAGGGGTGGCGCGAGAATATCT
>JAABUS010007802.1_pt1 | contig 12054 bp, 12 predicted proteins | sample 5560161 | NCBI WGS metagenome assembly JAABUS01 (sample SAMN10711885, study PRJNA513376) | rock metagenome | isolation source: Antarctica rocks | place: Antarctica: Victoria Land, Trio Nunatak nord | collected 2016-01-04 | reverse complement strand
ACGCCTCGGAACAGGCGCCGGAAGGAGTGCCGTCGACCATCGCCGAGGAGCGGTTCGAGGAGTTCTCGCCGGGCCTGGACAAGTCCCTGCTGGCCCTGATCCAGGCCAGCGCGGAGATGGAGATGGCCGAGGTCAGCAACACCTTCGGCCCGCTGGGCGGGCAGCCGTCCGCCGATCCAGCCGCAAACCCATCCAGGAAATCCGACTCGAAGAAGAAGTAGGTTCTCTCCAACGGGTTACCGACCCAAGGCATAACTGTGACCTCAGAACAGCGCCCGGCCGAGCGGGATGCGTCCCTTCTCCGACCCGTCCTTCTGGTGGCCGGTGTCATCGTGCTCGTCATCATCGTGGCCGTCACCGTGCTGCTGCTGGCCGGCGGCAACAAGACGCAGGATGGCCCCGGCGATCCCAAGATCACATCGACCACCGCCGGGACCGGGCAGACCACCGATCGAGGCGTCAACAAGGATCGCTGACGCTGTATCCGGAAACGTCCATCGGGAGCGGACGCCCGTTGTCCTGGCAGAATGCTGCCGCATCCGCCTGCGAACGAAAGGTTTGAGAACAACCTGATGAGCGAGCGCTCCACCCGAGGTCCGGTCGAACTGCTGCTGGCACGGCACGGGGAGAGCGAGGGCAATGTCGCCGCAACAGCGGCGAGCGCGTCGGGCGCTGAGGTGATCGACATCGGGCTGCGGGATGCCGACGTACCTCTGACGCCGACCGGCCGCAAGCAGTCGACCGCGTTCGGCCGGTGGCTCGCCGAACTGCCGGCCGGACAGCGCCCGGACAGCGTCTGGTGTTCCCCGTACCTGCGGGCCAGGCAGACCGCGGACCTGGCGCTCGCCGAGTTGCCCGGACGGCCGGAGGTCGGCGTCGACGAACGGCTGCGGGATCGGGAACTCGGAGTGCTCGATCTGCTGACGGCGGTCGGCGTCCAGTCGCGCTTCCCCGCCGAGGCCGCGCGCCGCCGATGGCTCGGCAAGTTCTACTACCGGCCACCAGGCGGAGAATCCTGGGCAGATGTAGCGCTCCGGCTGCGCTCCTTCTTGGCCGATCTGGACGATTGGGAGCCTGGCCGGCGGGTGCTGGTGGTCGCGCACGACGCCGTCATCCTGATGTTCCGCTACGTCTGCGAACACCTGAGCGAGGACGAACTGCTGGAGATCGCGGTACGCAATACGGTGACCAACGCCTCGGCGACACAGCTGCTCCGGCCATCGGGTAGGGGGCTGTGGAAGGCGGAGGCGTTCAACATGGTCGATCACCTGCGTGAGCTGGGCGCGCCAGTGACCGTCCATTCGGGTGACGCCGATGTCCTCCCGCACTGACCCGGAGATGGGCGCCGCGGCGACGTCGGTGGACGGTGCCCCGCCCGGACCGGCGACGGCCCCACCGATTCTGGTCACCCCGGCGTTGCTCCGGGACTGGCGGCTCCCCGCACCGGGCGGCTCGAAGTACTCCCGGGGACAGGTGCTCGTCGTCGGCGGCGCCCGGCAGACACCCGGAGCGGTGATGCTCGCCGGCGTGACGGCCCTGCGGGTCGGCGCGGGACGGCTGACGATGGCGGCGGCCAGGTCGGTGGCCGGCGCGATGGCGGTGGCGGTCCCGGAATCCGGAGTGGTGGGCCTACCGGAGAACGAATCCGGCTCGGTCCTGGGCAAGGCCGCCGAGCAGCTGCGAGCCTCCATCGAACGTGCCGACGCCGTGCTGATCGGTTCCGGCCTCGACGACCCCGACGAAACCGGATCGCTGCTGCGGCAGGTGCTTCCGCTGATCGGCGGACGGACACTGGTGGTGCTGGACGCGTTCGCGCTGGGCGTGCTGCCCGGGCTCAACGGTGCCGACGGTATCGACGCGCTGAGCGGTCGGCTGGTGCTGACGCCCAACGACGAAGAGGCGACGCGGCTGCTCGACGACGGCCACACCGGCGGGCGGGACGGCGGGCACGGCGGCAGCGGGCACGGCGGCGGCGACAGCAACGACGACGACAGTCAGGTGGCGCTGGATATCGCCCGGAAGTTCGGAGCGGTGGTCAGCTGTCGCGGGCGCATCGCCGCGCCCGACGGGCAGCAGTGGGAAATCTCGACCGGTTACGAGGGGCTCGGCACCTCGGGAAGCGGGGACGTGCTGGCAGGAGCCGTCGTCGGACTACTGGCCAGGGGCGCGTCCCCCTCTCAGGCGGCGTGCTGGGCCACCCATGCCCACGCCGCGGCCGGCGACCGGCTGGCGGCGAAGGTCGGCGCCCTCGGATATCTGGCGCGCGAACTGGTGGACGAACTGCCGGCGGTGCTGACCGAACTCGGCACCTGACCTGGATGCCAGTTGCCCGCTGCACCGGGCCGGGCAGGTAGCCCGGAGTGGCCGCATCGGCGGCGATGCTGAACTCGGTGCGGTAGCCCCCGGACCAATGCCGCTGATGTAGTGGCGAGCGGGATCGAGGCCTCAGTCCCGGCGATCCCGGCGGCGGCGTTGCAGGGTGAAGGTCTCGAATATCTGCAGGGCGCCGCCGGTGCCGACGATTTCGTAGTAGGTGACGGTGATCGAGGTGGTGCCGCCGCGGTGCCTGCCGGGATCGACGGTGAAGGCGGCGAAGCCGTAGGCCCGCGCCACGTCCCGGTTCGCCGACCACGGCGCGTTCTCGGTGACATATACCGGTGGCCGTTTCCCGGTGGCGGGATCGGCGTCGCCGACGGCGGTGATGACGCGGCATTGCGGCGGATTGAAGAACAACTTGTTGGACGGCACGGAGGTTCCGCCCCCGCCGATGACCATGTGCACGGTGCCGTGGCTGGTGTCGATCACTTCCGTGTTGGTGGACACCGGGATCGGGGTCAAGGTGGCGTTGGCCTGCCGGCCCCGGATCGGGTGGGAGCGTTCGTAATGGTGCTCGTGGCCGCACACGACCAAGTCGACGCCGTACTTGTCGAACAGCGGCAACCATTCCTGACGCACACCCAGGTCGGCACCGTTGAACTTGTCAGCCGTGCTGATGGCCACCTGGTGCATGCAGACCACGATCCAGTCGATGTCGGCGTCACGCCGGGTGGCGGCCAGTTCGCGTTCGAGCCACACCCGCTGCGCATTGCCGCTGTACCCACGGACGTAGCTGTCCCCGCCGTCCTGATAGCAGATGTCGTCGTTGTTCAGGCTGATCACCTTCACGGATCCGACAGTGAACGAGTACCACATGCCCTTGGTAACTTCAGTCTGCCCAGCCACTGAGGGCACGGAGAAGTAGGTCTGATATGCGCGGTAACCGATCGGCCCGTTGCCCCTTTCGTTCTCGTGGTTACCTGCCGACGGCATCCACGGGCGGGACTTGGCGCTGCGGGTGTTGTTCTCCCAGAAATCCGACCAGGTACGCACCCGATCGGTCGCCAGGTTCGCGTAGCACAGGTCCCCGTTGAACAGATGGAACAGCGGCTGGACGCGCTCCACTCCGGCGGTGGTGTCCCCGGCGGCCGGGGAACCGAGGTTGTCGTTGACGAACGGCGGATTGGTGATGACCACGCCGGCCGGCGGCGAGTACACCTTGCCAGTGGTCGGTGTCCCCTGGTCGCCGAAACTGGTGAAGGTGAACGCCGCCCGGCCGCGGGGACCGGTCGAGAAGCTCGCGAACTGCGGTTCGGCGCCGTCATGCGCGGCGGCATACAGGTACTCCCGCGCGGGACGCAACCGGCTGATCCGGGCATGGTGGGCGTAGACGATCTGGCCGGACTTCGCGTCGGTGTAACTGACTGTCTGAGCGTCGATGGTCCGCTGGAAGTCGCCGTCCCGCGTGCCCAGCAGCACCCGGGGCCAGGCGACCGGTTGCAACGAGTGCCACGACACCACCACTTCGCTGGACGCATCGGCACCGAACTGCAGATGCACACCCGCAACTGGTGGGGTGTTCATCGGATTGCCGACCCTGCCTCTGGAAGCGTTGGCGACACCACTTCCTGCTTCGACTGGTTCCGCGGCGGCGGCGGTGCCGGTTACGGAGGCGCCGATCAGTCCTATACCGGCGGCACCAGCCGCGGACAGAAAGCGGCGCCGATTCACTCCCAGACTCCCCCGCGCGCCAGCGACGACCTCGATGTCAGCGTCCATGCGCACAGCGTGTCCGGTCGATCCGACATGCAGGTGACACCTTCGTGAACGAGGACCGAACATCATCACCGATCAACCCCCGACCGGGCGTCTTGCGGCCCGTCCCCTGGTCATCGATCGTGGACAGTGGCGGCCGGCCGATGGGAGAGATTCGTGCAGAAGATCCGCAGCTGATCATCGACGCTCACCGAACGATTCAGGCCGTCATCTATCCGGTGACCGACCCGGCCGCGTCCGTCCGGTACGCCCTGGACCACGTCGATCAGCTCGACATGAGGTCAGGTGCCCCGGCAGAGCAAGGGGCCTCCACATGACACCCGACCGCACCCAGGCCAGAAGGAGCAATCGTCATGACGCGTACGTCGCCGGCCGGTGATTTCGACTACGAAAGGCACGGACACGGATATTCGCAGCGGCGCCGGCCCGATCCGCGCATCGCCGCCATGATCCACCGAGCGTTCGGCGACGCGCGCACGGTACTCAACGTAGGCGCCGGGGCCGGGTCCTACGAACCCGACGACCGGTACGTCGCCACGGTCGAGCCCTCGGCGATGATGCGGGCGCAGCGCTCACCCGAGCGGGTGCCGGCAATCAATGCCACCCGCCGAAGATCTGCCCTTCGACGACGACAGCTTCGACGCCGTGATGGCGACCATCACCATCCACCAGTGGAACGACCTGGAGGCCGGCCTGCGGGAGATGCGACGGGTCAGCCGCAACCAGGTCGTCAACCTGACCTTCGATGCTGCCGCGCTCGAGGAGTTCTGGCTACGCGAGTACGTGCCCGAGGTGATCGCCATCGAGCAGCAGCGGTATCCCGCCATCGAGCGCATCGTCCGCGTACTCGGCGGCAGCACGGACGTACTCGGCGTTCCGATCCCGCGCGACTGCTCCGACGGCTTCGGTGAGGCTTATTACGCACGACCAGAGGCATTCCTCGACGCGGACGTCCGCGCGGCGCAATCCGGGTGGATGCTCGCGGATCCAGCCGCGACCCAACGCGGTCTCGACAAGCTTGCGGCCGATCTGTCCTGCGGTGTCTGGGACGGACGACACGGCCGGCTCCGGGAGCAGAGCGAACGCATCGGCGCCGTGCGGCTCGTCGTCGCGCGGCCGGATTCGCGCAGCTAGGGCGACCTGATGACCTGCCGGACCGACACACCCAGCAGGGTTACCCCACTACTCGGAATCGGCGGACGCCGCGCGTTGTTCGGCCAGATAACTCAAGCGCCGCAAGGATTCCGTGTTCCGCCAGTGCAGCACCGGGTCCCTCAGCCGCTTGGGAATGAGCCGGCCGGGCCCCTTCGCCACGTCCTCGGTGATCCTCACCCGACAGCCGTCCGGCGTCTGCTCGACCTCGATCTGCACATCCGCTTCACCGGCCGGCCATGCCCTGGCCCGAAGTCGAATCGAGCGGCCGGGCGTGTAGGCAGTGACGCTGGTGGTGTCGTTCAAGAGCATCGGCCAGCTGCCCACCGAGTGGTGGATCTTCGCGGCAGGATTCGGCCAGGACTTGTCCACATCCCTGATCCGGGAAGCGCCGACCACCCACAGCCCGTAGAGCCACCCGTCCGACAGCACGGCGAAGACATCCGGCGGGGCACAGTTCATCTCCCGTTGGGTGATCGACACGTCATTTCCCTTCTGCCGCGCGAAGTTGGTTCTGCCGCGCGAAGATCGTCCACAGCAATCCGAGGATCTATTGCGGTCGTCGGTACCCGGTGCCGGCGCCCGGGAAACCGCCGCAGCGGCGAATCGGTCCCGCACCGACTCGACGACCGGGCCTGTGGGCAACCCGATGAGGTTTCGACCGGCCGTTCGGTGGCTACCTGGGTAACGAGCACCTGACTACACACCACCCGGTGAGGATCGGTGGCAACCATTGGCGGCTGATCAGCCCTGCGACCAGCGCACCGTCATGCGCACGGGCGAGCCCACCGGCGGGCGGCGGACTGCGCTGGTGTGTGGAGCGTCGAGCGGCATAGGCCGGGTCACCTCCGTGGCGCTGGCAGCACACCGGTGGAATCTTGTTCTGGTCGCCCGAGCCGCCGAGAGCCTGGAAGCCGCGGCCCAGGAATGTCGAGCCGCGGGCGCGCAGGTGCTCGTGGTTCTTGCGGATGTCGGCAACCGGGACGAAGTGGACGCCGCGTTCCAGGCCGGGATCTCCAGATTCGGGCGGCTGACCGCGGTGATCAACTCTGTCGGTGCCGTCGCCTACGGGCGCTTCGACGACATCCCGCCTGAGATCTTCGACCGGGCCATCACCACCAACCTGCTCGGAACGGCCAACGTGGCCCGGGCGGCCCTGCGACATTTCGCCGACCACGGTGCAGGCCGCCTGGTCATCACCGGTTCGCTGCTCGGAAAGATCGCCGTTCCGTTCATGAGTCCCTACGTCACCGGCAAGTGGGGGGTGCACGGGTTGGCCCGGATACTGCAGATCGAGGCCAGGCAGACGCCGGGGGTCCAGGTGAGCCTGATCTCACCGGGCAGCATCAACACCCCGGCCTACAGCCAGGCGGCGAACTACGCCGGGCGGCAGGGTCGGCCACCGCCACCCGTCGATCCCCCGGAGAAGGTGGCCGGCGCGATTCTGCATGCCCTGGAGTCCGCGAAGCGGGAACGGTCCGTGGGCATCGCCAATCACGTCGTGGTCCTCGGCTTCCGGACGCTGCCCGCCGTGTTCGACACCCTGGTGACCCCGCTGATGAAGTCCGCCGGCCTGTCCCGCTCTCGCATCGGAGCCACCAGCGGTTCTGTGCTGAGCCCGCAGCCGCGCGGAGATGCCGCACGGGGGGTCTGGAACCGGTTCGGACGACGCATCGCCATACCCTGGACACCGACACCGACACCGGGAGCATCGTCGTGACCGTGCAGAGCGTCGACGCGGTGGTCATCGGCGCCGGTCCGAACGGCCTGGTCGCCGCCAACGCGCTGGCCGACGCCGGCTGGGACGTCCTGCTGCTGGAGACCAATGACGAGGTGGGCGGTGCGGTCCGCAGCGCGGAGGTCACCGCACCTGGCTTCAGCTCCGACCTGTTCAGCGCGTTCTATCCGCTTGCCGCCGCCTCCCCCGTCATCCGGGGTCTCGACCTCGGTGACCACGGCCTGGTCTGGACCCAGGCGGAGAAGGTACTGGCGCACGCGCTGCCGGACGGCCGAGCCGCGGTACTGGCCCGTTCGGCGGAGGACACCGCCAGCGGGCTGGAGGCCTTCGGCGCGGGCGACGGTGAGGCCTGGCTGGAGATGTTCGCCGGATGGCAGGCGATCCGGGATCCGTTGCTGGACGCCATGTTCACCCCCTTCCCGCCGGTCAGGTCGGCGATCTCACTGTTGCGCAGGTCCCGGCTCAGTGGCGCGCTCGACCTGGCCAGGCTGGCGGTCCTGCCGGTCCGCCGGCTGGCCAAGGAGAACTTCACCGGCGACGGCGGCGGCCTGCTGCTCACCGGCAACGCGCTGCACGCCGACGTACCGCCGGAGGCGGCCGGCAGCGGCATCTTCGGGTGGCTGCTGTCCATGCTCGGGCAGGACGTCGGCTTCCCCGTCCCGCAGGGCGGCGCGCAGAAGCTGGCCACAGCACTGCAATCCCGTTTCGAGTCGCTCGGTGGTGAGGTGCGTACCGGAACCCGGGTGACGTCCGTGCTGACCGCCGCGGGGCGCGCATTCGGCGTTCGGACCGCCGACGGCACCCTGGTCAGGGCCCGCAAGGCGGTACTGGCCGACGTGGCTGCGCCGACGCTGTACAGGGACCTGGTCGGGGTGACGGAGCTGCCAGGCCAGATGAAGAGCCGACTCGACCAGTTCCAGTGGGACCTCTCGACGTTGAAGATCAACTGGGCACTCGACCGCCCGGTGCCGTGGCTGGCCGGTGGCGCCGTCGGAGCCGGCACCGTGCACTTCGGCGTCGACCTCGACGGATTCGTCGACTACGCCGCGGATCTGACCGTCGGACGCCGGCCGTTGCATCCGTTCGTCCTGTTCGGCCAGATGACGACCGCCGACCCGACCCGATCGCCCGCCGGGACCGAGTCGGCGTGGGCGTACACGCACATCCCGGCCGCCATGGCGCACTCCACGGCGCTGCTGGACCAGCACGTCGAACGGGTGCAGCAACACCTGGAGGAGGTCGCGCCCGGCTTTTCCGCGAGTGTGATCGCCCGGCATGTCCAGCACCCGGCCGACCTGGAGGCGGCCGACGCCAACCTGGTGCACGGCACCGTCAACGGCGGCACTGCGTACCCGCATCAGCAGCTGATCTTCCGCCCCACCCTCGGGCTCGGCCGGCCGGAGACACCCATCGCCGGCTTGTTCCTGGCCTCGGCATCCGCCCATCCGGGCGGCGGCGTTCACGGAGCCTGCGGGTGGAACGCCGCCCGCGCCGCGCTCAGCAATTCCGGATCCTTCGCCGCCGCCCGTCGGCGACTGGTCAAGACCGCATGGGCCAGACTCTTGCCGCCCGCTGACACACCAAGGAGCCTCACATGAAAGCTGTTACCTGGCACGGAAAACGCGACGTCCGAGTCGACGAGGTCCCCGATCCGGAGATCCAGGAGCCGACCGACGCGATCATCAAGATCACCTCGACGGCCATCTGCGGCTCGGATCTGCACCTGTACGAAGTTCTGGGCCCGTACATGAAGACCGGTGACATCCTCGGTCACGAACCGATGGGCATCGTCCAGGAGGTCGGCTCCGCCGTCACCGACATCGCGGTCGGCGACCGGGTGGTGGTGCCGTTCAACATCGCCTGCGGCCACTGCTGGATGTGCGAACGCGGCCTGCAGTCCCAGTGTGAGACAACGCAAGTGCGGGCCGAGAACAAGGGCGCCGCATTGTTCGGCTACACATCGCTGTACGGCTCGGTACCGGGCGGCCAGGCCGAGTACCTGCGGGTGCCGCAGGCGCAGTACGGACCGATCAAGGTCGGCGCCGACGGTCCGGACGAGCGCTTCCTGTTCCTCTCCGACATCCTGCCCACCGCCTGGCAGGCGGTGAAGTACGCCGACACCCCGGACGGCGGAACGCTTGCGGTGTTCGGGCTCGGCCCAGTGGGGCAGTTCGCCTCCCGGATCGGCCGACACCAGGACCTGCGCGTCATCGGAGTGGAACCGGTGGCCGAGCGGCGGGAGATGGCCGAGCGATACGGCGTGGAAACCCTTGACCCGACCGGCATCGGCGACGTTCCGGCGGCCCTGCTGGAGATGACAGCCGGTCGCGGCCCGGATTCGGTGATCGACGCCGTCGGGATGGAGGCGCACGGTTCTGCCGGAGCCACAGCCGGAAAACTCGCCCAGACCGCCGCCGGACTGCTGCCGGACGGCGCGGCACAGAAGCTGATCGAGACGGCGGGCGTCGATCGACTCACCGCTCTGGTGGACGCGATCGGCGCGGTGCGTCGCGGCGGAACGGTGTCCATCAGCGGCGTTTACGGCGGCACCGCCGATCCGCTGCCGATGATGGACATGTTCGACAAGCAGGTGCAGCTGAGAATGGGCCAGTGCAACGTGAAGAAATGGATCGACGACCTGCTTCCGCTGGTCGAGGACTCCGCCGATCCGTTGGGGGTACTGGATCTGACCACCCACGCCGTTCCGATCGACGAGGCGCCACAGGCCTACAAGACGTTCCAGCAGAAGACCGACGGCTGCATCAAGGTCGTCCTGAAACCGTGAGCGATCGCCGGACGATGGACCACGACCAGCCGGCCGGGCTTCACCGTGAAACGGGCGAACCGCCGTCGTCGCGATGGGCGTCGGACTCGGCGCTGGTGCGGATGGCTCGCGCCTCCTGCAGCTCCTTGTCGTCCTTGGCGGCGAGCTTGTCGCTGGCTTTGGTGTCCCGCGGCGGGAGCTGCAGGGATTCCTCCGCATTGATGCCGGCCTGCAACTGCCGGCCGCGTTCGATCTCGGCGTCGATCTCGGCACCGAACAGCAGGGCCAGGTTGGTGATCCACAGCCACAACAGGAAGACGATGACACCGGCCAGCGAGCCGTAGGTCCTGTTGTAGTTCGAGAAGTTCGCGACGTAGAGGGCGAACCCGAGCGACGCCAGGATCCACACCACGACGGCGACGCCGGCACCCACGCTGATCCACCGGAACTTGGGCTGCTTGATGTTCGGCGTGGCGTAGTAGAGGATCGCCACCACCACCACGACGACCGCCAGGATCACCGGCCACTTGACGATGTTCCAGACGGTGACGGCGGTGTCGCCCAGCCCGACCGCCGAGCCGATCGCCTCGGCCACCGGGCCCGAGACCACCAGCCCGATCCCCACCAGCGCCGCCAGCACCACGGCAACCAGCGTGACCAGCAGCATCGTCGGACGCAGCTTGTAGAACGGCCGGCCCTCGTCTATCTCGTAGACGCGATTCATCGCCCGGCCGAACGCGCCGATGTAACCGGACGCAGACCACAGGGCACCGAGGAGTCCGAGGATCAGCGCCAGGCCCCCGGAATGACTCTGACTGAGCTGGGTCACGACTCCCTGCAAGGTGTCCGCCGCGCCGGGCGCGACATCCTTGATCACCCCCATCATGGCGTCGATGCCCTGGGATCCCTGCCCGAAAATGCTCAACAGGGATACCAGCGCCAGGATCGCGGGGAACAGTGCCAGGACGGCGTAGAAAGTGAGGGCGGCGGCGAGGTCCAGGCACTGATCCTTGGAGAACTCGCGGATCGTCTTCTTGAGGATGAACTTCCACGACCGCTTCGTGATGTCGTTCAGATCGTCGGGCTTGCGGTCGTCGTCGGGAGCCGGGGCGGTTTCCGCCTTACTCCCGCTCTGCTGTTCCACGGTCACCTCTCGGTACTCGATGCCCTGGAGCTGGATGGTTGCGATGCAGAGGGGCGGGGTCTGCGACTCTGCAGACCCCGCCCTGTCCGGTGGATCGACCGGGCTCGGTCAGCTGCTGGATGCCTGCTGCTGCACCGTGTCCTTGGCGCCCTGCGCCTGGTCCTTGACATCACCTGCAGCCGAAGCGCCTTCCTCCTTGACGGTGTCGACCGCGTCGGCGGCGGTGGACTTCACCTGCTCGAGAGCATCCTGGGCCGGCTGCTGCAGATTTCCGGCGATCTCCTTGGCGGTGGAAGTCGCTCCCTCCATCAGAGGTTGCGCCTGCTCCTTGAGAGCCGCCGCGGCCTGGGCCTCGGGACGGCTGGCCGGGAACAGCGAGGACATCAGCATTCCGGCACCGAAGGCGATCAAGCCTGCCGCCATCGGATTGCCCTTCGTCTGCTGAACAGCCTTGCCCGGGACGTTCGACGCGGCGTCGCCGACCGACGATGCGGCGTCCCCGACCGATGACATGGCATTCGACACCGCACCGCCGGTCGACGACTTGACGTCGTCGGCGGTTCCCATGATGTGTTCCCTCACCGATACCACCGATCCGCGAAGCCGATTCCTCTGACGCTTCGCTATCTGAGAGGGGCTGACCTTGTCGCCCAACTCGTCGACATCACTGCTCAGGTTGGCCCGGGTCGCATCGATCTGCGCCCTGATCTCATCCGGATTGCTCATCGGTTCATCTCCTCGTGACCCTTGACAGCGTTGGGAATCTTCTTGACCGTCTCGGCCGTCCGGTCAAGGCCACGCATGGCGGCGAACTCCTTGCGGCCCATCACCGCCAGGACGGCGGCGATGATGCCCCAGATCACGGCCACGATCAGCGCGGACCAGGCATGGCCGATCGCCATGCCGAGCCCCCACCACAAGGCGATGGACAGGAACAGCAGAACGAAATGACCCGCAACGCCGGCACCGCCGAACATCCCGGCGCCCTTGCCGGCGCGGGTGGCGGACTGCTTCGCCTCCGCCTTCGCCAGCTCCAATTCCTGCCGCATCAATGTGGACAGGTCGTTGGAGATCTCGCCGACCAGCTCTCCGAGCGAACGGGGGGTCTCGTTCGGCGTTTCGATCGGTGAACTCACTGAACCTCACCCGATCGGTCAGGGCCGC
>JAABUS010007801.1_pt1 | contig 12058 bp, 13 predicted proteins | sample 5560161 | NCBI WGS metagenome assembly JAABUS01 (sample SAMN10711885, study PRJNA513376) | rock metagenome | isolation source: Antarctica rocks | place: Antarctica: Victoria Land, Trio Nunatak nord | collected 2016-01-04 | reverse complement strand
GGGCGTCGTGGGGCCGAAGTGGGTGATGATGCGGTTGTAGGCGCGGGTGCCGGGGAGGACGACTTCGCGGGCGAGGAGGTCGGCGTCGATGAGGGGGAGGGAGTGGGGTGGGGAGGAGAGGATGGTGGAGGCGGTGGATTTGCCGGTGGCGATGCTGCCGGTTAGGGCGATGAGGAGCATGGTGCTGGTGGGGTTGGTTGTGGTGCGCGAGAGGGAAGTGGGTGGTGATGGTGGGGATGGTGGGGAGGGAGAGGAGCTTGGTGGGTTGCTGTGAGGGGTGTTCGTGTCAAAGTCGCCGGGATTGCCGTAGATGAGACAGCTCTAGGAATTGGAGGCTGGCTAGGGAATAACTATGTCATCTGGTCTTAGCAGCTTTCACGTGCTTCATGCTTCGATAGTTTGACGATTTGATAATGGAAGGGCGAAGGCTACAGTATCACTCAAGTACAAAGTTCTTGCTGAAGTGAGGCTATGCTTGGACGGAGGATCGCGTTCCTCGTATACGTGGCTGATATTCGTTCATTTGCCGTGCTATAGGGTATCATCTTCTTCAGATCGCTTCAATATGCACACAATGCCACCATATCCAGGTGGCCCAACATCCCCACTCTAACGAAAAGGCCGTTCCTTATGCGCCATTCTCGAGCTTCGGCTTCACCTCCACATCCTCGTGTTTGAGGTTCAGATCGTGTCCGTTGCCTTCCCCTCCAGCCAGGACTCGAGCCCCATTCGTGGGCGGCTCAGTGCCTGGCGTCTGCGCGCTGACATTGCCCTCTTCATCTACGAACTCGAAGTTGTATCTTGATAGCAGGTGTGGGATCGCCGATAGTTGAGGTCCGTATCTTTGAGTGTTGTCGTAGAGCTCGAACAGGGGAACGGCCAGTAGTTTCATATTCTTTGGGACACTGAGGACCTCTGGGAACTGTTAACACTCCGGTCGTAAATCATCGATAAAGAGGGTACATACTACTCTTGGGTAGCTGTATGAAGTAGAGCTTCTTGCACTCTTTCGGCCTCGTAACATGCGGTGGAAGGAAAGGGTACATGAAGGTCTCGAAATTCGGTCGCCACCACTGTGCCAGGGTGTCGCCTATCTGCCATTCGTCGTTGACGCCCTCGCCCGAGAATTGGTTGCCTACTGGTGCCAAACGTTCATTCAGGCGGAGCTTGAACCCTTCGACCTCGTCGTCTTCGGCTTGGAGGTAGTCGCCTGGTCTAGAAAGCGTCAGCCCAACGGCAAGCGCCGAAGTCGAAAATGATCCGACCTACAATTTGAAGAAAGCATTTGCTATTTGCAACATCAAGATGTGGGGATGGTTGTGTTCATGGCATACGAGTATACCCTCACACGTTCGCCGCATGCCATGCTGTTCATAATGCTCTTCTAAGCGCTTCAACCTCGCAAGTACCGAAGGATCTTCTTCCGGTTGATTCTCCTTCGTGCCAAATGTGTAGTTGCTGAGCGGGAAGAGGCGGATTGTTTTGGGCTGATTCGCGGAGAACTGTTTGGGGATGATCGGCCTACGATGGATCAATCTAAACAAGCGACTCCTCTCTGTTTGATATAAGGACTCACGGATATGAGGTTTGGAGTGAGGTTGCAGTGATTGTGGACATCTTAAAGCAAGGCAAAAGCCCGCAGAAGGCGATTGTTCCGTCAGTGCTGAATCACCTGGTCTCTTTGAGCTATCAATCCTGCAGGGGATAACGTGATCAAGAAGCTGCATTCGACTGTCTATGTGAGCCGATACTGGTCTCGCACAATGGCTAAGTAAAGTAGAAGTATGATAGAAACGAAGTCAATTCGATGGGCTACTGCAGGTACAGCGTTCGTGCGGAAGCATTCCGCTGCTAAGACTCGCCACTACTAAGCGAATAAGAGATAGCTTGTTATATAAATGGATGGCTTTCAAGACTGATCAGTATAGATTCCTAACGACAATTGATCAATATCACATGCAAGCTTTCATGGCCAGACTTGGAAGGCGCATCGTAACGTACTCAAAGCTGATGGGCCACGAATGATGTAATTTCTCGGTTCGAGTCCGAGTGGAAGCGAAGTCAAACTTTTGGTTTCTTTCCCTTTTCCGCCTATCTAGGCAGTAGGATGAATGCATTTCCTAATGTCAGGCCATGCATGCACTTTGCTACTCTCTAATGGAACACAGAGATACAGAATGTTGCAGTGGCTACCTGCAAACCGAAGGCTAAGTGAGGGAGATTACTGACGAGATAACCCAAGCGATACTCGAGTAGTACTTACTCACATCCAGTGACCCAATCTGGTGATTTACTGCTTTGACCAGGGGCTAGGTCTGCACGATGCGAAGCATGAAGCGTTTTATTCAATTTGCCAGACCTCCACATATGTTTCACTCCCAGCAGCAGCCGAAAGAAGTGATTGCTCAACGTTTCAGCTAAGTAGCTACCATTGTGGGGTATCAATCCAATATGCTAGGCAAACAAGATCTCTTCGCAAGACAATGCAGAGATCTAGCTCATCCGTGCAGGCGCAAGACGCAGAAGATGCCTTCCTCTATGCACAAACCTCTGGTCTAGACTTTTAGACTCCAATGCACATCTAAATGTCTCACAGCTTCGGCTCCATGTCTTCAAATTCCTTCAGATCAGTGACCGGCCTCGCGCCAGCACTGACCGCCAAGCCGGCCTTGTAGTCGTGGACGTTGTCGATGTATGTGGTGGCTTTTACTGGTGGTGCTATGGGTAGATCGGCCGTATCTTCGTCCATGACTTGTTGGACTTCGATACCCAAGCTTGGAAGGATCGTTCCTAGAAGTTGCTGAACTTGTTCCACGACCTGCTTTGATTGGTCTTCAGATATCTGTATATCATACAGGTACGACGACAAGGCTTTAAGAATGCCTTCCTGGTCGCCGCCAGACACGTCACATGACTTGAAGTGAGTGCGCAGCTTTTCAGCCTCCATGTCCACGCCCAGGCTCGTCAGGTATTTCCCCAAAAGACTTAGGACCTTCTCCGTTTGTTCTTCCGAAGATAATTTGCCTGCCATCACTTTGGGCGAGGCTTGCGCAACCATATGTACCGATAACTTGGCACGAGCAGGAGAAGTGGGATGTATGTAATGTTGAAAGAAGTCGATCATCTGATCTTTGGTCAAAGGTTTGATATGTGCAACGTCCATGTCAACCTGCTGAAAGTCGAAGACCTCGCTGCTTATGTGATGCCAAAAGCGACCGCATTCTTGGCCGAGGTTCTTGATCTTTTCCATGCGCTTGTTGATGAGGCTTTTCTTGTGGCTTTCGAATTCATCCAACGGCATTTCCTTGAGCTTATTGGCGAACATTGCAAGAAACGCGTTGATTCTTTCCTCGAGATACTTGGTTGATTTCTCGGACTGAACAATCACCCGGTATCCACCCATTGTAGCTGCTTTCTTTGCTCCCGTAAAAACAATGTAGCCGAGCTGCTCTTTGGTCCGCAACTGATCAAAGCCAAGCTCATCTGTCATTTGAGCCAAGAGAAGTAGCTTCGCTGTACGCACCCGGTCCGCTAAGGGTCCGACCTGCACGTAGTACTCGATGCAATGGTTGACGTTTGCAGGATCACCAAGAGTACGTTGGTGCGTGAAGTCGGCGCCTTCGGGTAGAATTAGGTTGCGGCGGATGTGCCACTGAGCGTAAGGGAGTGTCCGCGGCTTTAGCGTCCTCTCTATCAGATCTGTCATTGCCAACGCGTCTTCTCTATTGACATTGCCGTGTGCAAGCACTTCGATGTGCATCTGACTGAGAAGCTGAGGGAAGAAAGTTGCAACATCGTCGGCACTCAGATGGACAAGTTCAGCAAGGTATTGCTCGTTGATAAAGCCCTTCTCTTTATTAAGCCAGGCCGTGAAGTCGCCCACCTGGCGATAAGGTTGCTGAAAATTCCAGTTGCGGTAGCTGCGTAATATACGCTCTTTAATGATCTTGAAACGGTCAGGCTTGACCTCTAGATCCCGCATACTGATAAGGACCTTTTCTAAAAGCACGGCCATTTTATCGCTGTATCCGCTGACATCCACATCAAGCCCGAGGCCATAGGTACCTAGACCGTAGTCTAAGCCTGCAATCTCGGCATCGTAGGAGTATTCAACCAGGTTATCTTTGACCAGTTCACAAAATATCTTCGTCTTGACAGAGTTCGCCGGAGTGGCAGCAGCTAATGGGTTCCTCAGCATGACAATCACGTTGCCCTTCGGTACCCAGAATTGGTCGTCCTTCTTCCACCATGTCCGCACTGCCTCATCATTGCGGATTAGCTTTGGTGTTTTAGAGGGCTCGCTAACACCCCTTTTGTCAACCGTGAGCTTAGTAGGTATGAATTCGTTGAGATGTGGTAAGTATAGCTCGGGTAGTCTCGTCTTAGCTGTGCTGTCCCCGGCTTCTCTGACAGCAGCCTCGAAATCCGGATCAATCCGCTGGACTTTGTACTCTGTACCGTACCATCGCTCCTTCTGGTCCCAATCGCCGGGAAATTGCTGGCTAACGATGGTCAGTCTGTAGTTGTCTGTCCTTAGAAAGCCAAGGCCCTTGCTGATCGCTTCGGAGTCGAATTTTCGAATCACCGAGGACCCACTGAGAAGCAATTCTCGCGGCAACGGTTTCTGCATCACACTGCTTGCTCCACTTGTGAAGCTACTGGCTGGCGATTTTTGCTGGAATCTAAAATCCACTTCCGACATACCCTTCACTTCGTCGACGATCCATCTCTGTGGTGGTGTAACTTTCATAAGAGATATATATTGGAATAAAACCTTAACCACCTCTTGATACTTTTCCAAGCCTTCTTCTGTCAACTTGATCGACACAGTGAAGAAGGCCGAACCCGGGCAGACTGGCATTGCCCCAGCGGACAGACCATTGGCCCATCCCTTGGCTTTGATATACGCGAGTATGCTGCCCGGACCTTCGTGTCCTATCAAATGGCTTATGTACCGACTTGGCTGTGTATCATACATGTTGCTCTCGTCCTGATATGGGAAATAGACGTCCAGCGATCTGGAGTCCATGACGGGTTTTGCAAATACTTGGGTCAGGTATTCCTTGTCAGAGTAGGGCTGAGGGCCGTCCCATCGCTTCTTGGGCAAATCCTTGTTTCGGACCCCAGCGAATAAATCGCCAACCCATGACTCCAGCTCGTCCAGTGATTCTCGCCCAAGAACAACCAACTTCATAAGATTCGCAGAGTAGTTGCGGCTATGGAAGTCTATAAATTCCTGCCTTATGTCGACCCCGCGTTTCCTTGGTTCGTCTCTCAAGGTTTCCAGATTGCCGGTAGAAAAATGGTGATATGGATGTTTAGGGCTTGAAAGGGACTTGTTCAGCTGTGATAGTCGCCAATTGTCGCTTTGCAGGTTCTTCTTGTTCTCGGAGTCGACAGCCTTGAGCTCTCGGTCAAGGGTGGACGAGAGAAACAATGGCGCAATGAAGAACTGGGCAAAGCGATCCAAGGCTCCATACAGTGGTGATTCTATATGACCATTCGTAGGGGCGTCGGAATTCTCCGAGGATGCCGACACTTCAAAGAAGTAGTTCGTCTCCGTAGCTGCTGTGTAAGCATTTGAATAGCCGGAGTGAGCTGTGAGATACTGGTTGTACGCATTCTCTATGGGGTACTGCAAGAGGTTAGGCGGTGTGTGACGGCTTGGGGCCCAGAGGGTTCAGCTACCTTCTCAGTGCCCATGAAGAGGAGATGCTCGACAGCGTGAGCCATTCCTGGCATGTCGTCGGCATCGCTAAAGCTGCCAACATTGACATTGACCGATGCACTGGCCTTGTCTGTTTCCGGGTCATGGACGAGGAGAGCCTCGAGCTTGTTGGGTAATCTTATGACGCGGTAAGATCTATCGTCGAGGGATGAGGTTTCCAGCTTGTCGGTAATCCGCTCTATGGGCGCCATTGTGGCATACAGGCGAGGACAACGGGAAGAGGAAGCTCGCAAAGCTGGTTTGAAGATTGAAAGACGGCCAGGAGACAGTCTGCGGACGAGTGTTGCAGGTCCCCGAATACAGGCCCGCTGAATCATGCCTTGGATGACGGGAAGACATTGTCAGTGTTCAGCCACCGCGACACGGTTCACACTTGATGCACTAGTCGAGTACTACCGCAGCTCTTATCTCGGATAGATCCGATTCACGTGCCGCTGACTTTGATTGGGAGGGACATCAAGCCTCCAGCGCGGGTAGTACTTTACCATTGTTGACCAGTCACGGGTAGGTCGCTGTGGCTACATCGAGCCCTTTGTGTCAGCACCAGCAAGTGCGTGATCTGACATGACTGAAGCCGACCACAACTGTACGAACGTGGAGCCAATGAAGGGACATCGGCTTCGGAGAGAACGACAAATCCGAAGATTCTTTTCCCCGCCTTAGCGCCGGGCGCGTCATATTCAGCTTTCCCAGCGGTTGGTCAGCACGAAGGAGTTTGTCATTTGACAGATAGTCCTTCACAATGCAGCAATCCTTCCATCCTGCTATTCGGCCCTTGCACCTACCCAGAAGCACCAAGACCGATGATTGAAGCTCACCGGGAGCGTTGGACAATCAGCTTGCAGCAGGACCTTTGATCATTCTCACATGGCGGAACCGCATGGAGCCCCGCCTGCATCCGCTGCCTCAGGCCTCAATCGCCTTCGCGGACATCTTGGGCATCTGACTCAAGAGGAAAGCGCCGCCCTAGACAGCTTCAAGAACCTGGCCGCCAAGGCTGGCTTCTATAGACCCCCAGGTCCAGACATCAAGGCCAGCCACGATGATGGTACCCTGGTGTATGTTGCTGTCGTCGTCTTCGCCCTGGAAAGCTTTAATCTAAGGAGTATCTTTCTAGTCGATACCTGAGAGCAAGGAAATTCGTTCCTCAAGACGCATTCCAGCAATTCAAAGACACGGAAATCTGGCGGAAAGATAACGACTTGGAAGCGCTCTACGAGATGATCGACATAGATGATTATCGAGAGACGAGGAGTGTCGTGCGTCCGACAACACGGTCATGCTATTTCTGAACGAAGGGCTGATTGATGCAGTATCCCCAATGGACAGGCCGAAGGGACAAGCGTGGCATACCGGTATACCTTTTCGAAGTAGCCAAATTAGATTCGAAGAAGATGATCGCATACTCTTCTGCAACGTCGAGATCCAAAGTAAAAGGGCCGTCACCTTCGCGCATGCTACGTTTGTTCGCATTGTACGAAAACCTCACGCGCTTTATCATGCCTCTGTGTTCATCCGTGCCTGGCCGACCCAATCCTGAGACACCGGTCGACCAGTCAAACAACATAGTCGACATCTCGCACGTGGGACTCAAGCAGTTTTGGAACCTTCGAGGTCACATGCAAGACGCAAGCCAATTGGCCACGGCGCATTATCCTGAGACTCTGGATCGAATATTTGTATCCTCTTCGTGTTTCCTGGCTTATTGTAGGCTAATTTCCGTTTGCTAGGTCATCGGTGCACCTTCTTTCTTTCCTACTATCTGGAGTTGGACCAAGAAATGGTTCGATCCAATTACCACATCCAAGATCTTTATCCTTTCGGACAAAGATGTATACCCGACGCTTTCCGCTTTCATCGAGCCTGAAAATATTCCTAAGAAATACGGTGGTCTCCTCGACTTCGAGTGTGGGCAATTGCCCCTGCTTGACCCTCCAGTCAAGGCCGCACTAGATCTACGAGGTTCCGAAGAGCTGTTTCTGACCGCACCTGTTAGATGGATGGATGATGAGAACGGGGAGATGATGGCCCTAGGCGTTGGGAGCGTAAATGGACGGCCGCGCAAAGAGTGCATGGCTACGCTGCATTCGCTCGCAATGGAAACATTGACGAGGTCTTCGACGCATCAGGGGCAACAGATGCAACCATACCTAGATACCGCTGAGACACAGAGTCAGCCGGCACAACAAGCTGTCCTTGATACAATGGATCGACACCTGACTCCATCCTCCTCACGGCCCGTGAGTCAGCATCAAGAACAGGCGGCAACATCGATGTTAGAGGAAGTCTCAACTGTCATTAAGCCATCGCAGCCAATGATTCCCAACGCAGTAGACAGAAACACAACGTACGCGTCTGCTCACCCATTTAGTCAGAATCGAAACCAACAAGCACCCTCGGTGCCGACCATCACTGAGACACAAAATCTATCGCAGTCGCAGCCAGCGCAATCAGCCATTCCTAATGTCACGGACCAAAAACCTACCCTGCTGTCATATCGACCAGATAGTCAGCATCAGCAGTCCAATGAAAAATTACTTCAGAACTCACCAAATCAGCCAAACCTTCGTCACAACGGGCCTACGTTCGCACAGCCAACTGCGCCCTCTCAGCCGACCAGTCCGCCTTCTCGGCCCGCAGCTTCACCCGTTCTCACACAATCTCCAGCCCCTGTTGCGGATCGTCTCCATCCGCACTTCAATGCATCTAATACCGAATTGGCGAATTCACTGAAATTGGTTTCACCTCGAGGCCAGTCGGAGAGTGGTGGGAAATCCAAGGATATCCAGATGCTGCAACGTCCGGTGGCGCTTGAGCGGACGGAAACGGTTTTCTATGATGCCCCCAGCGAAAGACCCAAGCAGTTCCCATAGGGACCATAGGGGAGAGAATTGAAGCGACGAAATACGAGTAGGAATGCACGACGTGCATAGTGCGTTCGGCACGAAGTGCATGTACTGAAGTATTGAGATTGTCCAATACAAGAGATGCACCAATGCAATGCCATTCCGCGATAGCGGTTTGGCAGCTGCAAATGACCGCAAGCCTACTTTACATGATGCAGGTCGCTTTGCTTTACCCGGATTGTGCCGTTCTCGGAAGGGCCCTTTTCGCCAATGACATCTCACCCCTGCAGGGAGACACCGTCACTGACAGTAGACGGCCACAAGACAGCCACACGATCCTGAGCATGCTCCCGCTAGCCAAGGTTCTCATCAAGTAGATGGCAGTGAAGTTGCTGGTGAGCAAGAAGGTGCAGCATTTGTCAATAGATGCTAATCCTCTTGCGGCGGCCCCCATGGAGAGAAGCTTTTGCTCTCCGGGGACTCGGCTCCCGGTTGGCGTGCACGGGTCCAGGCCTATTCGATCACACCTGGACCGAGCTGGACCCTGCCCCTCCCCCACCTCGGCAAGCTTTTGCTCTCCGGGGAGAGATCCCTAGGCTCTCGGTTGGCGTGCACGGGCCCATGCCTATTCGATCACACCTGGACCGTGCCCCTCCCCCACCTCGGCAAGCGTGGTGTCATCAGGCTTGGGGCCTCACCCACGCTCCATGTTGTTGTTCAGACATGAGACATGATCGTATGGGAAAGGGCTCAAGGCACCCGATATGGAGTCACCCTCTGACGTCGCTGCGCATCGCAGAGGCACGCCTTCTTGAACACGAAGCCCTGATCCAGCGACGTGGTGGACTGATCGCAGTCATTGATCCTATCGGACCATCCCTCCATCAGCCATGAGTGCGGAGATCGAGACCGTTCGGGAGCCACCGTCAGCGCCGAATAGGATTCGTGCCCTGCAGTCCCATGGGCTGACACCTCCTGTGCATGACATCCTTCCCGGAATGGCCTTCCTTTGGAACTCATCTTCTCGCTCATTCGCTTGGCACAAGTCTTTCGAGAGCATCCATGGGTATACACTCTTTGACCCCAAGACAAGATGTCGATTGGCATCGCCATACTTGGAGCTGGACCTTTTGCACGCGATGGTACGTGCTTCCGTTCATGAGAGCTTGGCTATAACGGTTCGATCGCTGACTACACGATCAGAACACGTCCCTGCAGTCGAAGCCTGCTCGCTACTCACCTTGAAAGCCATCTACTCCCACTCCAAGGTCGCTGCCCAAAAACTCAGCCAAGCGGAAGATATAGACTGGTACTATGACAATCCGGCAACCCCTCTCTATGCGTTGGACGATCTCCTGGCTCGAGAAGACATCCACGCCGTCATCGTCGCCGTACCACTTTTCCTCCAGTCAAGTCTCATCAAACAAGCGCTTGCAGCCGGCAAGCACGTGCTCAGTGAAAAGCCTATAGCAGAAGACGTAACGACGGCCCAAGATCTCATACAATGGTATCGAGGGGAGAGGCGCAAAGAAATATGGAGCGTTGCCGAGAACTTCAGATTTCTGCCTGGCATCAGGTTGGGTGCGGATCAGATACGAAGCATCGGTGGGACGGTCGTGACGTTCAGTATGAATCTGTCTGGGTTCGTCGACGAAGATGAAGACTTCGATCAGATGCAAGCGTGCGATACCTCGCCCCTATTTATAAAGCTTCACGTGAAGAACTAAAGCTGACTCAACCGTCGTAGGGGTCAAGCTCCTGGCTATCATGGGGGTTTCCTTCTCGATTCTGGTGTCCATTTTGTTGCCGGTCTTCGCGCTCTCCTCTGTGCCGCGGATCAAGAAATTTCTTCTCTTACCGCTTTTACATCCCTCCTTGGCTCCCGCCTTCCTCCTGTCGATACCATTCACTCAACTCTGCAGCTACGAAACGGGCACAACGGCTGCTTCAACATCTCCTTTGGGGCTGAGTTCAAGACAGCGTTCGAGATCCAAGTCGTCACAGACAAAGGCAGTGTGACAGTCAAGGCTAGCGAAGTGGTCTGTGTGTCGAGAGATGAAGAGGGTAAGAAGGTCGAAGAGACAATAGAAGTGGGCTTTGAGAACGGGGTCCTGGAAGAGGTCAAGGCTTTTGCAGAGAGTATCCTCGCTGGAGAGGCTGACCAAAGGGGTACCCCTGACCAGGCGTTGGCGGACCTAAGGGTGCTACAGCGGATGCTAGAAAGTGGCGAACAAGGTGGGGCGCTAAAAGTTTTGTTATGATCTTTGGGGCCAAGTGGTCACGATATACCCTTGTTCTCTTCTACTATGACTTTGTTAGCGATTACTGGTTATTTCGTTCTGGGCATCTCTTGGTCAATAGCCTAGTATATACGAGGTGTGCCACAATCTAAGTACTTGCAGTCTTCTCCGTTTTTTTGTATGCTCTGACTACACATATATGTTGTCCATGCTCTTCTCTATCGCGTTACGTATATATTATGTACTCTCAGATACTAGAGCAACCCCCTTGAATCCTTACATGACGAACCACTCTTATCGATATAAGAAGCCTGTGCTTTATTAGCAGCACGGTCAATCTGCGAAACCGAAGATCTTCGCTGTACTTCTCCAGGCAAACCAGCTCTTGGCTCAAAGGAAATCATAAAACGAACCACCGAAGAGGCCGCTGCTCGTACAGAGCGCTCGACTCCTGGCTCTGTCTTTAGGAACGAGGATCCTCGCGACCTACAGTCTCTACAGCCACTGGAATCCTGGTTCTCTTACACCCTCGCATCGGTCAGAAAACAGCTGTGAGACCTCTCCTGGCTTTACTCAGAGCAATGAAGCTTGCGTCATCCCAGATGAAATCGGGCTCCAGCCTGCAGATGAATTCTCTGCTGTATGCAGTGAGCTGCGTATACGAGATATCGTTGGAGGAGCTGTACCTACTAAGGGCGTTGCAGCACTCTATCGCTGCCATACTAGAGTATAGTCGTCGGATCATCTCTCATGGTGCTTTCACAGTAATCTGCGCCATGTCAGCGCAGTGAGTGTCCGCAGACGTCGAAGACGGTAATCAAGATAGCTCCTTCGAATAGTCTTCAACACTGCTTGTGTCCTCCGGCCCTATCGAGGAGATCTTCATTCATCGAGTCTTTCGAATGTGGTACCAGTCACTCCTCCAGCAACGTATTTCCCGATTTCCGTTTCACCTCCATGTTTTCCTTCTTCCACTACCGCCGCACTCGACTCCAGTACACCACCTCTCCCCTCTCACCCTCACGATTTGCGTCACGCATCCCCAACCCACCTATCCTCCCACGTAACCAAGACCCAGCTGCAAGGCCTCCATCCCCCCTCACCTACCTTCCAAATCCCACCCACCAACCCCCCCCCCCCCCCAACCTCCGCAGCCTTCCCCCATCCCCATTCAATCCTCCCTCCTTCTCCAACCAACCAATCATCTACAACCTCCCCTCCCCCATCACCAGCGCCACCCTCCA
>JAABUS010007800.1_pt1 | contig 12059 bp, 19 predicted proteins | sample 5560161 | NCBI WGS metagenome assembly JAABUS01 (sample SAMN10711885, study PRJNA513376) | rock metagenome | isolation source: Antarctica rocks | place: Antarctica: Victoria Land, Trio Nunatak nord | collected 2016-01-04 | reverse complement strand
ATGCAGATTGTTTCGTTAAGGCTTTTGGGCGGTGCATGATGCAGCACCAACAGGCTGTTCTGACGCGTTCCCGCCCTGGACATCAAGAATGTAAAGCATGGCCATTATCCCCTCACCCTATGGTGCAGTGCACCCAGTAGTGCAACGAAGACCAGACCTGATGCAATCTCTACATGTCGTGCGGGTCACATGATTAGATGAGTCAGCAACATCAAACTCGAGTTTTGCGTACCTGCACTGTCACATGCGCGCGGTAGCTACTGCGTGCATTAGGCCAGCATTCCGAGCACAAGTGTGGGGGTACACAGGAGACAGGAAGGGCCAGGCATGATAAGCATCAGACGACAAGACAATGGACACGAGGGGAGGGGGTTACTGGTGTCAGGGTCAGACAGGGGCCCATAGATGCGCTCAGTCCAAGGCTCCAGCAGGTTGGGGAATCTGAAGGCCAGGTCTCCCAGAGCTATGACCAGGTTGCTGCGCACTGCCGGCTCCACCAACCTGGCCAGCACAACACAAGTTGCGCTGCATGACCTGGGCAGCCCAGTATAGCACTTGGCTTCTCAGGAATTTGACGCCAAACGATGCAGTCTTTTCTTCCCTTTGTCTTGTCTCGCATTGCATGATGCATTTCCAGCAAGGGCAACCGTGACAAACGCGCGATGGATTCAAAGATTACTGAGCTATGCCACGAACATGGGACCAGAAGGCCCAGGGCCACATACAGATTAGCCCCTAGGGGGTGAGGGGCTCCTTAGGGGGGGGGGTGGGAGTTCTGCGGGTGCGGGGTTGGGGAAGGTGCAGAGGGTTCCAGGCATCGGCATGCAGTGCCACCAGCATTCAACCATGTACACACTTTCCTCAACACAACAGATACAGCTCTCAGCAGCACAAGATGGAGCTACACCATATTACACAGGTGCGAGAAAGCAATCCTGGCCGCAGCGGCCAAGATTGGCCATGCTCAAAAGGTCAATCATGCATCACAGCACACTCAGAAGACCTTGTGATGCCAGAGTTTGCAAGGTCCATTGAAGTGTGAAGAGCCACATGTCATGACAGCAGAACTGGCACATGTCACACTGCTGACCTCTTCTCCAGCAGGGTGAAGACAAGTGCCAGGTTGGCGTCACAGAAGGAGGGGTCAATGGCCATCAGCTTGGTCAGCGCCAGCAGTGCTGAGCTGCGCAGATGCACATGAGCCCCCAACAATGCCCTGCAGAAACACAAAAGTGAAGCGCTGACAGCATCAACCGGCAGCCACTGATGGTAGCGCAGATGAGGTCCCAACAAGGCCCTGCAGAAAAGCATACCTATCACATCACAGGTGCCTCATTCAGCTTCAGTGATCTGCTGTCTGCACTCTTCCACAGCCCCTTATGACTGTGGATATGTGGTCCACGATACACTTCTCATGAATTCTTTGCCATGTGGACGCTGTCTGACCAGTGTGGCGTTCTGTCACGAGACTCAACTTTCAAGACAATCATTTTGAAATGAAGGAAGCACACTTTATACAGCATGAACAGCAGGGCTGGACAGCATAAAGGGATCAAACAGCATAGTACATAGCGAGGCCAACAGGAATGAGTACCTGTTGTGGCAAAGGGCAGCCAGAAGGGGAGCGTAGCGGCCTAGAAGGCTCTTCATGCCCACAATCTCCCCTTCGGCAGCATCCTTCAGGGCATCCAGCTCCACATCAGCAGCCAGGGAACCCACCCCCAGCTGTGCTGCAATGTCCTCTTCCTCACTGTCATGCCCTGCAATTAACAGAAAACAAGGGTTTACGCTTTTCAGCAATCATAACGGGAGCTGCCAGAGGCGGCAGCCCGAAGGCCCTGCAATGATACTGCAATTGAGCCAAGCTTAACATACATGTGATTTACCCCACTGACATGGGTACCATGATGCTGCTTGCATAAATTGATTAGTCACGCTTGATTTGTTAAAGGTCAGGTTACAATCCTGTGTATTTTCTGACGCTATTCCAGCCAATGCAAAGTGCTTATGTGATGCAACATAGAAGAATGCAAAGTGCTTTGTATGATGGTGCAGCACAGAGAATTGACTGCTTGACATGGCAGTATCAGTACACTTGGCATCTGTACTTGTGTCAGCCCCTTACACACGATCCTGTTCACAAGCCTCACAGACACTGCAGTGGTCCAGCTTTTGCCTGAAAGCATTCTTGTGATAGGGCAGGCATTCTCAAAAGAGCTACGTCCCACATAGTATTGATTATCTGGTGAGACTGCCACGTGTCACCCACTGTTGCAGTAAGGCAAGGCAGTCTTCAGAGATACCATGCAGGTTTCCAATTCCATCTGCAACTGAAGTGACAGCTCCAAAGAGCAGGTCAGATGAGTTGCTTCATGTAGAGTCACCTTGAGCAGCTGCTTGCTTGGCTCCCATCCCATGCTGAGCCTCAGCAGCTGCCTTCTCAGCATCCGCCCTCTTCTTCCTCACTGCCTTGGCCAGACGCTCCACATACAGCTGACAGCAGCACAGAAATTTTTCTGAACAACTGATGCAAAAACAACACACAAGCTGTGCCCAAGCTTGTGGTAAGTATGCACTACTGTGTGTTGGGCTCAGCTGTTGGTTGCAACAGTGCTGACTAGCACATGCTTTCTTTTGGTGACATTGACTGCATGTTGCTTCCTGCTGATGAATGCCTGGAAGTGACGCCAGACACAGCCCACATCCCTATCACCCGACTCAGCCAGATCTCGGGGCTTGAGTCTCTGAATCACACTAGTTAGTGGCCTTGACGGCATGGTTCTGGTATGGCCCACTCCCTTGCTAAATGGGCAGTCACTATACAAGACAGATGGGATGCTAGCATACAGTGCTGGTTCCATGACAGAGACCATGCACTCACTGGGCTTGGGCTGTGCGGTGCTTACACATGATATGGAGTCGTCATGACATGGAAAGGTTGCAGCAAGCTTACAAGATGCTGGATGGCGACTTGGCCTAGGATGAAGAAGAGACGGCTGAGGCGGGAGGCTGAGATAGCGCTGCTGGCTCCAGCAGGCACTGCACCATGACTTGCATCATCTGTGTCCATGTCCTCACCTGCAGCAAATGACACTCACCTGTTGCATGAGGCTTTGCAGTAACACAGCCAAGCTCTTGCATGCAGATTGGTATCACAACGACAAAGGTACTCTGGTCAATATGTCCCGTGTCAAAGTTATCACTGACTAGCTTTGCAGTAACACAGCCAAGCTCTTGCAATTACATTTGGATCACATCAACAGAGGTATCCTGGTTAGTATCCCATAAGGATGCAGTTGCCATCTAGCTTGGCTTTTGTTGCGCTTGCAAGCTGTGAAGTTCTGTGGTCATGGCTCTAATGCTGGTGCACTAGGTTCCAAGCAATGTCTTATTCCTGAGTATAGAATCACCACAGTGGTGCCACTGTGACAGCATCATTATCTTGTGGTGCATGGTGCAGATGCATGCAACATTGACGGTGATGTGATGAGTGATGTCTATCAACTGTCCTCAGGGACATGTGGGTCATGCCAGCACTTGCGACGGCACATTTCTGCATTGGCCATGCTGCACCAGATGCACACTCAAATGAACACACACACACACACTCTCTCTCTCACGCACACACACCTATTCCTGACTCATCACAAGCTCTGCTTTGCAGTGCTACTTTGCCCTGCCTATGCACCACAGCCTGTGCCAACTCCTGAGGAGCAGGGTGCAGAGCATACACTGCTGTGACAGCCGCCTCAGCAGCGGTGTACCAGAGGCTGTCAGGCAGGCTGTCTGACAGCAGAGTGCGCATGAGAGCTTTGTAGACTGGCTGCATGGTGGTGTGGCTGGGCCTGTCAGGCATGGAGGCCAGCTGGGTGAGTGCAATGCAGGCCTGCCGGGTGATGAGGGCATCCCTGTGCTGACTGCTGAAGCCCACCTGCAGTCACACCACTTGCACTCAGCCATGTTTATTGCCTAACAGTAACAGTAATACTAATAATAACAACAATAATAATAATAATAATAATAATAATGAAACCAATAGTAATGGAAACGCTTTCCAGCTCATGATGAGCTAGGTACGTGTAGAACCTTTCATGGCCTGCGTCGTTAAACTGAAGCCAAAAGGTGTAGTCTTTCCTTTTCTTTTTCTTGCAGTCAGCCAGGTTCATGCCTGCGGCTGCTGAAGGTGCGGTGCCCAGATGGCTTAAAGGGTGTGGGCTTGTGCCTTGTGATGTGGGTGCCATACTCGGCTTGCTGCAGCCGATGGTGGAGATGCGCAGGGTTGGCACAGCAATGCACAATGCAAGGCTTGTGTGTTGTTTGCATTGTCAGCAGCTGCTAGGCGTGATGCGCAAAGTAAGCTGCCAGATCTGATTCAGCAACACAGCATGTGGGTTGCGCTGTAGGATTGTGACACATCTCAACCACTCAAAGGTGTACAATGAGGTAACTGTTGACGCTATAAAGTAGCACATGCAAGATCTTGACATGTCATATTGATGTTCACTGCAAGCTGGAACAATGGATGGTGTATCTGATGCATAGCATCAAGCCATTGTGTTCTGTGATGTGCATGCACACCCTATCAACGTTCGAGAGCTACATGCCGTACTCTGTACCTTGAGCAACAGATCCAGACGCTCTGCCACAAGGTGAGGCTGTTTCATTGCTGCCATGCTGATCACCGCCAAGCTGCTGCGTATCTCCTGTAGAAGCCCCTCACTCTGCCCTCCCTACATGGGCGACTCACTTTGAGACTGCAGTAAGCAGACACATTGGGCGCAACCCCTATCTGGCGAGCATTGGAGCTTGCATGCAGTTGCGCTGGCTCAAACACTCTGCCCACATTTGGTTGCGTGAAGGTCGCAAGCCAGCTCTGCAGTCTATGGCATGACTGTTGCAAAGAGTTATGTGGCCTTCCATGAGGGTAGATCATTGACAGAGACAACTGGAAGTCCTGTCGTGACCATGCAGCACTTTGGAGCAATGCATTGACACAAATTTCTCTGAAAGTTTGCCAACTTACACTGGCAGTGAGTTGGTCATGAGCGTTAGAGCAGATGAACCAGAGGGCCTTCAGGGTCATTGGCTTCATCAAGCCCCTGGTGACCAACTGCCCCACCACCTCCTCTAATGCTCCTAGCTCCCCTGCATCACATGATGACAAGGTCTATCAGTCCTTGCTTGATGTGCATAGACTCACAGACCTATGGCATGAAGCTTCTCACAGTCATTGTTTTGCGACCATGTATCAGCAACCAGCTGACCCACCAGTTGCTTTGAAGCGTCTAGCTCTCCCACGCTCATATGAACAATAACAACATCACATACTGTTAGTGAACATTCGACTCCTGTGCAGCTGCAGAGTCATTGACACACATCACGTGACCAGCTGGTCTTTCCTCGGAGCTTTTGCCATGTGACAACACCAAGTTTGCACGCAAACACGTTGACCTCTGCCAGCAACAGCTTGGACTGATCTGTTGCAATTACACCTCCTGTTCATTTGACTTGATTTGCCCTGCACTGTATCATGCAACTGCTTTGCAGGCATGATGCATCCAAACAGGCAACGAGCAGAACAGTGAGTGTTGCGACCTCACAGATATGTGACATGTGCAAGCATGCACAAAAGGCATTCAGTCACCAGCCTGTACATGTTTCTCAGCCAGGTACACTAAGTGCTGCTACAGGTATGTTTGGCTGCCATATGCTGCAAACATAGACACAAGATAAGCCGGACTGACAGACCTAGAGTAGACCCCTGCGCCAAGGTGACCATGTTCATTGCCGCCTGGCGAGGATCCAGGAAGCCTGTGGCAGCTTTCAGGTAGAGCTCCTCTACAGCATCCACTGCGGCATCCTTTACACCTGGCACGTCAGGAGGAGGAGTTACAAACCTTCAGCTTGTACAGTTGTGCCAGGGTCGCCAATGCTTTAGGCACCAGGCTCTCAGTCACCACCAGAGACATATCGTCTTGTTTGATGAGCAGAAGCTTTTGCTTGCGAATCCCCACAGTGCGTTTCTGATGCAATTGGAAGTGATGGTACCAAGGGAAGGCTGGCATCTGTCAGACAGTCAAGGGAAACGCCCTTACATCATGAAAGGCAACCTTTTATAGCTCTGGTTCTCAGTACAGCGGGTGCATTTCAGCAAGACAAGGATGAACATATGTCATGTGCAGCAGCCAAGCTTCCTGAAGGCTATGTGGGCAGCAAGCAAGCCTTGAGCTGATCGCGTCTAAATGTTCGATGGGTGGCCAATACAGTGGAAACGCCCTGTTGACAATCTGAGGCCAGTCGGTAGCCGACTTGGTGTGAGAAGCTTGTGTCATGTTGGTGGCAGCATGACTGCACTACTGCAAGCAAAGTCAGCTTGACATAGGTGGCAGCAAGTAGCATACCTTGTTCCCTTGAAAACATGAGGGGCAGCATCTTGTGCAGTGCTGCCTGTGCTCCATGAATCTGCGCAACATACACGCCTGTGATGATTGCAGTTGCTCCTGAACACATGCACACAGCTGAAAACACCTGATTGCCTGGCATGCAATATGTACTATTGCAGCATCCCCAGACTGGGTTCAAGCTTTGGGCCCAGATATTGGACTGTATCTGCCACAACTATTGAACACTGCCACTAACAACACAAACGCTAAGCTTGACTGTAAGCCTGCAGCCTTTCTGTGAGCTGATTGGGCAATGAGGACAGAATGCATCCTGCATGACTACGATGACTGCGCCTATGACCCCATGACTGCGTGAAAGCCAATACTGGTGTGTACAACTCCCAACTTTTACCTGGAACTTGTGGCAGTAGATGAGCAGCGTGATGGACTCCTGGACATCTGTCATCGTGGAAGAGGCTAGCAGCTGGGTGACAACTGCTAGAGACTCAGACAGAACCTGGATGAAGTGCACAGCAGTCTGCAGGGACGCCACCAGGGCCCTTGTCTGCTCTATGTTGCTGCCAATGCCACTGTTGCCTGTCTCGTCTTCTGCAAACATGACACCCCAATGCTCATGTTTGTTGCGTCTACAAGCCATCTTTGTGAGACGCTGCTGTTACCAATGTTAATGGGTATGTGGGAGTGTACATACAGGTGAAAGCTGAGTGTGCTGGAAGTGAGTTGAGTGAGCTGAGTGAGCTGTAGCCAGCTTGTGCAAGGCCTTGGACTTGAAAAAAGGTCACGAATGGGACCATGTGCATGAATGTGGCCTGTAGGCAGCTTGGATCAGCCATGGGCATACACCAACATGCTTGAACAACACTGATAATATTGAGGTTTTCCGGCTTAGCCTCTATGATTGTAGGAGCCGTTGCCGCCCTTTGGCAAAACAAAATGAAACAGTAATCAGCTTAGAGTTCTATATGTGGTTTGCTGGGCTTGCTCGTCTTGGCCATGGTTCCATCAAAGGCATTCATGTTTGTTAATCTTCTGAGTGGTGTATGATCTAATGACAACTAACAGCGCAGTCTTGAGCTTCCTAGGCAAAGATGTTGCACACATGGTGGGCTAAACTACTGCACTGCGTTGTGAGAACAATCTCAAAGGGTTGTCAGTCGCAGTGTGGGCGAACCTGTTGTGGCTAGCACATCCGTCTGCTCCTGTCTCAGCAAGGCATCCATCTGCATACTCTCAGCATCATTGGCAGGCTCAGTCTGCCCAGCAGTGCTACTACCAGCAGCTGTTGCATCTTCTGAATTGGCTGTGTCTGCAGCAGCCTCTGTTGCCGCCCCTTTGGAAGGAGCACTGCCTACGCTATCTGCAGGCTGACTGGATGGTTGCAGCTCACCTTCTGCCCATTCAGCTGGATCTGACTCAACCTCCACTGGCTGCAGAACCTGCATGGCCATGCAGGCTGAATCCAGAGTTGCGGTATGTGGTCTGAGACTTGTGCAACATTGTGGTGTGTCCTGACAGAATAAGCCTCGTCAAGTGTAGGTGACAGGAGAGACAGATTTTGCTGCAGCCATGCAGCTAGCTCAGCTTGACCTCTGCTGTCTGGAGATGGAATGCGGCAGAGATTGAGCGTGCAAGGGTTCCATATGGTTGTGATGCCTGCATATGTTCTATTTTGGCTTGACAAGAGCAATACTGCCAACAATGTCTGCAAGCTGACTGACGGCACGAAGCCTGCTGTATGCCAGTCAGCTGCAGTGTGAATGCATACACGCAGGAAGTGATGCATTCAGCAAAGATTGCCAAGCCAGATGATGTGTGACTGGACCAGGAGTGATCACGCATTTACAATATCAGTGCAGGAGCCAGATTTGCCATCACTGGCTGGACACGTCCTTGCAAACGCCCAACAAGGTGCAGTCAAACACACCATGTTCGTGTATCAACATGCCCTGTTTCTGCTGGTTGTTGATGCCAGCACAGACTACACCACAGGTGATGTGGTGCATGCAAGAATTGTTGTCGTTGTTTCCTAATGTTCACACAGACCCAAAACTAGGCTCAGCATACATTGCCACTGCTCTGAGAAATACAGTGACTTTGTCTGATGAGCAGTAGGTCAAGTGAGGCAGGCAGAGGTGATGCCTGCAGCTTGGCTTGGTACTCCTGGGGTGATGCAGTCATCTGATCCAGGGGCAGATACCATCCAAAGGGATTGAAGCTCAGCAGCTTGGACAGCAGCTGCAGGGCGCACTTGCGCACGATGGCTGCTTTATCTTCCAGCCTCCCTGCCACCATTCTAACCTTGTCAGATCATGCTGGACAGACAGGGGTCTGATGATGAATGATCAGACATATGCTAAGACTTGCATGCAGTATGGGAGCATGCCATTGACTTGTCCAAAGTAATTGAAATGCAGAAAGGCAAGGTGAAACAGCGTGTAAGATGAACAGCGCATGCTGTTTCAATGCTACAAAGGTAGAATCCTGATACAGATTACAGCAGCAAGGGCACAATCTGTAATCTGAAGACACGCATAGATGCTGTGAGCAACCCCCTCTTAACAGGATTTGCATGCTGCTCATGGCATGTCAGCTTGTGCCTGCCACAGGAGACGACCAGAATGCAATCAGAATGGGTTTCAAGCGACAGGTAGAACGCAACTGACTGGCATTGTCAAGCAGTCCGAGTCAGGGGATGCACCTACTGCAATCTGGGTGACGCAGACCCAATGACCCAGTGGCACAGCCATCTTCTCAGCCAAGTGTGCCCATGTCTGCAGCACGCGGGCTCTGGTGTAGGCATTCTGGTCCCTTACACGGTCCACCAGTGTCTGCAGCAGCTGCTGCTTTGAGCGCAGGCGCGCTGTGGTACCTGCTCAGGGCACATCAGCTTGATGACCAGGCAGAGGCTCACAGGCAGGAGTAGTAGACGGACCAGCTATCACACGTCGTGGGTTGTGGGCATGGTAGCTGTCTTCGTATGCACCATGCTTGGTCGGTAGGACCGTGTAGGACGCAAGCATTCAAGCAAAGATGTCATTGCCTCTTAGAATGCAAATGTGCATAAATTTTGAGCCTTGCTGCGTTTTGGAGCCCGACTTGGTGCCTTTTGAGGCATTAGATTCCTGGAGTGAGTGCAGAGTGCCACAGAGTGCAGGCAGCAACAGGGATGATCACCTTGTGCATCAGCTCCAGCAGCAGAGGGTTCAAAGGCCTTCTGGATAAGGTGGCCAATAGCTGTGACGATGGCACTCCTGATGGGGTAGGCCTTGCCCCCAAGGTGGGGCGCCAGCAGGCTGATGTTGCTGGCCACAACATGAGGCAGCCTGCGGGCTTCAAGGTCACACATTCAGACACAACACCCTGGGTAGCCCGGTATAATGCTTGGCTTCTCATTGAATCGACGCCGAAAGGCACAGTCTTTTGTTTTGTTTTCTTTTCTTCAGAAGCAACAGCTGCACAGCCTGGAACAGGAGCTGATGTTGCTCACTGTTCACGGGTGCTTCTGCAGCAAGCCGGACTTTGCAGAACTGATAAGGTATAGAAGTCCATGAGGACATGAGAGTGAGTCACCTATCAGATAGCTCCACAACGAAGTTGGCAACACTGCGCACTCCGGCTGCATCAGCTTGCTGCTGCTGTTCATACACGATGGGGTCCACAGAGGCAACTTCACGCAACAGCTCCACTGCCTGCCATGCATATGCACAAATCATGCAGTACATACGGCTCGAAACAGAGGCTAGCACTTAGCAGCTTTGCACCTGGTGACTTGACGTTGCAGCTGGTATAGATGCATGTGAGTTAGTAACTGCAGTCAAGCAATGATTACAAGCAGCACAGCTTCCAAGCTTGTGACGCCCAGAAGCATGACATGCACTTGATGTGCATGTAGTTCAACAGTCTTCCTACATTTCAGTTGGACGTGCTGCATGGACAGCATGGGGATACCACATTGGCTGTCTCATAACACGCCTATAAAGAGCATAGGACAGTCAAAATCATACCAGCTGGTTGTCCCCTAGTTGCTTAGCAGCATACTCTGCTAGCTCAGCACACACTGTTGACATGTGCTCATCCTTGTTCAGCATGTCTGTCAATGCTGTCAAGACTTGCTCTAGTTGTTTGTAGCGTAGGGCGCAGCATGCCAGGACTTTGAAGGCTGCCTCCTTCACTGCCTTGTCCTTTGCTGCTGATGCAGAGCTGATCAGCAGGATTGCCTGCACCAGACATCATGCAAAAGATTGACTGAAAAGCATGGAGAACACACTATTAGTCTATCGAGCCTGCTGTGAGATGACGGTCATCACTGTGATTGTATGCATCACACAATGGTGAACTTGCATTGAGGGGCCAAGCATGAACGAATAAATGCATGCATGCACGAATGAATGATCAAGGGAACGAATGAACAAACAAAAATCAAACAAGCGAAAGAATGAACACATGAAGGAATGCAGGAATGAATGATTGGATGGATGGATGGATGAATGGATGAATGGATGGGTGGATGGATAAATGGATACATGGACGATGAATGAAAGCAGCGTTCAAGACTCGCAGGAGTGCAATACCAAGCTCAAAGTAGACACTGCTTGGAAGTGGACAAGGATGACGTACTGTTTGGCTCCATAGCATAAGGAAAGCTTCATCTGGGTTGCTGGGGCTGCACAGCCGCCACAGGTCAACTTGACTGATGCCAGCAAAGGCCTTTGCAAGCTTCTCTCGATCTGCATCCCAATCCCAGCTGCTGTTGATCTGTGCAGCCTTCTTCGCCTTTGTTCTGCCGTTTGCTGGTCCAGCTGCTGGAGCTGCCCTTGCTGTACAGTCCTTCTGCTGCTGTTCTGCCTGACTAGCGATCCAGTGCAGGAAAAAGACATATGCATTGAGGGCGCTGTAGTGCTGCTCAGCCAACGAATCCTTGGCAGTGTCAGGCTCACTGAGGGCTTCAAGCAAAGCTGCCGCTGAGGCATTGAGTAGCGATAGGCCAGAACACAGGCTGTCAACTAAATGAGTTTTAGCCAGCGCTGGCAAAGCTTGAAAGTCTCTGCCAAAGCAAGCTGAAGTCAGTTGGCATGTGCACGTGTGACATCAATGATACGAGCAGATACCTCTTGTGATGATGGCTGACCTGATCAAACAGTATACGCCGATGAAAGCTCGCTGTTTGGTGATGCATAGTGCAGCGTCGTTCACCAGATCATACACAAGTCCTGCGAATTACGCAGTGATGTATTGCGCACAGCCGCTGCCAAATCCAGCAGCGTGGAAAGAGCAACAAATGGCGTTGCTGCTTTACCCTCAGCAAGCTCCTGCACGGCGTCGGCACCGAGCTCGGCAACTGCGATGTTTCCGGTAACAGTCAGGTGCAGCTCGTCGGCTTCATCTAACAAAGCAGTAGGAGATTCCGGTATACGAAAGGGCCTCATGGAGCACCAACGAAGTGATGTCTGCAGGTGCTGAATTGGTCGCTGACCTGAACAGCTGCAGAAAGTTGCATCAGAGCACAATTTGAAAGTCCCGCGGTCCCCTTCTTCTTTCTGCAGAGCTCTGGTCAACTGAAGTCGGTGCCTTATTATGATTATGGCGCTCGGACGCGGTCTGCGCACGGCGGTCGGCAAGACCTGCAACTTGCATCACGTGGTTGCACAGGTTTAG
>JAABUS010007799.1_pt1 | contig 12060 bp, 12 predicted proteins | sample 5560161 | NCBI WGS metagenome assembly JAABUS01 (sample SAMN10711885, study PRJNA513376) | rock metagenome | isolation source: Antarctica rocks | place: Antarctica: Victoria Land, Trio Nunatak nord | collected 2016-01-04 | reverse complement strand
CCTTGCCCTCGCGGGCGATTACCGTCAGCGCCTCCGGCTCAGCCTCTATCTCCTCTGCCTGGGCGATCTCGGATAGCTTCTTCGCCAGCGTCTCGACACCCGGGCGACGGAAATCGAAGCTCTGGCAGCGGCTGATGATGGTTGGGAGAACCTTATGCTTCTCGGTAGTTGCCAGCACGAATACAACGTGCTCGGGTGGCTCCTCCAGCATCTTGAGCAGCGCGTTGAAAGCCTCGGTGGTGAGCATGTGGACCTCGTCCACTATATAAACCTTCATGCGCGCGGCGACCGGCGAGAGGTTCACGCGGTCTCTCAGGTCACGGATCTCATCAATCCCCCGGTTGGAGGCAGCGTCCATCTCCACCACGTCCAGCGAGGAGTTGTTCACTATCGCGCGGCAGCTATCGCAGGTTCCGTCTGGCTCGGGAGTCGGTCCCTGCTCGCAGTTCAGGCCCATCGCGAGCACTTTGGCAGTGCTAGTTTTCCCGGTTCCGCGGGATCCGCTGAAAAGGTAGGCGTGGGAGACGCGATCCGTCTCAATCGCCCGGCGCAGGGTTCGCACTACGGGTTCCTGACCCACGATCCCGCTGAACGCGCGCGGACGCCACTTGCGGTAGAGCGTGGTGTGCTTCATTCGTACGAGTCCGAGATGGAAAACCTCACGCCGTCAGTATAGCGGACGATGTTTGCCCTCACGACAGCGATAACCAGAGAGACGTAACCGAGGGTTGGATGCGCCGGGCATCAATTGATAGCATAATGCGTATACGTTCCATAACCCGCTGGGGAAGCGGAGAAAGGAGAAGGGATAAAGTGCCATTCTTCATGGACCACCACAAGCACGTGGAAGGGTTGACTGCGGATGCGGTGGCAGACGCCCACAGGAAGGACCTGGAGATACAGGAGCAGTACGGGGTCAAGTACCACCGCTACTGGTTCAACGAGGAGACAGGGGAGGTCTTCTGCCTGGCCGAAGCCCCAAGCAAGGAAGCGGCGGAAGCCGTACACCGGGAGGCTCACGGCTTGCTGGCCGATGAGATCACCGAGGTCGAGGAAGGTCAGCCGTAAGAGCGGAGTACCGCTAACTATCTCAGGGCCGGGAGTTACATCTCCTGGCTCTTTCTTCGTCCCACCCTCTAGCGCGAGTGCCTCCGCTCTATCATCCGGGCGATGAGTAGGTGTCGGAACGGAGCCCCGAATTCTTGATGCTGCGGACGTGGGTGTGGCGATACTCCCGAAGACGGGACTCTATTCTCAGGCTGACCTACCGGTCCCGGGTGTGAACGTACCAGACCCATTACTCGACACGTGGGCGGGGCGAGGAGCAGAATCCTCGCCCCGTTCCGAACCAATTAGCTTCTGGTGGCGACGGTCTCGAGGTAGTCTGCGGGCCAAATCGCGGTGCCGTCGTCCGCGCGGTTGTAGTTTTCGACCAGTGAGATTAGATCCCCTTCGAGCGCCTGTCGGCCTTCCTCGTCGAGCGCGCCGAATGCCTTGTTCAGGGGGCCGTAGTATTCGCGCATAAACTCGACGCGGTGGCGTGCCGACCGGAAGCGCCACACGTAGCTGCGCCGCCGGGTCTGGAGCGAGCCTATGCCTTCGCCCAGGAGCTCGCGCACTCCCTCCTCCGTGCCCCACCGGAAGGGAGGCTTGAGTCCCGGGGGCGGCGGCACGTACCTGCCCATGGTCCTGAACAGATCCCCGACGTAGCCGTCGGGCACCCAGTTGATCAGCCCGATAGTTCCCCCTGGCTTGGTGACCCGCAGGATCTCGGCGGCGACTTTCTCTTGATCCGGGGCGAACATCACCCCGAGGGTCGAGATCACCACGTCGAAGGAGGCATCTTCGAAGGAGAGAGCCTCTGCGTCGCCTTCCTGAAAATCTATAGTCAGGCTGTCGGCTTCGGCCCTCTTGCGTGCCTCATCGAGCAGCATGGGCACGTAGTCGACGCCCGTCACGTCGCAGAATCGGCGGGCGGCGGCGAGCGAGGCGTTGCCGTTGCCGCAGGCCACGTCCAGCACCCTCTGGCCAGGGCGGAGATCCACAGCCTCCGCTAGAAGCTCTCCCATCGCGAGCAGCGTCACTCCGACCTTGCCGTAGTCGCCTGCGGACCATGCCTTCTGCTGCCGTCCCTTGATGGTCGCCAGGTCCGGTGTCTGTTGCGTGGTCATTTTGTCCGTACTCCTTTCTCGGATAACCTTGCGCTTGTTCTTCCCTGGGGTCTTATGCCGTCATATCGAGTCTCCTTTCTCCTCTGGCTCATCATCCGGCCATAGTGGCCTGCGCGCTCCCTTGCCCGACGGGGACAACTTGTGTTCCTTTCATTGGTTCGTGCTCACCCATAGATTCACAACCGTCTTTTCCGGTGGGCCGGGACGAGTGCTCTCACCCCGGCCCTATTCGCATCCTGTCTAGAGTCCGCCGCTTAAACTCCCTCGCCTACATCTGTCCGGGTAGGTAGTAGCCGTCGTAGGCAGCTTTATTGTCGGTGAGGTTCCTCTTGCCCTTCCCGTCCAGGGTGTTAAGGCGGTAGATTTCCCGGTCGCCCTGCGCGTTTGAGGTCTGAATACCCTCGCTCTCGTAGAAGACCCTGGTACCGTCGGGGGAGAAGCTGGGACGAAAGTCGTCGACCTCGCTGCCATTGTCGGTGAGGTTTGTCTGATCCGATCCGTCCGAGGCGTTCATGCGACAAACCTCAGAGTCACCCTCTGGATTCGAGGGTTGGACGCCGAAGCTAGCGTGGACGATCCTCTTGCCGCCGGGCGAGAAGTGGGGGGAGTGATCATAGACGCCATCGCCACTGTCGGAGAGGTTTGTTTGGACCGATCCTTCCGAGGCGTTCATCACGTAGACCTCATAGTCGCCTTCCTGGTTGGAGGTTTGCTTACCGAAGCTCGTGTAGACGATTCTGGCGCCATCCGGCGAAAATTCTGGAGAGAAGTCGACGACTTCGAGGCCGGTATTGGTAAGGTTTTTCTTGCCCTTGCCGTCAGGCGTATTCATGCTGTACACCTCGGCGTCGCCCTCGGTGTTGGAGGGTTGGTTGCCGACGCTATGATAGGCGATCTTTGTGCCGCCGGGGGAGAAAACGGGATCGTAGTCATCGACGGGGTCGGCTCCGCTGGCTTCGACGCCGTTGTTGGTCAGGTTCTTCTTTCCCGTCCCATCCAGGGCATTGACGACGTAGACCTCCGAGTCGCCTTCAGAGTTGGATGGTTGGATACCGTAGCTCGTGTAGACAATCTTCCTGCCGCTGGGGGAGAAGTGAGGATTGTAGTCATGAACGTCTGCACCGTTGTTGGAGAGGTTCTCCTTTCCCGTTCCGTCCAGTGTGTTCATCACGTAGATTTCGGAGTCACCCTGCGGGTTCGAGGGTTGGGCGCTCCGGTTCGTGTAAACAACCTTCTTGTTGTCTGGGGAGAGTTCGGGTTCGTAATCGGGGCCCTTGTTGAAGGTAAGCTGCTTTGTTCCCGTGCCATCTGAGTTCATCCTGAAGATCTCGTAGTCGCCGGTAGGGTTGTTGACGCCCGCTCCAGAGGTGCGGTTGGAAGTGAATACGACCTTGTCCACCAGGGCAGCCTCAGCCTGCCGCGCCGTGCCAGCTGTCGCCACCACCCCTGCTAGCGCCACTCCAAGCGCCAGGCTCAAGACCACTGCGCTCCCCTTCTTGCTGCTTACCGTGATTTCTCGTCTTGTCATCCATGCCGTCATTTCTGAGTTCCTTTCTCTAGGACCCTTTGCCACGATATTGCTGCGCTATTTCTGCCAAAGCCGCGGAAGCGTGCGGGCGCTTCCTCTTGCCGCTCTTCTTTCATGGCTCCTTGTTCTCTGATCGCTAGAGAACTGCCCGCCTCTTCTCGACAGGACATTCAGGCGGCCTCTGCGTGGGCCTGATCCGAGCCCGCCATCCTCGCCAGAGCCGATTGCTCATCAACCAGAAAACCCTTCGGTTCCAGGGGCAACACAGCCCTTACCGTGCCTCGGGCGTATCTCCCTCCAACGAGGCTTAGCGCCTCACGGATGCTCCGTGCCTGGACGCCTACCCGAAAGCGCGCCGCACCGCTGTGCACTTCCACGGAGACCTTCACCATCTTCTGCTGCTCCATTGCCTTTTCTCCTCTCGATGCTGTCCGTGACCGTTCGTTCTGAGGTCACCCTAAAGGGGGGTGCTCTCGGTAACGCTCTCCAAAACGCTCAAGTGTGGAAATATTCAGAGAAGAATCAGAAAAACGTGTCCCGCGACGGTCATCCGGCGTCTCCCGGCCACAGCCGGTCAACGCGGAAGTAAGGTGAATGGATGAGAAGTGATGAGTCGGCGGGGGCAGTCCCGCCGGGTAATGAAAAATCGATGAGCATTGCAGCCGGATGCTGATGGGGCTGGGAGGCCAGAGGAGCCGGGAGCCCCGGACAGGTTGTTCTGGCCCCGCTCTCGAAGCCGGTCTATTGACCGTGCTCCAATAGCCGCGGAGCGCGAGGTCGAAGAGACTACCTGATAGAAAAATGCCGCGCACCCCACCGTCGACGGGACCGAACCCGGCGAACTCCCGGCCGTCGGCTCCTGCCCGGCCACCCCGAAAGCACATGGGGTTGCCCGCTTAGTGCTGCTGCCTCCCGGCCCTGACACGATTCACGGGGTCCCATTGCCCGGGACCAGGCTATCAACGCTCCCGTACCGGTTTCCACCGAACACGGCTCGCCTCGGGCGGGGATCTAGGCCCTGCTAGGCGATCGCAGGTACAGGGCATCGCCAGCTCCCCGCTTAGCGCGGCCCGGATAGTGTACCAAATAGCCCCCGGAAGTCAGGGACTGGTTGTCAGCCTCCGGGCGTAGCTTTCGCAGTCCGGGGATCTAGCCGACGAGAAGTCTGAGTTCCGTGGCCCGGACGGCGGCCTGGGTTCTGTCGGAGACACCGGGCTTGGAGATGATGCGGTGTACGTTTTGACCGGGAGCGCTGAGGACGAGATCGTCAGCAATCTGGCGGTTGGTGTGGCCCCGCGCCATCGGGCGCACCCGATCGGTGGAGCGATTCTGATCCTGCTCGGAATCGCCACGTTTATCTTCTTCCCAGCCCTGGTCAAGAAGATCACCGGCCGCGAGGTACTTTCCACACCATATTCCGGGTTCGGCAGCGGGGGCGACTGAGGCCGCTGGCCCGACGGGGATGCCGCTAGGACCATCTCCTGCCGATGATCGTCCCCGCGATTATCACGGCGAACAGGCGAAGCATCTGTACGGCCAAAACCAGCGGCGCCTGGGCGTCACTCCCGAGCGCCATTATCGCCACGGAGTCTATGCCACCTGGCGTAGTTGCGAGGTAGGCGGTCAGCCCGTCTATGTCCGTGAAAACGCTGAGAACCCAACCCAATCCCGCGCACGCTGCGGTCAGGGCGACGGCGGAGGCGAGCACCAGCGGGAACAGCCGGCCAGCGCTGCGGATTGAATCCCTGTCGAAGAGCAGCCCAACCCAAAGGCCAAGCCCGAGGAATGCCGCCTGCGGCACGCCAGGCGGCCACGCCAGGTGCGCCACGCCGAGTTCTTCGAGGGCTATGCCGAGGAGGAGCGGCCCCATGAGCGGCCCGGCTGGAAACCTGAGACGCGTCCCGGCCCAGGCCCCGATCACCGCCACCGCAAGCGTCAGGCCGTACGCCTGCCACGTCTGGTCGAGGAGCACTGGCGCGTGCGAGAGGGTGGACTGCAATCCGTGTACGGAACCAGGCTGCGGATCGGTTCCGGGAACCAGCCCGAACCGGGAGACGATGGCCGCTGAGAAGACTACTACGACCACGCGGGTGTACTGCATCACGGCCACCAGGCGAGGGTCCGCGCCGAGGGGTCCGCTCATCGCCAGCATCCCCGAAGCGGCGCCTGGTAACGTTCCAAGCGTGGCAGTCTTGGGGTCGAGGCTGGTGATCCTGGCCAGCAACAGCCCAGCCCCAAGGCTCAGCGTCAACGTGCCGCCCACTACGAGGCAAACAGGCAGCCAGTTGGCGGCGATGAGGGGCACGACCGATGGCGTGAAGGTCGCCGCGAGAACCCCGCCAACGACTGCGAGCGAGGCTATCCTTCCACCGCGCTGTATCCTCGGGTGCTCGGGCCACACCAGCGAAGTCAAGATCCCAACCAGCATCGGCCCGACCAGCCAGGCCGCCGGAACCTGCAAAGCCTGCGCCGACAGCCCGGCCAGCACCGAAATCACACCAAGAACCGCCCACCACAGGACCGTCCAATTCTTCGATGATGTATTTTTCTTCATCCCACATCTGTCTTACCACCTTCCTGGCATGTGGGAGGAACCACCTCGATACGAGGACGTGATGGGCGTCAATCAGCTTCGGATGGGGAGTCTGGCGGGTGAGGAGGCGTTTGCCTTTTAGAAGAGGCGGGGCTTTTTAGGAAGCCCCGACCGTTTCTCTACCGGCCTTCAGCCTCGCGCTGGGCGCGGCGGCGGGGTGAGGCGAGGGTCAGCCCCAGGATGGCGCACCCCGAGACAACCATCACCAGGCCCCACCACAGGTTCACGTTAAAGTCGAGGTCGCTTTGGATCTGCTGCCCTGGGGTGAGTATCCCGGCGAGGACAATCGTGACGCCGAAGATCAGGACGATGGCCGAGATATAGAAGCCTATGGCTATAGAGTGGTTTGTGCCGGAGTGCTCCGACACCCTCTCTTCTTCCCCATACTCATGGTGTTCTTCTGTCATGCTCTCCTCCTACCAGAAGTAGATGTTCAGGGCTACGGTAATGGTGAGCACGGTGACCGCGAGGACCCACGGTTTCTTGTACCACGCCTCCTCCACGGCCTCCTTCTGCTCGGTCAGGCCCCACACGAGGCCGCGCAGCTCAGAGTCCGGCTTGGGTTGGGTGACCAGAGAGACCGCGATCGTTACGGTGAGGCACACGATCCAGGCCCAAAATGCTCGGGCCATGGACGCCCCCACGGTGCTGTCCAGCGACAGGAGGTACGTGATGAGGCCGGTGGCCGTTCCAGCAAAGAGTCCGGCGAACCCACCCCAGCCCGTCGTGCGCCTCCAGAACATGCCCAGGAGGAACGTCCCGAAGAGCGGTGCCAGGAACAAGCCATGCAGCACCTGGACGTAGTCGATGATGCTAACGAAGCCGAGAGCCAGGTAGGCCGTTACGATGCTCAGGAGCACCCCGGCAACAGTGGCGATGCGGCCCACGTTGAGATAATGGCGGTCGGGGGCGTCCCGGTTGATGTACGCCTTGTAAATATCGTAGGTCCAGACGGTATTAAAGGCCGTCACGTTGCCAGCCATCCCGCTCATGAAGGCCGCGAGCAGCGCCGTCAGGCCGACCCCGAGCATCCCGGTGGGGAAGTAGTAGGCCATCGCGTAGGGGACGGCATTGTTGTAGTTATCCGCGCTGATGTTCGGGAGAACGGACAAGATGATGAGGCCGGGGAAGATCGCGAAGATCCCGTACATGAGCTTCGGGAACGCCGCGATGAGAGGGGTCCTCTGGGATGCTGCTAGATCCTCGGCCGCCAGAGCCCTCTGCACCACGAGGAAGTCCGTGCACCAGTATCCGAAGCTCTGCACCAGACCGAGCCCGAACACGATGTAGAACCAATTCACAGCCATCGGGTTGTCCGTCGAGCCTGTATTGGCCCAGACGTGGAAAAACTCCGGCTTACCTATGGACTCCTGCAAACCGGAGAGGCCGCCCACGTCTATCAGGCCGAAGATCACGAGCGGCACCATCCCGAGCGTGATCAGGAAGAACTGCAAGACCTCGTTGTAGATCGAAGAGGAGAGGCCACCCAAAACCACGTACGCGAGCACTATTGCCGCCGAGAGGAAGATGCTTGCCGTGAGCGACCAGCCAAGGAGCAGCTGGAAGACGAGCGCCATCGCGTACATGTTTATGCCTGAGAGCAGGATCATGAAGATGGCGAACAGGATGGCGTTGAACCCGCGCGTCGCCTCGTTGTAGCGGAGCTTCAGGAAGCCAGGGACGGAGTGGACCCGACTCGCGTAGTAGAAGGGGATCATGAACAGGGCCACGAAGCACATCGCCGGGATCGCGCCGATCCAGTAGAAGTGGGACTGCATGATCCCGTACTCCGCCGCCCCTGCGGACATCCCCATGATCTCCAGCGCCCCCAGGTTCGCCCCCAGGAAGGCGAGGCCCGTGACCCAGCTCGGCAGGGACCTCCCCGAGAGGAAGTAGTCCTCGGAGGTCCGCATCTTGCTTCTCAGGAGCGCCCCGATACCGAGCACGAACACGAAGTACACCCCAATGATGAAGTAATCTATCCAGGTATCGTTTACCTTGACCAAAGACTGCATTAGAGCCAGCGTCTCCATACCCTCTCCTTTCCTCACGACACCCCTTACGGAATGTCTTTCCCCTGTCCATCACACTACCAGCAATTGGACCCTGCCGCACCTCCTTTCCCGGCCCGGATGCGTCCCGAGCCGTTCATCGTTTCGCCCGCTCGACGGCCACGGGCGCGTGGCTCTCCCTCGAACGGTAGGCGGCGAACACTACCTCCAGCGCCCGCAGACCATCCTGGCCTTCCGCCCCGATCCCACCACCCTCCGCTCCACTGAGGAAGTCCCCGATCATGAGCGCGTTCGGGTCCTCGCCGGTGTACGTCCATGACGTGCCGCCGGCCTCGTGGTCGAGGACCATGATGCTCCGGTTGAAAGCGTCCACATCCAGGACACCTTCCGAACCGGTGACGCGGAGAGTAAAATCGCCCCACATGGGGAACCCGTCACCCCGGGACCAGCTCGGGTCTATCGTCGCAAAGACGCCGCCTGCGATGCCTTCACCCTCCATCTCGATGGTGAGCATGCCAGCGTCGTCAACGCTCCCGGCCCCGAAGAAGCTTCCGACCTCGGCGTAGACGTTCTTCACCTCGCCGCCTAGCATCCAGCGCAGGGTGTCTGCGAGGTGGACTGTGTGGTCCATGACTGCCCCGCCGCCTGACAATTCCGGGTCAAGAAACCAGCCGCCCGGAATCTGGCCGTGGTTGGTTCCGTTCACCGCCAGAACGCGACCGATGGCTCCGGAACGCAGGATCTCCCGCGCCTTCCGGATCGCAGGAACGTGCCTTACAGGGAAGGCTATACCGAGGCGGCTCCCTGTCTCTTCCGAGACCCGGATCATCTCCCGCGCATCTGCGGGCGTGGTCGAGATCGGCTTCTCGCACAGCACGTCCACTCCGGCGCGGAGGGCTGGGATCACATCCCGCGCGTGCCACCGATTCTCCGAGCAGACGATGACCGCATCCACAGCCCCGAAGAGATCCCCGGCTTCCTCGAAGTACCTCACGCCGTAGCGCCCAGCCGCCTCCCGGCCCCGCTCCCCATCGTCGTCAGCAACCCCGACGAACTCGGCAGTTCCGAGCCCACCCAGAATCGAGGCGTACTGCGGCGCATGTACGTGGGCGAAGCTGACCATGCCAACCCTGACGCTCATACGAGTTCTCCCAGGGTCACCGGTTCTCCGGTCTGAACCGACTCGATGGCGGCGAGAGATATTCGCAATGCTTCCAGGGCATCGCGCCCGTTCACTACTGGTTCCTCACCAGTTTCCAGGCATTTGATGAAATGTTCCAGCTCGGCCTGGTAAGGGCTCTTGTCCGCCAGAATCCTCTGCGCCTTGCCCACATCGCCGCTCGTCTGAAGGCGCAGGGACGGGGCATCTGTGCTGTCCACGGTGACGAGGCCATCGCTTCCCGCCACCTCTATGAAATACTCGAACGGGGCGGGATATCCCCAGTGGCCTTCGACGTGTGCGATCTGTCCTCCCTCGAAACGCAGGGTAGTGAGGGCGTAGTCTATGCGGTTGTATTCGCGGCCAGTCACGCCCCGCGCGTAGACCCGTTCCACCCCGCCAAAGCACCAGCGTAGGAAGTCGAAATCGTGGATGACGAGGTCAACCAGCATCCCGCCGCTCTGCCGCCAGTCGGCGTACCAGTCGTTCCAGCCGCGCAGGAAAGGTGAACGTCGGCTGGTTCTGGCAACCCCGACCGTCCCGAGGTCTCCGCCTTCGATCATCGCCTTGATCCTGACGTACTCAGGGAAGAACCTGACGACGTGGCCGACGAAGAGTCGTCCATCGCTTTCATCGAAGGCGGCCAGTATCTCATCGGCTTCCTCCAACGTGCGCGCGATGGGCTTTTCGAGGAACAGGTGTCTCCCATCCCTGGCGACGCGCAACGCGAGGTCGTGGTGCAACGCCGTCGGCAAGCAGACGTCTATCACGTCCACATCCTCTGAGGATACGAGCGCTTCATAGGATGGATAGGGCTTCGCGCCGACCATCTCAGCGCCGGACGCGGCAGCCTCCGGGTTCGCATCGGCGACGCCAACAACCTGTACACCGGGCATTTTGGCGTAGGCGGTGAGGTGGGCTGAGCCCATGAAGCCTGCCCCGACGACGCCAATCCTCACGAGACCTGCTCACCCTGCTTGATAAACTCCTCCATCCTGGATTGAAGGTTGCGCCCGGTCTCCTCTGGAGTCTGGTCACCGTTCAGGCAGGAGTTGAACTGGTCCGCCATCTCAAGCGACATGTCCGAGTAGTAAGGCGACACGGGACGGGGCCGCGTATGCTTGAGGGCTTCCCTTGCCAGCGAGATGATGGGCACCTTCTCCTGAAGCGCTTGATCCTCGTACAACGCGTTCAGCGTCGGGAGGTAGGAACCTTTGATGGACCTGAATTTCTGCTGCTCCGGGGCCGTCATCCACCGGATGAACTCCCAGGCTTCATCGGCCTTGCTCGAGGCCGCGCCTATGTAGAAAGGCTGGTCGCCAACGGTCCCGTTGCCGGGCTGGCCGTCCTCCGATGGAAGCTCAATGATCCCGACCTGCTCGGGTTTGACATCGGACTCGGCCGGGTCGCTGATGAGGCCGAACACGTAGGGCCAGTTGCGCAGGAAGACTGCGTCTCCCCGCAAGAACGCCCCGGCAGACTCGTCTTCCTTGTAGACGCTCATGGTCTTGGGCGATACGCCACTGGCGATCATCGACCGGTATTCTGCGAGACCGGCGATAGACTCGGGCTCGCCGATCAGCACCTTCGTCGCGTCCTGTGGATCGAGTGCCTCGCCGCCGTGCGTCCAGATAAACTCCAGGCCGTTGCACACGCCGCCCTCGTAGTTCGCGCCCTGGAAAGCGTAACCGTATTTCGTCCCGGAACCCTTGCGGACTTTCTCCGTCATCTCCTTCAGTTCGTCCCAGGTCTTGGGCGGCCCGGAGTAGCCGTTCTCTTCGAGCAGATCTTTGCGGTAGTAGAGGAGGCCCGTGTCCGTGAACCACGGGACGCCGAAGAGCTTTTCCTGGTACGTCACGGCTTCGACGGAGCCAGGGAGGAAGTCAGAGTTGATCTCGTCCGTGAAGCGATCCGAGAGGTCGGAGATCCAACCGTTCGCCGCAAGCTGCGCCGTCCAGATGATGTCGCCCAGGATCACGTCGAGGTCTTCCCCGCCTGCCTGGAACTGTGCCCTTAGCTGGTCGAAGCGCTGCCGGTGTCCGCGTTGCCCGGACGGAAAATCACCCGGATCTCACCTTTGTGCTCCTCGTTGAACTTGTTTACTAGTTGTTCCGCAGTCCCCGTATCGTCCACGGACGAACTGAAGACTAGCTTCGTCGCACCGCCGCTTGACTGGCTCTCTCCACCGCATCCAGCCATCCCCATGAGCGCCGCACCAGCGACACCGGCGCCCCCGATCCTCAAAAAATTCTTGCGGGATATCTTCCGCTTCGTAGCCGACCTTCGCTCTACATCGTCCATAGCGTCCTCCCCCCAGCTAGCCGAACAGCCATTCGTGATCCGGATCATTCCTGAACTTCCACTCACGCACAGGCCCAGCCATAACGTTGAGGTAATAGAGGTCGTAGCCTGGCGGCGCGGAGACCGCATGGTATCCGCGGGGCACCAGAACAGTGTCACCGTCGTGAACGGTCATCGTCTCGTCGAGCGAACGGTCCTCCGTGTACACCCGCTGTACCGCGAAACCCCGGCTGGGCCTGACCCTGTGGTAGTAGGTCTCCTCCAGGTAGCTCTCGTTCGGGAGGTCGTCCTGGTCG
>JAABUS010007797.1_pt1 | contig 12062 bp, 11 predicted proteins | sample 5560161 | NCBI WGS metagenome assembly JAABUS01 (sample SAMN10711885, study PRJNA513376) | rock metagenome | isolation source: Antarctica rocks | place: Antarctica: Victoria Land, Trio Nunatak nord | collected 2016-01-04 | reverse complement strand
CGCTCGACGGTCGCCAAGACGCCGCCTCAAACACGTCGTGCGGGTGGACGACCACCCGAGCGTTCGCTGCCGTGAGCTCTCGACGTACGGCGTCATCAAGGTCACCGGCCGCGACGCGGACCATCGTGGCGCGGTACTCCCCGCAACGCTCGACGAACATCGCGACCGGATCTACACCCGACGGCAGTTGCCGGTCGTAGCTTCGGTCGATGGTGGCCTCGATCTCCACTTCCGAACGGCCCAGCGCGCGGCGAACCGCGTCCAGTACGCCGGCACGCGCCTCACTCATCGTGCGCCTCGCCGTCTCGCGACGGCCCACCCGTGCGCGCCTGCCACCAGCGCCGGAACGACTGGCGCGGCGGCGCGGGGAGGTCGCGGCTCGAGGTCCACGCCGACAGCGGGCCGGGCACCCGGCGCACCGGCTTGCGTACCAGCAGCGCAGACCAACCGACGGCACGCTCGGCACCCGACAACCGGCCGCCCCGGCCCAGCAGCCACGCCGTCGCCTGCATCGACAACCGCTCGGGGTCGAGCCGTGTCGGGCCGCGCGCGTCGACCGCCTTTTCTCGCAGGTGGACGAGGACCCGTGGGATGTCGATCGCCACCGGGCACACGTCGTAGCAGGCACCGCACAGGCTCGACGCGAACGGCAGCGTCGTCGCCGTCTTGTCGTCACCTGCTCTGCCCTGGCCGAGGCCTCGCAACTGCGGCGTGAGGATCGCGCCGATCGGACCGGGATAGACGGAGCCGTAGGCACGCCCCCCCACCCGCTCGTACACGGGGCAGACGTTGAGGCAGGCAGAGCAGCGAATGCAGCGCAGCGCCTGGCGTCCGACCTCATCGGCCAGCACGTCGGTGCGGCCGTTGTCGAGCAGCACCAGATGGAACTCCTGCGGCCCGTCGCCGGGCGTGACTCCGGTCCAGGTCGACGTGTACGGGTTCATTCGCTCAGCCGTCGAGCTTCGTGGCAGTGTCTGCAGGAACACCTCCAGGTCCTGCCAGCGCGGCACCACCTTTTCGATTCCGCACACCGTCACCAGCGTCTCGGGCAGGGTCAGGCACATCCGCCCGTTACCCTCGGACTCCAGCACGACGACGGTGCCCGTGTCGGCTGTAACGAAGTTGGCGCCCGACACCGCGACCTTGGCTGAGAGGAACTTGCGCCGAAGGTAGACCCGGGCAGCGGCAGCGAGCTCAGTGGGCTCGTCCGTGAGGTCGGCGGGTACGCCGGGCATCCGCTCACGGAAGATATCCCGGATCTCGCGTCGGTTGCGGTGGATCGCCGGCACCAGCAGGTGGGTGGGCAGATCGCCCGCTAGCTGCACGATCAGCTCGGCCAGGTCGGTCTCGATGGCCGCGACCCCCCGGGCCGCCAGCGCTTCGTTGAGCCCGATCTCCTGGGTGGCCATCGACTTGACCTTGACGACCTCGTCGACGCCCTTGCTGTGCGCGACCCCCGCCACGATCCGGTTCGCTTCGGCTGCGTCGCGGGCCCAGTGCACGATCCCGCCGGCGGCGGTGACGGCCGCCTCCACCTGGGGCAGCAGGACGTCGAGTCGGTGCAGGACGTCGTCCTTGAGCTGGCGACCGGCCTGCCGCAGCTGTTCCCAGTCCGGCTTCTCCGCCACCGCACGGGCGCGCTTGGCCCGGATCGTCGAGGTGGCGTGCGCGAGGTTGGCGCGCAGCTGCCGGTCGCCCAGCGCCTCGGCGGCTGCGCGCGGGAACCCGTCGCTGGGGTAGAGCACGGGATCAGGCAACGCCACCGGCGTACTCATGCAGCCCTCCTCGCAAGGATCTGCGCGAGATGCATCGTCTCCACCGGGTGTCCGCCGCGGTGCAGCAGGCCGCCGATGTGGCTGAGGCACGACGCGTCGGCGGCCGCTAGCACGTCGGCACCGCTGGCCCGGACCGCCGCCACCTTGTCAAGCCCCATCGCCGTGGAGACTGCGGAGTTCTTGAGGGCGAACGTGCCGCCGAACCCGCAACACTCGTCCGCGCGGTCGAGCTCGACGAGGTCGAGGCCGCGGACGGCACGCAGCAGGCGCTGCGGACGGTCACCGACGCGGAGGTGTCGCAGCGAATGGCAGGTGGGGTGGTACGCCACCGTCCGCTCGAAGGTCGCTCCCACGTCCTCGACCCCCAGCACGTCGCACAGCAGCTCGGAGAACTCGTAGACGCGTTCACTTACCGCAGTCGCCTGCTCGACCAGCTCGCCGGCGCCGATCTGGCCGGCCAGCCGGGGGTAGTCCTGGCGGATGACTCCCGCGCAGGACGCTGACGGCGTCACCACGACGTCGTACGGCGACAGCGCCTCGACGGTGCCGCGGATCAGCGGGGCGGCGAGCGAGCGGTAGCCGGTGTTGACGTGCATCTGCCCGCAGCAGGTCTGCCCGGTCGGGAACTCCACGGTGTGCCCGAGGTGCTCGAGCACGTCGACGACCGCCTTGCCTACTTCGGGAAACCCGACGTCGGCGAGGCAGGTGACAAACAGACCGATGCGCATCCACGACCTCCAGCTCCGACCCTAATGCTTCGCGGCGGAAACGGCTGTCCAGCATGAACGAACCATCCCGTGACTTGCCCGTAGGCTCGACGGGTGACCCGGATCGCCGCCGTCTACCCCGTCTTGCCGCCGCACGTGTACACGCAGGCGGAAATCACCGACCGATTCGCCGACCTCTGCGGCGGAGTAGCGGGAAGGGAGTCACTGCTGCGGCGGCTCCACGCGAGCGCCTCGGTCGCGACCCGGCACCTCGCGCTTCCCCTCGACCGGTATGGCGAGCTCGACGGGTTCGGCGCCTCCAACGACGCCTTCATCGAGGTTGCCAGCGAGCTCGGCGCGGAGGCCATCGTTGGCGCGCTCTCCGAGGCCGGTCTGCGGCCCGATGACGTCGACCTGGTGATCTCGACGACCGTCACCGGCGCCGCCGTACCCTCGATCGAGGCGAGGATCGCCGCGAAGATCGGTTTGCGGCCCGACGTACGCCGGTTGCCGTTGTTCGGGCTCGGGTGCGTGGCTGGAGCGTCGGGCTTGGCCCGCCTGCATGACTTCCTCCACGCCTCGCCGCACAGTGTGGGCGTGCTCTTGTCGGTGGAGCTGTGCTCCCTGACCGTGCAGCGCGACGACCCCTCGACTGCCAACCTGGTGGCCAGCGGGCTGTTCGGAGACGGCGCAGCAGCCGTCGTCGTGGTCGGCGACGAAGTCCGCGCGACCGGGCCGCAGATCGTCGACAGCCAGAGCCACCTCTACCCCGACTCCGAACGGGCGATGGGGTGGGACATCGGCGCATCGGGACTCAAGATCGTGCTGGGAGCGGAAGTGCCGGAGCTGGTCAGCACCTACCTCGGCGACGACGTGGCGCAGTTCCTCAAGCAGCATGATCTCGATCTGACCGACATCTCCACCTGGGTCGCCCACCCCGGGGGACCCAAGGTGCTACAGGCGATCGAGCGGTCCCTGACGCTGCCCGACGATGCGCTCGAGCTGACCTGGCGCTCGCTGGCGCTGATCGGCAACCTGTCGTCGGCGTCGGTGCTGCACGTGCTCCGAGACACCATCGACCAGCGCCCTCCTCCACCGGGCAGCCACGGCGTGCTGCTCGCGATGGGTCCGGGCTTCTGCTCCGAGCTGGTTCTGCTGCGGTGGTGACGCCGAGATGATCTGGTACGTCGCCCTGGTGGTCGCGGTGGGGCTCGAACGGCTGGCCGAGCTGGTTGTCTCTAAGCGTCACGCGCGGGCGATGCTGAGCTGCGGCGGCCGCGAGTACGGCGCCGGACACTACCCGGCGATGGTTGCCCTTCACGCCGCGCTCCTGCTCGGCTGCCTGCTTGAGGCGGCTGCGGCGGACCGCCCGTTCGTGCCGTGGCTCGGTTGGTTGATGCTCGCGATCGTGCTGGCGTCGCAGGCGCTTCGTTGGTGGTGCATCGCCACGCTGGGCGAGCAGTGGAGCACGCGGGTGATCGTCAGTCCGAGAGTGCCACTCGTCAGCCGCGGCCCCTACCGGTTCGTCCGGCACCCCAACTATGTGGCCGTCGCCGCCGAGGGTGCCGCACTGCCGCTGGTGCACTCCGCCTGGCTCACCGCCACGCTCTTCAGCGTGCTGAACGCTGCCCTGCTCACCGTGCGGATCCGAGTCGAAAACGCCGCGTTGCGCACCGCCGCGCCGGTGGCGCCGAGTCCGCTTGGCGGTCGCAGTGCTTGACCTGCTGGTGGTCGGCGGTGGGCCTGTCGGGCTGGCGACGGCGCTGTACGCCGCCCGGTCGGGGTTGGCGGTCGGGGTCGTGGAGCCCCGTGCCCAACCGGTCGACAAGGCTTGCGGCGAGGGACTGATGCCCGGCGCGATCGCCGCGCTGGACGACCTGGGGATCGCTCCGCAGGGCAGGCCGTTCCTCGGCATCCGTTACACCGACGGCGTCCACGAGGCGACCGCAGACTTCCGTGGCGCACCCGGGCTCGGCGTCCGGCGTACGACGCTTCAGGCCAGCCTGGCCGCGGCGGTGACGGCGCGTGGGATCCCGGTCCATCCGCGCTCGGTCGAACGTCTCGAGCAGGACGGTCACGGTGTTTGCGCAGCCGGTCTCCGGGCTCGGTACCTGGCGGCCGCTGACGGCCTGCACTCGCCGGTACGCCGTCTCGTCGGACTGGCAGGCCGTCCGTCAGGGCGGCCGCGCTTCGGGCTGCGTCGGCACTTCGCGGTGGAACCGTGGTCGGACTACGTCGAGGTGCACTGGACGCGTGATCGGGAGGCGTATGTCACTCCGGTCGACGACAACTGTGTCGGTGTCGCACTGCTGACTGGCCGCCGCGAGCCCTACGACGTCCAGCTCGCGCACTTCCCGGCACTGCGGGCGAGGCTTCCGGCCGTCGGAGCCTCACCCGTACGTGGCGCAGGGCCACTGCGGCAGCGCACCACCGCTCGCGTGGCGGGCCGGGTGCTACTGGTCGGCGACGCCGCCGGGTACGTCGATGCGCTCACCGGCGAGGGGATCGCGGTAGGGGTCGCGTCCGCCCGGGCCCTGGTTGACGCGGTAGTGAGTGACGACGCAGCGTCGTACGAACGGACGTGGAAGTCAGCGAGCCGCAACTATCGCTGGTTGACCCAGTTGCTGTTGGGAGCGCGACACCAGTCCGCCGTCGCCCAGCTGATCGTGCCGGCGGCTCAGCGGCTGCCACGGGTCTTCGACGCCGCCGTCCACCAGCTCGCGCACTAACGTCTCCAGGCTCGCCACCGCCAGCCACGCTCCCCTCACCGATTCGTCCGACCGGGTACGACGCGAACTCACCGCGCTCAACCGGACGAATCGGTGTCGTGAAGCGGAACGGATGTCCACAGCTGGTCTCCGGAACTGCCCTGTCCACAACGCGGCCACCCCAGGTAGTTTTCTCTGGGCACCTGAATGAGCCTGCTCTCATGCCCAATCTCGCGTCAGCATCACCTGGCCCTCCTCATGATCGCGGCGGCTCGCTGGGCCGGCTGAGAGTCACGGCAGCAGCCGATGAGCTCGACCGGCTCCGCGAGGGCGATGCGTCCCCGAGGTGGCGGATCGACTCAGCGGGCGGGAGCCGCCCAGCTCAGGTTTCTCGGAGCGACCGCCTCTCCCACCTGGATCCGTCGTTTCGGGACCAGTTAGGCGTCGTACGACGCGCACAGCTGTATGAGTCGGGCTGGACCCGCCATCACGTCGAACACGAGATTCGCTATGGCCGCTGGCAGCTCGCCGCACCCGAGGTCGTGGTCCTGCACAACGGCCCGCTGACCTACGAACAGAGACTCTGGGTGGGGATTTTGCATACCGGGAGCGCAGCAGCGCTCTCCCATGCCACGACGTTGAAGGTCAACAGCCTCGAGCACTGGGATCCACCGCTGATTGATGTGATATCTCCTCGGGGCAACACCGTCGAGAAACTGGAAGGCTTCTTCTTCCACGAGACACGCCGCGACTATTGTGACTGGATCCATCCGACGCGCCGTCCCCGTCAGCTGCGCATCGAAGAGGCCTGCCTCTTGGCGGCTGAGCGCAAACGCAGTGCGCGATCGGGAATCGGACTCGTGGCGGCGTGCGTACAACAGCGCTTGACTGTGCCTGACCGCCTCTTCGCCTCCAGCCTGACGGTCTCCAAGCTGCGTCATGGCCATCAGATTCGCCTCGCGGTGCTGGACATCGCGGGCGGAGCCCATTCGTTCGCCGAGATCGACATCGCCCGGGTCTGCCGCCACTACGGCCTTCGACAGCCGACTCGACAGCAGTTCAGGCTCGACCGCTCGGGACGCCGCCGCTATCTCGACTGCGAATGGGATCTCGAGGACGGCACGAAGATCGTGCTGGAGATCGACGGCGCCTTCCACCGCGAGGCTGAGAACTGGTGGCGGGATATGCAGCGCGAACGCAGCGTGGTCATCGAGGTGGGCCGAGTGTTGCGGTGCAGCACGATCGAGATCCGCCTCGAGCCGGAGCAGATCGCGTCCGATCTGCTTGCGGTTGGTGTGCCACGACAGTTCTGAAGCAGACCAATTCGTCCGACTGGCTCACGCTCACATGTTCCGCCCTAGGTCGGACGAACCGGAGGCACGGTTAGCGCGGGGCTAGGCGGACTTCTTCTTCTTAGCGGGTTCTTCACGTGGGATCAGCGTCGGGTTGACGTTGTCGACCACGGCCTCCTTGGTGATGACGACCTTGGCGATGTCATCGCGGCTGGGGACGTCGTACATCACATTGAGCAGGACCTCTTCGAGGATCGCGCGCAGCCCACGGGCACCGGTCCCACGCAGCATTGCCTGCTCGGCGATCGCGACCACGGCGTCCTGGGTGAATTCGAGGTCGACGTTGTCGAGTTCGAACAACTTCTGGTACTGCTTCGTGAGCGCGTTACGCGGCTCGCTGAGGATCCGGATCAGGTCGGTCTCTTGCAGCTTGTCGACGGTCGCGATGACCGGGAGCCGACCCACGAACTCTGGAATCAGCCCGAACTTCAGCAGATCCTCCGGTCGCACCTCGGAGTAGAGAGTGTCAACGTCGTGGTCGTTGCGGGTTTGCAGCTCGGCGGTGAAGCCGAGCGACTTCTTGCCGGACCGCTGCTCGATGATGTGTTCGAGACCGGCGAACGCGCCGCCAACGATGAACAAGATGTTTGTGGTGTCGATCTGGATGAACTCCTGATGGGGGTGCTTGCGACCACCCTGCGGAGGCACCGACGCGGTGGTGCCCTCGAGGATCTTCAGGAGCGCCTGCTGGACACCCTCACCGGACACGTCGCGAGTGATGGACGGGTTCTCCGACTTGCGGGCGACCTTATCCACCTCGTCGATGTAGATGATGCCGGTCTCTGCCTTCTTGACGTCGTAGTCAGCGGCCTGGATCAACTTCAGCAAGATGTTCTCGACGTCTTCTCCGACGTAGCCGGCCTCGGTGAGCGCAGTTGCGTCAGCAATCGCGAACGGCACGTTGAGCATCCGTGCGAGCGTCTGCGCAAGGTACGTCTTGCCGCAGCCCGTCGGGCCGATCATCAAGATGTTGGACTTGGCGAGCTCGACAGCCTCTTCCTTGTTTCGGCTCTGAAGGGCGTTCGCCGCGCCTGCTTGGATGCGTTTGTAGTGGTTGTAGACCGCGACAGCGAGCGACTTCTTGGCGGCGTCCTGACCAATGACGTAGCCGTTGAGGAACTCGTAGATCTCGCGTGGCTTGGGCAGCTCCTCGAGGCCTACCTCGGGGTTGTCGGAGAGCTCCTCCTCGATGATCTCGTTGCAGAGGTCGATGCACTCGTCACAGATATAGACCCCCGGACCGGCGATCAGCTTCTTGACCTGCTTCTGGCTCTTTCCGCAGAAGGAGCACTTCAGCAAGTCTGCGCCGTCACCGATACGTGCCACCGGGGAGGCCTCCTCAAGTGTTGTGCGCGGTCTGTGCCGCCGGGAACCGATCGTTGCCATGCTGACCGTACCCGTCGGCACGGTCAATGGCGGGCATCTACGCCGAGACGCCCACCGGTGTCGCCTTCTGCGTCTCGAGGATCTCGTCAATGAGACCGTACTCGATCGCCTGCTCCGCCGTGAGGATCTTGTCGCGTTCGATATCGTGGCTGACCTCGGCGAGCGATTTGCCGGTGTTGTCGGCAATCATCTGCTCGAGCAGCGTGCGCATCCGCAGGATCTCGTTGGCTTGGATCTCGATATCGCTGGCCTGACCATGGGTGCCTTCGGTGTAGGGCTGGTGGATCAGGATCCGGCTGTTGGGGAGCGCCAGACGCTTGCCCTTGGTACCGGCCGCCAGCAGCACGGCTGCGGCAGAGGCGGCCTGGCCGAGGCAGATGGTCTGCACGTCGGGCTTGAGGTAGCGCAGCGTGTCGTAGATCGCGGTCAGCGCCGTGAACGACCCTCCGGGTGAGTTGATGTAGATGCTGATGTCGCGGTCCGGGTCCATCGAAGCGAGGCACAGCAGCTGCGCCATCACCGCGTTGGCGATGTCGTCGCTGATCGGCGTGCCGAGGAAGATGATCCGGTCCTCGAACAGCTTCGCGAACGGGTCGATGCGCCGGACGCCGTACGACGTGCGCTCCTCCCACTGGGGGATGAAGTACTCGTCGCGGGGGGCGGTCTGCTGGTGCAGCGGTAGCGGAACGGTCATCGGTAGTCCTCCGAGCGGGGCGGCGATCTGTGGGTGGATGGTCATTCGTCCCGTCCCTTCGAGCTGTCCCTCTTGCTGGCGGAGGCAACCTCGGCGGCCTCCTCGACGACGTTGTCGATGAATCCGTACGTCTTGGCCTGGTCGGCGGTGAACCAGCGGTCTCGGTCGGCGTCCTGCTCGACCTGCTCGAGCCCTTGGCCGGTGTGCTTGCTGATCAGCTCGAACAAGACCTTCTTGATGTAGAGGGACTGCTCGGCCTGGATCTTGATGTCGGATGCCGAGCCTCCGAGGCCACCCGACGGCTGGTGCATCATGATCCGCGCATGCGGGAGGGCGTACCGCTTCCCCTTGGCCCCAGCGCAGAGCAGGAACTGCCCCATCGACGCCGCAAGGCCCATCCCGACCGTGGCCACGTCGTTGGAGATGTACTGCATGGTGTCGTAGATCGCCATCCCGGCGTCGACTGAGCCACCGGGTGAGTTGATGTAGAGGAAGATGTCGCTGGTCGGGTCCTCGGCGTTGAGCAGCAGCATCTGTGCGCAGATCGCGTTGGCGTTTTGGTCGCGCACCTCGGAGCCGAGGAAGACGATGCGCTCTTTGAGGAGCCGCTGGTAGATGTGGTCGTCGAGCCCGGCTTGGCCGTTGCTGCCGTTCATCTCGATCCGGGTGGAGTCTGTGGTGGTCACCTGACCGACCCTAGCGGCCGGTTGGAGTAAAGCCACGATTCGCGAGTCTTGTTCGCTGTTGGCGCACCGGCCCCGCTGCTGACGACCGCTGTACGCCGGGCGCCCGTCCACCGGGGCGACACCGGCCGGACCCTAGGCTTCGACGGATGTCCAAGCCTGACCGCCCGCCGCTTCGCATCAGGCCCGGGGCGCGTGCGATCGTGATGGACCCCGACTGTCGAGTACTGATGGTCCACTTCGACGTCCCCTCCGACCAGTGGCCCGTGGGCTTGGCTCGGCGGCGGCCTCAACCCCGGCGAGAGCATCGACGCCAGCCTGGTTCGCGAACTGCGGGAGGAGCTGGGCCCCGCGCCGCTTCGGTCACCTGCTCAACGACCTGCTCCACAACGGTCGACCGTCCGCGCCTGTCCGCTTCCCCGCGGTGTGAGAGCTCAGGGAGTGCCCCGTTGCAGCAGCGTAGGGCGATCGGGGTCCGAGACGATGGCAGCAGCGAGGGTCTCGCGGCTCCACTGCGGCCGGATGCCGGGGCGTGCCAGCAGATAGTCGACGATCTGCTCGTCGGCGAGCCCGTGCGCCTCCCGCAGCCCCGCCGCCATCATCCGCAGGTAGCGCTTGACGGGCGGGTTGAGATCAACCTGCTCATCGGTCCAGGAGGCAGTGAACGTCAGCACCGGCAGGCCGTCGATCTCCCCCACCACGAGCAGTCGTTCGTAGCGCCCCGGCCCCAGCACCGCGTGCCCGTCGGCGAGAAGGGTCGTGAGGTCGAGGTCGGCGGCCGGCACCCGGTGCATTTCCTGGGCGGCTATGTCGGCGAACTGGCCGGCCGTGACCAGGTAAGCCCGCCCGTACGACGTGCCGGCGCCGGCTGGGTCGTAGAAGGCGATGCCGCCTCCCCAGGTGGGAGACTCCCACGCGAAGAAGACGCTCCCGGCCAACGAGACGGGCGCCAGCTTGAGCGGTGCCGTGCGGTCGCGTGCACCCGGGTAGTCTCGGGTTGCCCCGTTGGGGCGGCCACCCTGCACGTAGTGCCGGAACCGCGCCTCAGACATGTTGGAGCCGTAGCTGGCGTACCAGACGTAGGGCGTCGCGCTGTCTTCCTCGATGATCGGTCTCCTCGACGTATCCGGTGATCTGCAACTGACGGCTTGATCGGTCACGCTGGGGGTGACACACGGGGCCAGCATGCCAAGGAAGGAGCCGGATGGGGCACGTGCCGACGGGCCGGGAGCCACACACACCCCCCGACGACAACGACGAGACCGAGTACCTCGGCGCGCGCGACCTGGCGTCGTGGCCGAGCCGATGGGGGCGAAAGCTCGCCGACCCAGTCGTCGGGGCGGCCGTCGGCTTCCACCGCCACATGGACAAGCGGAGCATTCCGTACGCCGTCCTGCTCACGACTGCCATCGTAGGTGTGTTGGTCGCGGGGGTGTTGACGGCGGTGAGCGCGGAGATCTACGACAACGTGACCGACAGTGGTGGGGTCGCCGGGCTCGACCGTCCGGTGCTGAACCAGATGATCGCCTGGCGCTCCGGCGGCCTCAACCAGGCGGTCACGGACTTCACCGACCTCGGAAGCACGACCGTGATGCCGTTCATCGCGACCGCCTCAGCGTTGCTCCTTGCTTGGTGGTGGCGGCGGTGGACGCCCCTGTTGCTGATGGCCATCGCGGCCGGCGGCTCAGTCCTGCTGACGGTCGTTGGGAAGCAGACGATCGACCGGGCGCGGCCGGCGAGGTCGCTGGCGGTGCCGCCATTCGAGACGTCACCGTCGTTCCCTTCCGGGCACACGCTCAACACCTGGGTGATCGCGTTGCTGGTGGCGTACCTGGTCTGCCTGCGGCTCGATGCATGGTGGGGGCGCGTCGCCGTGGTCGTGGGCGCAGTCGTGTTCGCGCTGGCGATGGGGCTCAGCCGGGTCTACTTGGGCCACCACTGGCTGACCGATGTGCTGGTCGGGTTCACGCTGGGCAGTGCCTGGCTCATCGTGGTCATCACCGGTCATCGGCTCGCGCTCAGTGTGCTGCGGCGGCAGAAGAAGCTGGCCCGGCAGGCCAAAGACCAGAACCAGCACCCCGGAAGCGGAGTCTCTTGACCTTCGCCGCGCGCCAGCTGGCGCCTCGCTACGTTGGAGTCGTCGGCCGTCCAACACTCACGCTGTGGCTGTGGCCGCCCAGGTCTTGAGACTCTTTCAGCCATCGACGCGCGAGCACGCGCTCGGAGCCTGCCGGCTCATGCGCTCGGGTCGGCGACACGACCGACGAACAGCGTCGTTCGACGTCCCCACATCGTGGATGACGAAGACGACTCGGCCAGGCCGCTCGCCTGGTCACTCGATAGCGTTCGCGAAGACCCCGTCGCCGGCGTCTTCGCACAACCCGCAGCCATCCACCCCGAAGCCGCGGCCGCTGCTACCCAAGCCAAGGAGCGAAGGGCCTCGCGACGGGTGAACATGTTGGTGAGACGCGTCGAACCCCAAGAATGTTCCGGTGCCACTGACACAGCGGACAAGGTGGCGTCGTGATCTGGCTACTTGTCGGAGTCTGTTTCCTCCTCGACGGTCAGGTAGTCGCTCGTGCTGACCACGTCGGCGGCCGAGTCGGGCTCCTCGTCGACGGTCAGGTAGTCGCTCGTGCTGACCACGTCGGCGGCGGCGTCGGTCGAGGGCGGTTCGACGACGGCAGCCGCCTCGGCGGCTCGGGCCTCGAGCTCGGCCGGGTCGGCATACGTGCCGTCGGGCTGCAGTGTCTTGAG
>JAABUS010007796.1_pt1 | contig 12063 bp, 14 predicted proteins | sample 5560161 | NCBI WGS metagenome assembly JAABUS01 (sample SAMN10711885, study PRJNA513376) | rock metagenome | isolation source: Antarctica rocks | place: Antarctica: Victoria Land, Trio Nunatak nord | collected 2016-01-04 | reverse complement strand
ATCTTGACGACGCGCGGCGCTTCGTTCCGCCGTCAAAAACAGCCGCGCAAAGACGCGGCGTAAACACAAGCTGGAGTGGCCAACTTTCCGCGCGGAAAGTTGCCTACTTGCAAAGCGGAATAAACAGGGTGAAGTCAGCGAGCAGGATCTTGGCCCCCTGCGTGACACCGGATTATCTGATACGGCCATTCACTACGCTGCTGCGATTACAGCATACTTCAATTTCGTTAATCGACTAGCCTTAGGTCTGGGCGTAGATCTCGAGGAAGAATGAGAACACTCCAGGATAACTCATCAGGGTAAGAAGCGATTATAATTCTAAACAGTATTGGCGGTTCTCAATCTTACGTTCTTGTAACCAAACAGCACGATTGCCGCCGGCACGAGTAAGGCTAGATTGCGCAGGGCCGTCTTCACTCCCAACTGGCTGGCGATGATTCCTCCGAAGCAGCCGCATTCAAGCGGCTCACCATTTAGAGCGTAGACGTAGTAGAGCGCGTATCCGGTAAAGCCAATCAACAATGCACCTGCTGCCAAAGCGCCAATGCGAACCGTGCGCGGGAATAACAGCATGACGGCGGTAATTATCTCGGCGGTAATTACCGCAATAGTAGTGGGCCACATCCAGCGTTGGTAGTTGAAGCCCGAAGCGCTGAGCAGCTCAGAGACATTTGCCGCAAACACTTTCACCACTGCGAGCTTCGCGCCGGCGGTGAAAAGAAATAGCGCTGCCAATCCGAAGCGGCTGATATGTACCAGCCACTTGAGAAAGGACAAGCGGCGAGGCGCGAAGGATGAAATATGAGACGCTACTCCCGTCGTCGATCCTTCAGTGGTTTTTCGATCAGTAAACGTTAGTTCGGTCTTCACAGCGTTCCCATCCTTTTTCCTTTTTGTACGCCACCAAAGCGACCCCCTCCCCGCTGCGCCTTAGCCAGGTCAACTGACTTCTTAGTTCGTGGCCATTCGACTTGCTGAGCGTCTATTTATAGGTCATTCCAGCAGCGGCTTCACAGTGGCTTCAAGAACCACCCGGTCCCGCGCGCCAATGATCTTCTGCCGGATGCGCCCTTCGCGATCAATGATCAACGTCGTCGGCAGGCTAGGGATACCACCCAACCTCGACTGAACCCCTTCGCCACCAAGCAGAACTGTGTAGTCTTGTCTGATCTCGTTCTGAAATTCTCTAACGCCGTCAGGCGTATCGTCCCACGAAACGCCGATGACACTCAGCCCGCGTTCTCCAAGTTCGCGTTGCATCGCGCTGAGGTCCGGGATCTCTGCACGGCAAGGCACACACCAAGTCGCCCAGAAGTTCAGAAGCACGACGCGACCGCGCAGACTGCTCAAGCGAAGTGGGTTACCCGCTAACGTCTGCAATTCGATATCGGGCACAGGGACAAAGGAGTCGCTACTTTTTACAGGGTCAGCAGCCTTCGAATCGGCAGTACGCGCCGCCGTAGTTGGTACTTTGATCCGCGCTTCGAGGTTCGGGATGATGGATGCCAGCCGCGAGCTTGCCAACAGAGTCGCTCGACCGCTCGCGACCAGCGCTCCAATCGCGATTAGTACCACGCCCGAGAAAACTTCAACCTTATGCAGATGTCGGCGGAAACGTTGGTAGAAGCTTAAAAACTGGTTGATACCGAGACCCGTCAGAAGAAATGGCACGGCCAGACCCGCAGAGTAAAAGGAGGATAGTACCAGTCCGCTCTTCCAACCGCCGCTCGTCGCCGCGAGACCAATAATACCTCCAAGAATGGGACCAATACACGGAGTCCATCCGGCGGCAAAGGCTACGCCCAGCGTTAATGATCCCAGCGGGCCGCGTGGTTTGCGTTGAGAGAAGCGACGCGTATCTTTGTAAAGCGCGCCGATTTTTAGCAAACCGATCAATTGCAAACCGAAAATGATGATGATGACTCCGCCGGCTATGCGGACCCACGGATTCGATATGATTGATGCTCCAAGCCACCCTGCCGCGGAGCCAAGTGAAACAAAGATCAGGGATAAGCCGGCATTGAAGGCAAACGAGTTAATTAACACCGCCGTACGAGCGGAAGCGCGGGAGCCACCCTCCTCCTTCAAACGGTCAATGCTGACGCCGGAGATCAGCGACACATATCCCGGAACCAGCGGCAGTACGCACGGCGACAGAAAAGAAGCAACACCTGCGATGAATGCTATAGCAACCGTGATATTCGCAGCTTCCATATTCCTGTTTACCTTCCAAGACTATCGACTAATATTGGTTTCCTGCTTCCTTCGGAGTGACGATTGCGCGCTGCCCTTTCGGTCGCGACGGGGGACGACCGAAGTTACTTCGGCGCCCATACCATTCGATCGCCACAATACTCGACAGGGCCAGCGTGACCGCGACTGAAAGCAGGCAGTACTGGCAAAAGGCGTGAAGGATGAACGCCTGCACAAACAACAGCCAGAGCGTGGTCGCCAGCATCATCGCCACGACCGCAGCCAGCAGACGCTTGGTCCACCCATGTCCGAACGCAGCCAGTGTCGCCAAACTAAAGACAATGAAATAGGCCAGCGCGCCCAATCCCGCCACAGGTACACCGCCGATGCTGGCGTAGGCGCTGCCGAGCACTTCGGAACATCCCGACGTCACTGTGCATCTGACGCTGTTGCCCGTCAGATGTTCGACTGTCAGGTAAAGCGCATCAGCCAGGCCCGCTAGCGACCCCAACGCCGCTACTGCGTAATTCCGAGCGCTTGCCGGGCGGTGGGAACCTGTCGTCTCGTTTCTCTTACTGTTCACTTTCTTTCCTCTCTCGCTATTTGCCGGCCAGCAAATCCAGCATCTTGTTGATCTCCGTAGTCGGCAGCTTGCAGTTGTAGTTAAGACAGACGTAAGCCGTGGCTTTGCCATCGCGGCTCGACTGGTATTTCGTGAACGCCGCCAGCCGCGTGATCTCAGGCTCCTTTTGATCGGTCGGCTTGAGCAGCACGACCTTGTTAGGTATGAACCTTATTCTCAACGCGTTGAGCATGGCCCTGGTATCTTCCGCCTGAGAACCGCCCGCAATCACGACTTCATAGGAAGGACCAATCCCGAAATCCAGGGCCACCATGAGTTGCGTGCTAGCTGACGGCGACGACTTGATTTCACCGGAAAAGGCGCGCCCGATGGCCGCAGCTTTTTGCTCGAAATCTGTGTTGGCGGTGATTCTCCCGAGCCGGAGGAGGTTCAGCATCGCGACAGAGTTGCCGGAAGGGATCGCGCCGTCGTAAATCTCCTTGCTGCGGACCAGCAAGGCTTCGCCGTCATCCGCCGAGAAATAGAAGCCACCGCGATTCGCGTCCCAAAAATGTTTGAGCAGCTCGTTATTCAGGTCCAGAGCTGCGCGCAGATAGTTAATTTGGAATGTTGCCTCATGAAGTTCCAGCAAGCCCCAAATAAGAAAGGCATAATCCTCCGCGTGGGCTTTGATGTTCGCCTGTCCGTCTCGGTAGCGGTGCAGTAGACGGCCATCAGACGTACGTACATTTCTTTGGATGAAATCGGCGGCGCGCATCGCGGCTTCCAGGTACTTCGGTTCATTGAAGGCCTGAGATCCCTTGGCCAACGCCGCGATCATAAGCCCGTTCCAGTCAACCAGAATCTTGTCGTCTTTTCCCGGGTGTATGCGCTTTTCCCGCACGGCGAAGAGCTTCTGGCGCGACAACTCCAGACGGTTCCGCAACTGTTGCTCCGGCAGCTTAAGGTCGGCAGCGGTCTCTCTGAGCGGCTTGCTCAGATACAGGATGTTCGTGCCGGGTTTATTCCCCGTTGATTGCTCCGTGAAGTTGCCGCCGCTCTGGACGCCGAAGACCTTGACGAATAAGTCAGCGTCCTCCTTACCTAAAGCTTGCCGAATTTCTTTCTCTGACCAGAGATAAAACTTTCCTTCCTCGCCTTCGCTGTCGGCATCCTCGGCGGAATAGAAACCGCCTGACGCCGAAGTCATATCACGCAGGACATAAGTAAAAATCTCCCGCGCGGTTTTCTCATATTCCTCCTTGCCGGTTGCCTGAAACGCTTCGGTGTAGGCCATGGCCAGCAGTGCCTGGTCATAGAGCATCTTTTCAAAGTGTGGCACGAGCCACGTTGGTTCGGTTGAATAGCGATGAAAACCGAAGCCGACGTGGTCATACATTCCGCCCCGGCGCATCGCTTGTAGAGTCCTTTCGACCATCTCCAAAGCCTTCGCGTCACCTGTTCGCTTCCAATATCGTAATAGGAACAGGAAGTTGTGCGGAGTCGGGAATTTCTGAGATTGGCCGAAGCCGCCATACCTTTCATCAAACCGACTCTTGAGTTGTTGGTAGGCAGCCTGCAACGTGGAGGTATCAGGATCCGCGCCGGATGAATTGCTTGTTTTCTGCTGAAGGGCCGAAGTGATCTGCGTGGCCGATTGTAAGATGCGCTCATGCTGAGTCGCCCAGGCCTCCTTCACGCGCGGAATGAGGTCCAACAATCCAGCCTGTCCAAAACGACCGTCCTTCGGGATATAAGTAGCGACGAAGAAGGGTCTCTTGTCCGGAGTCATAATGATGGTGAGAGGCCATCCACCGCTGCCTGTCATCAACACGGAAACGTTCATGTAGACATTGTCAATGTCGGGACGCTCTTCGCGGTCCACCTTGATGGATACAAAGGCATCGTTCATCAGGCTCGCGACCTGCGTGTCGCTAAACGATTCTGCCTCCATCACGTGACACCAGTGGCAGGTCGAGTATCCGATAGAAAGGAAGACGGGTTTGTTTTCCCGACGCGCCTTCTCGAACGCTTCTTCGCCCCATGGGTACCAATCCACGGGATTGTGAGCATGCTGCAAGAGGTACGGGCTTTTCTCCTTGATCAGCCGGTTGGGTTTTCCTTCGCACGCAGCTGGTGCCACGTCCTGCGATTTTTGTCCGCGGGTTCTGATCAAAGCCAAAGAGCCGCCAACTGTCAGGAGCGCGAGCAAGCAGGCGATGGAAAACCGCCATCTCTTCCTAATTGGTTTCCGGTTTTCTGTCTCAGTCATAAGGTGGCGGAGCTGTCTGTGTTTGTTTGGCAGCGGGACCCACAAGTTCTCGAATGCTGCCGTGACCCAACCGGGCTTACTGCGCGTCGTGCCAATGCCCGTGCTCAGTTGACCAGACCTTGCCGGGTGGCGGAGGACCGGGAGGCTGAGGCGTGCCGGGTCGGACAACAGGTTGGGACGCCTGACGGGAAGGAGTCACATCATGCCAGTGCCCATGCTCCGCGGACCAGACTTTTCCCGGCGGCGGGGAGCCTGGTGTTCCGTCCGTACCAACCGGCGATGAGACGAACGCCAGTACGGCAGCTAAGACGAAGATGGCTGCCCCAGCCCAAAGCGCTATTCTCGCAAAACCGCTTTTGGTCCTGGATTTTCCCCCGCAGCAGAGCTTGTACTTTCTCCCGCTGCCGCACGAGCAAGGGGTATTTCGACCTGCCTTCATGCTCACTCCTCTCTAACTTTGCTGCGCGAGCGACGCTGAACTTCCTCGGCCGAGCTTTAACCCGCGGCCAGCTTGCCGGCCAGGGCGTTCGAAAAAGCCGCCTTAATCTCTTCGGGACTATTCTGCTTGGTTATCCTGCCCAATACCTTCTTGCTCTGCCTGTCTATGAGCAGCATGTAGCCGGTCTTGCCCGCGTTCTCTTGGTAGTAGTTCTCCAAGCCGAGCAGCGCGGCATACTGCGCCGACTGATCTTTGGTGAAGTCGTCTGTCAGGTCGAAGCGGGTAAAGAGGATTGACTGCCCCTGAAAGTCGCGCTTTACCTTGTTCAGGTTTGGCTCGAGCGTCTTACAAGAGTTGCACCAGTCGGCGTAAAACAACACCGCGAGCACTTTCGGCGATTCGACCTTTTGATCCTTCGCCCCTTCTTGGGCTCCCAGGGCCACTAACACGGTCGAGATACCGAGCACAAGAACGGTTGAGATAAGTACGCGTTTGAATTTCATTTCTCCTCCTCAGCAAAATGGAAATTGTTAGTTCAGAATCGGGTGGAAAGCTGCAACAGATCGGCGCTGCGCATATCTGAGACCATGCCGTAGAGCAATCCGCGCTCTTTCCACATGACTACGTTGTAGCCCTTCTTAGTCTCCACCAGACAGGGTCTTTCATCGAGCTTAACAAGGCGCTCCTGCGGCAAGTCTACGTCGCTGCCATCCAGTATGAAGAGCGACACGCCCTGCGCGGGTGGTCCGTAGAGGAGCAACGCCGCGCGACGGTTCTGCAAGTAGCAGAGTCGCCCTCCAATCAGCGTCAGACCGCCCTCCTTTGGCAGCCGAAAGCTGAAGTCCACCTTGCCGCGAAACCAGGCCTGCACGGTCTCGGGGTCGGTCGAAGTCACTTCTGTTTCACCCGATAGGTATCGCGCGTGATCGTCAACGAGAACGGAGGTCAGATGCTGAGAGGCCCTGTCAGAACGCTGCGACCGCAGCCAAAAGCCTCCCGCCAGCACTGCGATCATTAACAGCGCGACCGACGCCCATGCCACTCTGCGACTGCCAATGATTCTCCCCAGGTGTGACGCTCCCGCTGGGCGGCGCTCTTCTGCCAGCCGGCTTAACACCTGCTCGCGTAAGACCGCCGAAGCTGCCTCGCGCGGCGCGCGCGTTCTCAAAAGAGCTTTCAGACGTTCCTCCGAACCGAAGAACTCACGGCAGTCTGCGCAACTTTCCAGGTGCGCCTCAGCCCGCGCGACCTCCGCCGCGACCGGGTGAGATAGACTTTCACTGCTCGTCTGTTCCGCGCGGTAAAGATGCTTTCTGGCCGAACTGCACTGCATAACTTACTCCCTCAACAACCCACGGCGCCCGGCGTACTCCCTCAGCCGCTCGCGCAGCAACCTGTGACCGCGATACAGACGCGAAGCGACCGTGCCCGCCGGGCAGTTAGTGATCTCGGAGATCTCTTTGTAGCTGAGTTCCTCAATGTCTGATAACCAAATAGTCGTGCGAAACTCGATGGGCAGATCTTCAAGCGCCTGCTGCAACTCGCTGCCGAGCAGTTGTGCGAAGAATTGCTCTTCCGGGGTCGCGGACGGCGCCGTCTCCATGCTCTCCAGCAGAGCCTCATTCAACTCGACATCAGCCGTTGGCTGGCGCGACTGCCGGTGAAATTCGTTAATCTGTGTGTTATAGAGGATCTGAAAGAGCCAGGTCTTCGTCTTCTTCGGCGAGCGCAGGCTCCCGTACCCTCTGAATGCACGCAAGGCAGTCTCCTGCACCAGATCTTCGGCGCGCTCTCGCCGCCCGCCTACGAGCCTCATCGCGAAGGCAAACATGCTGTCAAGGTGCGCAAGCAAGGCTTCCTCAAATATCGGAAGCTCTTGCGAGCGGGACTTCTCCTGCTCGCTGTCAACAGTCTGCTGCCCGTGAATGATTTGAAAACGCCGCGGCACGTTCCTCTCTTCCACTAATTAAGACAAGCATCTGGCCGAATTTCTTCCCGGCGCAGGGAAGTGTTGCAAGGATTATTTTGGGAAACGGAAAGCTGTTGAGCGATTTTCATCATGCCGCTATCTGGAAGAGATTCAAGACAAACTTCGCCTGCCATCTTGAATCGTGACCGCTTAATCTTTTGATCTGACCTTTGCGTATCATGTTGATAGCTTCAATGCCTTCAAGTGTTCGCTCTGCCGTCCGAAAACTCTTAAAGCATTGTGAAGCTCGCACCTTCTTCTTAATGAAGCGATGGTCTTGCTCAATTACATTGTTGAGATATTTTACTCGTCTAAGTTTACAGTCATGCGGCAGTACCTTCTCAGCTTGAGAAGCGGTGAAAGCATCCGGGTAAGCGGCATTCTTGTCTACATTGATCGAGAGCGGTAACCGACGATGATCGGCTCTCATTACCTTCTTGAAAAACCGTTTTGCTGCCAAAACATCACGTTTAGCCGAGAGCATGAATTCGATAGTCTGACCTTCTTTGTCCACGGCGCGGTACAGATATTTACATTCTTTGCCGACACGGATGTACGTCTCATCAATGCGATAGGAGGTGCCGCTCATCTTCAAGTACGGACGCATACGTTTGTTGATCTCTGGAGCATATCTCTGTACCCATCTGTAAATAGTTGAGTGATCCACCGCGAGTCCTCGATCTTTCATCATCTCTTCAACATCGCGATACGAAAGTTGATAACGACAGTACCACCGGACGCACAAAAGAATAAGGGTTGGCTCAAAGTGGCGCCACTTGAAAGGAGATGAATTATGTTTCATTAAATGACCCGATAAGCTTTGTAGAAAAGCGTGAGACGACGATTATAGCTTGGAGATCAAGATTTGCAACACTACCGGCAAACGAGCAATCAGCGCGCGGGCATGAGAGTGCGCCAACGCTTCCGCATCAAGCCGAGAGTTATGAATGAGCCGCGAGAGGCGTTTGCTGGCGGCCTCGAAGTTATCAAAGAAACGGGCGAGTCGGGCTTGGCAACAGCTTTGCACCATCACAATCGCCAGCACGAAATCAGTAATGGCTTTCTGTTGATGTCCATGTGCATCAGGCAAAACAAGGCTGATATACTCGCTCAAGCGAGTGGTCAGAGAGTGTTGTGTCATCGTAAACCGATGCTCTCACGAGTCACTGGCTCATGACCACTCGCCTGTTTATCAAATGTGTCCAGACTTCAGAGAGATTACTTCAACCGCAGTACTCGCTACCGGTGTCGCTAATGGCGGCCGATCATCTTCTACAGTGCCCGCATCTGCCCCGGCGTTGGCTATTTCACGGCCCGCCCTTTGACGATTATCCTTAAGCAACGATCCGACGCGATCAAGCGCCCAGCCAACGGCGAACAGTAACAAAAAGGCCGCAATGTAAACAACCCAGCCGGAGAAAGAGTGAAAGAATCCGTCGGCCACTTGCGTGCCATAGTAACGCGCGAGCACACCCGTTCCGCTCACACGCATCGCGTTCGTCAAAATGGCAATCGGCACTGCCGCCCCGATAATGATTAAAGATCGCCAGAAACCGAAGCGCCTGAACCACGGCAAACTGCGCGAATTGCCTTTCGCGGCATCTGGATTTTGCGGATAAGTGAAATAAGCGTAAACGACGGCTAAGGTAACAAGCGTCATCAGCGAACGAATACCGCTACAGGCTTCGACAACTTCCAGCTTCTTGGTCTCTCTGGCACCGAGCGGCATCAACTCGATGACATTTCCCTGCCGCAGCACCGGAATATCAAATAAGCGCATCGACCACACAGCGCACCGCGACGCGAAGAGCTGCAATGGAAAAGCGATCTTGTTAAAGACTATAGCCGGAATCGGCAGCGCCAGAAACAGCAGCGCGAGCGGCACAAGCACAAGCCGCAACGTGCGAAAACCGAAGAAGTAAACAATGATGCTCGCCAACATCAGCATCAACGACAAACGCTGTATGTAAAGCTCCGCGCCCGCCATCCCAGCCCACAAAGCGAACAACGCAAAGGCCACGCCCATACCGCCCCATAAAGCATTAGCGTGTCCCGCGACGCGCGCTAACGTTTCGCGCTCCGTCCATAGGATGTAACCTATGATAAACGGCACCAGCAACCCATGCGAATAGTTTGCGTCCGTCCACCAGTCCGTGCCAAGCTTGGCGAGTACCGCCACATAAAGAAAGGCGAGGGCGGCGGCGAGAGCTAAAGGTTTCCAGGGATTTTTAATGCTTAGTATATCCATTATAATTTCGTTTAGGAAAGACCTCAGATGATGAGTTCGCTACATTTAAGGTTGCACGCAGCGGCAGAGGCAATACGCCGGGAAAGCAAACAACGTACTAAATATGCGAATCAAGCGTAGAAAACCACGCCTATTGAAAACAAAGGGCTTATGCACCTGGCTTTTAGCTTTTCACGGCAACATGGCCCGTAAGTTGTTGATTTTACATTGCCGATCTCTACCCTTGATTCGCATAATTATCCTTTCTCCTTTCCAGAATCAGTCCAACTAGAATTGCGTCGAAAGCTGTAACAACTCCGCGCTGCGAATATCCGAGACCAGCGCGTATAGCAGCCCTCGCTCTTTCCACATCACCACGTTGTAACCTCTTTCAGTGGCAACGAAACACGGTCGCTCATCGAGAGCGACCAGATGTTCTTTGGGCAACTCGATGTCACCGCCATCCAAAACGAAAAGCGAGATCATGCTTTGCGGTTTGCGATAAGAAATCAATGCGGCCGGATGACCGCGCAGATTGCACAACCGACCACCGATTAGCGAAGAGTCTGGTAAACGCGGCGGCTGCACTGAAAAGCGCACCCGGTCGCGAAACCAGGCATTGATCACTTCAGGCTCCGACGACGTCACCTCCGTGGTTGCTGATTGATAACGCGTGTGGTCTTCGGCCAGAATCGAGACCAACTGTTCCGATTCCTGAGCATAGTATGACCGTAACCACAGACCCGCAAATAACATTCCGGCCAGAAGCAAAACTAGCAAACCCAGAATCGCACTTCGTCTACGGACAAAGCGCCATCGTGCTGGCCTCTTTGCTTTCTCTTGTTCTTCAGCGATCCGCCCAAGAACCTGCTCGCGCAGAGTTGAAGAAGCGGTTTCCCGCGAACCCCGTTTCCGCAACACTTCTGACAGTTCCTTCTCCGCTGCAAAGAACTGCCGGCACGCGGCGCATTGCTCCAGATGCAGCCTCGCGTCCTTGGTCTCAGTCTCAACCAGCGCCAGTTTGTCGCCGTGTAAGACCTGAGAGCTATACAAGAGTTTTCTAGCTATCCCACATTCCATTGAATCACTCGCTCATCAAGCCGCGTTGTCGCGCATACTCGCGCAACTGTTCGCGGAGCATCGAGTGCGCTCGATATATCCGCGACGCAACAGTACCCGGCGGGCAATTCATGATTTCGCAGATTTCCCGGTAACTCATTTCTTCAACATCCGAGAGCCAGACGACGGTACGGAACTCGACTGGCAATGCGTCAAGCGCCTGTTGCACCTCGCTGTCCAGCACCTTTGCGAACAGTTGCTGCTCTGGTGTCTGCGTCGTTTGGCCGCCAAAGGCCGTCAATAGCGCCTCATTCAACTCGACATCCACGGTCGCCCGCTCGCGTGAATGTCGATGCGTTTCATTGATGTAAGTATTCACCAAAATCTGAAACAACCACGCCTTGAACTTTTCGGGACTTCGTAGCGTGTCATACTTTCTAAACGCGCGAACGCACGCCTCCTGCACTAAGTCCTCTGCTTCCTCGCGGCGACCGCGAGCCAGCCGGGTTGCAAAGGCGAACAGGCTATCGAGACGCGGAAGCAATGCTTCCTCAAATTTCGGAAGCTCTTGCGACAGAGGCTTTCCCCTCCTGCTCTCGACCAGCTGCTGGCCTTGAATGATTTGAAAACGCCGCGTCACGTCCCTCTCTTCTAATGATTAAGACAATCATCTAACTGAATTTCTTCCCGGCGCAGGTAAGGTCTCTTATCCTGGCGCTGCGGCCGGAAGAAACGCATCAGAATTTTGTCTCATACTTGGGCAAGGTTCCAAATACTGTCGCTTGCGTCGAACACTCTGGCCGTAAGCCCCACTCTAAACAGCTAGTCAGCGTGAGGATTTGTTTCTGCAAAATAGTCTGCTCTGGAAGGTCTCGGCGCAACCACGCGCTTGGGACACTCGGGCTCTCTGCTTTCCAGAGACCTTATCGGGTCTCATCACTTAACACAAATGTAAGACTGCATTCATGTTCTGTTAACAGCCTTGTGGCAACATCACTTAAAAATCCTGGAGGACGACTATGGATCTTATCAGACAGAGACATTTGGTCACCAAAAGACGTCGGGCGATAAATATTCTTGTGCTGCTTTTATTCATGGCGTGGATTCAACAACGAAGTGCAACTTTAGACTTGGCAGGTAAAGGGCAAGCTGCGCTAGCATTCGTGCTGCTTTAACCGCCAAGTTAAAAGGAGCACCCGTTGAGTTACACGCAGCGGTTGTGTTGCAGGAAATGCTTCTCTAGTTATAATCCTCTGTAGTTCGATCATCACTCTCCGGGAATCATACTCTTGAAACAATCCAAATCTCCCTTCAAGTGGCGACACTTTGAACCAACACTCAT
>JAABUS010007795.1_pt1 | contig 12064 bp, 11 predicted proteins | sample 5560161 | NCBI WGS metagenome assembly JAABUS01 (sample SAMN10711885, study PRJNA513376) | rock metagenome | isolation source: Antarctica rocks | place: Antarctica: Victoria Land, Trio Nunatak nord | collected 2016-01-04 | reverse complement strand
TTGACTTTAACCCCCGCGTGGACCGCATCCGGGTGGTGGCGCCCAACCGCACCAACTACCGCCTCAACCCCAACACGGGGGCGCTGGCCGCTACCGATGGCATGCTTACCTACGCGGCGGGCACTAGCGTGGGCCACGACCCCTACATCGGCACGGCCGCCTACACCAACGCGGCGCCCGGCGTATCGGGCACTACCCTCTACGACCTGGACCTGACCGCCAACAGCGCGCTGCTTTCGACCCAGAACCCGCCCAACGCGGGCACCCTCAATCCACAGGCGCCGGTCATGTTTCAAACCAATGCCGACCCAACATACTTCCCGCTGGCTTCGCCCACTATCAACACGGGCCTGGATATCTACTACGACCGCGCCGGCCGGCAGAACCTGAGCTACCTCATCGTGGCCCGCTTCTCGGATGGGAACAACGCCGACGCCAGCCAGGGCTTCGCGTCTAACCTCTACAGCCTGAACCTGGTGACCGGCCAGGCCAACGGCAAGAACGTGTTTGGGCGAACTGCCCTGTTTTTGTCGGATATCGCGGTGGCCATTAATGCCCCCAAAACCTGGAACGGCAGCATCAATGCCGCCTGGAGCAACCCCGGCAACTGGACGCCAACGGGCGTGCCGACCGCCTCCGACGACGTCTTTATTCCGGGCCCCAGTAGCACGGTGCTTTACCAGCCCACGGTGGGCGATGCCGAGCAGGCGTTTTCCGTGACGCTGGGCGTTGGGGCCGTGCTCAACACCCAAAACGGTGGTACGCTGAGCCTGGGCAGCAACTTCGTGAATAACGATGGCACCGTGACGGGCGATGGCAACGGCACGATTGCCTTCGTGGGCGCGGCCGCCCAGGAAATTTCGGGCCCCAACCAAACCAATTTCCGCAACCTGACCGTTAACAACACGGGCGGCGTGACCACCAGCTCGCCGGTATCGGTAGAGCGGGCCCTGACGGTGAGCAGCAACCTGAACATCGGTACCGGGCTGGACTTCATTTTGTCGTCGAACTCCACGACCGGCGTGGCCTACGTGGTGAACAGCGGGGGGGTAGTGAACGGCACGGCTACCGTGCGCCGCTACATCACGCCCACCAACCCCGGCCTGGGCTACCGCCACTACTCGGCTCCGGTAACGAACACGACGGTGGGCGACCTGGCCACCAACTCGTTTACGCCCGTTTTCAACGCGGCCTACAACACCAACCCGACCCCCGGCACTACAACCCCCTTCCCCACGGTGTACGGCTACAACCAGGCGCAGTACGAAGGCTCGCCGGCTACTACCAGCACGCTCGATTTTGACAAGGGCTTCTACTCACCGGCCAGCGGCGGCGACGCGTGGCCCTCGGGCACGGGCTTCACGGCCAACCTGGGGAGTAGCGAAATGGTCGATTTCGTGGGTACGCTGGCCACTGGCAGCTTCAGCACGCCCGGCCAGGGCCGCAGCACCAAGGCCAACGCCGGCTGGCAGCTGCTGGGCAACCCCTACCCCAGCTCCTTAGACTGGGACCAGGTAGTGGCCACCGGCCTCGCCAACATCGCGCCTACGGTGTACGTGTACAAGAGCAGCGGGCAGTACACGGGCAGCTACGCCAGCTACGTGAATGGCCAGGGCACCAACGGCGGCACCAACGTGATTCCGGTGGCGCAGGGGTTCTTCGTGCGCACCAGCGCGGTAGGTGCCACGGGTAACCTCAACTTTATGAACAGCCAGCGCATCACCACCGATGCCACGGCTCCCTTCCAGCGCACCGCCGCCGACACGCGGCCCCAGCTGCTGCTGGAGCTGGGCAACGGCACGCTGGCTTCGCAAACGGATATCTACTTCCAGAGCGGCGCCACGGCGGGCTTCGACAACGCCTTCGACGCCACGGCCCTACCCTTCCTTAATGGCCTGACGCTGGCTTCGGAGGCGGGCAATGATGTATTGGCCATCAACGGCCAGCCCGCCCTGAGCGCGGCCGTGACGGTGCCGCTGCGGGTAGCCGTGGCCACGGCCGGCACCTACTCGCTGCGGGCCGCCGACCTGGCCAACCTGCCCGCCGGCTACCACGCCTTCCTGCGCGACGCGGTGCTCAACACCTACACCGACCTGGCCACTACCCCCGGCGTAAGCCTGAACCTGGCCAGCGGGGCAGCCCCCGGCCGCTTCGCGGTGGTGTTCACCAACGTGTCGCCCCTGGCTACGGCCCCGGCCGCCCTGGCGGCCCTGGCTACGGTTTACCCGAGCCCGGCCAGCGGCAAGGCAACGCTGGTGCTGCCCCAGGCGCTGCGCGGCAACGCCCCCAGCACGGTGCAGCTGCTCAATGCCCTGGGCCAGGCCGTGCTCACCCGCACGCTGGCTGCCGGCGGCGCCGATAGCATTGAGCTGCCTCTGACGGGCCTGGCGGCGGGCATCTACACGGTGCGCGCCACCACGGTGGCCGGCCAGGTAACCAAGCGCCTGGTTATTGAATAAGCTTGGATGACAGTCGGTTAAGGGCTGCTATTTTGAGTTGCAATAGAAAGCCCCGCTGAGTTTCAGCGGGGCTTTCTATTGCATTAGGTACTCCTTCATGCGTAACTGCGTAGTCGGCGCGGCGGTCTCTTGTGCAACTGGCTAGCTACCGCAATCCTGTCGAAACCATACGTGGGTGGCCAAAAGCGGTACAATTAACTGGTTCAGCAATCAAAGTTCAGCAAAGGCAGGCAAGTGGATGAGAAATCTGTACTGTTCCGGCTGTCAGTAGCGAGCGATTAAGGATAGGCTTTTCTACCTGGTTTCCGTAACGTGCTATATTCTCCGAATTCTGAGAGCACTCCTAAAGATACTTTCCTGCATTCAGCAGGACGTGCTTATTTCATCGATTACCCCCTACTCGCTCCCACCCGGCCATACAGCCAGTGCGCCGCCAGCGCCAGCAGCACGAAGGCCGCGCCCGCCGCGCACACGCCGGGCCAGCCGAAGTTCGTCCAGGCCAGACCGCCGGCGATGGAGCCGAGCGAGCCGCCGGTGAAGTAGCCCGTCATATACACCGTGTTGAGGCGGCTGCGGGCTTCGGGGCGCAGCGTGAACACGAGCGACTGGTTGGAGATGTGAGCCGACTGCACGCCCACATCGAGCAGGATTACGCCCAGCACCAGCCCGGCCAGGTAGCCGCCGCCCAGGCCCAAAATTACATACGCCCCCAACGCCAGGCCCAGGCCCGCCGTGATGGCCGTGCGCGGCCCGCGCCGGTCGGACAGGCCGCCGGCCAGCGGCGCGGCCAAGGCCCCCAGCGCCCCCAACAGGCCAAAAAAGCCTACCACATCGCTGCCGTAGCGGTAGGCCGGGCCTTCGAGGTAAAAGGTGAGGGCGGTCCAGAATACGCTGAACGCGGCAAACACCCCGCCGCCCACCAGCGCCGAGCGCCGCAGCGCGGGCAGTTCGCGCACGAGCGTCAGCAGCGACTTCAGGAGCGAGCCGTAGGTGCCCCGGAAACTGGGCTGGTCGCGGGGCAAGCGCCAGGCCAGCAGCGCCGCCAGCGCCAGCATGAGGCCGGCCGCGCCCGCAAACACCACGCGCCAGCCCAGGTGTGCCCCCACGTAGCCGCTCACCGTGCGCGAGAGCAGAATGCCAATCAACAACCCGCTCATAATGCGCCCCACGATGCGGCCCCGGTCGGCTTCGGGAGCCAGGTGGGCGGCCATCGGCAGCAGCAGCTGCGGCACCGCCGAGCAGCCGCCCAGCAGCAGACTAGCCCCCACCAGCACCCCGAAAGTAGGGGCTTGGCCCACCAGCACCAGGCAGGCGGCGGCCCCCAGCAATAGCCACAGCATGAGACGCTTGCGCTCCAGCATATCACCCAGGGGCACCAGCAGCAGCATCCCCAGCGTGTAGCCAACCTGGGTAGCCGTGGCCACGAGGCTGGCCCGGCTATCGGGCACGTGAAAAGTGCGGCCAATGGCGACCAGCAGCGGCTGGTTGTAGTAGAGGTTGGCCGCCACCAGCCCGCAGGTGATGGCCATGAGCCAGACCAACGCGCCCGGCAGCCGGACCGGCGCGGCCGAAGCAGGGGCCGGCGACACAAGCAAATCAGACATAAGCGAAAGAAAGGAATTCGGAAAAAAAGCGGCCCCGGCGCGAACGCCGCTACGCCGGGGGCGGCCCGGCGTACTGCTGCCGGTACGGCTCGAAAAACTCCGTCAGGGCCGCGGTTAGTGGCTCGGGGGCTTCTTCGGGCACGAAATGCCCGCAGTCAGGAATCACCAGGCCCTCGACGTGCGCGGCCACGGCCTGCATGGTCAGCTCGGCGGTTTTGCCCACGCCCTGTGCACCGCCGATGGCCAGCACCGGCATGGGCAGCTGCTGCTTTTTGCGCTCCTCGTTTTGGGCGATGGTCGTGTCCAAGGCCCGGTAGTAGTTGAACGAGGCGGTGAGCGCCGCCGGGCTGGCCCGCAACGAGTTGATATACACTGCTACTACCTCCGGCGGCAGGGCATCGGGCCGGGCAGCTTTCAGCGCAAACTGATGGCCGAAGAAAATCTCCTCCCGGCCGGCCACCAGCTGCTCGTTCACCGAGTCGAGCCGGTTGAACGCGAAGTGCCACAGGCGCTTGATTATCGCCTCATTGGCAAATAAGAAGGCCGAGGGCAGAATGCCGGGAATAATGGCCTCGCCCACCGCCAGCCGGGCCACCGTGCCGGGGTAGTCCGCCGCCAGGGCGTAGGCGGTCCACATCCCCACGTCGAGGCCCACCAGGGCAAACTGCGGGTAGCCCAGCGCGGCCATCGCCTGGGCCGCGTCGGTGGCCATCGTGCCGGTGTCGTAGCCGGTGGCGGGCTTGTCGGACAGCCCCGCGCCGCGCGGGTCGAGGGCGACGACGGTGTAGCGTTTAGCCAGCGCCGGCAGCACGAGCCGCCAGGCGTACCAGGTTTGGGGCCAGCCAGCCAGCAGCAGCAGTGGTGGGCCTGCACCGCCGATTACGGCGTGCAGCCGCAGCTCATTGGCCGTTAGGAAAACACTTTGAAACGTGGCGCAGAACTCCTCGCTCAACTGCGGCAGGCTGCGGAGGTAGGCGGCATCGTTGGCGACGAGGGTAGGCATGGGAGTTGGCATGGGGAGGAGGGATGGTTGTGAAAGGAATTTATCGCTCAACTAAAGCGCATCACCGGACGCTTTGGGAACCGGCTCTTATCCGAAAGAGGACAAACATTAATTAGGTAACATTTATTTCCAAATTAAGCTACTCAGAAAGACTAAGCCGGTTAAATGCCGGTTCTCAGTAATAACCCGTAGAGATTTTGGCTTTACTGCAGTAGCCGATCCAGCGGCAGTTAGTTGAGCAGGCGCATCACTTGCCCCACCAGGGCGGCCATTTCCGGCTGCGTGCGGCCGGTTTTGCCAACAACGCGCATTCCTTGCAGCACGCACAGCAGCAGCCGCGCCACGGCCGCCGCGTCTAAATCGAGTCGGATGGACCCATCGGCCTGCCCCTGCTGAAGCAACGTCAATAGGCGGGTTTCATTAGCGGCCAGGGCTTGGGCGACGCGCTGCGCCGCCGGCTCGGCCGTCGATAACTCCGTGGCGCTGTGTACTATCAGGCAGCCGCGCCGGCCCTCGGCCCCGGAGCTGCTGGCCACGTACTGCGCGAACACTTGCCGCAGCCGCTCGCGGCCGGTGGGGGCGGTGGCCAGCGCCTGGTCCAGCTTCTCCAGCCGCAACGCCGCGTACCGCTCAAAGGCCGCCACGAAGATGGCCTGCTTATCGGCAAAGGCTTTGTAGAGGCTGCCCGCCGTGAGGCCCATCGCCTTGCCCAGGTCGGCGATGGACGCGCCGCTGTACCCCCGCTCGCTGAAAACAACGATGGCTTGGTCCAGGGCCGAATCCATATCGAACCTGCGGGGGCGGCCCGGCAGGCGGGGGGTAGGGGGCAGCAGAAGGGATTTCATGGGTGCAAAGATAGGGAGCGAATGTTTCCTAATTAAAAGTCCAGAGCTAAGTAGTCGCGCATAAGTAATGGGGGTCGCACGAGAGTTGGAACAGAAATCCCCGCTAAGCCACTTGCCGCAAGGGAATTCACTAGGCGGGAGGATTTGTGCGCCTCTCTACAGGCAGCACCTGAGCTAAGAGGACCTCAGTGAACAGGGAGTCAAAGGCTCACTCGATTCTGGCTTACTAGCATAGTTCTACTGTCTTTTAGCTACTTATACCAGTTGAGGCTTCTTAGCAGGGTTTTCTGTTCTAACTCTCGTGCTACCCCAATTCTTACGCCCGCCAGTATCCGCTCTACCGGGTCCTGAAGGAGCTGGGCCGGCTGGTCAAAACAGAATTTCTGCCACGCTACGTCGACCAGGTGGAACTGCGCCAACGCATCCAAAAGCAGCTCAACAAGGGCGAAAGCACCCACCGCCTCGCCCACGCCGTCTGGCACGGGCGCAACCAGGAGTTTCACGCCGCCACCCGCTCCGAGCAGTTGGTAGCCGAGACCTGCAAGCGCCTGCTGATGAACGCCATCATCTGCTGGAACTACCTGTACCTGTCGCAGCACCTGGCCCGGCTGCCCCCCGAGCAACAGGCCGCCACGTTGGCCACGTTCTCGCCCTCGGCTGTGCTCTCCTATCGCCACCTGAACCTGCACGGCGAATACGATTTCTCCGACCAGCCGCTACTGGCCGAAGCCCCGTTTGACATGGACTTGATTACCGCCTGGCAGCCGCTGAGCAAACCCGCTTAGGGTCGAGTCGAAGGTTTTCCCCTACTTGTTTAATAACACCCATTTTCCGGGGGCACTGGTCTTGCGCGGACGCTTGCAAACGTTTGGTTGGCTCCCCTCTCCTTTTTGGAGACTCTGCGCATCAAGCAGATGCGGCCGGCCCCATAGGAGTCTCGTGAGGCGACCAACAGCATGACTACCGACTTGCTTTTGGTAGAGTACTCAGCAAGTCAGCAGTGGGGCCGCCCTCCGTAGTTTTTGGCGACGAGCATAGCTACCCACCCATAAGAGTTACTTCGGCACCGCGCGGCGGCTACCCGGCCACAGCAGGGGTAGCAGCAGCATGATGGGCAGCGGCGATATCAGAAAATCAATGATATGCCGCGCTACGCGGTAGGCCCAGGCCAGGTTGCCGCCGAGCTTGCCAATAAGCATCAGCAAGGCATAGAGCCCGAACAGCCCCAGGTATACCTGCGCCACCCAGCGCGTGCGCGCGGCGCTCCGCAACAGTACGTGCAATAGCAACACCGACACCGCCGCGTAGAGGACGCTGTAGCTGGCAACGGCGGGCAGGCTGCGGGTCGTGACTAATTGGCTGGTGCCTTGCTGCCAGCGGGCCAAAACGCCCGCGAGCCCTACCCCCCTGAATAAGACCTGCCACAACTGAGTTAGCGCCGCGAAAACGGCTTCTACCTCCATTCCGGTCAAAAACAGTACGGCCGCCAGCAGCGCCGCCAGCCCCCAGCGGGTAGGCGTCATCGGGGCGGCGGGTAGCGCGCGCACGTGGGGGCTCATACGGCCGCGCTGGCGGGCGAGCCGTACCACCGCACCCACTGCATCCAGAGCGCACAGATGCAGGCGTAGACGACAAACGCGAAGGTGTAGTGGTGGTTAAAATTGACCGACCGGTGCGCGTAGTGATGATTGAGCGCCAGGGCCCCAACGCGCAATATATTAAGCAGATATATTATCACTATTCCTAAAGGCACAAACCAGAGTTTGGGGCGCACCGGCCCCGGAAAGGCAATGATGAAGCCGGCGAACAAGGCGTACAGCACCAGCCCATCGCAGGGAGCGCCCACCAACACGGCGGGCAACCCATCCATCAGCAGCAGGGTGGAGCCGGGCGCTACCGACGACGTGAAGCCCAGCAGCCGCAGCAGCCCGGCGCTGGCGGCGGCAATGTTGACGGACAGCCAGGTATCGAGTCGGCCATCGGGCCCGATAAACCCTTCGTAGCCAATCAGCCACAGCGCGTAGAGACCCGCCGCTACGAGGACAAACTGCCAGTGGGGCGCCAGCCGGGGCCGGCCGGGGGCGGAAGAGGTGATTTCGGGAAGCATAGCCACAAATATATCCGCTGCGGGCCAAGCCGCCGCTACTGCTTCAGGCCGGCGGGCAGGCCCTGCGGATATACCTGCTTGATATCGCTTTGCAGCTCCTCAATCCGGTTGCCGGGGTTGGGGTGAGTGCTTAGAAATTCGGGCGGGTTGCTGCTACCCCCTTCTTTCTGGAGCATCTGCATCACGTTAATCATGGCGGCCGGATTGTAGCCCGCGGCCGGAGTAAATTTCACGGCAAACTTATCGGCCTCCAGCTCGTCGTTGCGGCTGAAGCGCAGGGTTACGAGCTTAGCAATCATGGCGGCGGCGGCAGCGCGAGCGACGCTGCTACCGGGGCTGTTGGGGTCGTAGGCCGCGATGGCGGCGGCCCCGGTCAGGCCCTGGGTCAACTGGCTTTGGGCCACCTGCTCGGCCGAGTGCCGGGCCACCACATGGCCTATCTCGTGGGCCAATACGCCGGCCAGCTCGCCTTCGGTAGTCAGGTTTTTAAGCAGGCCCTGGGTGATAAATACCTGGCCGCCGGGTAGGGCAAAGGCGTTAATGGTCTGGTCGTCGGCCAGCAGGTGAAAGCGGTATTGGTACTGGGTTTTCTGGTCGAGGCCGTTGGCCTTGACTAGCTGCTGGCCCACTTGCTGCACGGCGGCGGTGGCGCGGGGGTCGCTGCTTTCGCCGCCGTATTGCTGCTCCATCTGGGGGGTAGCCTGCACACCGAGCGCGATTTCCTGCTGGGCACTCATGTTGACGTGCTGCTTTTCGCCGGTCACGGGGTTGGTCGAGGTATTGAAAAAATAGCCCAGGAGCGTGACCACTGCGATAACAAGGCCAATGATAACGCTAAGATTTAGACGCATGAGCGGGAAGAGTGAGGGGTGAAAGAAGGTGAGCAGAGTGAGCGGCAACCCGGCCAACGTCCGGCTTATTCCAACGTCCTGTAACGGACCACTGCTGGGTAGGTTATGCCGCCTACCCCACCGCCAGGCGTTGAAGCTGGCTTTTGGCGCTAGCTTCGCCGCCACCGGCCACGGGGCAAGCGCCGCGCGGCCGGGCAACTCGCCCTAGTACGCTATGATTTTCTCCTTTTTTCGCGGCCCGGTCCGGCCCGGCCTGCTCCCGCTGGCGGGCCTGTTGGCGCTGGCCGGCTGCGGCCACGCGCTGCCCGATATTCCGGGGTTTCAGGCCGCCGCCTGGCGCGCCGACCGCTACGCCTGCGCCGGCCAGCGGGCGGCGCTCCTACCCCCCATCCTGGCCGCCCGCCCGCGCCTCTACGAAGCGCGGGCCAATGACGTGACTGCCCTGCTCGGTCGCCCCGATGAGGAAGAGCTGCTGGCCCAAACCGAAAAAGTATATCATTACTATCTGGTGCCGGGCGCGCAGTGCGGCCCCCGGCATCCGCACGCGGCCACCCCGCGCCTGAGCATTCATTTTGGGCCGCTGGGCACCGTTACGGAAGTGCAGTCTGACCCCCTACCCCTGCCCTAAACGCCGAAGCCCCCGCCTGCCGGGGCAGGTGGAGGCTTCGCTTAGCTACGCCGCGCCGGCCGATGCTAGCCGTTGCCGACGGCCGTGCTGCCGGGGTTTTCGGCCTGCTACAACTGGCTGAGCTGCGTGGGCGACATAATGCGGCCGCATTCCAGCTCGTACTGGTCTTGCAGCTCGGCTAGCTGGCTGGTGCGGGCCGCCGTATCGGTGGGGGTGGCCCACTCAATTTCCCGCTACCGGGTCAGCCGCGCGCAGTTCAGCGATAACAGCCTGACGTACTGGCCTTCGTTGAGGCGCAGGCGCGTGCTCATCTCGCGGGTTTGCTCCGCTACGGTCTGGGGCGACACGATTTGGGCATGGCCCACGGTGGTCAGCAGCAGGGCCAGCGGCAAGAGTATGTAGACAGCGGTGGGCATATGAAATTATGAGTAATGTGCAGTCCGGCCTTGGAATTTTACCAGGCACGACGCAAACTTACGCTCCTACGCGCAATAGTTCCGCTTAGATGCGCCTGGTGGTGGCTGCTACCTTCGTAGCCCGCTTATTTTTTGCTATGCTCACCTGTTTCGCCCCCGACCTGCTTCCCGGCCAACCTACCCACACGCTCTCCGAAGAAGAAAGCAAGCACGCCGTGCGCGTGCTGCGCCTACCCCCCGGCGCGCCCGTGACACTCGTGGACGGCCGTGGCACCGTGTACATCGCCACCGTGGCTGATGCCAGCCCCAAGCGCTGCACGCTGCACATTATCAGCCAAGAAGTTATCGCACCCCGTGCCACCTACACCCACGTAGCCGTGGCCCCCACCAAAAACCTCGACCGCCTGGAGTGGCTGGTCGAAAAAGCCGTGGAAGTCGGCATCGAGCGCCTCAGCTTCCTGCGTTGCGCCCGCTCCGAGCGCCGCGAGCTGAAGCTGGAGCGCCTGGAGAAAATCGCGGTCAGCGCCCTCAAGCAGTCGGGCCAGGCCTACCTGCCCCAGCTCGACGAGCTAACCGATTTTACCAAATTTCTTGAGCAAATAACGCCCGCCACTACCTTCATCGCCCACCTCGAAGCCGGCGAGCGCCTATCCCTGGCGCGGGCGCTAGCCGGCACCGCCCGCGCCTGCGTGCTCATCGGCCCCGAAGGCGACTTTTCGCCCGCCGAAATTGAGCTGGCGCTCGGCCGCGGCGTGCGGCCCGTCACGCTCGGTGACTCGCGGCTACGCACCGAGACGGCGGCACTGGCGGCGGTTTTTACGGCGCAGGTGGTGCGGGAGCAGACAAGTTAGATTTTCAGGAATTTTTATTGACTCACTGAAACATGCTGAGGCTCATAATCAGCCATTTCTATAGTCAGCGTGTAAGGATAATTGTAACTCACCAGCCCAGGTACTGATTCAAAGGCGATTTCCCATTTTATTGGCTTTTCTACGCAGGTTGGAATGAATAAGTAAGTTAACTTGAATTCCCGTCCAAAGTCTTTTGCTTTAAACTCAAATTGCTCTTTCTGGTAGGTAGTTTCTATTATCGAAATAAGTTTTTGAATAAGTAGCGCGTAATCCTTTTCGACTTGTCTAAAGAAATTTTTCTGTACCTGTGTAGGTCCGCTCAAATTGCCGCTAATACCAAGCTCAATTTCTTCATTAGCTGGCTCGAAATGGCACCAGCATTCAAGATAGCTATCCGCAGGACAATTTTTCACTTCCATAAATAGCATTTCACCAAAGAAATTATCGTTTACTTTCGGGCGCTTGCTAGAGAAGAAATTCCAAAATTCCATTGCGTTTGTTTTTGGAAAGAAGTGTTACATCGAAGCTGTTGTAAGAAAACCACCCCGTCATTCCGAGCTTGCCGAGGAATCTCGCTCGTAGTCGTTCGGGCTTCGTTGCACGACGCGAGCGAGATTCCTCGGCAAGCTCGGAATGACGGGCCTTTTGCCATTGCACTGACTTTTTACGTCGTCACGAACTGCTCCTTGTCGCCGGGCTCCCTAGCGGCCAGCTTGGCGCGGCGCTTCTGCTTCCACGGCGCGTCGTGCTCCCGGTCGCCGGCCATGAGGCAGCCGTAGGGGCGGATTTCATCCACCACGCGGGCCAGGCCGAACTCGGCCATCTGGCGCTTCACTTCTTCGGCGTCTTTGTAGGCGCTGGGCAGCTCCGACACGTCGATGCGGTTGAAGAAGCGAGCGTCGATGCCCTGGGTTTCCTGGCGGTACAATTCCTCGTCCGTTTGTCCGGCTTGCTGGCGCTTGTGCTGGGTGCGGCTCAGGTTGCGGCCGGCCCCGTGGGGCGCGAAGACCAGGTTGCGGGCCGTCACGTCGCCCTCCACGATGAGGATGGGCTGGGCCATGTTCAGGGGGATGAGGCGGCGGGCATCCTGGGCATCGGGCAGGAAGTGGGCGGCCAGCGGGGTCGCGCCCTTGGCGTGGTAGTACACGTCGCCGTCGCGGAACACGAAGTTGTGCTCGTTCCAGAACCGGGCGGGGGCGGCCACGCCCAGCTGCGCGGCCAGGGCATCGTGCAGCACCTCGTGGTTGAGCTTGGTCCAGCGGCGCACGGTTTGCAGGGCGGCCCAGTACTGCGCGCCCTC
>JAABUS010007794.1_pt1 | contig 12064 bp, 16 predicted proteins | sample 5560161 | NCBI WGS metagenome assembly JAABUS01 (sample SAMN10711885, study PRJNA513376) | rock metagenome | isolation source: Antarctica rocks | place: Antarctica: Victoria Land, Trio Nunatak nord | collected 2016-01-04 | reverse complement strand
AGTTCCAATCCAGAAATCTTCAGTGCTGATTGTATCTTGTTTTGAATAAACAGGTGTCAGAAGTGATGTGGTCAAAGCTGTCAGATGCATCCTTTGAGGTGATGTGTGGCGTGCCTTATACAGCCTTGCCAATTGCGACATGCATGTCTCTGCTGCACGGCACTCCGATGCTGATGAGAAGGAAAGAAGTGAAAGACTATGGCACCAAAAAAGCCATAGAGGGAGCCTTCAAGCCTGGCCAAACTTGCCTGATTGTGGAGGACCTTGTCACCAGCGGTGCATCTGTCATGGAGACTGTCGAGCCCCTCGAGGTCACTCTCATTCTGCTCTTTTGTTTCTTAATCACAACTGCAGCTGCACCTGGCAACCAAAGCACGTGTCTAGATTATCTGACAGTGTTGTTACGAAGGCCCCCGTGGCATGTGACCTTCCTGCTGTGCTCTATTTGATCCAGTCAAAGCAGCATCAGCAAAAATGCAGACATGACCAGCTGAGCTGCACAAAGAAGGCCTGACCGGGACAGACATGGTAGTCTTGATTGACAGGGGATCAAGGAGCTGCCCAGCAAGCACTGCTGCAAATCATGTTGCATTCCGTCACCACTCATCAAGCTATCATCCACAGATGTTGGGTGCTGCAGAAAGAGGGCCTGTTGCATTTTATCACTGCTCATCAAGCTATCATCAACCGATGTTATGTGCTGCAGAAAGAGGGCCTAAAGGTGACAGATGTTGTGGTTCTCATTGACCGTGAGCAGGGCGGATCAGCACGCATGGCCTCAAACGGCCTCAAGCTCTACAGTGCATTCACTCTCTCCTTCATACTGGAGGTCTTAGTGAAGCACAGCCTGGTGAACAGCCAGGTGGCAGCCTCTGTGAAGTCCTTCATTGCTGCCAACCAGACCTTCAAGCAGGGTGATGCTGCAACCAAAGCTTCTGCAGATGCTCCTGCTGGCAGCACTTCAGCAGCGGTTGGGCCAGAAGCTGCTGCAGCAGCTAAGGCAGCAGCTGAGGCAGCGTGTGCTGCTCCAATGCCGCCCAGCTATACATACAAGAGGTGAGCATTTGTCATCATGTCATGGCAGAGTATGTTGGTCATGCTTTCTTGTACATTGTTTCATGGCTGCAAGGCCTGCCTACTGACAACACGACCATGTGAAAGCTGTACTGATTGTTAACAAGCCAAATCCATTGTCACAGGGTGAGATGAACAGCATAGCTTGTGTGGCTGTAAACTTGTCATCAAGTACTCAGCACATTGGGTTTCCTGCAAAGCAGTCCCATTTCTTGTGTCTATCAGCAGTACTGCTGAGTGCGTCACTTATACTATATTGGCATTCCTTCAAGCCAGATGCAGTGGGCTTTGCTTACTTTTGCTTCTTGTCCTTTTCTTCCCCCTGATTGCATGACATGGCAAGCGCAGGATAAGCTATGAGGACCGCAAGAGGTACTCCAGAAACAAGACGGGGCGCAAGCTACTGGACATCATTGCACGCAAGAAATCCAACCTGGCTGTAGCGGCAGATGTGGCCACCATCGAGGAGATGCTCAGAATAGCTGATCAGGTGTGTCTACATGTCATTTGCTAGCGCAGCTTCATAGCAGCACCAAACAGAATTATGGCTGTTTGGTGCTGTTGTGAATCTGTGCTTGTCTGTCTTGCAAAGAGCATGATCAGGCCTTCATACGCATTTCTTCTATGCAACAGTTGAGGCTACCACAGTAAGATCCTATCTCCTGTCCTCAGACTGTGTGCAGACACATGTGGCGGAAACCATATTTTACAATCGTACCAACAAGCAGGCTGACAAGACTTGCCAAGAAACAAATTTCAAGTATGAGTGCCACAGCCTGAAGCATGTGTTTGCCTGCTATGAGTATGTACTGTTGATGGCATAGGTTGGGCCACACATCTGCTTGTTCAAGACACACGTGGACATCTTTGACCACTGGGACACTTCCGTGGCAGAAAAGCTGCGGCAGCTTGCAGACCAGCACGGTGAGCTGGAACTTGCTTGATGCTTGCGTTGCACAGGGCGGTCTGAACAAAGGTCACATGCAGAAAATGAGCACTCCATCTGCTTGAAATGTTCTGCTGGACAAACATGACATACGGTAGCTTAGATTATATTGTGCCGGACGCATTGCTAGGTCTGATATGGGACTTGTTGCCTCTGTCTAGACGACAGGTGTTCTGTGGCTGTCTTGAGTGTAATCTTGGACGTGGGCTTGCAACTGGTGTCACAACCAGAAGGACTCAGCGTCATGATTGTCATATTCTTTGCCATTTAGGTAAACATAGTCACTATCCTACAGAGGCACATGCTGCTTTGTTTTGCCTAGCATCAAGCTTCCTGTCCAGTCAGCAGAGCAGCAATCAATTCAGGTGTGTTGCACAGACTTCCTGATCTTCGAGGACCGCAAGTTTGCTGACATTGGCAACACCGTAGTCAGCCAATACGGCAGCGGCATCTACAAGATTGCAGACTGGTCAGATGTGACTAATGCCCATGTGATCCCTGGGCCTGGCATCATAGATGGCTTGAAGTCTGTGGGCTTTCCAAAGGGCCGTGGTCTGCTGCTGCTGGCAGAAATGAGCACCAAGGGGACTCTAGCCTCAGGTTTGGTCCAAGCTGTAACGCATCCTGTGTGTCAGTAACAGTGCAGGAGCTGGCCAGACACACCAGAGTGTAGCTTCCATACAGGACACATGTGTATGTTTTGCATTAGCACAGGCTGAAGATGGTAAACCTTCACAGAAGCATGTCAATGGAAATGAGCAACGGCATAGGATTGTGTTGTGAGCACATGTCAAAAAGCATTGTGGCAGAGCGATTTGCGCTCAGCAAAGTTTGAGTGGGATGATGCTCACTAGAGTTGCGCCTGTAGACGCGTGGTTATATGCTGACACAGATTGTCTGGTGCATCAGCATGTTTCGGCATGTGGTGTTTCAACTTAGTGGTCATGGCGTTTGGCAGGACTGTAGTAGTGATGTCAAATTGTTGATCAAGTGGCCTTCTTGAAAGCATTCCCAGCAGTCCCACACCATCAACTGCACTTTGCGTATCTTATGAGCTCAGTCTCAATGCTTGCTGACGGCAGCACATACTGCAGGGCAATACACAGAGGCCAATGTCAAAATGGCAGAAGCAAACCAGGACTTTGTGATGGGCTTCATCTCAATGACTCCTGCCAAATGGGCTTGGGGCCCAGGAGCACCAGGTATTCACTCCTTACTAAAATTGTGTACATTCTGTATTCACTGCATAGTGTGATGGGTATGGATTTGCAAGGTCATGCAACTCAGGCATCATGCCTGATTCTGGTCCATTGCTTGTTGCGCTGGGTGCCTCTGACATGTTAGGCTCAAAGAGCTCCTTTAGCACAGATTGTGTGCAGCATCTCCGGGTTAGTGACAAGTTGCAGTGCTGGAGAAACATCGTCCCAGTGTAACCGGTGAAGGCTGCTTCTCTCAGAAGAGACAGAGATAGCTTTGCATGCTGCTGGGTCAACATCATGTGCTTGATTCGCAGGCCTGATTCACATGACACCCGGAGTGCAGCTAGCTGTTGGGGGTGATGCAATGGGTCAGCAGTACAACACCCCAGAAGCAGTCATCGGTGAAAATGGCAGTGACGTCATCATTGTAGGCAGAGGCATCATCAAAGCATCAGATCCTGCCAAAGCTGCTGCTGAGTACCAGTCAGCTGGATGGCAAGCATACCAAGACAGCCTCAACCAGTATGTCCAGTAAATATCGATGTGAACACAGTCCGGTTGGATATATATATGTGGTGAAGCACCTTTACAGAATCTGTCTGTGTTACATCTGTACATGCCTGGATCGGATGCGGTGCGCACATGTGCACTGCTAGACTGTGAAAAACTGGCAGAAATAACATGTTGCGACACTCCTCTTATGTATACAAACGCAAAATTTGGCAATTGTGCATCCAATTCTGCATAAAATCTTCCTGGGCTTCATTCCGCATGGCCCAATGGATAAGGCGTCCGCCTACGGAGCGGAAGATTCCAGGTTCGATCCCTGGTGTGGAAGCCCCACTTTTTTGTGGAGAACCACTTCGTTTTGTAGTGAAGCCTTCCGTATACCAAGCCACCCAAACATTTACAGAATGGAACTTCTGCATTCCGTTGCAAGCTTGTCAAGAAAGAAAAGAAAAGAAAATCTTACGCCGTTAGGCGTGATAACGGGAACGCGCACACGGCTTGAACGTAACCCGAGGCCGTTAAGCCGGGAAGACTTCGAGCATTATGGGCTCTACCTGCTTGACCACCCGGCGAGGTCGACCGGAGTTCCGAAGTATATTATGGGTTCGACTACAGAGAGATAGGCAGAAGTCAAAGTCTGCATACCTTGGGTTTGAACCCAAGACCTTTCACTCACTAGCCAACAGTCATTTACCGTCCGACCACCAAGATGTTGTCAAGCAAGCAACTAGAGGGCAGAAATCAATTGGCAAAAAGCTTTCTGAATGAACAGATGACACTCATTGAAGCAAAATATGGGGCTTCCACACCAGGGATCGAACCTGGAATCTTCCGCTCCGTAGGCGGACGCCTTATCCATTGGGCCATGCGGAATGAGGCCCAGGAAGATTTTGGTGGATTGGATGACAAGTGGTTCGAAATCGCAGAATATGTTGCTTTGCTTGAATTGTCTGTGCGGCGATGTGCATTGCCAATCTGCATGTAGTCGGAACCGCTGCGTAAAGCTGTTGCATGTTGTGTGGTCCAATGCATGCACTTGCTGAAGTGATGGTGCTAAGATGCATCACTTCATGGAAACCGTGGGGAGAAGTACCTTACTATTTTGACACCGTTCTCAAGAAAGTGGCAGTGCAAGCCATTGGTATACTTAAGCCTTGTACCGTTGAGCGTGAATGCAACTGATTGCATTAAATTCTGAGTTTGCCAGGTATGGGAAGCTGCAAGCAGAGGCAACTTGCACATGCGGAAAAACAGCAGGGCTTGCAGTCAACACATGTGAATGCATGTAAGTATTATGCAATCCTGCATGATTGATGAGGGTCGTGTGCTTTGATGATGTTTCAGTCGTCTGACAGCAACATCAGCACAGAGCCTACACAGCAATTGCTATCAGTGAAGGTCTGGACAGACATGCTCGCATGGTGAGCTAAACAAGCATATACTCTAAGCTGCACTGGTATCAGTTCATTAGAAGCTGTTGGAGGCTGACTGAATTTGATGCTACCATAACCCAGAAGAATGTGTAAACACCTGAAAAGAATGCTAGTGAACACATGCTTTTCCCATGTGCGCATGACTTGTATATGTCAGAAGAGGGAGCGCAGAGGTGCACAACTGGAGGCATCATGGCCTCAATCCCCGACAATGCCCAAGAAGTCTTCAGCAATGGTCGCCACACAGAACTGCAGCAAGCCCTTGTGTCTGAGTGGCAACGCAGGCTCACCTTGGCATTGTGAGATCAGCATGTAACATGCACAGTCATACAGTCTATGCTTTTCCCACATGTAATTGCCACCAAAACACAGCGACAAACATGTCGACCAGGCTTTGCAATCCAACAGAAGCGCTGCATGCATCAGCAAATACTGGAAACACATTGCAACCAAAGGCATGGTCCTCCTGGCATGGCTGTAAGGAATGCTGTAAGCAATGCTGTAAGGAATGCCGATGGCTCACCAGTTGATTTGCTTCAGCCTTGAGACCCATGAGGCGGACTCTTACAGAGGCTCCTGCTTTGATTGGTGGTGCATTCTCTTCTGACTCAAATGCTGCATCATCTGTAATTTCCACTCTGTAGTGCGAGGGTATCAGATGTTGAGACACAAAGATCTGCAGAGGGCCTGCCTCTGCAAAAAATCCCATCTGCAGGGCAAAGAGAGCCTCTGCCTGACATTTGCCTACCAGCGAGATGTCGCATAATGTAACAGACCCAGTCTGTTCTACCTTGTTGACTGATGAAACTACAGCGTCCAATACTTCGCCTTTGAAAGGTCTGAACACCAGGCAGGTATACTGCACATGAAAGACTGCACTTCCTGTGCCTTCTCGGATTTTGCCTTTGCCAATGCTGCCTATGTCAGTGACCATAAGCATGAATCCATATAAGCCACTGCATGTGCCTTCTACCTGAATACAAGAAGTACTGCTCAAACAAAGCAAGCTACAACCTGTGGGCAAACACACTAAATCTGTCTCTGCAGCAAGAGAGCACGTTGGCAATCTTCACCTCTGATGTAACTTTCTGTTTGAGTATCTCTTGAAGCCGAGGGCCAAAGAACCTGGGCTCTATTTCGATGTCCTTGTTCAGGTTGAGATGGAAGAACATATGTTTCTTCTCAGGCTTTGCAGAACTTGGACGACACAACACGCCGGCACATGAACTGCTGCTTCTATCCTTCGACACCGGGCCAGGCGATGTTGTCAGAGTATTTTGTCGCACTGCTGATTTGACTGCTTGATCATGGCCCCCTACGCACCTTCTCACAGTTGGACTCAACAAAGAGTTCAAGAGCTTTGACCAAATAGCTTCATTGTTGAACATCACAGCATCTCATTTCGCAACTCGGTTGCCTCAGGTGTGACATCTTTTATGGATGCAGAATGCCAAGAGCTGTAATGTCGTACATAGGCTTCATTCTCAACAGCTAGGAGAGAAGCATCGAAATCTTTTCACCAGGGTAGAGCAGATGGCAGCGAGAATAGACTGCTGTTTTGTGCCATGAGAGCTGTAAACGCGTTTTGAGCCCGCAGGTTCCGGCTCGCCTTCAATTTCCTGTAGAATCTGTAGTGGACAACCAAAATCGTCTCCTAGGAAAGGCTCATCCGCATCTTGACTTGCATGAGATGAAAAGTCTATGTAAATGCCGGCACTTGTGTGCTGCAGGCTGTATCCTGTTGGGTTTCACAGCAGAAGGACACCACTTGCTGTCATACACCTCCACACATGGGTATCATTTACAGGTGGGCAGTCAGTGAGTTTACAACCAACTCTGCTTCAAACTGCATGTTGCTGGTGCGTTAACCCAGAGGCTACACCGGATGATGAGTGTTACAGATCTGGAGATTCTTTTGGGGTCAGCAAGCAGAGCTACTTGCTGAAATTGACTTGTTTGGAGGTCAGCAAGCCTTTGACAAGACCATATTATGTTGGTCCTCCTGCAAGACATAGCACAAAACTGCAGGCACAAGTGAAATCGGAAGTGATGGTGATGATGATATTTTTGCTTCCACAGACTTGCCAACTTCAATGGCTGTGTCTATCACCGAGACAGCAGACCAGCGACTTCTGAGTATGTTGCGCTGTGGTCGGCTTTTGTATGTGAGATCTGTGTATGGTATCAGAGCTTCACCCTGTTACAGTCAGTTACTGCCATGAAGTGTGATGCCACTGCCGCAGCACTAGCACTGCTGCTTTACATAGCCAGCCTGCATGCCTACCTACCTAATCATGTCCTTGATGCAGTTGTACATGGATGTCCAGACAGTAGTGATGCAGATGATGCTCGGCAGATGCCATGAACCATGTGACAGTTGTTCCCCATCCCTGCACCCAGGGACTCTCTCTGCAGGTATGCCTCATTTCACATGTGTTGTGCACCTTGCATGTACTACATTTCCCATCATTACAGGCATTGTCCCTTGCTAAAGTGGTTCTCAGTCCCTTGTTAGTCTGCATCTAAGCCTCAATCACTGAGCTCCAACTCAGCTGGGCTGTACAGTTCCCATTCCCACTTTACTGCTGTAATGCAAGCTTCAGCAGTTGCAGGTGTGTTTACAGGGATTCCACTTCAAGTATGCTAGCATCAGGGGACAGATCTCCCGACCTTTGTTTGCTCTCATTCCTCCTTGCACCCTTATGCTTCACAGCAGCAAGGGCATACAGTTTCTTGAGCTCAAGCAGTATGCAATGCCTCGGAATCCAAACTGCTCCCTCAGCAACACCCAGCAGCTCTCTCATCACAGTACGCCTCTCCAAGCGGCGGCAGCAAACTCTGAAGCTGTGCTGTCTCAACCAGGTACTGCACCTGCTGATATAAAACAACAGCAGTCATCAGTCTGCACGTCACTTCAGATGTTTGTAACATGGCGACATGTGGAGATTGCTTGTGATTGCAGCACAGGCATGACAAATTGGCATGGGCTGCAGCAGGTGCATCAATCCTTACTGAGACACCTTCCCTCATGGCAAGCAACTGCTGTCCTTGCAACCAGGCGCTGCGTAATGGCCATGATGGCACAGCTGAGTCAAGTTGCACACCAGAACGTTCTGTGGCATGTTTCCAGTGCACCCAAATTGGGCATATTCAGACAGCTTGCTGCGATCGCCATCCAGCACACCATACCTTAGACACTGCAGAGCTGTCTCTTACAGGCAGTGAAAGCAGCCCTAGGCATGCACACCAAGCCTGCTCACTGCCTGCAGCAGCATCTGAGGAGCTGTGTACAGATCAAGCAGAGGCATCTGCAGCAGCTGCACAGCCTGCATTTGATGATGATGATGCTCTTGCAACACAAGAGCATCATGCATCGACATTGGTCTCAGACCAACAGGCTGGGATGGCAGCATTTCAGCCTACTTCTGTGCAAGCCAAGCCAGCTCACTCAGTGTGGTCCATGTCAGCTTCTTCAGATTCCTCATCCTCCCATACAACCCCCTCCTGTCCAGATGTGTCATCAGTTGCAAGACCTATGGCCAGTCCAGATTCACCTGGCACTCATGCAGACGGGTACAGGAGGCAGCTACTGGATGGGGCATCTCATATCGACGGCTTGTCACACTTTTACACCAATATCAGCCCGCGCAGGGCCAATGACGACAGCGGCTTCTCTGCTGCTGTCACTGCTGACTTGATGGGACCAGCGTTTGACCCAGAAAGGTTCATCATGGCTTGCATTCCACACGATAAGCTGAACAGCCACCGGCTGGTGGACTACACTGTTCAGCAGGTGCTCTGTGGTGATGACACTGATAGATCGACATATGGGTTGCCAAACTGTAAAGGAAGCTCATGTCCACTCTCAACACAAGCGGGCTGGAGTCTGAAAGCCAGAGCTTGCAATGGTGAGGCTTGGGCCGTTGTACTGATAGCAGCTGTCTTTCAGCCTAGAACTGGTGCAGGCCAAGAGACTGTCACACCGGTGACTTTTGTGGTCAACATTTGCTCAGCTTCAGGTGAGAATTGTGCAAATCTGCAATAGGCCTACCTGCTATGTTCATCATGACGGCATTTATGCAATTGCAATAGTTGTTGTAGCATCTATTTGAATGTTCATGGTGAGTGCAAGAGCGTTGCTGGCTGTCACAGGCATTGGGGAACTGTTGAGTGAACTGTGGATGGACGCAGCCAAGTTTCAGCACTTGATGCAGAATTTGAGGCTCCATCCCAATTTAAAGAAACTTGAGCAGGCAGATCTTCAACGAGTCGGCACGATTGCCTTGGCAGAGCGTCTGGCTGGCAAGTTGAAGCTGAAGCACAGCATCCCAACATCACCACACATGAGACCTGTTGTGCTGAACAATAGAGCAATGCTCAGCAGTGGCAGATCAGCAGGACTGCTGACACACCCTTTGTTGCCCATTTGCATATTAGGTTATGGGCAGCATGGCACTGCATAGCCCACTCAACACTTGCTGCTACATATGCACTTGTTGTGTCAGCTCCCGTAAATCGTCTGCATTTTCCCTTTTCTTCAAGCTCATGCGGCAACTTGCCATTTGCTCATCACTCAGAGCTGATGCTCTGTGCAACATGTTGTGGCATGGTTGATGTCAGACCTGAACTGTGAAATGTTAATTGCATGAGTGCCATGAATTTCAAGCTTTCCTCAATTTAGGCTAGCCTGTTGAAGTGAAATTTCAGTGCGCAAGTGGAGCGCACCACTATGCAGAGCTGCATGAGGCCTTGGTTCAATGCTTGTAAAATCAGATACGTGCTGGATTAGGAACCAGGGATGGCTACAGTAAGTCATACAAGCCAAAACCAGAGCTGCATCAGCATTTATTCATACGAGCTGTCAGAACAATTGAAGGCAGGGTTGGTGGGCCAATTGTTCACCCGGCCAATTGTTCACCCAGCTTGGCTGATATGTGCAATCATTGGACTGCTGCATCTGCCTGACGCATTTTGGTGCCACACAAAACACTGCTGAGGCACGTATAATCTGCTAGCCATATGGGTAGCTGTACGGCGCACGTCAGACACGCAACTAGCTGAAGCTTGGTCAACTTGCAAGACCTTTGCACTGCTTTGGGTTTGAGCAGCAAAAGAACACTGTGCTGATTGAGGCACCAAGTTCAGTCGCTTCTTAATAGCAACGGCTTTCGATACTTCTGGAGATCTTTGTACATCGGTTTTCGGTCAAGCCGGCCTGTTGTTCTGACGTACGACGCAAGGCTCTATTTGCTCTCCTCTGTGGGTCATTACTGAATCAATGCACGGGTATACCCCATCTGGAGCAGCTCAGGGGTATGCGGTCGTTCGTGCTTGCTATCACTGTCTGTCTTATGGTTGCAGGCTTTCATCTGATATTTTCCCCCTGACTACAGGAGGGGACCGCAAGTCACAGACTTGTTGTCCCGTATCATCTCTTGCAGGCCTCTGAACCGCGACCAGTGAGTCTCACAGCCTCTCTTGCTGTCTGTCTTGTTGACAAGGTATAAGTGTTTGTCCCTGACGATACAGATCACTTTTCGAGATCCCTCTTTGGCTACCAGATGGTCGATCTACAGCTGTGCGCATTACTCTCCCACCTTCCTTCCCACAGGTAAAGGCATGTAGAGCAACTGCAGTGATGGTTCCAGCTAGGTGGAAGTGCGTTTATGAAAACAACTTTCATGCTGCTGCCAGGCGCAACCAAGCATTGCAGTGACCAGTCCATTGCGGCATGCAAATGTCAAAGCTTCTGGTCACCTGTCTTTCCCAAGCCTTGATTTCTGGGATCCTCAGAGCAGCAAACTAGCTGACATAGTGGAGGAAGCTTGCAGCATGCTGTCAAGTATATTGCACACTTCATTGAGTACATATCATCTACCCTGTCATGCCTTGCCATCTTAGTGTTGCATCATCAGGGCAGGGATAAAGTTTGCAGTCATGCACACAGTGCTTGTGCAGCTATGCACAGCTTGTTTCAGCAAGCAAGCATGATGTATACTGCAGCAATGTGCAGTGTCTTTCTTCAGGGAGGCACCATGTTGCCATTGCTCAGACAACAGCCAAGGTTTGATGCATTGTTCTTCTTGCAGGTCCGCCTGATGATGATTGGCAGCTGATCAGTGCTGCTAGTGGCTCCAGCAACCCATCCAGCTTACACCAGCGAGACTCACAGTCAACCCAGCAGCAACCGCCACACACGCAGCAAAGGCCCACTTCGAGATCTGCATCTCCTGCAAAGCAGCAGCAACAAACAGGCACTGCAACAAACAGCCCTCAGGATTTTCCTGAGCTAGCCAGCCTGAGTGATGAGGCGCTGGCTGCCTTGCTGCTTGACGATGCCAAGTATCGCAGCTTGGTCAGCAAAGTTTTGTCCAGCTCAAGTGCCACTCAGGTGAGCTGGCTCAGCAGTCCCTCACTCACTCAAGATTGTACCAGGCAAATACTTTTTTCTACGTTTGACAAAAATATGCCAGAAGTTTTACCTGTTGGAATGTTTTGAAGCACGCTCCTCTCAGGTTGCAAATTTACAAGGAACAAGCTCCTTGTATGCTTCATTGCATGAGGTACTGACATTTGACCTGCACCTTCAAGCCAGGGTGGCTGATAACTCACATTGGCTCCACGATCTTGAGTGTAAGCAACTGAATGATAATCATATCATAATTGTGGGAATTGTCTTGAGTATCTGCCAGTCATGGCTACATTGGCCTAGAGAGCCTGAGCCTGCATCAAGGGTCATCTGCATGTCATGTGTAAAGGACATCATCTGCTTGCTTGTGAATGCATGAGCTACCCTTGCCGGGCACAATCAGGCTAATGAGCACAACTATGTACTTTTGGGCAAGCAGTCAATGTCGGTCTAGGTACTGGCAATTTTGGGAGGGGGGAAGGCCCATTATGTC
>JAABUS010007793.1_pt1 | contig 12064 bp, 13 predicted proteins | sample 5560161 | NCBI WGS metagenome assembly JAABUS01 (sample SAMN10711885, study PRJNA513376) | rock metagenome | isolation source: Antarctica rocks | place: Antarctica: Victoria Land, Trio Nunatak nord | collected 2016-01-04 | reverse complement strand
CGATCGAGCGCTTCACCCGGAGCGCGAGCTAGCTGATCCCAATCGACGCCCGGTCGGTGCGGAACCCTCGCTGCCTCTCGGTTTACTCCTGAAGACCCGCGTCTTCGACCCCGGCGATCAACCCCGCCGCAACTTCCTGCACCTCGGCCAGGTTCTTCCGCAGCACGGCCTTGTCCTCGGCCCACCGCGCCACATAGGGAAACGAATAGCTGCCGGCGTCGATCCCGTAGTGCGCCAGCACCACAAAGGCGCTGCTCTCCGCCACCGTTTCGGCGTCCTCCCGGGTTACCTGCCCGCGATGGTCAGCCAGGTAGTGCGCCGCCTCGTGCACGAGCGTCTTGGTCCGCTGGTCACCTTCCAGGCGATCGCTGAGCGCGATCAACCGCTTGGAGGGCCGATAGTAGCCATTGGCGCTGCCGGTGTCCTCCACGCTCAACCGCACGCCCTCCTCGATCAGAAAACTCGAGAGCTGCCGATCGATCCGCGCGCCCACCTCGCTCTCGCCGTCCAGCTCCTTCGCGGCCGGCGGCTCGGGCAAGGGCTCGCCCTCGGTCTGGGCGATATCGAAGACCCGCCCTAAACCAAACCCGGTGATCATCTGGGTCGTCGTTGCGTTCTCCCCCTCCCCTGCCCGCTGCGCGTTCTCGTTTTCCTCCGGACGTTCGCGGACGCGCCGGCGGTGCGGCACGAAAATGATCATGCCCTTCTCGCCCTTGCGGACCTGCCGCCCGAGCTTCTGCCAGGTCTTGTAGCCCGCCACCTCGGTCGCCTCCGGCCGCTGGGCCACGATCAGGGCGACATTGCTGAAGCTGTAGGTGTGAAAGCGGGCCATCGTCTTGAGGTAGTTCGCGAATCCCTCCGAGTCCAGGATCCCCTCGATCCCCCGCTCCAGCAGGGCCATCGCCTCCCTGATCTTGTCCTGCTGTTCCTGTTGTCCCTCCGTTGCTGCTGCATGGTGTCGATGTCGTTCGTTCATTGAGAGATGAATTAGAGAGATGAAACGGGATTGCCCTCCTGGTCGAACAGGCTCGGTTGCTGCCGCTCGTAGAGCTCCCGGTAGAGTGAGCGCAGCTCAAAGCAGTGCAGGCACGGCTCGCCCCGGAACTCAGTCACCGCGACCTCGCCACGGGAGAGCCGCTCGGCGGTTTCTCCTTCCCAGAGATACCCTCCGAGCTGGACCCGGACGCCGTCCTGCTGCCGGCCGGTCAGCCGCCGCCTGAGCCAGGCGATCGTCGTGCCCTGTTCGACATAGGGCCGGATAAACTCGAGCGCCGCGTCCCTCGGTGTCATCGTTCCCTCCTTTCCAGACGGCACCTGAAATAGAAAATGTGGTGCTGCCTGCCTGCCACCACTACGAGGAACGGAACCCGGCGGGGTGAATCGGGCCAGGTGGAGACCGCAGGTACGACCTTGCCCGAGAGGGGGAAGGCCCCTCGTTCTTTTTCGACGATTCGATGTTTCGATAGATCACAATCCAACTTATTCTTTTCCGGACTCCCATGTGCCTGCGTTTCCCGGGCGCCCGCGCCACTGTCCTGAGGCGCGGCGTTAAGCTCCCGCCGGAAACCGCGTTTTCGGCGGGAGCAGCCGCGCCGGCATCAACGCACTGCACTCCCTCCGCGTGGCGCCCACGCTGCGCCCCTGTGTTTCTCCGCCCGCGAGCACCGTAGCTGCGGGCAGCCTCTTGACGAAACTGCCCGCTTTGCTACGCTGGATGGGCTAGCCTACCGGTGCGGCAGTCGCTTTATCAGCGCCTCCACCGGTCCGCCGAACACCCGCTCGACCGCCCAAAACAGCAGGTCCAGCAGGCCGCCTAGCACCCACGTCAGCGGGTCCTGATACGACCCGCTTTTGTGTGCCCGTTTGGCCATCGTGCTTCACCTCCTTTCGTTACCACGCAAGCCTCTTTGTTCTCGCTCGCGCGTACGCTTTGCTCTCGCAGCCGGGGCCCCGCAGGGTCAAGGGGCGCTCCGGCGGGAGCGGGCGCCAGCCTAACCCCTTGACGCTGCGGGGTGGCTGACACGATCAGCTCTGCGCGAGCGAGAACGTTCCCCCGCTCGCGGGCGGCGTAGCCATCCAATCGAGCGTGAGCGCCACAGTCCGCGCACCACCCGTACTAAACAACGCTCCGCGTGGCGCTCACACCGCTGAGATGAGAGCGAAGGAGGGCCGGCGGGCAGCCCCTTGACGGGGCCGCCCGCTTTGCTAGGCTCGAAGTGTTACTCCGAACCCACGGCTTCCCAGAGGTCGTCGATCCAAGCACCCATTGCGCTCAACAATGCGGTGCCTTTTTCGCTGTTGAAGGGCACGATCTCGACGATCCCCGAGTCGATCGCCACCTGCTTGAACTCCCGCGTCCACAGGTTGATCGTGTACCCCTTGAACTGCGCCTCTGCGCTGATCTCCGGCGACATGGCTCTTCACCTCCTCCCGGTTTACTCCGCTTCGCTGATTGCCCGCGGTAAGGAAGGTACGGCCAGACGGGGCCCGGCGGGTCAAGGTGGAGGCCGCGGCTAGGCACGACCTTGACGCGGTGGGTGTCTGGCGACAATGGTGAGGGCGCGGGCAACGTTACCGCCGTCCCGGCGGCTCTTCACCCCAAGCCGGCAATAAGCCGTCATCGCGCATGCCCATGAGGTAATGGCCGACACCCTGTCCATCGAAACGTCCCACCGCCACGACAAAGCTCCGCGCGGAATCGTAGGTTGCGATATGGTCGGCCCAGCGGTCGCGCACACTTTCCGCGTTTCTCGCGACGGCGAGGTAGTCAGCACGATCGCTGTAGCTAACATCGGCCATTCGCGTGTCAGCGTTCGACGAATCCCACCTCACGGTCAAAAACCCGTGGCCGACTTTCACCTTGCCGTAGTGGGCAACATCGACCAACCGTCGCCCATTCGCTCGAATCCACGCTTTCTCAGCCATCACCTGTTCAGTCGGCGACCAGCCGACGTGCGCCTCATCGAGGACGACCAGGTCGAGAACGGCTTCCTCATCCGTGAATCCCGACTTGCGCTGCCGTGTGTGGTGATCCATCGACGTTGTCCTCCCGGTCACTGCTCTTGCGGTAGCAGCTCCATAACTCGTTCCTCCAGCGATCCGCCGCCCGCCGGTGCAAGCAGGTAGTAGCTGACACCGGACCGGGCCGCATGCGCATCGATGCTGATGATCAGCATGAGCAAATGACGCACAGGGTCGTAGACTCCGACACGGGACTCCCATGCCGCGCGCATCGCCGGACCGATCTCCTGCATCGCCGGACTCGTCGTGCTGTGAAGGTACTTGGCGTGTTCGCTCTCCCGCAAGAAGGTGAACTTCCTGCCCGACAGGCGTTCACTCGAATCAGGGGTCCAGTGAACCAACACCACCCCGCGTCCGATCGTGTCGTGGCCGACATAGGCATTGGTGATAATCCGCCGGCCGTTGGCGTCGATCCAGGCCCGCTCAGCCGCAAGTTGTTCGTCCGGCATCGAGCCGGCATGCGCCTCGTCCAGGACGATCATGTCGAGGACGGCTTCCGCGTCGGTAAACCCCCGCTTGCGTTCCGCCGGTGTTTCTGCAATCTCGGGCGACCATTTTTCTCCGCGGGATTCCACCGGCATGTCCTCTGCTTCGTCTTCCAGGTACCCCAGCAGCCGATCGATCCGCTCCTCATTGTGCGGATGGGACCGCCACAGAAACCCAAACGGCACCGCCACATCGAAGAACTGGTAGAGCTCCAGGAGCTCGATCAATCCGTTCGCCTGACCGCACTCGTAGGCGAAGCGGTCGGCGAGATACTCGCGTTCGCGCCAGTAACGGTTCCACCATGGGGTCGTCAGCAGCAACCCGAATCCGCCGCCGCAGAGCATCAGCAGCAGCGGCAGACAGCCGTTCCCGGCGAAGGTGAGAAACGAGAACGGCGGCGGGACCAGGCGGCGCAGCGCCAGGATCAACCGTCCGTCGCCATTGTTAAGGTGCCCCAGCTCGTGCGCGATCACAGCATCGAGATACTCACTATGGATCAGTGCCCGGTGAATATAGAGCGCCCGTCCCATGGCGGCGGCATTCAGATCCACCTTGTCGAGGACAAGCCAGCGCTCGGGGCCGATCGTGCCCGCCGGCGCCTCCGCCAGCACGCGCTGCACGGCGTCGGCGATCACCTGCCACTCCCGATTGCTCGGAGGACGAGCGTCCAGCTCCTTGGCCGTCAAACCAAATCCGCCCCGCAGTCCCCACAGAGTCAGCACGCTCAGCGCGACTGGCAGCACGGCGATCACCCCCGCGCTTACCAGCACCACCTGGATCAGCCCGTCGTACCACCGCTCCACCTCAACGTCGCTGAGTAAACCGATTCCGTCGAGCCCGAACAGGGCAAACATCCCGCCGAGCCCGATGATCAGGACTGCCGGCAAGATCGCCGGGATGAACCGGAACAGGGAGCCGCACAACTCCAGATAGAGCGTCCAGCCGTAAGGTCCCCTGTCGTCGCGTTCCATCTTGCCTCCGCGTCAGAACCCGATGATCTCGTCGTCGCGGTCGCTGTCGTCTGGTGAGCCTTCTGGTGGACTTGGCGACGCTTTCGGAAGGCGCGTACCCGGCGGCGGACGCGGTGTGAATTTTTCTGGTGGCGCGGGGGCGATCGATCCCACCTCGGCGATGCGCAGCTTCGCGGCGCGGCGCGCCCGGATCAGGTAGGCCTCCCCGGCCGACAAGCCCGGCACCTCATTCATCGAGATCCGGAAGGCGTCCTGGATGCGGCCCGAACCGAGCCCCGTCGCCTCTCCTTCGTCGTGCTGGATGCTGCTCTCAACGCGCAGGATCGTGCCGGCGAGACTCGCGATCTCTTCCGGAAAGTCGGTTGCCATCAGCAGCTTGGTGCGGGTATTGGCGAGAATCAGGCGGCGCTCCGTCTCATCGCCGAGGCTCGCGACATCCTGGGTCGCAAGCACGACCCCGAGCTGCGCACTGCGGGCCAGCGAAAGCAGCGACAGGATGCCGGTCGTGCCGAAGGCTCCGAACTCATCGATGATGAAGATCGCCGGCCGCCGCTGCCGCTTTCCGGCGAAGTCCTTGAGGTCCTCGATCAGGAACTTGAGCAGGCGGCTCGCCGTGTCACCCGCGCTCTGGGTACGCAGCGAGAAAACGGCCGCCTGCGTCTCCTCGAGCGCGAAGCCGTCCGGGCCGATCAGCGGGGCGAACTCGCGCACGAGCGGCAGCAGCCGTCTCCTGAGACCTTCGAGATCGCGCGGCTTGTAGTCGGCGAGTTCGGCGAGTTCGTCCAGATCATCCCGCCAGGCGTGTCTGAGCCAGCTTAGATCGAGACGGGCGCGGACTTCCTCAAAGGAACGGGGTGGACCAGTTTGCTCCGGATAGCAGATCAGCTGGAGCAGGTTGCGGTTGAGCGCCTTCCAGTGCTCGGAATCTCCTTCCGGCTGCCCCCTCGGCGTCGAGGCCCCGACCATCTCCACGAGCCGGCTGTAGACATCTTCCTTCGCTCCTCGGAAGCCGTCGTAGCGGGCACTCGGCTCCCCGGTTCCCAATCGGAACACAGGTGCCTCCCCGCGGCCATGTTGCCAGGCGAGCGCGCGAAAGTCATGGGCGAGTTTGGGATCACCCTTGCCATCGACCAGAAAGAGGTCGCGGTCGGTATGCTCGAGCACCTCGGCCGCGATCCGCTTGAGCGTCTCGGTCTTGCCCGCCCCGGTCGAGCCGAGCACGAAGAGGTGCTGATCGAGCAGCGATTCCTCGGCGGCAAGCCAGCGGTCAATCGTCTTGATGCTGCCGTGTCGCGGAAAATTGGCATCCTTGATCACCGGCCCGAGCCGCAACCACCGCTTGGGTACTGTCGGTATCTGCCTGATCTGCCGCACTGCGCGGTTGCCCTGGCGTCGCTCCCGCGCCGCCAGGCGAGCTTCCTCGGCCACCAGACTGTCCTGCAACGTCGGTTCCCGGAACCAGTCGGCCAACCGCCGGAAGGCCAGCAGGAGCAGCGCTGCGGCCGGCACCAGGAAGAGCGCGTGGGCCCAGACCGTCGACCAGTTTTCCAGGAAGCCCGAAGCATGTGGTCCTTCGAGCGCCAGACCGGACCGGTAAGCCGCCAGGACACGCGGCCAAGCACTCACAAAGAAACCGAGTCCGAGTACGGCGAGGGCGCCGCTGAACACGCGGCCTCGCCGGGAAAACTCCTCCCATCGTTCACTCCACCAGACGGCGGCCAGGATCACGACCGGCCCCAGGCAGACAAGAGCTGCCGAGAGCAGCAGGAGCCGCAGCAGCATGTCCTCGCGGTGCGGACGCCTTGAAGTCGGTAGTTCATGTACGACATTCATGGCTCGATCTCCTTTAGGGTCTCGAGGTCGTAGAGCTTGACACGATGGCGAGATTCATCGGGCAAGGCCTCCACGGCGCGCCGAACGCCGGAAAGCGCCTTCGGGGCCACAAAGTACCAGACGGTTCGGTATTCCCGGACAAGCCCGGCCAGGATCGTTCTGAGAGCGATCGGCCCTTTCGCCGTGCGCTCGATCTCCAGCCCGATCGTCCGCTCGCGGATCTCCACTTCCGCGTCGGCGTAGTGTGCCTCCACGTTGCGCTGCCGAACTGGTTTCAAGGCACGCTCACTGCGCCAGGTAGCCGCCGCCCCGTGGCGCTCCTCCACGTTCAGGCGGATTCGACTGACTTGGTAGGTATGCTTCAGCAGCGTGACACTCGGTTCGAGAGCACGATACTCCAGCCCTGCTACCCGCATCCCGCTGGGCGTCAGCCAGACCCACTCCGGCTCGCGGTGGAAGACCCGTTTGCGCACGATCCAGCCGGCCTTGGCCCAGCGTCCGCAGACGCGCCGGGCGGTGTCCGCGCTGACCAGGTCTTGGACCTGCGTCTGGCCCTGGGCTCTTCGTCCCAGCAACACCTGCAACTGATCGAGCCGCACCGCGTACTGCTCGCCGATCCAGCGCAGCACCGCCTCGTCGCGGGGCGTGATCGTCACCTTGCCCTTGTCGCTGCGCTGTTGGCGCTGCCGCGTCCCTGTTACGGTCAGGGTCTGTACACCACTGTTCGCCTCTGCTTCGCCGCCCTCTTTTTCTTGCTTTTCCTGGTTGTTTTTCTCCCCTGTCTTCACTTCATCTGTACCTATTTCAACTTCTTGTCTATTGATTTTATCTATCCAATTTCTCACTCTCATATCCTCATCCCTCCCCTCACTACTCACTACTTACTACTCTCTCTTTTCATTCATCATTCATTCATCTATTTCATCTCACTTTTTCTTACTTTCTACTTACTACACCTACAACTCTCCCTACCCCCACTTGATACTCTTTGACCACCTCCTCTCTTTTTACGTTGAGAGGGGGTGGTCAAAGAGGCGAGGACGCCAGGACGAGAGAGTGGGGGTAGGGAGAAACGCCGTCGTTACGGCGTTTTCCAGTCGATCGAAGAATTTGCAGTACGCTCGGTTCTTGAGCGGAGTTAGAGCGGCACTCGTGCGGCGCTAAATATAACCGGACGGGCGGTTCGGAGCGAGCTCAGCCGGTATTGCGCGTCTGCTGCCGGTCGTTGGAGCGGTTCGATTTGAAGCCGAGCATGTCTTCGAGGACGCTGAAGAAGTAGGCCATCTTGTTCTTGCGCTGCTGGCCCCAGGGATCCTTCTGGTCGCCGCGCGACGTGATCGATCCGGTCCGTTCCTGGGTCTTCGCGCGCGCCTCGTAGAGCAGCGGGATAAAGGCGTCGAGGTTGAGCCCGGCCCGGTCCATCAGATTGTTCGCGCGCGACACCGTCGAGGTCAGCTCGGCCTGATCGCCCAGCTCACGGGCAAGGTCGGTCATGTAGGAGACAAGGACCTGCCGGTCCTCGCCATAGTGCCGGCGGCTTGTCGGTGGGCGATCCGTCTCGTCCGAGGTATCGTCACCGATCAGATCGCCGGGCCTTCTGAAGCCCTGGCCGCTTGGGCCACTTTGGCGAACTCGGGCGAGTTTCGCCCGGACGCGCGCTTTGGTATCGGCAGTCGATCTAGCCGTTACAGAGGGCTTGGGTCTGACAGCATTCTCTATTCGGTCTGGTTCCTTTTGGTCTGTTACCTCTCGAAGATTCGAAGATTCGAAGTGTTGTAATTCTGTTTGTTGTTTAACTGTTTCTTGTGTGTCTCGCTGGTGAGACAAGGGCTTGTTGCGTGACTGAGACAAGGGGGTGTCTCGCTCTTGAGACACCCCTTGTCTCGCTGGTGAGACAAGGGGGTGATCGTTGCTGACTCTCTCCGCTTCTGAGCTATCGTTGCCATCGACTTTGTCGATTGGCTCGCCCTGCGCTCGTAGTCGGTAGATGGTCGGCATGTTGCCTCGCTCGGCATCGCTTGACCGGAACGCCTTGATAATTCCTTTGCTTCGCAGTCCTCTCAACGCACGGGCGACTGAAGGCTTGGAGAGCCCGGCTCCGCGATCCAGTACCTGCCCGTCCCGTCGAGTGATACCGTGGACCATTTGACTCAGGCTGATTGAGTCTCCCTCGTTCTGCTTTTTGAAGCCATAGGTCCGCCGCACAATGTAGAGGAGCACCCGCAGCTCAGCGTTGTCGATCTCAGTGATAATTTCATCGAAGATCACATCTGGAACGGGGGTTGTATTCGGGGCCAGAAAGCCACCGAACTGATAGGCGGTGGAGCCGTCGATATCGGATGATCGGGAAGATTTTGGCATACACGAAGCCCTCCGGTTAGTTGGCGGGTTGACACGCCCCCGGAGGCCTTGCTACGCTCTTCTTGCTTACAGAGGAGGCGGTCGCTGGGAACCTACGGGTGCCTGTCGGCCGTTTCTTTTATTGTCGCTCTTACTATAGCCTTCTGCCGTTGATCGGTAAAACATCGCTGGCTTGTTGTCTTGGCGGGATCTCGCCGCGCATCATCGCTTCTTGGTTTGATCTGTCCCCTCGTCCGGTTCCGGCCGCTGGTAGAGCTCGGCGTTGGTAAGTCTTCCATAGCGCCGTTCCACCCACGGTGCGAGCCCCGCATCCTTGGCTCGCCGTTCCTGAAGCATTCGTGTCACCGCTGCCGGCAGCTCGACCGGAGTGCCGCGGGCGAGATGTCGTTCCAGGCGCGCTTCGAGGGCTTCGTCCGGCCGTGTACCGATCAGGGCGACATACCAGCCCAGGTAGGCGATCTCGCCGATCTGGTTGCCGATCTGCAAGCGGAGGACCGTGAGGTCGGTGTCGATCCGCGAGCGGTGCACATCCCGCCGGCTGCGCTGGTAGGCCTGCTCGGCGTCCTGTTCCGCCTGGCGACCGTCGAAGCGGGCCGCGCGCTGGTAGGTGACTTCCTCGGACTGCTCATCATGGCCCATGTCCCTCCTTTCAGTTTACTGGCTGTTGATGATTAACTCTGCACCGCCGTTCCAGACGCTGTTGACCGCCTGGTTGACCGGCCAGCGCTGCATCGCCTCCGTTGGGTAGGGTCTGTAAAGCCGCTCCAGCTGCGCCGGATCGGTGATCTCCGGTGAAAGCCACTCGGCCTCGTCTTGCTGATCGAGGATTACCGGCATCCGGTCGTGGATCGGTTCCATGAGCTCGTTTGGCTCGGTCGTCAGGATCGTGTAGGAGCGCTGTGGGGCGGCTTCCAGGTGCTCGGGGTCGCGCCACTCGTCCCAGAGACCCGCAAAGGCCAGGAGCGGCTCGTCGCGCACGCTGAAGTAGTAGGGCTGCTTGTGCCCGTGTTCTGCTCGCTGCCACTCGTAGAAGCCCGCGGCTGGCACGAGACAGCGTTGCTTGGGCACCAGGTGCCGGAAGGAAGGCTTCTGGGCGACCGTCTCCGAGCGCGCGTTGAAGAGGCTCGGGGGTGTCACGCCGGGTTTAGGGCGCCAGCGCGGGATCAAATTCCAACGCATCGGTTCGAGCCGCCGGCATCCGTTTTCCTCTTCGATGACGACCGGAAGCGTCTGGGTTGGTGCCGCGTTGTAGCTGGCGTAGACCTGCGGCAGGGGCAGGTCGATCCCGAAGCGACGTTGCAGGACCTCGGCCAGGGCCATTCCTTCCAAACCGATCACATAGCGTCCGCACATAAGCGATGGGGTTAGGGTGATGATGAAGTGGCTGTCTCGTACAGGTCTTCCAACTCCCGGATGTTCCCGTAGGACACGCGGTCGAGCACCATCTGCTCCATCCCGAGCATGATCGCCGGCGTGATCACGAACTCGCCGTAGCGGTCGTTGATCGTGTCGGCCGCCTGGGCGATCCGGCGTTCCCGGGACTCCCCCGCCTCGAACAGATCGGGCTGGGCCCGGTTCGACGGCACGAGCCCGTAGCAGCTGACGCCGAGGTGGGTGACGGTCTGCTCCTTGCCGGTCCTCCCGTTGAGCAACCACTGCGCCTTGCGGTAGAGCTCGAGTGTCGCGAAGAGTTCACCGCCGACCTGCTTGCCCTGGTGCCAGTGGGAATAATCCCGGTAGGCGCAGGCGACATGAATGCCCTGGGCCGCGTGCCCGGCCCGCCGCAATCGCCGGCCCAGCTTCTCGCAGAGCTTCATCAGGATCCGCGAGAGCTGCTCGGGGTCGTTGGTCGGCCGCTTCAGCGCGTACTGCTGGCCGAAACTCTTGCGGCCGAAGACCACCTGATCGACCTCGTAGCCGCGCACTCTCAGAAACCAGTAATACCCGCAGATGCTCCGGAAGACCTGGCCCTTGAGCACGTGGAGCGGAGAGCTGAGCAGCTGCAACGGTGTGTAGATGCCATGGACATTGAGCCGGGCCTGAAAGCGGGTGTTGATTCCGCACAGGTCGAGCAGCTCCGTCTCGGCGAAGACCGCCTCCAGGTTGTCGTGGGTGATCTGATCGAGCCCGTCCGGCTTGTGCAGCGAGGCCGCGAGCTTGGCCAGGAATCGGTTGGTCGCGATCCCGATATTGCAGGAGATCCACTCTCCGATCTCGGTCCGGACGCGCCGCTTGATCTGCCGGCCGACGTCGAGCAGGTCGTGTTCCAGGTGCGCGGTGCCGGAAAAGTCGATCACCGCCTCGTCGATCGACTTGGGGGTGACGGCCGGCGAGTACTCCCGGAAGAGCCGGCAGAACTTGAGATGGACATCCCGGTACTTCTCCGGGTCCGGGGTGCGTACGATCAGCTCAGGGCAAAGCAGCCGGCCTTCCCGGACCGGCATCCCGGTCTTGATCCCGTGACGTTTGGCCTCGATCGAGGGCGAGACGATGCAGCCGTTCGGCGAGTCGTAGGCCGCGACCGCCACCGGCTTGCCGCGCAACAGCGGGTTCGCCTGCTGTTCGACCGTCGCGAAACAGGAGTTGAGGTCGATGTGCATGATCGTCGGCCGGTTGCGGTTAATCGGCAGTTCCATCGCTCACCTCCTCTAAAATCCAGCTTAAATCTTCGGGGTGGTGTCTCAGCTTGAAGGCCATCGCCTCGGTGCTCACCGAGAAGACGTGCACCCAGACCCGCCCCTGCCGCGCCTGGTGGTGGTAGCCGACCTTGCGGATGCGGTAGTCGCGGCCCTGCCAGCGCAGGCTCACCGGCGCCACCCGGCCGGTCTCGCGGCTGTAGATCGTCACCACACTGACCCGTTCGTTGATCGTTTCGTGCATGGGGGTGGTTTTAGAGACTCAGATCGGCTCGCTTGAAGACGCGGCGCACGACGCCGTAGATGCCGAACCGCTCGGTCACGATGATCGGCTGGTGCGCGGGATTGCTCGAGCGCGGCAGCAAGGCGGCGTAGCCGCTGCTCGGTTTGTAGTACTTGACGGTCGCTTCCCCGTCGATCCGGGCCACCACGATCTCGCCACTGTCGGCGTCGGACTGGTGCCGGACGAGCAACAGGTCCCCGTCCTCGATCGCGGTGGGTGTGGCCCGGTTCATCGAGTCCCCATCGGCCCGCAGCAGGAAGAACTCGTTGGGGTTCGCGCCGATGAAGCGCTGGTCGATCTGGGCGTAACCTTCGAGGTCGGCTTCGGCCCAGACCGGTTTGCCGCAGGCGACGTGGCCGACGATCGGCACGCTGACCATCACGCCGCGCGATTTGTAGGCGTCGATGTGGAGGTAGCCCTTGCGCTGGAGCTGTTGCAGGTACTGCCAGCTCGAATTCTTGGACTTGAAGCCG
>JAABUS010007791.1_pt1 | contig 12067 bp, 10 predicted proteins | sample 5560161 | NCBI WGS metagenome assembly JAABUS01 (sample SAMN10711885, study PRJNA513376) | rock metagenome | isolation source: Antarctica rocks | place: Antarctica: Victoria Land, Trio Nunatak nord | collected 2016-01-04 | reverse complement strand
CTCTCTTTCGCCTGTGCACGAAAAATATGGCAAGCTGCATGCTGTACAAATGGCACTCTGGCTGGGGCCTTCCTTCGGTGTCGCCAGCATGCATCCAAGTAGAGGTGATGTTCGTTGTTGCATCTTAGCCTCTTCGAACCTCTTGTAGACACTCATCTGACATTTTGGAACAACTCCAGCAGGCCTATTTGCGATTTGCTGCAGCCGACTTCGCGGTTGAGAGCTGTGACTACACCCACACTTCTCCAACAGGTTTGACTTTGCAGTCATATGGGTTGTCTTCTTGCCAAAGTCTTGACTAGCACCTGTGGTTGCATCCTTTTAGTGATCCAGTTGTTCAGCAATGCCAGTGATCAGAAGGTGCCCTGCCTCATGATGATAATGTCAGACTTGGTCTACAGTTGCAATAGCTGATCACTGATAAGGTCAATTTAGGTCACCAACCAGCTGTGGACACCAGTGGAGAGATTGTGGCAGAAGACGAGGCGTATCAGTCAGCGCGTGTCATCATACAGCATCTTCAACAGCAGCTGAAAGATATAGACGCTGACTTGTCAGACTCTGACCGTGCAGACCTGATTGCTTTCCGTACATTAGTGCAGAATGCTCTCGAGCCAGCTACGCAATATACCCTGTGGTGCGAAGCAGAGAGCTTCAGCAAACATACACAGGTGCTGCTTCACTGCTGCAACTTGTTTAGCATTCTCAGTAGCATCTGCCCTTCAGCATTTTAGACTGCTGGAAGCAATCGCAACCTCAAATCTGCATGGATGTCATGTCTTGTTGCAACTTACGTGGCAATTGCAGGTCAAGTATAGCCATGGTATGCCGTTTCCTCTAAACTATATTTTGCCGCGCATCCACCAGTTCCATGTGTGGCAGATGTTGAAGCTCACCACAGCAGAACAGGTAATCAAATGCATGAGCTGGCTGTTGGCACAAGATTCATTGCACAATGCACTGAATCCTATGTGCATGTTGGCTATGTGCTGCTCAGCAATGAGCCTGGAACAGGGTTATGGCTATTACGCTGGTGTGGTATTGCAAGTCACTTCTCTGGCAGCTGCAGCGGTTGAAAGTAATCCAAATGAGGATGGTATACATTTGATGAGTTTGCACGTTGATGAGTACCTTGCTGGCCTGTAGATGTATACTTCCCTGGCAGATGCTTATGCAGCAATAGCTGAGAGGCTGAGTGGCAGTGATGGTGACTACTTTTTTGGAGGCAAACCTAGCAGTCTTGATGCCCTGCTGTATGGTCACCTTGCATTCCATCAGGCAGCACCTGTCGCCTCCCCTGAAATCAGACATCAGGTCAGACCTCCGATACACATCTTTCCTTGGGCACATGCAGTGATCACCTTTCAGCTATACAGTTGTGCTAAATGTCCTGCTTTTTATGCCCTCAACTGTTTATTGACCCAGGGACTGAAGTATTGGCAAGCCAGCTTCTGCTGTGCTTGTTTGCTGGCAGCAGTATTTCCTGAGCGTGTTATGCTGCCTACAGATCAGTCAGCATCCTGTGCTGCGGAAGTATGTGGACAGGATATCCAAGGATGTCTTTCAAAGGCCCGTTCCCTTTGCATCAGCTAGCATGAGTCAAGAGTGGCAACGGCGAGCAGATGCTGCGGCAGGTGGCTCCAGGTAACAGACAGTGAAGGCACTGCATAAAACGCATGGATGTTCTCATATTGTTATGTTCTCAATGCTGTATTGCCTAGGCAGCTTGAGATGAACTGCCTGCTCAGACCTAACACTGGCAAAGCCCAGTATCAAGTATAGTAACAATGCAGTGGCCTGGCTGGACAGGCTAGATGGGGCTTCTGGTGATGCAGTTTCAAACATGCTTTGATATGCAGCAATGCTGCACACTTTATCCTGGACCTTCCTGTATAGACCTTGCCATTGTTACATCTGTGCTTGTGCAGGAACGCAGCAAACAAACAACATACCAAAGCAGAGGAAGAGCTGACTTCCAAGGGCAAGATTTGGATAGGTTTTGCTGCTGCCGCAGTGATTGCCTTTGGGCTATTTAGTGGTCAGTATATCAGCATAGGACTTGAAGAGGACCTCGAGGAGGACGACGACCTGTGATCTGTCATTAAACCTTGATGTGGCTCTTAGGTGCAAAGAATGATCGCATTCTGCAGTGTCAAAGGTGACAATAAACAGAATGTAAGTAAAGCTGTATGTTACAGCACTAAAAGTCTACAAGTGGCACCCAAATTGCAGAGCATGAAACTGTACAAATCCACAGTAAGCACTGGCTCATACTGTACATCCTATGTTATACAACACTGCACTTGAAGATCCGGAATCTGCTTTCTACTGTACTAAGTCCTGAACTAAATGTCAATGTCGCTGCAGCTTCTTGCGAAGAAGAGCACTGATACCCAGACAAATGGCTGTTGATATAGGCCGCGTCACTCCAGCACAGAATGCAGCAGCATTCAGCATTGGACCGGAACATCCGGTACTATGTGCTGCTTCTGCTGCTACGAGGCCTGCAGGTTGCAAAATGCGCAAGTTGACGACCAAATTCTGGGCATACTGACGAACAACTTTGGCACAACATGTTTGCCAATCAACGTCCTTTTCGGTTTGCTGATAACAGAATGTTGGAAAATGAGTTGTCTTCAGGATACGTTTACTTGAGCTCAGATGGGCGAGTGGACAGTGCACCAATGGTCTTTACCTTGGAAGGGACAATGCCAATACAAAAGCAGAGGCTGAAATCCCTGCACATATGCAAAGCATTTGTGTTGGGCATATTGGTCATGCATCACAATTGCACAACTGGCTCTGAAATGCATAGATCACAGAGGCGTGGCAGCCAAGATGCAGAGTCGAGACAATGAGAGTGTGTTTAAGGCAGGCAAAAGACATACATAAGGAGTGGCCTTGGACCCATACGTGCATTGCATGCAGCAAATTGTGAACACCAGGTGTAAATGCAATCCTGTAGGACGATTTGGAAGTTGGGCAGGCAGGCAGGCAGGCAGATACGCTTTGAGATAAAAAAGCACAGACATGCATGGCACATGCTTCATGCTCATCTGGTGCTGGTCCCTGCACTAACGTTACAATACTTTTCAGACATCACATCTGAGACATGTCAGACACAATGGGCTTCTTACCTACAGCCAGGCCCAACAGCAGACTGCTTCTCCAGCGGCTGTTGGGAGGCCGCGCCCTGATTTGGAACTGGTAGGACGCCATGTTAGGGTTGTCAGAGGGCGCCTTTGCATTGCTTGGCTGAGCATCAGGCATCTGCTGTGCTTCCTCGTAGTCGTCCCCCACACACTGCTCCCACTGTTCCCTCCAGACTGCATGTGCAGGAGTGACATAAGTCTTCTGATGCTGCTGCATGAGTACCGATGATCTGCATAACGGGAAGAAGGGGCATGCTACACGACTACGTCAGCTGATAATGCTGACATCTTGCCTGCAGCAAGATTCATGCAAGCAGGCCTCTGGCAACATGTGTGGCTTCATTTTGTAGACATCTGATTAATCTTGCAATGACAGGCAATTGTATTGGTGACTGAGGAGCTGTCCCTTGATGCTAGCATGGATGCATCCAGCAATTGGCATGTCTTAGCCACATACTTGATGTCACACGCAGATGGGACAGACAAATGCATTTCTTCATTTGCTCTTTCACACATGTTTTGACTAAAGCATGCATACGCAGAGGAGCAATTGCGTACCTTGCATAGGATGCATGCACAAATTTAATGGACATACGTACAATTTGATATGGCTTGGCCATATGTACAAACTAACCTTGGGGGCTCAATGGTGACCAGACTGTTTCCTGGGCCAGTGAGATGACAAGTGTATCTACCAGCAGCATCCTGGCAGGTCCAGGCAAGCTGGCAAAGAAAGGGCTGGTGGTAACGACCTTCATCAATGTTTTTATCTGCAAAACTGGCTCACAATCAGCTAATTGCAGACTAAAATGACAAGCACAAGCACAGACAGTGAGACCAACACTGGCACTGCCTGGCTTGGACAGTCAGTGACAGTGGAAGTCAAGCTTGCTGTGTTTGAGGGATCAGTGAAGACCGGCAAATAGGCACCACCTAGGTAGAGCCTGAGATCTATACCAGCAGCTGGCAGATGCTACATACATGTCTGCAAAACCAAAAATGCATGCCTTGAATACATGCAACACTTTGCAACACACTGCGGAGAGTCTGCGGTGTATGCATGGCAATTTGGTAAGGTCTTGCCTGACTTTTAAAGCTTCTGGGGTAGAGGTGGTGATTGTCTCTGGTCCAGTGTAATGGCACCTGAGCTCCAATGAGAGCAAGCACTAAAGCTGATGGCCTATGCCCTGCACAGCACAAGGTGTCGCGCAAGGTTAGGCTGAAGCTGACTGATAAAACTCATAACTGCTTGCCTGCCATATTTGCTATATCCACTGGCGACAGCGTAACTGGCTTCTTCCAAGGAGTTGTGCCTTCTTTACCATCTGCTGCAAAGTTTGCTATTGTAATTCCTTTGCTGAATGGGACTTTTTGAGTGTACAGGAAGGCTGCCAAATTCACGTTGCCAGTGACTGCACAGTAGTGGTAGGGAGGCTTTTCGAGTGTGATAGCCTCGGTGATTTCCGGATTGAATGACAGCCTGCACAACGTGGTCAGCAGCCTCGGCACATGACACTAACGAGATTGGTGTGTGTGTCAGATTGTTGCAGCCTCGACGCTCGCCTGATGCCACTCTGATGGTGACTCTGCTGGGACATGCACAGCTCTAACACGCTCGGTTGCTGCGAGCTCGGCCTCTCTGCTGGCTCCTGTCCGGACATCTTTCGAGAACGCAACGATGTCCCGTATGTATCGACGGGTGTGTTCTCTGACGCCTCGCGACGCGCTTCTGGATGTATGGGTTGGGGCAAGCAAGCACGGCTCTCCCGAAGCTGGTGTCTACCGCAGCGATCTTAGAAGGTAACGGATGAATGTTGACTGCAACCTTGATTGCCCCTGCTTCAAGCATTGTAATCTCTAATGCCTCTCTCGAATGAAGCAACTGCTCATGCAATAGCTGTTTGCCTGATAGAAAATCATACTCATCGCTCTGGCAACATAAGGAGGGATTACAACAAATGAGCCATGAGTTTACAGGATGCCCATACCATTACACTGCACATCGCCACCAACAACCAAAAAAACAAGAACGAGGCACACTCACTACACACGCAGGGGCTCCTGTAGAATGTGCACCAACTTTGCACGATGATTGGGTACTTGTCACAGGTCCTAAGTCATATGAGTCCATACTTTCACCACGCCGCAATTTGGTGACTTGTCAAAATGTTGCCTTTGCATCAATGGTCATTCTTGTTCTTGCCAGATCCGTTTCTGCTGCTGTCTTTTGAAGGTGGTGCATCTGGGACCTGGAGGATGAACACAAGTTGCAGTCAGCAAATGGATTGTGGCAAAGCATTCCACTGCAGACAGTAGTCAAATAGAGCAGTTCTGGAACACCAGAATGCTTAGCCAGTTGCAAACACAGGTTTGAAACACAGTTCAAGGGTCAGCATAGTTCGTGAACCACAGCGGAGTTGCTGCATACCTTAGGGTCATTGCTTTTGCTCTGGGTTTTGGTGGTGCTGCCAGTTTCTGCAAATTGAGTGGCCTCACCAACCGCTGTGTCCACACCCTCAGCAGCTGAGTCAGGCTCAGCACCTGTACGCATGCAGTCCCTGTCAGCCAAGCACATCTGTGACAGCTTCCTGTCAAGCAGTCAAACAAACACATTTCTGACAATTTCCTGTCATTGTGCTTGCATGCAGTATGACATAGACAACAGCAAGTGCACCAAAGGTATCTAGACAACAATCACCGCAGGCAGGCTTTGGGAACAGCCTCAGCATCCTGAGATGCATTGCACCAAGAGAGTGCGGTACAAGCTTTTGCCCATCAAGCAGAACCTAACCTGCAGCTTGTGCTATGCCAGAGGCGACTGTCCTGGCTGCCTTTCGTGCAGCTTCCTGCGCCCTTATCTGGGCAAACTTGGAGCCCTTCTTCCCTCGCGGGTTGCTCTCCTGAGTGGCAGACATCTGAGTGGGTGCCTCCTCTGCCTTGCTGGCAGACCTCCTGGCATTTGTCTCTTGCCCTGCATGTTCAGAAAGACAATATCACGAAAGTGATGTCAACTGCAATAAGAAAACTACCAGCATGACTTTTTATCACACCAGCAATTGCAGCTGCATGCCATACTGTACTCAAGAAAAGGCAACTGTCCAGATGTGGCACAGTACAGCATCTAATGCACTCATCACACGCTTTACATCATGCTCAGTTGATCACAAGCACTCACCTTCCAGAAGCAATGCAATAAGATATGAAGTGCAGACGCAGTTGACAGGTGTCTGAAAACATGTATGTTCACATGACATGGAAACAAAGGAATCAACAAGGTTGATTCATTGCTCTTGCAAGCGAAGGGCTATGCTATTAGTACAGCAGTGTGCAAACGTTGTTGCATCCTAGGATGGAGCCAAGTCAAACTAATCAGTATGATTCTCGGCAAGCAAGCATGAGCTGCCGAGGTCCCTGCTGCATACTCCACATTTGTACAAACATAGGCAGACAAGGGGCAGCACAAGAACCTTCACTGCCATATAGAGGCAGCAGATGTACTGCCTGGCATAATAGCCACATTGCCAATGAATGCAATGAAGGGTTGACCATTACCTTTGTTCACCTTGGGTGCCAGATCTTCTGCCTTAACCTTGCGTACTGTGCCGCTTGTTGGCAGCTCAGGAGGCTTGGTGTTGCGCTTCAACAGCACCTGCATGGCATGCTGTGTCAGAAGAGGACCTGGCAAGGGCCTACAAATATGTAACAATTGTAAGCAGGCCAGCCTAGTACAACTTATGGATGCAAAACAAAAATTGAGAGCAGGCCTGGCAACAAGTAAGTGCATTGCCATAGCAAGAATGGCAGGCAAATCCCCACAGTTGGATGCGGGAGATTCCACATACAGTGCACACAGCCACAGAGGCACTGCACATTGTCAAATGCCATGAGGCTTGCAAACTGACAAAAGACAACTGAACAGGCAAGACGCGCTGTGCGACGTGTAATCGGTCAGACAGAGCATGCAGCATCAAAGCCACCTGGGCAAGCAGAGTTGCAGCATACCTGCTGGCCTGTGGTCAAAAGGTTGTTGGTGAACCAGTATAGCGTCAAGCCAGATGGCACATTGAGTGAGAAGTATCCTGCAAGCACCAATACAAGGCCACAATCAGAGGTCATTGTCCATGAAGAGCAAGGCATGCTGCACACGGTCAGTGCATGATATCTTGAACCATCAAATACTGTAACTGTGTATAGCTAGAGTGACAAATGGATATGGCAAGTACCAAGAATGTTCACAGGTGGTGTTTTGCTCGAAAAGAATTCACACTGTGCACAAATGACCTAACCATGTATCATGCTTTTTTGCCTGAGATTACACATCGACATCAGAAAACAAGGCCTAATGCTCTCCAGCAGCAGGCAACTAGGGGCAGATAACATGCCATAAATGACTGCAATACAGCAGCCTCACCAATCATGAGAGGCAGGAATTTGAGGATGGCATTGCTTTGCTGGGCTGACTCGTCCTGTGCAGGTGGCTGCAAGATCTTCTGAGTGGCAAACTGAGAGACCACTAGGGCGACAGGCAGCACCAGGTAGCAGATGGCATCATGCCATCCAATGGGAGGTGCCCCATTTTGGAAAGGGAATAGCCAGGAGAAGCCTCCACCCTATGCATCACATTGTGGACATAAGACATGCCCTTGACAACCCTACAATGATCTTGCCCCAAGCTCTCACAAGCTACATGGCACAGCCACTGCGAGAGACAGCCAACTCTGCTCTGGTTCCCATGTCATCATGCCAATCTTGCTGGAGACAACAAAGCAGCTGCTGCCTGATATATGTGTACAACTTTCGCAAGGCTCATGGCAACTTTGCATGGCAATATGCATAGTGCCAAGGATGGTGAGCTTACAGATGCTCGAGATGCTAGAGTGGAAGGACCAGCCAGGGTCGGGATCCAGAACCAGCCTTCCTTCAATAAGCCCTCATCTGCCACATTTGAAAGCGCTCTGCACAGAAGACATTAAATTTGCTCCTCAGCGTCAGCATGCTCACGCACATGAAACAGTTATGGGGCAGACCACGCTATGTAGCAATTTCTGTGACACCACCAATATGTCACGCTGACACCAAGTGCGCTGACCCTTTGTGGTTGACAAGACAATATGGCATCTGGGTGGATTGGTCGATTCTGAAGTTGCAGACAAAACTGGTATGATGCAATGAGGACTGTCAGGACCACAACGACAACCAATTGCAAGAACAGCATTTCTTCCCAGCTTACTCATGTGCACTCATTATTGTCTGCTGCAGAACAGGACTGGACAGCATGCATACCTGTACAGACCAATCCAGACTGGCAAGGTGGCCAAAGTGGGTAGGCATCCTGCCAAAGGATTGACACCAGCCTGTTTGTAGAGCTCGCCAACCTTGATCTGCATTTCCTGCTGATCACGCCCTTTGTACTGTTCCTGGATGGCCTTGACCTTGGGCGCAATATTTTGCATGGCAACTGTTGACTCCACCTGGGAGTGCAGAACAGCAGTCAGCCTGAAACTTCATGTATTGTGAAGGGCTGGGCTTGCCCTGCAGGTCTTTCAGAAATCAAGGTGAACTTGAGACCTTTCATGATGGAATGCCCAGGGCCAATACAGGATGCGCAATGCTTACCAGCCTATGAATTAAAGAGGATGGCGTCAGCATGTGCATATCAGCTGCTGCACTGTCACAACCACACTTGTAGCGAATTGTTGAGCAAGTGAAAAATACCTGTTGCTTGGACAGAGGGTAAGTGGCCAGTTTGACTAGAATCGTCAGCAAAATGATGGCAAATCCGTAGGAATAGGGAATACCAGCGCCTGCAATCCCTTGATCCAGTATCTGCATTGCAGTTGTGCTGAGAGGCTTGTGATAAAAGGGGCAGAGACTCAAGATTTCTGGAGGTGTATTGACTTGCTGGTTGCAGTTGGCTAGATGGCTAGACAACTGGACAACCTGGACTTGCTGGCTTTTGCGTGCAGAGCCATCTTACCTTCAGGAAAGTCTCAAACAGTGAGGCTAAAGGCCCAAAGAAGCCGCCATTCTTGGCTGAAACTGTGTCAGTGACAACAGCTGGGTCTATTGCCCCTGATTCAGCTAGTGTGTACAAAGCAGTGGTCAGTGGAGTCGAGACCTGCTCCAATTGAGCAGGGATTCTGCAGGGAGAGGAGATTGTAAAAAACAACCGCAACCCTGACACCTGAGACACACGTGTGATCACACAGTCCTGCCATTCATAACTGACTACCTGGTGATGAGATCCGCTGCTAATTGCTGCTCTGGGCCGCCAGGCAAGACAGCGGCAGGTGCGAGAGCTTTTCGACACCGCTTCGAAGTAGCAGAGCGAAGGGAGGCTAGTCCTGCAAAAGATACTTGACGCTCTTCCCAACCTTTGTTTTCACGGAAGACAAATGTGCAGTTGCGTACTGCCACAAGCAAACCTGAAGTATGCGCCCGTTGTCCCAACAAAGAAGCTTTCCTGGCGACGGCAAAGGCAGAAGGCCTGTACACAAAGATATGATTTTCAGCAAAGCCTGGAAAAACACGCCACGAAGCCGCTCACGCGTACCTTGCTGCCAGTCTCCGGCAGTTGCACTGCATTGTCTGCATGTTTGCGGCTACTGGATGCTGCATGCGATCACAGTCAGCACACTCGGACAGCGACAAGGTGCAACAAGAGCTGCAGCAAGCCTCAAACTGTGATACGGCGTAAGACTAATTGTACCTCTAAAACTGTTACGGTTCTTGAATGTAGGTACGTTGACTGATCCAGTGCTGGGTGACCATCTCAGCGATCTACACAAGCAGTAAGTGCCCGGTGATTGCTCACATTCCCAATTGCTATAGTTGTGAGTCCAACTGGTTTCTTGCCGCCGACGAACAGTTTCGCCGGACGAGATCTTCCACTAGTGCATGCCGGCTTGAACGGTCAAGGGCTGTACAGCACTGCCAGCAGCAGAGGGCGCACAGGAGGGAAATGGTCTGCAGCAACATTCAATGCTTGCGGTCGCGGTCAACGAGTCACGCACTTTCAGCCATTCCGGCTGTGGCCTCCCACAGTGGGTTTGCTAGACGAGTCAGGCTAACCAGGCGGTGCCGGGGCTACGAAGAGCTTACTAGCAGTAATGCAGGAGCCACAGGTATTGCTGAGAGCCTTTGGCTTGCATACTGAACGCGATTAGACTGTTGCTGCTACCAGCTGTCCCACGTGCTGCACTATTTCAGGGAGTCACAGCAAGCGTGCTAGCCTGCATATCTGTGCTTCACAAAGCCGACCGCTTAGTTTCAACCAAAGATGGCGGTCCTTTAAGACTGCAGCTGATGAGCAGACAGCCAAAGCAAAAGATGCTATAGGGTAAGCCTGATATTGTTGCAACCATGAATACTGTTGCTCTTGGCCTCGGATGCAAGAGATTTATGACGTCAACTATGCAGGTCCCTTCCGCCTGTGCAAGCATTAGCAAATGCCGTGCACATTGCAGACCAAAAGCTTGGACCAGTATACAATCTTTTCAAGGCCATAGGAAAGTGGTGGGATGCACAGGTTGAAAGGTCAGCGCCTACTGGTTTTGTGATGCCAGTTGAGCAGTTGCATCCTCCGTCAGTCCATGCAATCCAGTCTGCATCAAGTCTGCGTTAGAGTGCCCTTCATGCTCAGCTATCAACAAGCATATATATGGCAAGTTTGCACTACACTGTGCCCAACTCTGTTGAACTGTTCATTTGCATCATTGCCTACGTCAGGCCTGAGCTGGGCTTGACAGCTCAACTCTTGCGTTCAGGTATGCAGAATTTGGTGGTGAGGAAGTCAAAAGGCAATGGGAGTGGAAAAGGCGCACAGAGGCAGAAAGGAGTCTATGGGTCGGCATTGGACAGTTCCTAGGCAGTAAGTCACCTCTGTACGTGGCACATGCTCATTACTTCTTGTCACTGTGTGCCATGCTTGGGGCACTCTTGAGGAAGTTTGAAAGCAGAAAGGCGTGCTGCTCTGCATTGCTACTTAGCATGTGTTGATGATCTGCTATCTGCATTATGCTGAGTGTACTCCAATGCAGCATCCTCTTTTGCTTGGTGTACTGTCATGCATGCTGCTTCAATTTAAACATGCATATGTACAGTTAGCTCACTGCTTCTTGCCTGCAGTGTCCTTGTTGACCGCCTTCTGGGAAGCAATTACACCAGTCAGCATCTTATGGGGAGCAATCCTTCCTCTGTTTCTGGCATGGATACTGTATGACAGGCCTTTCTTGTCTCCAATAGTAGTCACACTTATACTCATGGCACCCTTCAAATTTCCACCAGGCTACAATGTCAGGCTGATTTGATGCTCTTGGCATGAATGGTCCCAGGAACTGAAAGCCCTCAGCTTGCACCTGTCTCAGGGGTTCTGTTCCACAGTGTGGTATCGTACATGCACACTGACTTGCAGAGGTCAAGAATCTAATGGACAAAAGTAACTCTGAGGCCATACGGCAGGGCACATGCGTTTGCATTGGGTCCCCAGAAGGCTTTTTTCTTTGCTCCTTACAGACCTGCTTGGTCGATTTGTTGCAACAACTGCTATGAGTGCAAAGGTGAATGCTTCACACTGCATATGCATATGTTTGCTTCAATATCATAGGCTGCACCAACGAGGTATGGCAAAATTTGAATATTAGATATAATGTAGTACTTTTATTTGTGTCAGCGCTGTCAAAGGTGGTTCTGCTCTGGAAGTGGCATCGACAGTATGACGACTTATACTTATGCCTGTGTGCCTATGTAACTGATCATTGGCTGTGCTCGATTGGCTGATGATGCCATGGAGCACAGCCTCGATGCACTGTTCAAAGTTTGGATATGTACACTTGCAACTGCCTACCTGATGGAAAAGGTGCTGGCAGCAATTGCAATGCCATTCTTTTTGACCAGGGTACTGACAACCCTGGCAC
>JAABUS010007790.1_pt1 | contig 12068 bp, 12 predicted proteins | sample 5560161 | NCBI WGS metagenome assembly JAABUS01 (sample SAMN10711885, study PRJNA513376) | rock metagenome | isolation source: Antarctica rocks | place: Antarctica: Victoria Land, Trio Nunatak nord | collected 2016-01-04 | reverse complement strand
GCCTCGGCGACGGCTACATCGCCGCGCTGAATGCGGAAGCGGCGTCGCGCGGCATCCGCACGGTGGCCGAGGTCCGCTACAACCCCGGCGACCAGAGCGTCACGCCGCAGGTGCTCCGCCTGCTGGAGGCCCAGCCCGACGCGGTGTTCGTCGCCGCCAGCAGCACCCCGGCGGCGACGCCGATCCTTGAGCTGCGGGCGCGAGGCTATGCCGGGCCGATCTACACGGTGCAGGGGATCGCCGGGCCGGACACGCTGCGGGTGGGGGGCCGGGCGCTGGACGGCGTGATGTTCAGCGCCGTCCCCGTGCTGGTCGCCGAGCAGCTCCCGGACGACAACCCGGTGAAAGGCCCCGGCGCTCGCCTTTGTGCGGGCCTATGAGGGCCAGTACGGCCCGGGCAGCCGCAGCCTGTTCGGCGCAACCCTGTGGGATGCGTTCCTGCTGATCGAGGCCGCGGCGCCGCGCGCCTTGGCAGCCGGCCCGCCCGGCACGCCCGCCTTCCGCACGGCGCTGCGTGACGGCATGGAGGCGGTGCAGGGCCTGGCGGCTTCCGAGGCCGTATTCAGCCTGTCCCGCACGGACCACAGCGGCGCCCAGGCGGACAGCCAGGTGATGGTCGAGATCCGCGGCGGCGCGTACCGCATGTTGAAGGATGCGCCGTAGAGCCGGCTGAAACCGAAGGCCTCAGTCCTGCTCCTCCATCGGCCGGAACAGCGCCGGGTCGATCGAGGTGCCCATGGCGGCGTAGCCGACATCGTTGGGGTGCAGGTGGTCGCCGCTGTTATAGGCCGGCAGGATTGCCAGCGTGTTCTGCGGGTCGCGTATGAGCTGGTCGAAGTCGATGACCGCGTCGAACTCGCCGCTTGACCGGATGAACTCGTTGATCGCCTCCCGCTTCGCCTCACCCGCGTCGGTGTAGAAGGACGCGCCCTTGAACGGCGTCAGCGTGCAGCCGTAGATGGCCAGCCCACGCTCATGCGCGCGTGCGATCAGTTGGCGATAACCGCCGATGACCTGCTCGGCGCTCACCTTCTGGGTCGGGGCGTACGTGCTCGAAACGCTGACGTCGTTGATGCCTTCCAGCACGGTGACGTAGCGCACGCCTGCCTGCGTCAGCACGTCGCGGTCAAAACGCGCCAGGGCGTTGGCCCCGACCGCGTCGTTCAGCACGCGGTTGCTGCCGATGCCCGCGTTGGAGACGCCGACCCGGTTGCCGTAATGACGGACAAGCACCCGGGCAAGGGCGTCCGGCCAGCGCGCGTTGGCATCGACGGTCGAATTGAAGCCATCGGTGATGGAATCGCCGAGGGCCACGACGGCCGCGGCCTGCTTGGCGCCGAGGACCTCGACGTTGCTGAGGAACGGGCGTGCCAGGATCGTCGCGGCGCCTGGCGGAAAGCCGGCCGCGCCCGTGGCGTCACCGACCGTGACATAGGAGGTCTGCTCGCCAACCGTGTGCTGCGTCGCCGATCCGGTGTCCTGCGGCACGTAGATGCTGACGGCCAGGTCGGACAGCGGCCGCACGGAAAGGTCCACCGGATCGCTGACCGCGACGGCGCCTGGAGGCAACGTGATGCCGCCCTGGCCGCCAAAGGTGACGGTGCGGTCCGTGCCGGGCTTGACCGTGCTGCCGTCCCCGGCGCCTGCGGCATGGACGGCGCCCACCACCAGGGATTGCGTGCTGAAGCTGTTGGCCAGGCGCACCCGGATTGCCGGCCCGCCGATGCTGATGTGCACGATCTCCCGCAACGTCTGGTTGGCGTAGCTCGGCGGCGGGGCAAGGAGGTTGGCGATCAGGGGGTCGAAGCCTTGCGGGCTGGCCTGCCAGGTTGCCACTCAATGCCGGCTGCCCGGGACCTGGTCGCTGGCCCACGCCATCGGCGCCAAGAGCAGGCCCGCAGCCAACACGTCGGTCAAGAACATGCCACGACGGCTGTAGCGCAGCAGCGCAATGTGCATCCTTGGATCACCTTTTCCTTGATGTTGCAGTTTCTGCCGCTCAGTCACCAAATACGGAAAAACAATTTAGATTTGTCAATGTCTTTGTCCGCCCGTCATGGAAAGCCCATCCAGGCGAACCGGCAGTTCGGGATTGCTGAACCCGGCCCTGGGCTGCTCTACACCCCCAGTGATCGACAAGCTCGCCTACCTGGTCGCCGTGGCGCGGGAGCGCAGTTTTCGCCGGGCGGCGGAGGCGTGCGGCGTGGCGCAGCCGACCCTTTCGGCGGGGATCAAGCAGCTTGAGGAGGAACTCGGCGTCATGCTGGTCCGCCGCAGCTCCCGCTTCCACGGCCTGACGCCGGAAGGGGAGAAGGTGCTGGACTGGGCGCGGCGCCTGGTGGGCGACGCCGCCGCCATGCGACAGGAACTGCAGGCCATGCGGACCGGGCTGTCGGGCCATCTGCGGATCGCGGTGATCCCGACCGCCCTGGCCATGGTGCCCTGGCTGACCGGCCCGTGCCTGGCCCGGCACCCGGCGCTGCAGTTCACCATCCTGTCCCACTCCTCCGCCACGATCCTGCGGATGCTGGAGGACGTGGAGGTGGACGCCGGCATCACCTACCTCGACAACGAGGCGCTGGGCCGGGTGCAGGCGGTGCCGCTCTACACCGAGCGCTACCGCTTCGTCACCGCGGCGGAGGGCTTGCTGGGCGGGCGGGACAGCGTGACGTGGGCGGAGCTGAACCAGGTGCGCCTATGCCTGCTGACGCCGGACATGCAGAACCGGCGCATCATGGACCGCCTGATGCGCGGCGCCGGGGCGGAGCCGCGGGCGGCGCTTGAAAGCAACTCCCAATTGACCTTGCTGGCGCACGTGCTGACGGGGGAGTGGGCGACGGTGCTGCCGGAGCGCGTGGCGGAGACGCTGGCGCTGTCGCCGCGCCTGCGCCGCATCCCGATCACCGAGCCGGACGCGACGCACGAGATCGGCCTGGTGCTGCCCCATCGGGAGCCGATGCCAGTCCTGGCCGCCGCGCTGCTGGCGGAAGCGCGGCTGCTGACCCGCAAGTTTTGATAGGATTTTGCTATCGCAGCAATCGGAACAGGGGCTTGATTGCGGCGGGTTTAAGCTGAGTATAGCGTTCAAGTGAATACGAAATTGCCGAGGGGGCGAGCGGACGCCGTGACAGCATTGGCCAGCCAATCAGCAACAACGGACGGGCCCAAGGTCGGACATTGGGATGCCGCCCTTGCCCGCGAGATCATCGCCGCACATGCCGGGATGGAGGGTGCCGCGCTGCCGATCCTACACGCGCTGCAGGAGGAATTCGGCTACGTGCCGAAGCAGAGCGAGGCGATGATCGCCGACGCGCTGAACCTGTCGCGGGCCGAGGTGCACGGCATCATCTCCTTCTACCACGATTTCCGGCGCGCAGCCCCGGGAAGGCATGTCCTGCAGGTCTGCCGGGCCGAGGCCTGCCAGGCGGTGGGCGCGGCCACGATGGCGGACCGGCTGCTGGAGCGGCTCGGCGTTTCGTGGGGCGGCACGACCGGGGATGGCAGCTTGACGGTGGAGCCGACCTTCTGTCTGGGCCTGTGCGCCTGCGGTCCCGCCGCATTGCTGGATGGCGAACCGCTGGCCCGGCTCGACGACGCCAAGCTGCTTGAAGCCACCGAGGAGGCACGGCGCACATGACCCGCATCTTCCTGCCGAAGGACATGGCGGCGCTGGCGCTCGGCGCCGACCGCGTTGCGCGCACCCTGCAAGCCGAGGCCGCTCGGCGCGGCCTGGCGTTGGAGATGGTGCGGACCGGCACGCGCGGCGCGGTCTGGCTGGAGCCGCTGCTGGAGGTGGAGACGCCCGAGGGCCGCATCGCCTACGGCCCCGTGCAGGCGGCGGACGTGGCGGGCCTGCTGGATGCCGGGCTGCTGGACGGCGGCGCGCACGCGCTGCGGATCGGCCGCCCGGAGGAGCATCCCTGGTTCGCCCGGCAGACCCGGCTCACCTTCGCGCGCTGCGGCATCATCGACCCGGTGTCGGTGGAGGACTACCGCGCCCATGGCGGCTACGCCGGGCTGGAACGCGCTTTGGCGTTGGGCGACGTGGCCGTGGTCGATGAGGTCAAGCTGTCAGGCCTGCGCGGGCGCGGCGGCGCCGGGTTCCCGACGGGGATCAAGTGGAACACCGTCCGGCTGGCGGAGGCGGACCGCAAGTACGTCGTCTGCAACGCCGACGAGGGGGACAGCGGCACGTTTGCCGACCGCATGCTGATGGAGGGCGACCCGCTCAGCCTGGTGGAAGGGATGACGATTGCCGCCATCGCGGTGGGCGCGACCAAGGGCTACATCTACACCCGGTCCGAGTACCCTCACGCGATCCGCACCATGCGCCAGGCGATCGAGGCCGCGCGCCGGGCGGGAATGCTGGGCGAGGACATCTTGGGTTCTGGCCACGGTTTCGACATCGAGGTGCGGATGGGCGCTGGCGCCTACATCTGCGGCGAGGAAACCTCGCTGCTGGAAAGCCTGGAGGGCAAGCGCGGCACCGTGCGCGCCAAGCCGCCGCTGCCGGCCATCGAGGGGCTGTTCGGCCGTCCGACCGTGGTGAACAACGTGCTATCGCTCGCCAGCGTGCCCTGGATCATGGCGAACGGGGCCGCCGCCTACGCCGGGTTCGGCACCGGGCGGTCGCTCGGCACCTTGCCGGTGCAGCTTGCCGGCAACGTGGCACGCGGCGGGCTGATCGAAATTCCGTTCGGCGCGTCGATCCGCAGCTTGGTCGAGGACTGGGGGCAGGGGACGGCGAGCGGCCGGCCGTTCCGCGCGGTGCAGATCGGCGGGCCGCTTGGCGCCTACTTCCCGGAGGCGTTGCTGGACACGCCGCTCGATTACGAGGCGATGGCCCGGGCCAACGGCCTGCTGGGCCACGGCGGCGTCGTGCTGTTCGACGACACGGTGGACCTGGCGAAGCAGGCGCGCTTCGCCTTCGAGTTCTGCGCCGCCGAGAGCTGCGGCAAGTGCACGCCCTGCCGCATCGGCGCGGTGCGCGGCATGGAGGTCATCGACCGCATCGTGGCCGGCATCGAGCCTGCGAAGAACTTCGCCGTGCTGGACGATCTGTGCGAGACGATGACCGACGCCTCGCTCTGCGCTATGGGCGGGCTGACGCCCGTGCCGGTGAACAGCGCGCTGACCCACTTCCCCGAGGATTTCGACCGCGCCGGGCGCCTGCCCATGGCTGCGGAATAGGAGAACGGCATGACCCTGATCCGCGAGCTGGACACCGGCACGCCCATCCGCGTGGCGGACACCACCGTGACGCTCACCATCGACGGGCAGTCGGTGACGGTGCCGCGCGGCACGTCCATCATGGCCGCCGCGGCCAGCATGGGCACGCAAGTTCCAAAACTGTGCGCGACCGACAGCCTGGAGCCGTTCGGCTCCTGCCGTCTGTGCATCGTGCAGATCGAGGGGCGCCGCGGCTACCCGGCCTCCTGCACCACCCCGGCGGAAGAAGGCCTCGTGGTGCACACGGAGAACAGCGCCATCGCCAAGCGGCGGCGCGGGGTGATGGAGCTGTACATCTCCGACCACCCGCTGAACTGCCTGACCTGCTCGGCCAACGGCGACTGCGAGCTGCAGGACATGGCGGGCAAGGTGGGCTTGCGCGAGGTGCGCTATGGCTATGACGGCGCCAACCACCTCCAGGCGCCGACTGACGAGAGCAACCCGTACTTCACCTTCGAGGCCAGCAAGTGCATCGCCTGCTCCCGCTGCGTGCGGGCGTGCGAGGAAACCCAGGGCACCTTCGCGCTGACCATGGAGGGCCGCGGCTTCGCCTCCAAGATCTCCGCCGGCGGCACCGACTTCATGGGGTCCGAGTGCGTGTCCTGCGGCGCCTGCGTGCAGGCCTGCCCGACCGCGACGCTGAACGAGAAGTCGGTCATCGCATTGGGTACGCCCGAGCATTCGGTGGTGACCACCTGCGCCTATTGCGGCGTCGGCTGCTCCTTCAAGGCGGAGATGAAGGGCGAGACCGTCGTCCGCATGGTGCCCTACAAGGACGGCAAGGCCAATGCGGGCCATTCCTGCGTGAAGGGGCGCTTCGCCTTTGGCTACGCGACGCATAAGGACCGCAAGACCAAGCCGATGATCCGGGCTGCGATCACCGACCCGTGGCAGGAGGTGACGTGGGAAGAGGCCATCGCCCATGCCGCCAGCGAATTCAAGCGCATCCAGGCGCAGTACGGTCGGGACAGCGTCGGCGGCATCACCTCGTCCCGGTGCACCAACGAGGAAACCTTCCTGGTGCAGAAGCTGATCCGCGGCGCGTTCGGCAACAACAACGTCGATACCTGCGCCCGGGTCTGCCATTCGCCGACCGGCTATGGCCTCAGCACCACGCTGGGCACCTCGGCGGGGACCCAGGACTTCGCTTCGGTTGACCATTCCGACGTGATCCTGGTGATCGGTGCCAACCCGACCGACGGGCACCCGGTGTTCGCGTCGCGCATGAAGCGGCGGCTGCGCGCCGGCGCCAAGCTGATCGTCGCCGACCCGCGGCGCATCGACCTCGTGCGGTCGCCCCACATCGAGGCGCAGCACCATTTGCCGCTGCTGCCCGGCACCAACGTCGCCTTGCTGAACGCGATGGCCCACGTGGTCGTCACCGAGGGCCTAGTCGCCGAAGACTACGTGCGGGAGCGGTGCGACCTGGCGGAGTTCGAAAGCTGGGCGCGCTTCATCGCATTGGAAAAGAACTCGCCCGAGGCGAGCGAGGCGCTGACCGGCGTGCCGGCGGCCGAGGTCCGCGCGGCGGCGCGGCTGTTTGCCACCGGGGGCAATGCCGCCATCTACTACGGGCTGGGCGTCACCGAGCACAGCCAGGGCACCACCACCGTGATGGCGATGGCGAACCTCGCCATGGCGACGGGCAACATCGGCAAGCTGGGCGCCGGGGTGAACCCGCTGCGCGGCCAGAACAACGTGCAGGGCGCCTGCGACATGGGCAGCTTCCCGCACGAGCTGACGGGCTACCGCCACATCTCGGACGATGCGGCGCGGGAGATGTTCGAGAGCTTCTGGGGCGTGCCGATCTCCGCCGACCCGGGCCTGCGCATCCCCAACATGCTGGACGACGCGGTGGAGGGCACCTTCAAGGCGCTATACATCCAGGGCGAGGACATCGCGCAGTCCGATCCCGACACCCAGCACGTCACCGCCGGGCTGCAGGCGATGGAGTGCATCGTCGTGCAGGACCTGTTCCTGAACGAGACGGCGAAATACGCCCACGTCTTCCTGCCGGGGTCGTCGTTCCTGGAAAAGGACGGCACCTTTACCAACGCGGAGCGGCGGATCAACCGGGTGCGCAAGGTGATGTCGCCGCTGGGCGGGCTGGCGGATTGGGAGGCGACGGCCGCGCTGTCCAACGCGCTCGGTTTCCCCATGAGCTACAGCCACCCGGGTGAGATCATGGACGAGATCGCCAGCCTCACCCCGAGCTTCGCCGGCGTGTCCTACGCCAAGCTGGACGCCGAGGGATCGCTGCAATGGCCGTGCAACGACGCGGCGCCGCTGGGCACGCCGATGATGCACGTGGACCGCTTCGTGCGCGGCAAGGGCCGGTTCATGCTGACCGAGTTCGTGCCCACGGAGGAGCGCACCGGCGCGCTGTTCCCGCTGATCCTGACCACAGGGCGCATCCTGAGCCAGTACAACGTCGGCGCGCAGACCCGGCGCACCGAGAACAGCCGCTGGCACGAGGAGGACGTGCTGGAGATCCACCCGTTCGACGCGGAGAGCCGCGGCGTGCAGGACGGAGACTTGGTGGCGCTGGAAAGCCGCTCCGGCGACATCGCGCTGCGCGCCCGCGTCAGCGAGCGGATGCAGCCCGGCGTCGTCTACACCACCTTCCACCATGCCAAGACCGGCGCCAACGTCATCACGACCGACTTCTCCGACTGGGCGACCAACTGCCCGGAGTACAAGGTCACGGCGGTGCAGGTGCGGCGGACCAACCGGCCCTCGGAGTGGCAGGCGCGCTTCTTCGACGAGGACGTGTCGCTCACCCGCATCGCCGCGCCGCTTGATGCCGCGGAGTAGCGCCCCATGACCCCGGAGAAGCTGGCACGGATGGCCAACGAGATCGCGGGTTTCTTCCGCGCCTACCCCGAGGAGCAGGCCTGCGCCGGCATCCGCGACCACCTGCTGGCATTCTGGACGCCCAAGATGCGCTCGGGGTTCCTGGCGTTCGCCCGGGCGGGCGGCCCCGGCCTCGATCCGCTGGTGGCGAAGGCACTGCGGACCTGGCCGGACGCCGAAAGCCCGGTCGCCCGGGCCACCGCGCCGGCGGAAGCGGTCGGCCAGGGCGCAAGCGACGCCGGCTGACCCGTTTGGGCATGGTACGGTTGAACGAGATCAGGGCGGGCGAGACCGCCGCGGCGTTGCCGGCGGCGCCGGATGTCGGGGTGTATTTCATCGGGCGCATCCACACGCCTTGGACCGACCGCCTCCTCTGCCCGCGCCAGGGCCGGCTTGACGGCCCGACCTGCCGGATCGAGGTGTTCGCGCCCTGGGCGCCGGCTGGGCTGGAGGGCGTTGGGCAGTATGAGCATTTGGAAATACTCTACTGGCTGCATCAGTCCCGGCGCGACCTGCTGCGGCAAAGCCCGGCGAACGACGGCTCCGTCCGCGGCACCTTCTCGCTCCGCTCCCCCGTGCGGCCCAACCCCATCGGCACCAGCCTGGTGCGCCTGCTTGGCACAGAAGGGAACAGCCTGATGGTCCGCGGCCTCGACTGCCTGGACGGCACGCCGCTGATCGACCTCAAGCCGGACCGTTGCGCCTTCACCCCTGTCGCGCCGCGCCAGGCGGGGGATAACGAGGTGGCGACCTAGCGGCGTCCGGTCAGGCTTTCTGCACCTGGCGCAACCAGTCCTGGAGGTTGTAGAAGTTGTCGATCCGCGCCACCCGGCCGTCGCGCAGCGTGAAGAACGCGCCCGCTGGCAGGACGTAGGTTTGGCCCCGCGCTTCCGGCAGGCCGGGGGCGGCGTGCTTGTAGGTGCCGTGCACCACGAACTCGGCGGCGGCGCGCGCGCCGGAGGGTTCCGTCATCACCACGAGGTCTGCCAGGCGCTCGCTGTAGCTCTCGTCCATGCCGGCCATGAAGCGGGCGAAGGCGTCGCGTCCGATCTCCCGCCCGCCCTGGTTGATGCCGTGCTCGACGTCGTCGGTCAGCAGCGCCAGCATGGCGGGGAAGTCCCCGGCGTTGAACGCCAAGTAATAGGTCCGCACCAGGGTTTCGGCTTCGGTCATCACGCGTCCTCGAAGGGCTGCAGTTCGGCCACCGCCGCCGGCTCCGCCCGGGACCAGCCCGGCGGCCAGTCGCGGTGGTTGCGCACGGCGCCATGCTCACGCACGGCATCGAGCCGTGCCGGGTCAAGATCGGCCCAAAGCCAACCGGCCGCGTCCGCGCCCTCGGCGATCACGCCGTCCTCGGGGAAGCCGCGGTCCGCCGGGCCATAGACGCCGGCACGGCCGCGGTTGCAATCGAGGGAGGCGAGCCACGGCGCGTCGCCCACGGTGGGGGACACGGCGACGAAACACTGGTTCTCGACCGCCCGCGCCTGGGCCGACAGGCGCACGCGGTTGAAGCCGTGCATCGTGTCGGTGCAAGAGGGCACCAGGATCAGCCAGGCGCCGGCCTCGACCTGGGCGCGGACGACGGTGGGGAACTCCGCGTCGTAGCAGATGGCGATGCCGACGCGGCCCCAGGCGGTTTCGAACACGCGCTGCGGGTTGCCGGCGCCGATGGCCCAATGCTCCGCCTCGAACCGGGTCATCACCTGCTTGTCCTGGAACGCGAGGCGTCCATCCGGGGCGATGAGCGGGGCTCGGTTCACGATGCGCCCCCCGGACCGCCACGGCAGCGTGCCGGGCAGCAGCCAGACCCCATGGCGCCGTGCCGCGTCGCGCATGATGCGCAGGATGGCCGGGGAGGCGGCGCAGACCGCGTCCCGCTCGGCCGCCGAGTCCGGCGCCGTGCCGAAGGCGGCGGCGGTTTCCATGCAGGCGTATTCCGGCATGACCAGAAGCTGCCCGCCCCCCGCCCAGCCACCCGCGACGAGCCGGTCCAGCTTGTCGGCGTACTCCGCCAGGCTGCCGATCCGCGTGACCCCGTATTGCAGCACGCCAAGCCGCAGCATCATGCCGCGTCCCCGGCGAGGTCCTTGGTCCAGAACTGCATGAGGTGGTCCGTCTCGTCCGGGTGGCCCACGTCGCGCCAGCGCATGGTGCACGTCAGGCCGGGGCGCAGGGCGAAGCCGCGGTGGCGCCAGAACCCGTCGAGCGGCACCGCGTCTGCTGGGCGCATCGGGTGGTCGTCCGGGCGCTGCGCGGCGCAGAACGCAGCGTGGCCGTAGCCGCCGAGCGACCGCGCATGGGCTTCCCGCCGCTCGAAGAACGCAACGCCCACCCCGGCGCCGCGGTGCTCCCGCAGCAGCACGCTTTCCCCGAAGTAGAACCAGCGGGCCGGGTCCAGCCCAGCGGCGCGGAACGGCGCCAGCACGTTGCCGGTCTCGTCCAGCAATGGGAGGCAGGAGGACATGCCCACCGGCTCCGCCCCGTTCCAGGCAATCGCCAGCGCCGCTTGCGGGCAGCGCGCGTAGGTGGCGAGGTACTCGGCCTCGTAGGCGTCATTGCCGTCATACAGGTATGGCCAATCGCGGAACACGATGCGGCGCAGCCGGGCCAAGGCGGGGACATGCGGCAAGATCGCGCTGCCGACGACGGTCGCGACTTCAAGCATCGCTCAACAGTGCAAAGCGGGGGAACATCATACAGCCTACCCTGCGGGTCCAAGCGGTTCAATGCCGGCATCCTCCCAAGGCGGCGGATCGCGGAACCGGGCGGCGAGGAAATCGACGAAGCGCCGCACCTTCGGCGACAGGTGCCGGGCGGAGGGATAGACGGCGTACATGTTGTAGTCCGGCAGCCGCCAGCCCGGCAGCACCGGCAGCAGGCGGCCGTCCCGCAGCGCCTCGCCGACGATGAAGCTGGGCTGCAGGACGATGCCCTGGCCGGCCAGCGCCGCGGCCATCAGCGCGTCGCCGTTGTTGGCCACCAGGCTGCCGGACACCCGGACCTCCTGCTCCCCAGCCTCGCCACCGAAGCGCCACGTGGCGCCGTGGCTGGCATAGGCGTACACCAGGCAGTCATGCCGTTGCAGGTCCGCCGGCGCCGCCGGCCAGCCGCGGCGCTCCAGGTAGCCCGGCGAGGCGCATACGACGAGACGGCAAGGCGACAAGCGCCGGGCAATCAGGCCGCTCTCCGCCAGCACCCCGATCCGCACCGCGACGTCGTAACCCTCCTCGACCAGGTCCACCACCCGGTCGTTGAGCACCAGCTCGATCCGCAGCCGCGGGTTGTCCCGGCCAAACTCGGCGATGGCGGCGGCGAGGTGGCGCGTGCCGAAGCTCATGGGCGCATTGACCCGCAGCGTGCCGCGCGGCTCCGCCTGCCGGTCGGCGGCGTTCGTTTCCGCTTCCTCCATCTGTTCCAGGATGCCTTGGGCGCGGGCGTAGAAGGCGGCCCCGGCTTCTGTCAGGCTTTGCCGCGCCGTCGTGCGGTTGAGCAGCCGGGCGCCCAGCCGGTCCTCCAGAGCCTGGATGTAGCGTCCGACCATGGCCGCGGTGACGCCCAGCTCCCGCGCCGCCGCGGCCTGGCTGCCGCGGTCCACGGTGCGCACGAGCGCGGCGAGCTGCAGGAACCGGTCCATGCAGTCGATATAACAGGTATCGAATATCCCGAGCAGTCCGGCATTCCCCATCGCCGGATGACGCGCCACCTTGCGGGTCAGCCATTGCATCCGAGGCAGGACCCTATGGACACACTCGCACAGCCACGCCCACTCGATCCGCCCGGCCCTGAGACGGGAGGCGCTGCCGAATGGCTGCGCATCGGCGGAGTGACGCTCGCCGTGCGCGACCTCCATCGCGTGACGGCGTTCTATCGCGACGTTATCGGGCTTGAGGTGGTTGCGCAGGAGGGCGACGCCGTTCGCCTGGGCGCTGGCGGTGCCGCATTCCTGGACCTGCTGCACCGGCCCGGCGCGCTGCCGGACGATCCGG
>JAABUS010007789.1_pt1 | contig 12069 bp, 10 predicted proteins | sample 5560161 | NCBI WGS metagenome assembly JAABUS01 (sample SAMN10711885, study PRJNA513376) | rock metagenome | isolation source: Antarctica rocks | place: Antarctica: Victoria Land, Trio Nunatak nord | collected 2016-01-04 | reverse complement strand
CGAGGAGCTGCACCTTGGGCCGCTGCGGGTCGGGTCCGAGAGCGGCGATGTTCTGGTTGCCGAACCGGTCGACCTGGGTGGCGCCCATCATCACGTGCCGCCGCCCGCTCCACACCACGTCGAACATTTTCCGGTACGGGTTCCAGGCCTCGACCACCTTTCCGCCTGGCCACTCGAAGGCGGCGTCGTCGGCGATGAGGCAGGCCTCGCCGTCGGTCATCATCAGGTCCGGCTCGAAGCTGGCGCGAGCCAGGCGGCCCCCGATCATGGGGATGGTGCCGATGGGGTTGGCCAACCTCTCGCCGTCGCCCCGGAACGCCTCGGCCACGGCAACCGCGCAGACCTCGGCCCGGCTCGGCCCCCGCTCCGGCCCGCTCACCGGGCCCCCACCTGCTGCTGGTACGCGGCCTCGTCGGCGCCGTCGAGCCAGCGCCGACGGAACCCGTCCCATCCCTCGTCCGAGCGGGCCGACGCCGCGTACTCCTGCTGGAACTCCTCGTCCCGCCCATAGTCCGGGTCACACGACGTGGGGTGGGCCCCATTGGGGGCCTGGACCACGCCGTCGACGAGCATGCGACCGATGCGCAGGGTGTGGAAGGAACCCTCGTCGAGGAGCGCCTCGGTGGGGACCACCCGCTCCACCGAGATGAACCGTTGCTCGGCCGCCTCGAGCATGAGGTCGTCGAAGTAGAGGTCGGGCCCGAGGAACTGGGCGTTGCCCCTCTCGTCGCTCCGGTTGAGGTGGCAGAGGGCGGCGTCGAGGCGGAGCGCGGGAACGGCCACGAGCTCCTCGCCGTCGTCGTAGGGCGACCGGACCGTGCGCAGGTCGGGGTTGACCCGGAGGAGGTCCGAGCCGAGGCCGACCCGGGTGGGCAGGAACGAGACCCGCCAGGCCGCCGCCTGCAGGCCCAGCAGGACCATGCCCTCGTCGAGCTCGGTGCACTCGATCGCTCCCGACTCGCGAGCCCGGCGGAAGTGCGGTTCGAGGGCGATGGAGTCGAGCGACACGAAGGCGAAGACGAGGCGGGCCACCTTCCCGGCCGCGCAGAGCATCCCCACGTCGGGGCCGCCGTAGCTGACCACCGTGAGGTCCCGAAGGTCGCTGCGGAGGATGGCCCGCACGATCGACATGGGCTTGCGCCGGCTCCCCCAGCCACCGATGCCGATGGTCATGCCCGACCGCAACCGGTCGACCACGTCCTCCTCGGACATGCGCTTGCTGCGCCGCTCCGTCGTCACCGCGAGGTGTCGGTGTCGCGCTTGGCCACGAAGGCGTCGCGGTGCTCGTCGGCCACGCCGGTGAGGTTGAGCTCGAAGGTGAAGCCCTGCTCGAAGCGGTAGCTGCGCTTCACGTCCCAGGGGTCGATGCCGTTGAGCGACTCCTTGGCCGCCCGGATGACGGCCGGGCTCTTGGCCGCGATCTCCGCCGCGAAGGCGAAGGCGGTGTCCCGCAGCTCTGCGGCCGGTACCACCCGCAGGACCGACCCCCACTGGTGGAGCTCGGCGGCGGTGGCGGTGGCCGACGTGTAGACCATCGCCCGCACGCGGTGCTGGGGCACCAGCCGGGACAGGTGGGTGGCGGCGCCGAGCGCCCCCCGGTCGACCTCCGGCAGACCGAAGGTGGCGTCATCGGCGGCGATCACCACGTCGGCGTTGCCGACCAGGCCGATGCCGCCGCCGAGGCAGTATCCGTGCACGGCGGCGACCACCGGCACGACGCAGTCGTAGACGGCGGCGAAGGCCGCCGCGCACCCCCGGTTGGCGCCCACCAGGGACTCGAACCCGGCGCTGGCCTGCATCTCTTTGATGTCCACGCCGGCGTTGAAGCCGCGGCCCTCGGCCCGCAGGACGACCACCCGCGTCTCGGGGTCGTCGCCGAGGGCACGGAGGATCGAGGCCAGCTCGAACCAGGCGGCGACGGGCAGCGCGTTCACCGGCGGGTGGTCCATCACCACCTCGGCGATGCCGCGGTCGTCGACCGTGGAGGAGATGCCCATCGACTACTTTCTGATGCGCCGTCAGGTCCGGCCGGCAACGTACCGCACAGGAGCACCGATGACGATCCCGCTGGACCTCGGCGGCCGGGTGGCTCTGGTCACCGGCGGCGGCCGGGGCGTGGGCCGGGGGATCGCCGAGCGGCTGCTCGACGCCGGGGCGGAGGTGGTCATCTGCGGGCGCTCGGAGCCGGCCGACCCGTCGCCGGGCGCCACCTTCCTCGCCGGCGACGTGCGCGACCCCGACGCGGTGGAGGCCCTGGTGGCGACGTGCGTCGAGCGCTTCGGCCACCTCGACATCGCCGTGAACAACGCCGGCGGCTCACCCGTGGTCGAGACGGCCACGGCCTCGCCCCGCCTCACCGAGACGGTCATCGCCCTCAACCTCACCGCCGCCCTGCACGTGGCCCGGGCGGCCAACGCCCGGATGCAGGATCAGGCCGACGGGGGCGTGATCGTCAACGTGGCGTCGCTCTCGGGACTGCGCCCCTCGCCCGGCACCGCCGCGTACGGCGCGGCCAAGGCCGGACTGGTCAACCTCACCCGCACCCTCGCCATGGAGTGGGCGCCCAAGGTGCGGGTCAACGTGGTGTCGGCCGGCATCGTCCGCACCGAGGGCTTCGAGGACTACTACGGCGGCCCCGAGGGAGCCGCCGCGGTGGCTGCCACCGTCCCCATGGGCCGGGTGGCCGAGCCCGCCGACGTGGGCGACGCGGTCGCCTTCCTCGCCTCCCCGCTGGCCTCGTTCGTGAGCGGCGCCAACCTCGAGGTCCACGGCGGCGGTGAGCGCCTGGCGTTCACCGAGCACCTGGGCCGGTGACGGCGGCTCGCTACGATGACGATCTCTGACGGAGCGTCAGGAGACGTGATGACCAAGACCCGGGTGCCGGCCGTAGACGGCTGGTTCACCACCGACCCCGACCGACCCGCCCTCCTCGGTCACCGGTGCACGGCGTGCGGCACCTACGTGTTCCCGCCGAAGGCCGGGTCGTGCCCGAACCCGGGCTGTGCAGCCACGACTCTCGAGGACGTGGAGCTCTCCACCCGGGGAACGGTCTGGTCCTACACCGACGCCCGCTACCAGCCGCCCCCGCCCTACGTAGTGCCCGGCGCCGAGCACGAGCCCTTCGCGCTCGCCGCCGTGGAGCTGGCAGCCGAGGGGCTCGTGGTCCTGGGCCAGGTGGTGACGGGCACGTCGGTGGACGACCTGGCCGTGGGTGCTCCGGTCGAGCTCGTGGTCGACACCCTGTACGAGGACGACGAGCACACCTACCTGGTGTGGAAGTGGGCTCCGGTCGGGGCTGGAGCGTGAGCGGGCGCGACGACGACGTGGCCGTGCTCGGGGTGGGCATGCACCCGTGGGGCAAGTGGGGCCGGAACTTCGTCGAGTACGGGGTGGCCGCCGCCCGTGACGCGCTCGCCGACGCGGGGCTGGAGTGGACCGACGTGCAGTTCGTGTCCGGGGCCGACACCATGCGCAACGGCTACCCCGGCTACGTCGCCGGGGCCACGTTCGCCCAGGCGCTGGGCTGGACCGGGGTCCCGGTGTCCTCGTCGTACGCAGCGTGCGCCTCGGGGGCGACGGCCATGGAGGTGGCCCGCACCCGCATCCTGGCCGGGCTGTGCGACGTGGCCCTGGTGGTGGGGGCCGACACCACGCCCAAGGGGTTCCTGGCGCCGACCTCGGGCGAACGCCCCGACGACCCGGACTGGCTGCGCTTCCGCCTGCTCGGCGCCACCAACCCCACCTACTTCGCCCTCTATGCCCGCCGCCGCATGGACCTCCACGGGGCCACCGACGCCGACTTCGCCCGGGTGAAGGTGAAGAACGCCCGCCACGGCCTGGCCAACCCCAACGCCCGGTACCGCAAGGAGGTCAGCGTGGACGAGGTGCTGGCCTCGCCCATGGTGGCCGACCCGTTGCGGCTCCTGGAGATCTGCGCCACCTCCGACGGCGGCGCCGCGGTGGTCCTGGCCAGCGCCGCGTTCGCCCGCCGCCACGGCGGCGCTCCGGTGCGGGTGGCGGCCATCTCCACGGTGACGCCGACCTATCCCAACGCCGTCATCGAGATGCCGAACTTCGCCACCGACTCGTGGGCCGCAGCCGCGCCCCCCGAGCGCCCGTTCAAGGCGTCGGTCGCGGCGGCCGCCTACGAGCAGGCCGGGATCGGCCCCGAGGACCTCTCCCTCGCCGAGGTGTACGACCTCTCCTCCGCCCTCGAGCTCGACTGGTACGAGGACATCGGCCTGTGCAAGCCGGGTGAGGCCGAGCGCCTCCTCAACGACGGCGACACCACCATCGGCGGGCGGGTGCCGGTGAACCCGAGCGGCGGGCTGGCCTGCTTCGGGGAGGCCGTCCCCGCGCAGGCCATCGCCCAGGTGTGCGAGGTGACGTGGCAGCTGAGGGGGCAGGCCGGCGGCCGCCAGGTGGAGGGGGCCCGGGTGGGCATCACCGCCAACCAGGGCCTGTTCGGCCACGGCTCGTCGGTGATCCTGACGCGCTGATGTGCTCCTCCCCCGCTTCGCTCCTCCGGAGCTGACGTCGCGGCCGGGTAGCTTCGTCGCGGTGGCGGTCCGGGTGGTGCTGGCGGAGGACAACGCGCTGCTGCGCGAGGGCGTGGCCCGGCTCGTCGAGACCCAGGACGACCTCGAGCTCGTCGGCGTGTGCGGCGACCTCCCGTCCCTGCTGGAGCTGGTGGCCTCGGCGTCGCCCGACGTCGTCGTCACCGACATCCGCATGCCGCCGACCGGCACCGACGAGGGGATCCGGGCCGCCGCCACGCTGCGGGAGGAGCATCCCGGCGTCGGCGTCGTCGTCCTGAGCCAGTACGCCAGCCCGGCCTACGCCCTCGCCCTGCTGGCCGAGGGATCCGAGGGCCGCGCCTACCTGCTCAAGGAACGGGTCAGCGACATCGACGAGCTGGTGGCCGCCATCCGCGAGGTGGCCGACGGCGGGTCCGTGATCGACGCCAAGGTGGTGGAGGCCCTCGTCGCCGCCACCGCCACCCGGCCGACCTCGGACCTCGATCGGCTCACGCCTCGGGAGAACGAGATCCTCCACGAGATGGCGACGGGTAAGTCCAATGCCGCCATCGCCGAGGCCCTGATCCTCAGCGAGCGGGCGGTCGAGAAGCACACCAACTCGATCTTCTCGAAGCTCGGGCTGTCCGAGGAGCGCAACGTGAACCGGCGGGTGAAGGCCGTCCTCCTGTACCTGGCCGGCCAGGAGGCTGACGGAGACGAGGAGCGGGGAAGGTAGCCACACCCCCACCCCCCTGCCGCCATCCTTCCCCTGCCCATCGCCAGCGGCGACGATGAGCGACGATGACTGACGCTCCGCTCCGCGTGCTGGTCGTGGACGACCAGGCCCCGTTCCGGCTGGCCGCCCGGCTCGTGCTGAAGCGGGCCGAGGGCTTCGAGCTCGTGGGCGAGGCCGGCACCGGTGAGGAGGCGGTTGAGCGCGTGGCGTCGCTGGTGCCCGACCTCGTGCTGATGGACATCAACATGCCCGGCATCAACGGCATCGAGGCCACCCGGCGCATCGTGGCCGACGCCCCGTCGACGGTGGTGTTCCTGTGCTCCACCTACCAGCTGGCCGACCTGCCGGGCGACGCCGCCACGAGCGGGGCCCGCGCCTACGTCAACAAGGAGGAGCTCGGCCCCGACGTGTTGGCCCGCCTGTGGGCCGGCCGGGATGACGGCGGCCTGGCGACCACGTCGTGAGGGCACCCGTCCCGGGATAAGGGCGTGATCGGAACCGAACCTTCGACGGTCGCCCCCGCGCCGGGTGACGACGTCCAGCTCACCTCGCCGCCGATGGCACCCAAACGGTCGGTCATGTTGACGTAGCCGTGGCCGGCGGTGGCGGCGGCGGGGTCGAAGCCCGGCCCGTCGTCGGTGACCGAGAAGCGCAGGCGAGCCGCCTCGCCGTCCTCCCACACCCGCACCGCCAGGCTCGCGTCGGGGGCGTGCTTCGCCGCGTTCTGCATGGCTTCGAGGCAGCAGAAGTAGATGGCCGCTTCCACCTCGGTGGGGTGGCGGCCGGCCTCGGCGTCGACCATGACCTCGAGGGGGCTGCGGGCGGCCGCCGCCCGGAGGGCCTCGGGGAGGCCGCTGTCCATGAGGAGGGGCGGGTAGATGCCGTGGGCCAGGTCGCGAAGCTCCTGGATCGTGTCCTTCACGCTGTCGGCCAGCATCCCGAGCATCTCGGCGGCGTCGGGGTTGTCCTCGACGAGGTCGCGCACGAGCCGAAGGTTGACGGCGAGGGCGACGAGGTGCTGCTGGGCGCCGTCGTGGAGGTTGCGCTCGATCTTGCGGCGCTCGGCGTCCCCGGTGGCCACGATGCGGGCCCGGGACTCCTGCAGCTCACCGGCGTAGCGGCGCACGTCGTCCAGGCTGGCCTGGAGCGCCGAGTCGAGGTTCACGTTGTGCAGGGCCAGGCCCACCTGGCGGGCCAGGTCGCCCAGCGCCTGGTCGTCCTCCTCGCTGAAGGCATCGCCGTCGGCCCGGCGCTCGAGGACGATGAGCCCCAGCAGCTCACCGGAGTGGCTGATGGGGACGACCCGGACCTGCTGGCCCGCCCGCCTGGCCAGCAGGTCCGGCAACCACACCGCCACCCACGCCGTGCCGGAGACCCCGGCGCGGGTGACGACCGGCAGCGCCGACGGCTCGATCCGCAGGGAGCCGGCACCCTGGTCGGGCACCGAGACGGCACGGTCGTAGCGACCGTCGGATCCCGTCCAGATCTCGGCCACGGTCAGCTGCAACGTCTTGCGGAGCGACTCGACGAGCTGGAGGAGGAGCTCGTCCATGGGGATGGCGCGCGAGAGACGGCTCCCGAAGGTGCGAATGGGCTCGTCGGGGGCGTGACGTTCGCCGTAGACGAGCCGGTTGGCGACGTCGGTGAGCCGCTCCCGGGCCGGGAGGTAGAGCACAGCCGCCACGCCGGCGGCCACCATCGAGAGCACGAGCAGGTGGCGTTCGGTCCGGGCCGGCGTGCGCCCGAGCCCGATCACGACGACGAGGTAGACGCTCACCACCACCCCGGTGAGCCCGGTGATCGACACGGTGCTGACGAGCAGGCGATCGACCCGCGACACCAGCGGCGTCGACGAGGCGATCAGGGCGAGCGGGACCGTGATGGAGGCGGCCGCCGCCACCAGGGCGGTGTGATCGGGCCAGTCGACCAGGATCCGGAGGGCCAAGGCGACGATGGCGACCTCGCCGGTCAGGGCGAGCGCACAGCCGAGCCACTGCAGCCGCTGGCGGGTGACGCCGCCGGTCGACCGGTAGCGCTGGTTCGCCGGCCCGATGCCCGCAGCGAGGGCGAGGACCGATCCCAGGGCGATTATCCAGCCCTGTCCGGAACGAGGGCCGGCCAGCCAGATCGCGGCAGCGACGGCAGCGACGACCCAGCCGGTCACGGCCAGGCCGCGGCGGGCCCGGGTGACGAGGTCGCCGTCGGGCAGGCCCACGAGGATGTGCAGCGCCACCGCCGGGAGGACGGCCACCCCGGCGGCGAAGGCGACATCGGCGGCAAGGCTGGGGGACCCGGGTGCAGCCGCAGCCCGAGCCGCCGCCCCGGCGAGAGCGACCGCCGAACCCGCCGCCGCAACCAGGCAGAGCCGGCCGAGGGGGCACGAGCGTCGTACGAGCGCGAGCCCGGTCACCGTCCAGGCCGCCACCAGCAGCGCGGCCACCACCCACACGGCCAGGCCTCCGTCGACCGACCGGGCCACGGTGACCGAAGCCGCCACCAGTACGGCCAGCGCACCTGCGCCGAGGACCAACCACGCTCCCGCGGGGGTCCCGGCACGGGCCGGTGCGTGGTCGACGGACGCCAAGGGTTCGGCGACCGTCAAGGTCGCCCCCACGCTTGCGTCGCCACCGTCCTCATTCAGCGCCCGGCGGTCGCGGCGCCGACGGGCATCGACGGCTCATCCGACTCGTCGAGCACCCGACCGTCCTTCATGCGGACGATGCGCTCGGCGGCGGCGGCCACGTCGTCGTCGTGGGTGACCAGGAGGATCGTCTGGCCCCCGCCGTGCAGGCGGCGGAACAGCTCCATCACCTCGTGGCCCCCCTCTGAGTCGAGCGCCCCGGTGGGCTCGTCGGCCAGGAGGAGGGTGGGCTCGTTGGCGAGGGCGCGGGCGATGGCCAGCCGTTGGCGCTGGCCCCCGGACAGGACCCCGGGGGCGGCCTTGGCCTTGTCGCCCAGGCCGAGCAGGTCGAGCAGGTCACGGGCCCGGGACTCCGCCGGTCGGCGCTTGAGACCGGCCACCACCGCGGGGAGCACGACGTTCTCCAGGGCGCTCATCCCCTCGAGGAGGTTGAAGAACTGGAACACGATCCCGATGTGGCGCCGCCGCATCCGGGCCAGCTCGTCCTCGCTGCGGCCCGTCACCGTCTCCCCGGCCAGGGTGATCTCGCCCTCGTCGGCCTGGTCGAGGCCGGCCACGAGGTTCAACAGCGTGGACTTCCCGCACCCGGACGGCCCCATCACGGCGGCGAACTGGCCGGCCGGCATGGTGAGGTCGGCACCCCGAAGGGCCCGCACCGGTGCCTCCTCGGCCTCGTAGGTCTTGCGCACGCCCCGCACCAGGAGGACCGGTCCCCCGGCACCGTCGCCCTGTGGTTCCGGACTGTTCATGTCCCGCCCTTCCTCGTCGTCGTCAGCGGCGAACCCGTCGCCGTCGTGTCCCATCCGACCACGTTCCCCGGTTCCCGCCAAGGGCGCGAGCCTGTTGGGGGAGGGTGGTGGTGGCTTCCCCCACCGGCGGGGCCTCACTCAGTCCGCAGCCAGGTCGCCGGGCTGGTCCGGGCGGCCCGGACCGCCGGCCGCAGGGAGACGATCCCGGCCACGATGACCAGTGCCATCGTCAGGACGACGAGCGCGAGGGCCGGCACGTCGGGCACGGCGACGACGTTGATCCGCTCGGCGAAGCCTGTCCACAGCCACCGGCCGAAGGCGATCCCGAGCGGGAGGCCCACGGCCAGAGCCACCCCCACGGTGACCAGCGACTGCCACAACATCGCCGCTCCCAGCTGACCGGAGGTGAAGCCCAGCGCGCGGTGCAACGCCAACTCTCGCCTCCGGCGGCGGACGACGGCCGCCAGGGTGAGGGCGAGGACGGTCACGGCCACGACGGTGAGCAGCCCCGCGAGCGCGATCTGGCCGCCCTCGAGCGAGGCGGCGGTGGCCACCTCGGGCGGGCGGAGCACCCCCACGACGTCGTCACCCTCCTCGTTGGAGAGGTGAGCGGACCGCATGGCCCGACCCAGCGGTCCAACCTCGGCCCCGGGACCCAGGCGCAGCAGGGCGAAGTTGAACGGGCTGTCCCCCGCGCTGGGGTCGGCGATCAGCGGCGCGTCCTCGGCGGCCAGCCACACCCCCCGACCGAGGCCGGTGTGCAGCGTGTTCACGGCACCGAGCACCGGGAAGACGGCGAGCCCGGTGACCGTCGCCCGGCGAGATCCGGCCAGCCCGTCGAGCTCGACCCGGTCGCCCACCCGGACGTGCAGGGCCCGCATCGTCTCCCGGCCCAGCGCCACCTCCCCCGACTTCCGGGGCGGCGTGCCCTCCACCAGCGTGGGTGCCATGGAGCCCGCCCCGGGCCCGAAAGCGGCGGCGGCCCGCCCGACCCCGTTGACGGCGACCGTGCCGGTGGTGACGAACCGCCACGACGTCACGCCGTGGGACCGGAAGAAGGCCACCGCGTCCTTGCGGTGGAAGGTGTCGTACCCCGCGCCGCTGACGGCGACGGCATCGGCCGGCCACCCGAAGCGGCGTGGCTCGGCGTCGAGGCCGCGCAGGTTCCCGGCGAACACGACGGCGGCCACCAGGACGAGCACTGCGGCGGACATCGACACCAACGTCGACCGGGTGGGCACGGCCGTGCGCCCACGCCCGGGCTCGAGGGCTTGGCGGGCGCCGAGCACGGCGGCCGCCGGGAGGCCCGACCGGGTCAGCCAGGACGCCACCCGTGAGGGGTGGAGCGCCGAGACCGGCGGGGCAAGCGGCGCCGTGGAGGCGATCCGGCGCAGCACGACGGCAACCGACGCCACCGCCACCAGCGCCAGCAGAGCGGCGCCGGTGCCGAGCACGAGAGGGTCAACCTGGACGCCTCGAGCGGGCTCGATGGCCCGGAACGGGCCGATCGGGAAGAGGGGGGACACACCGGCGGCGGCGGCCGTGGCCACCAGGATCGCTCCGGTCACGCCGGCCAGGGGCACGGCCAGGCCGGCGATGGTCACCTCCCGCCGGCCGGCGCCGAGGATGCGGGCCAAGCCGAGGTCGGCCTCCCGGGCCGACGCCAGCCGGCTGGCGGCGAGCGATGCGAAGGCCACCGTGGCGACCAGCGACAGCGCTCCGAACAGCACCAGGGCGCTCACCAGGGGCCGCACCGCCCGCTCGGCCTTGTCCCGTCCTTCGGGGGTGAGGTGGAACTGGCTCCCCCAGCGGTTCGGGTCGTCGGGCGGGAGTCGCCGGTTGTGGTCCGCCGCCTGGGCCCGCCAGGCCCGCTGGAGCGGGGCGATCCCGTCGGCGCCGTCACGCAAGCGCACCCCGTAGAAGGCGAAGTCGATCGCGGAGGACGGCTTAGAGCCCTCCGGCATCAGAGCGGGGCTGAGCAGGACCCGACCGGTGCGATCGAGGGGATCGGGCGCCACGTCCTCGTTCGGCACCATGACACCGACGATCCGCACCCGCAGGAAGCGGGCCGGCTCGTCGAGGGCGGGGGCGAAGTCGGGACCGTAGTGGAAGTAGGCGTAGGTCAGGCTGTCGCCGACCGCCAGGTGGAGTTGGTCGAGCACGAACTGGTTGACCACCGCCTCGTCCCGGCGACCACGCCGGGGCATGCGCCCGGACGAGAGCGACACCCGGTCCATCTCGTAGAAGCGACCGTCGGAGGTGAACGCGAGCGGGCCGGCGGGGTTGGGCTGGCCGTTCCGATCGAGCAGCACGACGGGGAGCGCGGCCCACACCGACGTCTCGACGACCCCGGGAAGTCGGCGGATGGCGGCATCACTGGACCGGGTGTAGTTGCCGGCGTTGAGCTCCAGGTCGGCGGCGTGGGAGGCGACGAGGTGCCGCCGGTACGCCGACGCCGTGCGACGGGCCCCGGCCAACGCCGCCAGCGAGGCACCCAGGGCGAGCCCGGCGAGGACGGCGAACGCGACGGTCTGCAACCACCGGCGCCGGAGGTCGGCCCGGGCCAGGTAGGCCCCCGCTGCCGACCCGCCGCTCGCCCCTGCCATCGCCTCAGCCGGGCACCGGGTCGGCGGCGGGGGACCGGAGGACCTTGAAGGCCGACACCGGTGCGCTGCGGCCCTTCACGAGAGCCGGCTCGAGCTCGACGGCGCCGGCGACCGGTGAGCTCAGCGCCTTCCACGTCCCCTCCGAGAGCACCGTCTCGCCGTGCTCGGCCCACTGCTGCAGCCGCTGGGTCAGGTTCACGGTGTCACCGACGAGGGTGTACTCCAACCGCTCCTCGGATCCGAGGAGCGCAGCGGCGGCTTCGCCGGTGGAGAGGCCGATGCCGAGCCCGAACGGCTCGCGCCCACCACCCTCCCACCGTTCGTTCAGCTCCGCCTGGGCGGCGTGCATGGCCGCCGCCGCCGCGAGGGAGCGGTCGGCGTGGTCGGCCAGGGCGACCGGGGCCCCGAAGACAGCCATGACGGCATCGCCCACGAACTGCATGACGGTGCCCTGCTCGTTGAGGATCGCCCCGTTCATGGCCGCCCGGTGCTCGTTGAGCTGGGCCGCCAGCGCCGTCGACGAGGTCCGTTCAGCGATGCCCGAGTAGCCGCGGATGTCGGACATGAGCACGGTGACGACCACCGACTCGCTCTCTCCGATGTGGCGCCCTTCCCGGCGCAGCTTCTCGGCGATCCCACCCGGCAGCAGCCGCGACAGCGTCTCGCCCTGCTCCTCGCGGTCGATGATGGCCCGGTGCAGCATCCGGAGCCGCCGGAGCCCCCCGGCCGTACCGCTCGACGCCTCCTGGGCGACGCGGAGGAACGCCTTCTCCACCTGGTCGGCGACGGCCTCGGGGGTCGTGCGCCGAGCCACGGCGAT
>JAABUS010007788.1_pt1 | contig 12073 bp, 7 predicted proteins | sample 5560161 | NCBI WGS metagenome assembly JAABUS01 (sample SAMN10711885, study PRJNA513376) | rock metagenome | isolation source: Antarctica rocks | place: Antarctica: Victoria Land, Trio Nunatak nord | collected 2016-01-04 | reverse complement strand
AGGTGCTGCGCAACGTAGATTCCCGCCGCCGAGAGAGGCCATGAGCGGTTCGCCCAAGGTCGTCCTGCTCGGGATGATGACGAAGATGCCCGTCGCGGGAGTGGTGTGGCAGACGGTGCACTACTTGGTCGGGCTTCGGCGGTTGGGCTTCGACGTCTACTACGTGGAAGCCCACGCGCGCACCCCTTCGATGCTGATGTCAAGGCATGACGACGACAGCTCGAGGCTGGCCGCCGACTTCATCGGCGGCGTCCTCAGGCGATTCGACCTCTCGGACAACTGGGCGTTTCACGCGCTGCACGCCGACGGTGCGGTGTATGGACGGAGCAGGAAGCAGCTCTTCGGCCTCTACCGAGAGGCGGCAGCCATCATCAACCTTCATGGGGCAACGCGGCCGCTCGAGGAACACGCCGAGACGGGCCGGCTCGTGTACGTCGAAACCGATCCTGCTCTCCTGCAGGTCGAGCTCCATGACGGCTTGCAGGAATCGCTGGACTTCCTGGAACCACACGTTGCCTTCTTCACCTTTGCCGAGAACCTGGGCCGCCGCGACTGCATGCTCCCAGTCTCAGAGCGCTTCTCGTTCCATCCCACGCGCCAGCCGGTGGTCACGGAGTTCTGGACAGGCGTTGACGACGTCAGTGGAAGCTGCTTCACGACCGTCGGCAACTGGCGACAGCCGTGGCGAACGCTCGACTACGGCGGTGAACGCTACACGTGGACCAAGGATGAGGAGTTCGCGAAATACCTGGACGTACCGTCACGAACCGGTGAGCCGTTCGAGCTCGCCCTGGCGAGCTACGAGGACGAGGATCGGCGGATGCTCGAGTCGCACGGATTCCGTGTTCGTCCTGCGCTGGACTTCTCGACCGATCTGGATGCCTACCGCGCGTACATCCAGGGGTCACGCGGAGAATTCACGGTCGCCAAGGACCAGAACGTCCGCTTGAAGACGGGCTGGTTCAGTGACCGCAGCGCCACCTATCTGGCCAGCGGTCGCCCCGTCATAACCCAGGACACGGGATTCGACAGCGTGCTTCCTGTGGGCCGCGGCCTCTTCGGCTTCTCGGCCGTGGAGGACATCGTGGAGGCGGTCGATCGCATCAACGCCGAGCCGGCTGCCCACCGCCGAGCCGCCCACGAGATCGCGCAGGAGTACTTCGATGCCGACGTGGTCCTCACGCGGCTGCTCGACGAAGTCGGGATCGACGTCCCGCGACGCCGGACCGGCACGGGCGTCGGGCTGCTGCCGCCCGATCTCAAGTTGCTGCCTTCCGCTCGCCGACCGCTGTCGCTTCCGGCCTCCACCGTGGAGATCGCGCTGTCGCGTCCGCTCCCGCCGGAGGACTCAAGGACCGCCGAGCCTCCGTCGACATCCGTGATCATCGTGACGTACGGGAACCTCCCGTTGACCCGGCTGTGCGTGGAGAGCGTCCTCGCCTCAACGGGACCCGAGGTGCAGGTCGTCATGGTCGACAACGCGTCGCCCGACGGAACCCCCGATTACCTGCGGGGGATCTCCGTCGGACGTCCGAGGACGCGGGTGGTACTCAACGCGACCAACCGCGGGTTCGCCCGCGCCGTCAACCAGGGGCTGTCGGCGGCCGAAGGAGGCGACGTCGTACTGCTCAACAACGACGTGATCGTCCCGCCGGGCTGGCTCGAACGGCTGCGCGATCACCTCGTCGATCCGACCGTCGGGATCGTGGGAGCTAGTACTAACTTCGCCGGTAACGAGGCGGAGATCGACGTGACATATCGAACGTACGCGGAGATGCTCGACTTCGCGGCCAAGCGCGCGATCGAAGCGGACGGCCGGCGGCGCGACCTCACCGTGGCCACGCTGTTCTGCGCCGCGCTCCGACGCGAGGTGGTCGACGAGATCGGTCCCCTCGACGAAGGCTTTGAGCTCGGCATGTTCGAGGACGACGACTACTCGATGCGCGCCCGCGCCGCGGGATACCGCGTCGTGCTCGCGGAGGACGCGTTCGTGCACCACTTCGGTGAGGCGGCATTCGGCTCGCTCGTTCCCAGCGGCGCGCATGCCGTCACCTTCCGCTCGAACCGTCAGCGGCTCGAGCGCAAGTGGCAGATGAGCTGGCAGTCACACGAGCGGCGCCCGGCGGACCACTACCGCGCGCTCGTGGGACGTGTTCGAACCATGCTGACGAGAGAGTTGCCCGACGCGGCGACGGTCCTTGTGGTCTCCAATGGCGACGACGAGCTGCTCCATCTGAACGGCCGCACCGGGTGGCACTTTCCGCAGATGCCCGACGGCACCTACGCCGGCTATCACCCGGGCGATAGCAAAGAGGCGATCCGTCATCTCGAGGCACTACGTGACAAGGGCGCCGAGTATGTCTTCTTCCCGGAGACGGCGCTCTGGTGGCTGGACCATTACACGGAGCTGGCGACCTATCTCGACGACCTCGACGGCCGAGACGTGAGGTACAAGGACGCGGGAGCCCTCTTCCCGCTCCGCCCTGCCTCCCGGGCCGCCCTCGACGGCCACTCCCACTCCCCGGCACACTGGAGCGACGATGCCGACTGATCGCAACCTTCAGGAGACCGTCGAGGAGCTGCGACGCGAGATCGCGACCGTTCGGAGGGACACCGAGCGCGTCCAGTCCACCCTGTACGACCTCAAGTCGGATCCACCGCACCCTGCGGTCGGAAAGGACGCGAGCTACCGGCGGCTCATACGCCGAATCCGCGAGTCGGTGCGCCAGGCGCTACCACCGGATGCTCGCATTGCGGTCGTCAGCAAGGGGGACGACGAGCTTCTTGATCTCTACGGACGAGTCGGGTGGCACTTTCCGCAAGCGGCCGATGGGCGCTATGGCGGTTACTACCCGAAGCGCTCGCTGTCCGCGATAGCACATCTCGAGACGTTGAGAGCGCGGGGCGCGGAGTATCTCCTCTTCCCGGCCACGGCGTTGTGGTGGCTCCACGAGTATCCCGACTTCCGTGCGCATCTCGTGCGGCGCTACCGGCAGACCGTCACGGACGAGGACGCCTGCGTCGTGTTCTCCCTGCGCGAGCAACCATCGGCCAGCGAGCGACCGACGGCCGGCTTAGAGGTCCTCATCGAGCAGCTGTCCCTGACATGCGCAAGTCCCCCTACGATCCTCGACTGGGGCAGCGGGATGCAGTTCGGGGACGAGTTGCCCGAGCACCAGTACATGGTTGTCCGAGGGGAGCTCGACGAGCTCCCGTACCTCGACGCCACGCTCGACATCGTGGTCACACAGGACACTCCGGAGCATGTGGCTGAGGCGCGGCGGGTCGCATCCCGAGCCGTCGTTCGCGTGATCTCGTCAGAACCCCGGCGCAACGGCCGGTCCAGCCCCGTCCGACTAGAAGTCGAGCGCACCGCTTCGGACGCGCAAACCCGATCCCCGTCCATCTCGATCATCATTCCCTGCCACGATGGCGCTCAGCACACGGAGGCGTGTCTCCGGAGTCTCCTCGACACGCTGCCTCAAGATTTCGAGGGCGAGATTCTGGTCGTGGACGACGCCTCCTCGGATCGGACCAGAGAGCTGCTCCAGTCCTTCCAGCGAGGCGACAGCCGCGTGCGCAGCCTGCGCAATCGTCGCAATCTCGGCTTTCTCGGTTCTTGCAACCGGGCGGCGGGCGAGTCGCAGGCAGAATACTTGCTGTTCCTGAACAACGACACCGTCATGCTGCCGGGCTGGTTGCCCCCGCTCGTGCGAACGTTCACCGACTTCCCGGACGCCGGCGCCGTCGGCGGTCGACTGCTCTATCCCGACGGCCGGCTGCAGGAGGCCGGTGGATGCGTGTTCGACGACGGATCCGCGTGGAAGTTCGGATACGGAGATCCGGATCCGGAAAAGCCGCTGTTTCGTTACGTGCGAGAGGTCGACTATGTCTCGGGTGCGCTGCTGATGACGCCGCGCCGGCTGTTCGAAACCGTAGGGGGGTTCGATCCGCAGTACGGTTTCGGCTTCTACGAGGACGATGACTATTGCTTCTCCGTCCGCGAGGCGGGGGCGCGCGTCTACTACCAACCCGAAAGCGTGATCGTCCACGTCGAGGGCGCGAGCGCGGGACTCGACCTCGGCGCGGGCGAGAAGCAGCACCAGGCGACGAACCAACGTGTGTTTGCCACGAAATGGGACGAGGTCCTGGCGCGCCAGCCGCAGCGTCCCGACCCGATCGATGAGCGTGCCACGCTGCTCGTGGCAGCGCGGTGCTGTCGCGTCGAGGAGCCGGCGGCGTGAGCCGGCGACGCGCTCTCGTCTGCGGGTACTACGCCCCGGAGCCTGACCGCGACAGCGGTTCGCGGCGCCTGATGGACCAGCTGCTCGCTCTGCGTGACGAGGGCTGGGCTGTCGACTACATCGCGTTCAACGGCGTCCGGAACAGCCGCGACGTGCAGTCGCTCGGCGCACGAGGCATCGCCCTGCACGATGGCTCGACGACGAACTTCGAGGAGCTCGTCGCGCTCGGCTGCTTCGATCTCGTCCTGTTCGCCTTCTGGCAGACCGCAGAGCGCTACCTGCCCGCGCTTCGGCGCCTGTCTCCAGGCACCCGCGTGATAGTCGACTCGGTGGACCTGCAGTTCCTGCGTGATGCGCGCCGGACACTCCGGGAACCCGAGAACGGCCTCTTGACCGAGGACTACGGATCCTCGCTGGTGGGCGAGCTGAACGTGTACGCCGCGGCCGATGCGGTGCTGACCGTCTCTTCCAAGGAGGCGGAGATCATCGACGATCTGGCCGTGGGCGCAGCGCTCGCCATGCCGGTGCCCGACGGCGAGACCATCACTCCCTCTCCGATCCCGTTCAAGGAGCGGCGTGGGGTGTTGTTCGTGGGTAGCTTCGAGCACGCTCCGAACGCGAGCGGGGTCGAGTGGCTCTGCCGTGAGGTGGTTCCGCGTCTTGACCCCGACCTCCTGTCCAAGCATCCGTTGATGATCGTCGGCGCCGGGCTCGACGAGACGGTCCGGCGCTACGCGGATGGTCTCCTCCATGTCCGCATGGTGGGTTGGGTGCCGTCCATCACGCCGTATCTGGAGCGAGCGCGAGTTTCGGTCGTGCCGCTGCTCTACGGGGCGGGCACCAAGCGCAAGCTGATCCAGACGCTCCTGACGGGCACGCCGGCGGTCAGCACGACCATCGGAGCGGAGGGTCTCGAGATCCTCGACCGCCAGCAGGTCCTCATCGCGGATGACCCGGAGTCGTTCGCTCGGGGGATCGCCGAGTTGCTCGTGGCGGCGCCGCTCTGGAAAGTGCTCGCGCGGGGCGGCCGGAAAGCGGTCGTCGAGACGCACGGACGCGAGGCCGCGCAGCGGTGCTTCATCCGCGCACTCGATCAGGTCTTCTCGCGGTCGCCGAAGTCGCCGCTCCTCCCCGAGGGAAGCGACGAGCGGTACGCGCGCCGGATGCTCCAGCTGGTCAATCAAAAGGCCATGGGCGCCATTCGCGAGCTGCTGCGCGAACACGTACGTCCTGGAAGGACGGTCGCCGTCCTCAGCCACGGCAGCGCCGAGCTGCTGCAGCTCGGCGCATGGCAGGGATGGCACTTCCCGCTCGGCGCCTCCGGCGAATACGCGGGGCATCCAGGATCGCTTGAAGCGGCCGTCGAAGAGATCCCGACAGCACGTGATCAAGGCGCGGACTACCTGATGGTCCCGATCACTGCGGCACACTGGTGGAGTAGCGAAAGCCTGTCGCCGTTCCTCGAGGCGGTCGAGAGCCACGGCTACCCGCGCGTAGCGGAAGGCCCGGGCGGAACCCTCTTCGCTCTCCGCGACCACGTCGCTTGGCAGCAGTTCGGGTCCAGCGGCGGTTCGGTGGAGGCGCGGTTGGTCAGCGCGGACGCGGCCTCGGCTCCACCCGACCCGGCCGCGCGCCTGATCGCCTTCTACCTCCCGCAGTTCCACCCGATCCCGGAGAACGACGAGTGGTGGGGGGAAGGCTTCACCGAGTGGAACAACGTCGGTGGCGCCCGCCCGCTCTTCCCCGGGCACTATCAGCCGCATGTGCCGGCGGATCTGGGGTTCTACGACCTGCGACTGCCTGACACGCGCCGGGATCAGGCCGAGTTGGCTCGCCGGTACGGAATCCACGGCTTCTGCTACTACCACTACTGGTTCCAGGGCAAGCGGCTGCTGGAGCGGCCCTTCGACGAGGTGCTGAGCTCGGGCGAGCCCGACTTCCCGTTCTGTCTGTGCTGGGCCAACGAGCCGTGGTCACGCCGCTGGCACGGACGCGACGAGGATGTTCTGCAGCCGCAGCGCTACAGCCGCGACGACGACCTCGCACACATCCGGTGGCTGCTCCCGGCGCTCGCCGACGATCGTGCGATCCGGATCGACGATCGACCGATGTTCATCGTGTACCAGGCGCGGGATCTTCCCGATCCGGCGCGCACCGTCGACACCTGGCGCCAAGAGGCCGAGCGCGCCGGGCTCGGCGCGCTCTACCTCATGACGGTGGAGACAGGATGGGACGCGGGTTGGGACGCGACCGAGGCGGGCTTCGATGCCAAGGTCCTCTTCCAACCCCAGTTCACGACACTCCGGAACACGCCGTCGCTCGCGGTGGATGGGCCGGACACGATCGCGGTACATCGCTACGACGAGGCCTGGCCGGCGCTGGCGGCTCCACCGGACGTCGCCTATCCGTTCTTCGAGACCGTCTGTCCGCGGTGGGACAACGCGCCGCGCGCCGGGGAGCGCGCGGTCGTGCTGCACGAGTCGACACCGGAGGCCTATGAGCAGTGGCTGCTGGAGGCAGTGAGTCGAGCAGGTCGCCGTCCCGCTCAGGAGCGGGTGGTCTTCGTCAACGCCTGGAACGAATGGGCCGAGGGGTGCCACCTCGAGCCCGACCTGCGGCACGGTAGGGCCTATCTCGAGGCCACCGCCCGTGCGCTGCTCGCCGCCGGGGACTCGCGCGTGAACGGCCGGCGGTCGTCCAACGGCTCGTCCGTGAGCCCTCTCCTCAGCCCGTCAGCAGCGACGAGGAGGTGAGGAAGTGGCTCCAACGGCGCGCGTGATCGCCTTCTACCTGCCCCAGTTCCATCCCATCCCCGAGAACGACGAGTGGTGGGGTCCCGGGTTCACGGAATGGACGAACGTCGTCCGTGCCGCTCCGCTGTTCCCCGGCCACCATCAGCCGCACCAGCCGGCACACCTCGGCTACTACGACCTGCGCGTTCCCGAGGTGCGGGAGAAGCAGGCCGAGCTCGCCGCCCGACACGGCATAGAGGCGTTCTGCTACTGGCACTACTGGTTCCACGGCAAGCGGCTGCTCGAGCGACCGTTCGACGAGGTGCTCGCGACCGGACGTCCTGACCTCCCGTTCTGCCTCGCATGGGCCAACGAGCCGTGGTCACGGCGCTGGCTCGGCGACGCCAAGGATGTGATGCAGCCGCAGGAATACTCGCCTGAGGACGATCGTGCGCATGCGCAGTGGCTCACGCGGGCCTTCGCCGACCCCCGCTATGCCTGCGTCGACGGCCGGCCGATCTTCCTCATCTACAACCCCGGGGATCTGCCCGGTCCCGAGGCGACGACAGCGACCCTGCGAGACGAATGCGCTCGAGCACGAGTCGAGGATCCCTTCCTGATCGGCGTGTCCTCGCACCGCCAACAGGACTGGCGCCCGCTGGGTTTCGACGCGAACCTCGACTTCGAGCCCCAACTCGGCGTCATGCCGGGGGCACTCGACCCCGGGCTCAAGCTCTACGACTACGCCATGGGCCGTCAACGGATGGTGGCCCGGCCGCGTGACTATCCCCACCTTCCCTGCGTGATGGTGGCGTGGGACAACACTCCGCGGCGTGGCGAGGAGGGGATCGTCTTCCTGAACGCGACGCCCGAGACGTTCCGGCGCGGGCTCGAGGACGCGATCGAATCAGTCAAGCAAGAAGCTCCAGAGCAGCGGCTGGTCTTCGTGAACGCTTGGAACGAGTGGGCGGAGGGCAACCATCTCGAACCCGACCAGTGGCACGGGCTCGCCTACCTCGAGGCCGTCGCTCATGCCGTCGGCATCGAACCTGCGGCAACACCGCCCCTGGCACGATGACCACACGGGTGGAGCGCGCGCCGCTCGCCGTTCTCGGCGGTCGGCCGACCTTCCGGGAGCCACGTCACGTCGGAGCTCCGAACGTCCCGCCAGCCGGCGCCCTCGAACGCAGGCTCGCCGGGGCTCTGAGGCGTCGTCGGCTCACGAACGACGGCCCGCTCGTCCAGGAGTTCGAGGCCGCGGTCAGCCGCCGGCTCGGAGTGCGTCACTGCATCGCGACATGCAACGCCACATCCGGCCTGATGGTCCTGGCGCGCGCGCTGGAGCTGAGCGGCGAGGTGATCATGCCGTCGTTCACCTTCCCGGGAACCGCGCACGCGATGCGCTGGCTCGGGCTGCAGCCGATCTTCTGCGATGTGGATCGAGCGTCGCACACGCTGGATGCGGCCACGGTGGCCGAGGCCATCGGCGAGCGCACGAGCGCCATCCTCGGCGTCCACGTGTGGGGCCGCCCGTGTGACACGGAGGCACTCGGCGACATCGCCGGCCGTCACGGAGTGGAGCTGATCTTCGACGCCGCGCCTGCGTTCGACTGCGGCCGGCACGGGGTCAAGATCGGCAACCACGGCAGGGCCGAAGTCGTCAGCTTCCATGCGACGAAGGTGCTCAACACCTTCGAGGGCGGAGCGATCCTCACGAACGACGACGAGCTCGCCGAGCGCATCCGGCCCATGATCACGTTCGGCTTCGTCGACGAGGACGTCGTCGTAGGGCTCGGCATCAACGCGAAGATGTCGGAGGCCGCCGCCGCAATGGGACTCGCCCAGCTCGAGCAGCTGCCCGCGACGATCGCGACCAATCGCGCGCACCACACGCGCTACCGCGCGCGGCTCGAGGAGCTGCCGGGCGTCGCGGTCGTGGACTACCCGAACGCAGCGGAGGCCAACTTCCACTACGTCGTGCTGGAGATCGAGCCGGATGTGGCGCCGATCGACCGCGACATGCTCAAGCGCGTGCTGGAAGCAGAGCGCGTGCTGGCGCGCCGTTACTTCTTCCCCGGCTGCCACCGCATGGCTCCCTACGCGGCGGAGCGCTCGACGGCCGGCGAGCTTCCGATCACCGAGTGGCTCGCCGCTCGCGTCCTGCAGCTGCCGACCGGGACGGCACTCGCCGCGGAGGACGTCGAGGCGATCTGCACGCTGGTCTCCCGCGCGTTCGAGGACGCCGAGCTCCTGCGTGCCTCGCTCAGTTGACTCCCATGAGATCGAGCAGGCGCCCGAGCACGACGTCCGAGTCGAAGTAGGTCTCCGCCAGCTCGCGGGCCGCACGCGCGTGCTGCGGCCAGCTCGCTTGTATCTCCTCCAGCGCGGCGGCTGCCTCCTCAAGGGTCGAGAACGCCATGAGCCCCGCTCCGGTTGGATATCGCTCGCCGAAACCGGTGTCCTGCGCCACGACCGGCCGTCCGGCCGCGAGATAGCAGATGCTGCGATCGCTGAACCAGCCGCTGCGCGTGGAGACGTACATGTCCTTCGCGATGCAGAGCTCGCCGAGCGAGCCGGCGATGTAGCGGCGGTAGGCGAAGGGGTCGCTGGCGACGACGTGGGGATCGACGAGGCGCCAGCCGTTGGCGCGCAGCAACTGGATGTCGCGCGTCTCGCTCGGGTCGATGTCGAGCGCCAGCTCGAGCGGCATCGTCACGAGCTGAGGAAGCCGGGCGAACCGACGCATCTGGTGGACGCGCAGGCCGTAGGTCCGGCCTTGGTATTCGATCGGCGCGAATGGCCCCCGCCAGGTCGCCACCGTGGTGACGCGGGCGCCCGTGGCCGGCATCGCCCTGGCCGGCCAATGCTCGAGGACCACGGGCTGCGGCGTCGTGTCCCAAGCCAGCCCGCACGTGGGGATCGCGCAGTCCGGACGGCCGATACGCTCACCGATGGTGAGATGTCGATCATGGCCGGCGAAGACGTCGGCGAGGCCCAGCTCGAGCCACATCTGCCCGAAACCCGGGTCGATGTCGAGGAAGACCCGCAGATCGCTGACGCCGAGTATCTCCTCGTCGTCCAGAAAGCCCATGACGTTGAGCACCATGGCCGAGCGACGAGCCCGCTCGAGCACCTCCGCGCGCGGGAGGCCGATGCTGAGCGCGGCACCCTGGCAGAGGAGCGCAGCGCTGTCCCCGAGGTCGAAGCGGGCGACCACGTCTCGGAAGTACGCGAAGTTGACCGATTGCTCGAGCGGGCATGCGCGGCCGTTGGCATCGTGGCACATGCCCGGCTCCAGCCGGTCGACGAAGAGCACGTCCCAGCCGAGGCGACGCAGGCCGAGCACGTACTGGAGGATCACCCAGGTGTGGCCTCCGTTGCCCGGCCGCTGCGCGAGCGACCCTGCCACGACGATCGTCTCGCGCAGAGCGTCCTACTTCACGGCCTCGACGAACAGGCTTTCCCGCTCCCGGTTGTCGAGCTCGACGATCTCCGGGAAGGGACTGACGGTGTGGCGATAACGACACCGAGCGATGTGCCTGAACTGTGCCTTCACCAACAGTTCCGCGATGTAGTCGTGGGTGAACAGCGAGCGGGTGTATCCGTACCAGGTCATCTGCACGGAGAACTTGCCCGCCAGCGAGCCGGCATCCTCGTTGGGAACGAGGAAGTAGTCGCGATCCCCACGCTGGTACGCAGCGATCCCACGGTCGACGTCCGGCAGGCAGAGCCTCAGCACGCCGTTCGGTTTCAGAACCCGCCGCAGCTCGGAGAGCGCCGGGACCAGGTCCGGCTGGGCGATCTCCGGCAGCGCGTGGATGCTGACTGCATAGTCGATCGACTCGTCCTCCAGCGGCAGCCCGTCCCGGATGTCGCAGACGAGGTCGATCCCCGGCCCCTCCTTGACGTCCGAGTTAAGCCAGCCGGGCTCCGGGTACAGCCCGCAGCCCCAGTTCAGGCGCCGAACGGCCGCTGTCGGGGCGTCGCTCACCGGCCCTATCATCGCGGATGACGGCGCTCTTCGCCATGGAGGAGCCGGACATGCTCGAGCGGCTGCCAGCCACAGTTCGGCTGGTTGAGCAGTAGCCATGAAGCTAAGCGTTCTAGTCACCACGTATCAACACGCTGACTGGATAGCGACGGCGCTCGACGGAGTGACGATGCAGCGGACGACTTTCCCGTACGAGGTGCTCGTCGGCGACGACGCCTCCACCGACGGGACGCGGGACATCGTCGCGGCTTACGGCCGGGCGCATCCCGACCGGCTTATCCCCATCCTGCCGGAGCGCAACATGGGCTTGGAGGGCGGGCGGCTGTTCGAGACGCTGCTCGAGCGAGCGCGCGGCGAGTATGTCGCGCTGCTGGACGGCGATGACTTCTGGTTCTCCGATCAAAAGCTCCAACGGCAGGTCGACCTACTCGACCGCCATCGGACCTGCGCCGTCTGCCATCACAACGTCGTCGCGTTCTACGACGACGGCAGCCGGCCGGCGTGGGAGCTGAACGCGGAACAGGAGGAGGTTTCGGTCGTCGACGACCTCCTCGGGGCCTGGAACTTCATCGCATCCAGCTCCGTCATGGTTCGGCGCGCCGCCGTAGGTCCGCTGCCGGAGTGGGCGCTCGCTTCGCCGTGCGCCGACTGGGCCTTCTACGTGCTCGCCGCGCTGAACGGCAACATCCGCTACATCGACGAGCCGATGAGCGCGTACCGATTGCACGCCGACGGCATGTGGAGCCGCTACGACAGACTCGACGCCCTCGCGCAGAAGCGCAGGTTCCATGACCAGATCCGCTCACTGCTGGCGCCCGAGCAGATGCCTGCGCTCGCATACGGCGAGGTGAAGCTCGCGACGCTGACTGCCATCGCCAAGACGGTGCTGGACCCCAACAGCATCGTGCTCGTCATCAGCCGAGGCGACCCGCAACTCGTCGAGCTCGGCAACATCGAGGGCCGTCACTTCCCCGCCGATCCGCATGGTTCCTACTCGGGTCACTATCCGGCCGACGACGCTGACGCGATCCAGGAGCTGGCGGCCGCGAGGATGGCCGGGGCATCGCACCTCGTCGTCCCGCGGCCGGCGTTCTGGTGGCTGGATC
>JAABUS010007786.1_pt1 | contig 12076 bp, 17 predicted proteins | sample 5560161 | NCBI WGS metagenome assembly JAABUS01 (sample SAMN10711885, study PRJNA513376) | rock metagenome | isolation source: Antarctica rocks | place: Antarctica: Victoria Land, Trio Nunatak nord | collected 2016-01-04 | reverse complement strand
CGCTCGGCCCGTGTCGTGGAACAGCAGCGATCGAATCGTGCTTCGCCAGGCCCGTCAACACCGAAGCGCACCAAAACACGTCATCCCGACGTTCCCGAAGGCGATTGTGCAACAGGCTCCTCAGCGGCTGCTATTTGCTTGTCCTGCCATTTAGCGCGTCGCGTCGCGTCTTGCTGAAGTTGTGCCTTGAGCACTTCGACAGATTCGCTTTTGCGTCTGGACCGTGATAGGGTGAGCAACGCGATGATGATTGAGGTCAGGAAGCCGGGGATCGTGCCAACGAAAGTTGTGGCAATCTGAGTAGATTCAGATGCGACTACGGCTCCTTTTGCGAGGGTTGCTCGCGCCAGGTTTATAGCAAAGTTCTTGAATTTGGCACCTCCGTCGAATTTCCCGCTTGCCGCCAACAGTGGAACCAGTTCCAAAATACCATCTGCCCAATTTTCCACTAACCCCGCAACCCCTAAAAGAACTCCCGCAGCAACGCCCTGCACTCCCCCTCCCGCACCCTGCCCACCACCTCCGGCCGGTGCAGGCGTCCCTTCCCTCGAACACCCGCAGCCTGCTCCACTCCGTCGCCCTTTGGGTCATAGGCGCCGAACACCAGCCGGCGGATGCGGAAATGCACCTGAGCTATGCTGCCTGTCCTGAATCCAGGTCAGCCATCTCCAGCGCGCGGGTGGCGAGCGTGACCGTGCGCGGCACCGGCTTCTCGCCCCGTTCGTAGTAGGCGACCATGCGGCGGCTGAGACCGAGTGCCCGGGCCGCTCCGTCGAGGGTGTAGGCCTTGCGCTCCCGCCAAGCGCGGAACGCCTCGGCGGTCAGAGTTTCCCCGGACTGCTCCCGCGCCAGACGCCACAAGGTATCCACCGCCATGTCGATCTCGTCGGTCCAGGCCACGTCCGTCCCATGCTCCCCAACATAGACTTGGCGGAACAGCGCCCGGTCCTCGCGGAGCGGAGCATACACGCGGAAGGCGCCGATAAGGCCGGACACGTCCACCAGGCTCTCGCCGCCATGCTGCCAGCGCACCCGCAGCGTCAAGGGCGCCCTGCCCGGCGCGACATCGGCAACGCGTGGCAGCGTCCTCTTCGGCATGGCGACCCTCCTTAGTCATCCTCGTTCGTTCAGCTCGGCCCACCTCAGCGCCAGCGCCTCCCTGTGCTCGGCCGCCCACGCCATCGCTGCGGCGATCTGGGCTGGCCGGGCCTCGCCGGCGATCACCACCAAGTCCGAGATCCGCACCAGGACCTGGAAGTCCGGCCCGACGACGTGGAAGTGCGGCGGCCGGTGGTCGTCGGCATACATGCGGAGGCTGACGGCGCCGAAGCGTTGCAGAGTCGCCATTCACCAGCGGTCTCGGCCCATAGTGCAATCATTGCATTGCAAGTGACGCAGGTAAACTCGAAACTTATCTTGATAGGGCTGCGCTAACCCCGCAGCCCCCCGAAGAACCCCCGCAGCAGCGCCCCGCACTCGCTTTCCCGTACGCCACCCACCACCTCCGGCCGGTGCAGGCAGCCCGGGGCGTCGAATACCCGCGGCCCATGCTCCACCCCGCCGCCCTTCGTGTCGTAGGCGCCGAACACCAGCCGGCGGATGCGGAAATGCACCATCGCCGCCGCGCACATCGGGCACGGCTCCAGCGTCACGAACAGATCGCAGCCAATCAAGCGCGGCGTGCCCAGCCGTCGCGCCGCGGCGCGGAGCGCCAGCATCTCGGCATGGGCGCTGGCGTCCGCATCCGCTTCCGTCCGGTTGCCGGCGCAGGCCAGTACGGTGCTGTCCGGCGCCAGCACGGCCGCGCCGACCGGGACCTCGCCCCGCGCCGCCGCCGCCCGCGCCTCCCGAAGCGCCTGATCCATGGGGGTCATGCGGCCTGCTTGCTCCCGATCCCCGTGCGGGTCTAGTCGTGCGCCATGACCGCACGCATCAGACCCCTTATCGGCGTGACCTTGGATGCGGAGCCGCCGGGCGGCTACTCGAAATACCCCTGGTACGCGCTCCGCGCCAACTACGCCCAGGCCATCGCCGGCAGCGGCGGCCTGCCGGTGGCGCTGCCGCACGACCCCGGCCTCGCGCCGAACTACCTCGACCGCATCGACGCCCTGGTCGTCACTGGCGGCGCGTTCGACGTGGACCCGGCGCTGTATGGCGACACGGAGCGGCATGCGACCGTGACCCTCAAGGAAACGCGCACCGCGTCGGAGCTGGCGCTGGTGCGCGGCGCGCTGGCCCGGGACATGCCGGTCCTGGGTATCTGCGGGGGGGAGCAACTGCTGATCGTGGCGCTCGGCGGCTCGCTGCTGCAGCACATCCCGGACAGCGTGCCGGACGCGATGGAGCACGAGCAGCCCAACCCGCGCGATCAGCCGGGCCATACCATAAAGATCGTGCCGGGCACCCTGCTGCACCGGATCGTCCGCGCGCCCACCATGCAGGTGAACTCCGCCCACCATCAGGCGGTGCGGGACGCCGGACGCTGGGCTACGGTCAACGCCACCGCGCCGGACGGGGTGATCGAGGGGATCGAAGACCCGCGCTACGGCTTCTGCCTGGGCGTGCAGTGGCACCCCGAGTTCCTGATCGATTCCGGCGACAAGCGCATCTTCGACGCGCTGGTCGCGGCCGCCGGAGGATGAGCGGCACGGGGGAGGGCGCAACCCGGGGCGAGCGCATCGCCAAGTGGCTGGCCCGTGCCGGGGTCGCCAGCCGGCGCGACGCGGAGAAGCTGCTGGCCGAGGGGGTCGTCGCGGTGAACGGCGCCGTGGTGACGCATCCCGCGACCTTCGTGGACCCGGACGACATCGTGCAGGTCCGGGGTGCCGTGGTCGATGCGCCCGACCGCACCCGGCTTTGGCGCTATCACAAGCCCGAGGGATTGGTCACCACCCACCGCGACCCGCAGGGCCGGCCCACCGTGTTCGACACGCTGCCGCCCGGGCTGCCGCGCGTCGTCAGCGTCGGGCGGCTGGACCTCAACAGCGAGGGGCTGCTGCTGCTGACCAACGACGGCGCGCTGGCCCGGCGGCTGGAGCTGCCGGACAACGGCTGGACCCGCCGCTACCGTGTCCGCGTTTACGGCGTGATCGACAACCGGGCGCTGGGCGGCCTGGTCCGCGGCGTCACCGTCGAGGGCGTGCGCTATGGCCCTATCGAGGCGATGCTCGACGCCCGCACCGGCACCAACGCTTGGCTGAGCGTGGCGCTCAAGGAGGGCCGCAACCGGGAGGTGCGCAAGGTGATGGCGCATCTGGGCCTGCAAGTCACCCGGCTGATCCGCGTCGCCTATGGCCCGTTCCAGCTTGGCAACCTCGGACGCGGTGAGGTGGACGAGGTCCCCGGCAAAGTGCTGCGCGAGCAGCTTCCGGAGGCGGGCGCCAACGCGGCGCGGCCGGCGCGGACGAGGCCGGGTCCGGCCTGAGCCATGCGGATCATCGCGGGCGCCTGGCGCGGCCGGGCGCTGGCGGCGCCGCCGGGCGATGGAACGCGGCCGACCGCGGATCGGGTGCGGCAGGCGTTGTTCGACCGGCTGATGCACGCGCCCTGGGCGGGCCGGGCGGCGGTGGGCGGCGCCTGGGTGCTGGACGCCTTCGCCGGCACCGGCGCGCTGGGGCTGGAGGCGTTGTCGCGTGGGGCTGCACATGCAACGTTCCTGGAAACTGGGCGCACGGCGCTTGCGGCACTACGGGGCAACGTCGCGGCTTGCCGGGCGGAGGGGCGCTGCACGGTGCTGGCGGCAGATGCGCTCCGGCCGCCGCCGGGCCGGGCCTGCGGGCTGGTGTTCCTTGATCCGCCTTATGGGCAGGCCTTGGTCGGCCCAGCCTTGGCCGCTTTGCGGACCGCCGGCTGGATCGCGCCGGGGGCGCTGGTCGTGGCGGAGGTTGGCCGGGAGGAGGCGCCTCCCTGCCAGGAGCCGCTGGACAACCGCACGCATGGATCCGCGCGCGTGGTGGTGTGGCGGGCGTGACGTGCGGCGAAGCTGCGTCAGGGCGTTTGTTTTTCGCCTGCAGCCTGCTCACTTCTCGAGATGTGTGTAGAGGACGTCAAACTGCGGCAGTCTCATCCGCCTCCAAAGCCTGCCGAACACCTTCCAACTCGTCCTTGATCTGGACCAGCCTTTCCATCGGCAAGCCGGTCGCTGCGGCGATGGCGCAGGGAATGGGCACCGCCTGCGCCTGCAACGCCCGCCCGGCCCCCGTCAGCTCGGTGCGGACCAGGCGCTCGTCCTTCTTGTCCCGGCTGCGGCGGACCAGGCCGGCTTGCTCCATGCGTTTCAGCATCGGCGTCAGCGTGCCGGAGTTCAGGTGCAGTTGCTCCCCGAGTGCCCGCACCGTCAGCCCGTCCTCCTGCCACAGCACGAGCATGACCAGGTATTGTGGATAGGTCAGGCCCAGCCCGGCGAGGATCGGGGCATAGACCTTGCCCAACGCCAAGGTCGTAGAATACAGCGCGAAACAGAATTGCGACTCCAGGTCGAGGTCGTTCGTCGCCGGGGGCCGTGTCTGCACTGCTGCCGCCATGAAACCTATGATCCACTGAACCAGTTATAGCCCTGATCCTCCCACCAACCGCCAGGATAATCGTTGGTGACGAAGAGGGCGGCGATATGCTTGGGGTTCTTGAACCCGAGCTTGGTCGGCACCCGCAGCTTGATCGGAAAGCCATACTTGTCCGGCAGCGGCGCGCCGCGGAAGTCGGTGGCAAGGATGGTTTGCGGATGCAGCGCCGTCGCCATGTCGATGCTGCTGTAGTAGCGGTCGGCGCACTTGAAGCCGACATAGCGTGCCCTTGTGTCCGCCCCGATGCGTTCCAGGACGCTGCGGAACGGCACGCCGGACCATTCGCCGATGGCGCTCCAGCCCTCGATGCAGATGTGCCGGGTGATCTGGCTGGCCTGCGGCATGGCGCGCAGCCGGGCCAGCGTCCAGGGCGTCCGGTCCTGCACCAGGCCGGAAACTTCCAATTTCCAGGCGTCGCCGTCCACTTCGGGGGCGTTGTCCTCGGGGTAGTAGGCGTTGAACGGGAAAGGGTCGGTGATCTCGCTCGCGCTGTAGGTTGGGGCGAGGCGGTCCGGGTCGAACAGCCAGGCCTGTACCCGGTCGTTGAACCGCGACACCGCCCATAGCGCCCGGTCCACCGCGTCCCCGTCCGAAAGGTTGCAGCCGGTCAGCATGGTCAGGGCGCCGAGCGACAGGCCCGAACGCAGGAGCAGCCGCCGCTCCAGCCGCTTCAGCTCGGGGGCCAACTGGCCGGCCAGGGCCCTCTTTTCTCCAGGGTTCACGACCTGATCTCCCCGGCTGACGCCTCGACTCGGGCGCGGCCCGTGACCATCGCCCATAGCGTCCTGGGGACGATGGCCACCAGGGCCAGGTGCACGGCGGTGAAGCCGACGATGCCCGCCATGGCGGCGAAATGGATGCGCCGGGCCAGCTCGTAGCCGCCGAACAGGCCGACCAGGCCTTGAAGCTGCACGGGCTTCCAAAGGCCGAAGCCGGACACCGCCGCCGCCACGACCAGTAGCACGACCACGACGTAAAGCAGGCGCTGCACGGCGTTGTAGGCGCCGAGCTTGTGGACTAGGCGGAAGGTCAGTGCCTCCTTCAGATCCCGCCAAACCTCGCGCGGGCCGATGGGCAGGAAGCTGCGCATGAAGTGCCGCCCGGCCAGGCCGTAGGCCAGATAGACCAAGCCATTGGCGACCAGCAGCCACATCGCCGCCAGGTGCCAGGCAATCGCGCCGCCCAGCCAGCCGCCCAGAGTCGCCCAGCCCGGGAAGCTGAAGCCGAACAGCGGGCTGGCGTTGTAGATTTTCCAGCCGCTCATCACCATGCAGACGATCGCGACGGCGTTGAGCCAGTGCGTGACCCGCACCACCAGGGGATGGATCACCACAAGGGAGATTTGCGTAGGCTGGGGGACAGGCCGGGCGGCGCTCATGCTGTGCTCCGGCCGCGCCTACATGGGCGGGACGGTGCCGTTCGCCCCGGCGACCAAGGCGTTGGCGGTGATGCTTGCGACGCCCTTGGGGCTGAACACCACGACGCGGGCGCCGGGCTTCAGCACGGTGCTGTCGGATGGCTTGATGGTCACCACGGGCACGTCGTCCGGCACCACGACGGTCTTGCTGCCGCCCTTGTAGTCGATGACCATGGTGCGGCCATTGGTCGTCTGCACGCTGCCGACCGCGCCGTTGGTCATCGTGGTGCTGCCCGGCAGGTCCCAGCCGTAGTGGCCATCGCCGCTCCCGCGCAGACTCTCGTCGAAGATCGTGACTTCCAGCGCCTTGATCGTGCCATCGGGCAAGGGGGCGGCGGCGATGCCGACGTAGGAGTTGGGCTTCACGTCCGCGAGGCTCGCCGTCTCCGCAACCAGCACCTTCGTCTTGTCCGTCATCGTGACCGGGACCGTCTGGCCGTTGCGCGATTTCGCTTCCAGCATCTGGCCGCTGACGCTGCTGATCGTGCCGCGGGTGATGGTCATGGGCGCTTCCTGCGCCCATGCGGCGCCAGATAGCGAGGCGGCGAAGGCGAGGCCGGTCATGATCTTCTTCATAAGCATTCCTTTGCAATCGTAGGAGCTGTGCAGCCTACGCCCGCAAATCCTTAACGCACAATCAAATCGCGTGTGATTGACAGCTTTGCCGTATGCCTAACACCTGGGGCGGCCGAACCAACACACGGCCTGCCCGTTGAACACCCTGAACGACCAAGAAACAGGAGGACACGATGCGAGCATCAATTTTAGCGGCGGCGCTGCTGTATCCCGCCATCGTGTTTGCGCAGGCGCCCAAGCCCGGAAGCAACGGCGGGGGCGATGTCGGACCCAGCGTGAGCCGGCCCGACGTGCCGTTGGGCACGGTGCCGCCCGGCACGCCCAACGGGGAGAACGTTGGCGACCAGGCCTTGCGCAACGCCGCCGGGCAGAACGTGATCGGCAAGACCGAAACGCCGGCCACCGCGGTCCCTGGCGACACCAAGGGCCCCGACAGCGGCGTCCGGAAGTAGGGACGACCGATCAGATCTCGCGCTGCTGCATCATCCTCGCCATGTTGTCGGCCTGGCAGATGGCGAGCGAGACGATGGTCAGCGTGGGGTTGCAGGCGGCCCCGCTGGTGAACTGGCTGCCGTCCGACACGAACAGGTTCTTGACGTCGTGGGTCTGGCCGAACTTGTTGACCACGCCGTCCCGCGGCTTCTCGCTCATCCGGTTGGTGCCCATGTTGTGCGTGCTCGGGTAGGGCGGCGTGGGGATCAGCCTTGTGGCGCCCACGGCGGAATACACCGCGGAGCCCTGCTGCACCGCGTGCGCCCGCATGGCGATGTCGTTGGAATGGTCGTCGAAGTGCACGCTGGCGACGGGTAGGCCGAGCTTGTCCTTCACCGTCGGGTCGAGGGTGATGCGGTTGGTTTCCCGCGGCATGTCCTCGCCGATCAGCCACATGCCGGCCATGTTGCTGTAGCCGTCCATGGCGCTGGTGAAGCTGCGGCCCCAGGCGCCGGGGTCCATGAACGCCGCCATGAACGGGACGCCGAGGGAGACGGTCTCCATCTCGTAGCCGCCGACGAAGCCGCGGCTCGTGTCGTGGCGCGACTCGTCGCGGATGATGCCGGCCATGGTGGTGCCCCGGTACATGTGCACCGGCTTCTCGAAGATGCCGTACACGTTGCCGGTCATGTGGCGCATGTAGTTGCGCCCGACCTGGCCGCTGCTGTTGGCGAGGCCGTCCGGGAACAGGTTGGAGGCGCTGTTGAGCAGCAGGCGCGGGCTCTCGATGGAGTTGCCAGCGATCGCAACCACGCGGGCCTTCTGCCGGTGCATCGCGCCGTCCGGGCTGGCATAGATGACGCCCGTGACCTTGCCCTGGGCGTCGTGCTCGATCTTCGCCACCTGGCTGTTCGGCCGCACCTCGAGGTTGCCGGTGTCCTCGCCCTTGGGGATCTCGGTATAGAGCGTGGACCACTTGGCGCCGGACTTGCAGCCTTGGAAGCAGAAGCCGATCTGCTGGCAGGAGCCGCGCCCGTCGCGCGGCTGGCTGTTGATCGCCATGCGTCCGGTGTGCACCTCCTTGTAGCCGATCTTCCGGGCGCCGGCCTCCATGACGCGGAAGTTGTTGTTGCCGGGCAGCCCGGGGATGCCGTTGGTCCGGGTCACGCCCATCTTGTCTTCGGCCTTCGCGTAGTAGGGCGCGAGTTCGGCGAGGGTGATCGGCCAGTCCAGCAGGTTGGCGCCGGGCAGCGCGCCGTAGGTGGTGCGGGTCTTGAACTCGTGCTCCTCGAACCGCAGGCTGGCGCCGGCCCAGTGCACGGTGGAGCCGCCGACCGCCTTGACGATCCAGGCCGGCAGGTTCGGGAAATCCTTGCCCACGCGCCAGGTGCCGGAGGTCGTCCGCATGTCCTTCCAGGCGAGCTGGGCGAAGCTCGCCCACTCGTCGTTGACGAAGTCCGCCGGCTCGTAGCGGTCCCCGGCCTCCAGGATCACCGCCTTGACGCCCTTCTGCGCCAGCTCGTTGCCGAGGGTGCCGCCGCCGGCGCCGGAGCCGATGATGACGACGAGGCTTTCGTCGTTCAGGTCGAATCGTGCCATCGCGCGCGCTCCCCTTCAGGCCGTCGGCAGCCAGTTGATGTCGTCGAAGCCGCGGGCCAGGTAGCCGCCATACTCGGCAGAAGACCCCTCGTAGCCGAACTTCGGCCAGATCTCCGGCTGGTTGTAGAGCGACACCACCAGGTCCTTCTGCAGCGTGCGGAAGAAGTTCGTGTGCTCGATCCCGCGCAGCAGTGCCACCCGGTCGGACTCCCAGGCAACGCCCAGGTAGGGGCAAGCGTGGGCGTCCTGCGCGTCCGCGTCGAGGCGGGCGATGCCGTCCGCCACCATCGCCTTGGTCGCCTCGTCCTTGCCGGCCTTGGCGTCCCAGGGTGTCACCGCGCGGACGTAGAACACGTCGCCGATGTGGTCATGCGGGAAGATGTCGCGGGCCGCCTTGACCAGCGTCGCCATGGCGTGCGGGGAGATGGCCTTGGCGTCCTGCGCCCAGGCCGCGCCGGCACCGATGGCCGTGCCGGCGACGGCGGCGGCGGGCACGGCGCCGCCGGTGGTGCGCAGGAAGCCGCGCCGGCTGAATTGCGTGCGGCGGTCGATCTCTCTCATAGGCTGTGTCCTCCGTTTCTTGGTTGGTTCAGCCGAAGCGTCCGTGCCGCTGCAGCACCTCGATGCTGTAGCCGTCGGGATCCTTGATGAAGAAAAAGCGCCCGAGCAGCGCGCCGTCCCGCTGCAGCTCGCGGACCGGGCCGGGTGTTCCGCCCGCGGCCTCCATCTTCGCCCGCGCGGCGTCGAGGTCATCGACCGCGACGGCGAGGTGCCCGTAGCCGTCGCCGAGATTATACGGCTCGGTGCGGCCATGATTGACCGTCAGCTCCACCTCGAAAGTGGAAGCCGGGTCGCGCATGTAGATGAGGGTGAAGCCGTCGAACGGGTAGCGGTCCACAATCTCCAAGCCCATGGCGGCGCGGTAGAACGTCACGGCCCGGTCCTCGTCCAGCACGCGGATCATCGAGTGGATCGGCTTCGCCATCAGTGCTGCTCCTTGAGGTAGGCAATGATCACTTGGCGCACCTCCGGTTTCGCCTGGCGATAGCCCATGACGCCGCCCTTGATCACCGTTTGCGGGTTGGCGAGGTAGGGGTCGAGATGCGCCTCGTCCCATGTCCAGTCCGCGTCAGTGAACCCGGCGGAGTATTTGAAGCCTGGCACCGTGCCGGCCTTACGGCCATAAACGCCCGCCAGGTTTGGACCCTGCCGCATCTCTCCAGGCGTCAGCGAGTGGCAGGTGCCGCATTGGCCGCGGAACAGCGTCGCGCCGTCCGGCGTTTCTGCTTGGGCGCCGACTTGTGCGTAGGCCGGAACTGCCAGCCCCAGCAGGGTCAGAAGATGGATCTGTCGCATCGTCGCCTCCCTCGATCATCTTCAGAGCCTCTTCGGGCCTGTTGACGAGCCGGTGGCGCTATTGGGCTGCATTGGCAACTTAGTATCGTCGTTTTCGAAGTTTTGGCAATATTGTTGGCTGCGCTCGCGGCTGTCACTCGCCGCGGAACATGCGTTCGTTCAGGAGGTAGCGCAGGCCTCGGCTCCAGGACTCATCCGTGTTGCCGCGGATATCGACGCTTTCGGCACGCAGCGTCCGCCCGGTGCTGGCGTCCTCTACCACGAGGTTCACGTTCAGGATCAGGTTGCTGACCTTCTGCACCCACCCGTATGCGACCTGTTGGGCGCCGAACTGGCGTGCCAGGTCCAACTCGCACCCGTTGCAGCCGCGGATCGAGTCCACGCCGGCCAACCGGTCCTGCACCGAGCTGACATCGACCACGTCAAAATGTTCACGCAGGCCGCTTCTCAACTGTTGATCCAAACGCTGGAGCCGCGCCAATTCCTCTGGCGTCGAGGGGGCGGGTGAGGTGTTGGTCAAAGCGAAATCGAACACCGCGACGGTTGGCAGGGTTTTCGCCATGGCCGGGCTGAATGGCGCGGCAAGCACGCAGGCCAGGAGCAAAGGTTTCACGGTGTTTCAGCCCCCTAAACTTGGCCCTTAAACCCGGGCGATTTCATGGTTATCCGTTGGGTCCGGCATTGACAATGGGCTTCCAAAGTGGCGTTCGTCCAGCGACGCCACGGCGTGCGGCCCCGGCTCAGGTTTGGTTGCCATGGAGGAGACGATGCGCATGATGCCCGCTTTTCGGGATCGCCATGTTGGCCGTGCCCACCATGGCCGGCGCCTGCGGGCTGGGGCAGACGCAGGTTCCGGGATGGACCGGGCGACGCGGCCCACCCGGCCCCGTAGTCAAGCAGCACGCTGCCCGGTTCAAAGAACGTAAACACCGGGGGGCAGAGCCGGCCGTCCGACCCGAGCGGGTCCACCGTCTCCAACCCCGGCGTGGCATTCGTCGCTCCGCAGCCGAGGCGGGTTTCTCTAAATTTGATGAGGGTCGTGCAGCGCTACGGAGTCTCGGTGCCGCACTTGTCAGGCGCCGATGGAACTGGCGTACGAGCCGTTTCGGCTGATCCGAAGGCAAGAGGGCTGGCATGCGTCCGGCAGCTCTGCCGCTCAAACACGCCGAGACGCAGATCGTCCCAGAACTCCGCGGCGGCAATGCGCTGGATTGTCGCTTCGGCCGACGCTTGGGAGCCGTGCAGCAGCAAGATCATGACTGCCAAGGCCGTGATGATCGGCGACAGCCGCAACCTTGGAGGGGGCGGCCCGGCCAGCATGACCAGGACCGTCGCGCTGACCACCCCGACCACCCCGGCCACCAAGACGTCGAGACCGGTGTGCACGTGCAGCGCCAGGCGGGACAGCCCGATGGCGGTCGCGAGGCCGGCCGAGATCGGGACCGTCCACCGCCAGTGGCCTCCCTGCCGCCGCACGATCAGCCCGAAGAACCCGCCAGCCGCTGCCGCCGCGCCCGCGGTGTGCCCGCTCGGACTATGAAGCCCCTCAACCCAGAGCGAGTCGCAAAGAAGGCAGGCCAGCTTGAGCGCCAGGATGCCGACCCAGGTGCAGGCGAGAACGCCGCTCCAGGCGAGCGCGCCGCGGTACCAGCGAGCGGCGCCGAAGCCGACCGCGACCGCGATGGCTGACGGGATCAGCACTGCCTGGTCGGCGAAGTCCGTCACGAAGGCCGCGATGGTCACGAGCCGGCGCCTTCCGTTCGGTTCGCCATGGCATCAACCAAAGGCGATCCAGATCGAGAGCAGTGAGCGCCAGTTGCACCCGCGCCTCGGTTCAGCCGCTGGGCCGAAGCCCTCCGAAACTGCGAGCGCCGTGTGATCCCAATACTGTTCAGGCGATGTCCGGCCCTGCTTGTGCAGCATCGACGATGCAGGAGGCAGTACGCGCAACCTGACCGATTGTCACCCATGCGAGAGGTAACCGCCGCGCAGTGCCTTGCCCAGGATAGTGGGCGTTTGCCGGGTCATTTCTCGAACGATCAGTTGGGCGCTTTTACGACTGTCGATCAACAGACTTGCCGCACAACGCAAATCTCGACCTTTGATCGCATCCGTAAATGCCCGATAATAGTAA
>JAABUS010007785.1_pt1 | contig 12077 bp, 13 predicted proteins | sample 5560161 | NCBI WGS metagenome assembly JAABUS01 (sample SAMN10711885, study PRJNA513376) | rock metagenome | isolation source: Antarctica rocks | place: Antarctica: Victoria Land, Trio Nunatak nord | collected 2016-01-04 | reverse complement strand
CGCCAGGAGTACCTGCGCCTCCGTAGCCAATGAAGCTGCGCGTGACCGCACTGATCCCGGACCTGCTGTTCGGCTCCAACGTGGAGGGGGCGCTGACCACCGCGGGGCACGACGTGAAGCTCGTCGCGAGCGCGTACGCGGTCGATCCGGAGGCGACGGACGTCCTCGTCGTCGACCTCACGGCCGACGGGCTCGATCTCGCCGCGCTGGCGAAGCTCGGCCCGAAGACGCTCGGCTTCTTCCCCCACGTCGAGCCCGCGGTGCGCGCCCGGGCGGTCGCCGCCGGCTTCGACCTCGTCGTGCCGCGCTCGAAGATGCACCGGCAGGGCATCGGGCTCGTCGAGAAGCTCGCGGCCGGCTGACGGGGAAGCTCAGCCCGAGATGACGCCCTGGCGGGCGAAGCGCGGGTCGAACATCCGCGTGACGTCGGGGCGCTCCTTGGTCAGCGCGAAGCGCTCCTCCCAGGCTGCCCACTTCTCCAGAGCGGGCAGGTTCAGCACCCCGAACGCGTTGCCGCCGGCGGTGAAGGCGGGGATGACGGCGTCGAGCTGATCCTGGACGACCCGCCGCTCGAGCCCGTCGGCGCGGTCGACGAGCACGCCGGCCGCCTCCTCGGGCCCGAGGATGACCTCGCGGTAGCCGCGCCGCAGCGCGGTGACGGTCGCCTGCACCAGCGCGGGGGAGTCCTGGAGGGTCGTGCGCTTGGCGACCAGCACCAGCTCCGGGTACGGCGGGGCGCCGAAGTCGTCGACGCGGAACTCCCTGATCCGCGGTCGTTCGGCCTTCAGCGCGACCCCCTCGACGTTCCAGAACGCCGTCGCGGCGTCGACCTTGCCCGCCAGCAGCGCGCGCACGGCGTCGAAGCCGATGGTCGTCCGGCGGACCTTCGCCGGATCGCCGTCGGCGCCGGAGACGATCGAGTCCAGCACCGCGTCGTCGGACGGAAGGCCGGTCACCCCGACGCGTCGCCCGACGAGATCGCGCGGCGAGCGCACGGCCTCGTCGGCGAAGACCGCGGCCAGCGGGCGCTGCACGAGCGCCATGACCGCCACGAGGTCGCGGCCCTTCTCCCGGGCGAGAGCGAGGTCGTGGATGTCGAGCACCGCGAACTGCACGCGGTTGGCGAGCAGCAGGCCGATGGCGTCGGTCGCGTCGCCCGGAACCTCGATGCGAAGGTCCACGCCCTCGGCGTCGGTGAAGCCGCGCGCCTCGGCGAGGTAGATGCCCGCGTGGACGGCGTTGGGCTGGAAGTCGAGCATGAGCCGCGCCTCGGCGTCGGGCCGGTCGGTCGCGGCGCTCCCGCAGGCGATCAGGACGGTCGCCGCGAGGGCCGCGACCAGCGGGGCGACGAGCTTCATCGCCCCGCATCGTAGGTCCTCGTCGCCTTGGCGCTCAGCTCGGCGCCGCGGTCTGCATCGCGGGGTCGCCGGCTACGTCTCCTTGGCCCTCGCGGGGCGCCGGACCGGGCGGGTTGAGCGCGGGATGGGTGCCGAGGTAGGAGCCCGCGACGCCGGCGGCGAGGCCCAGCGCGGCGAGCGCCGGGCCGTGGAACCCCGGGAAGCGGCGAGCGTCGACCGACAGCGGACCCGGACCCGCCTCGGCGAGCGTCGCCATGGCGGCGATCAGCACGGCGTTGTACTCCCAGCCGCCGTTGGTCACCCAGGGGCCGGCGCTGCCGTGCACCTTGCGGACGGCGGTGACCATCGTTGCGGTGACCATCGACGCGGCCACCGGCGTCGCCAGCCCGAGCGTCAGCATGACCCCGACGGCGGTCTCGTTGACCCCGGCCGCCGTGGCGTGGCGACGGCCCGGGCGCAGGCCGACGCTCTCGAAGAAGGCGCTGGTTCCCCCGAGGCCGTGGCCGCCGAACCAGCCGAAGAGCTTCTGGGTGCCGTGGCCGATGAACAGCGGGCCGACGAGCCCGCGGACGAGCAGGGATCCGAGCTTCACGAGGTGCCTCCTGGGGGATGGATGAGGTCTGAGCCTCTCCGGAGGCGTCGATCGGGGAACCCGTCCGTAGGATGGATCGGATGCGGCGCCGCATCACCTTCTCGCGTAACCACACGCTCTCGCTCTCGCGCACGTGTCAGTGCTTCTGCAAGTACTGCGCGTTCAAGACCCACGCGGCGCACCTCCACGCGCCCGACGAGGTCGACGCAGTAATCGAGCAGGCCGTGCGGCGCAACGCGAAGGAGCTGCTCGTCCTCACCGGGGAGCGCCCGGAGGTCAACGCGAACGTGCGGGAGCGCCTGGCCGAATACGGCCATGAGGACTTCACGAGCTACGTGACGTGGGCGTGCGAGCGGGCACTCGAGCGCGGGCTGCTGCCGCACACGAACCTCGGCGTCCTGTCGAAGGACGACCTCGCCCGGCTGCGCGGGGTGACCGCCTCGCAGGGGCTCATGCTCGAGTCGGTCCGCGGCGACCTCGTCGCCCACCAGGGCTCGCCGACGAAGGATCCCGCGCGGCGCCTGGAGACCATCCGCTGGGCCGGAGAGCTCAGGATCCCCTTCACGAGCGGGATCCTCGTAGGCATCGGTGAGACGCCGGCTGACCGCGTGCGCGCGCTCGAGGCGCTCGCCGCCGTCCACGCGGAGTTCGGCCATCTGCAGGAGATCATCCTCCAGAACTTCGTCCCGCACGAGTCCTACTACGGCCGGGAGCCCGCGCAGATCGCCGACGCGGCGGCGCAGAAGTACTGGCGGACCGGCATCGGCGAGCAGCCCGCGCTCGGCCTCCCGGCCTGGGCGACGCCCGTCTCCGTCCAGGAGATGTGCGACCTCGTCGCGGTGACCCACGAGCTGCTGCCGGGCGTCGGCGTCCAGGTCCCGCCGAACCTCGCCGACTGGTGGCCCGAGCTCGTCGCCGCCGGTGCCACCGACCTCGGAGGCCTCTCCGCCAACGGCGATCACATCTCGCCGGAGCACCCGTTCCCCGGCCCGCATCAGGTGCGCAAGGTCCTCGCGCCGCTGGGCTGCGCGCTGACCGAGCGCCTCTGCGTCTACCCGCAGTACCTCGAGCCGGAGTGGGTGGCGCAGGGCGTGCTCGACGTGGTCCGCCAGAGGTACTGGAGCTTCATCCCGCGCCGCGGCTCGGGGCGTCGTGACGAGCGCGCGATCCGGACCGACCTCGTGCCCGATGCGATCGCCAAGGGCCGCGACGGCGTAGCCCTCTCCGAGGACGAGCTGACCGCGCTCTTCGCCGAGCGCCGCCCCGAGGCGATCGAGGACCTGCGCCAGGCGGCCGACGAGCTGCGCGCGGAGCTCTGTGGCGACGAGGTGACCTTCGTCGTCAACCGCAACATCAACGTCTCGAACGTCTGCATCGTCGGCTGCGCGTTCTGCGGCTTCGGGCAGGGCAAGCGCTCGCCCGACGCCTACGAGCACTCCCGCGAGGACTTCGTGGCGCGCATCCGCGAGGCGGTGGCCTTCGGTGCGACGGAGCTGTGCCTCCAGTCGGGCATCCACCCGGACTGGACGCTGCAGGACTACGAGGGCTGGCTGCGCCTCGCCCGGGAGACCGCGCCCGAGCTCCACCTCCACGCGTACTCGCCGATGGAGATCGATCACATGACGACGATCTCCGGGCTGGGACTGGCAGAGGTGTTCGCGCGGCTGGCCGACGCCGGCCTCGGCTCGACGCCCGGCACTGCCGCCGAGGTGCTCCACGACGGGGTGCGCGAGCGCATCTCGCCGAACAAGCTGCCGGCCGACCGGTGGGTCGAGGTGATCGAGGCGTCGCACGCCGCGGGGCTGCGCTCGACCTCGACGGTGATGTTCGGCCACGTCGAGGAGCCGTGGGAGCTTGCGGAGCACATGGGCGTGGTCCGGAAGCTCCAAGAGCGCACGGGCGGCATCACCGAGTTCGTGCCGCTGAGCTTCGTCCCGTTCCACACGCTGCTCGGCCGCACGCACGGCATCGAGGAGCTCTCGCGCGAGGAAAACCTCAAGCACACGGCGGTCTTCCGCCTCGCGCTGGGGCGGTCGATTCGCAACCTCCAGGCCTCATGGGTCAAGATGGGGCTCGACGCGGCGACGGAGAGCCTGCGCTGGGGCGTCAACGACCTCGGCGGCACGCTCATGGAGGAGAGCATCTCCCGCATGGCGGGCTCGGCCCACGGCACCCGCCTGGACCCCGAGGACCTGATCGTCGCCGCCCATCGGGCCGGCCGGCCCGCCGCGGAGCGCACGACGCTCTACGGCATCCGGCGGCGCCACCCCGTGCAGGAGGCAGTCAACGCATGAGCTTTCAGGAGCAGAACACCGGCGAGGCCATCACGGCTGAGGGGCTCGAGGCGCTGCGTGCCGAGCTCGAGGAGCTCGAGACGAGCGCCCGCGCCGACATCGCCAAGCGCATCTCCGTCGCCCGCGAGATGGGCGACCTCAAGGAGAACGCGGAGTATCACATCGCCAAAGAGGACCAGGGCCACCTGGAGACCAAGATCCTCCGTCTCCAGGCGCGTCTGCGTGCCGCGGTCGTCGTCGAGGCGGCGCACGGCGGCGACGTGATCGCCTTCGGCTCGACGGTCGAGCTCGTCGACGAGGACGGCGGCCCGGGCATGACCTGGACGATCGTCGGCCCGACGGAGGCCGACATCAAGGCCAAGAAGCTCTCCGCGGAGTCCCCGATCGCCCGCGCGCTCATGGACCTGTCGGTCGGCGACATCGCGGAGGTGCAGACGCCGAAGGGCGTCCGGCGCCTGCGCGTCGCCTCGATCTCCTAGGAGGGGCGCGGAACCGCGTGACGGCGACGTTCAGCGTGCCGCTCAGGCCACGCGGACCGGGCGGGCCCGCGGCACCGCTTGGGCCGGCGGGGCCCACGCCGCCGGGGCCGGCCGGGCCGGGAGGACCGGCGACTGTGTCCCCCTTCTCGCCCCGGTCACCCTTGCTGCCGTTCGCGCCATTCGTGCCGTTCTGGCCGGCGGGACCCGTCGGGCCGGCGGGGCCCGTGGTGCCCGTCGTGCCGGTGGTACCCGTACCGTTGCTGGCTCCTGTCAGGCCACATTGCGCCTTGCCGACAAAGAGGTCCCGACGACGGTGGGTCCAAGAAAGCGCTCGTGGGCCGCGTTGACCGTGAGCGACCCGTCGGGGTTGAGCACCTGCGTGTTAGTTGTACTCGAAGTTGTCTTGGGCGCCGTTGACGTGGATGTGGCCCGAGTAGCTCGTGTTGGGCCCCGGGTTGCGGGCACCGGCACCGTCAGGGGTGCGTGCTCCCCGGGGTCGGTGGTGTCGCCGTCGCCGTTCCGGTCGTCGCCGCTGTCGGTCTGGAGCATCCCGTTGGTCATCGTGGTGGAGCCGCTCAGCGCCGATGCGGCCGTGCACGTGCTGGTCACGTCGGCGGCGGTGAACGGCTCTCCCTCATCACCGGTGAGGTTGGCGATGCTGGTGGAGCTCGTCACCGACCCGCTCGGGCCCAGCGTCCCCTCGGTCCGCACGTCAAGCTGGCCCGAGGTGAAGAAGGTGGCAGGACCGACACTGCGCTTCCCGACGACGCTGTGGCGGTCTGGGGGCTGTTGGAGGCGTCAGCGGCCAGCGTCACCGTCGGTGCCGGCCCTCTGGTGTTGGGGGAACCGCCGAAGAGGCTGACGCTGAGGTAGTACCCGTCGGCGCTGCCCTGGGTCGCCGAGACGTAGGCGCTGGGCTGTCGCCGGGTTCTGGCCGGCACCGACGATCAAGGCCGCGAGAGCTGCGGCGACGGCGATCGAACGGCCGCGTGCGTCGGTTCGCGAGTGCATCAGCGTGCGCCCCTCTCACCTCAAGCTCGGGATCTCGCGGCGCGACCTACCAGATTTCCGCGCTGCCGGAGCTGGGAAATGCAGACCGTCTCAGGCGAACAGATCCTCGTCGACCGGTCGCAGGAGTGCTACTGCGCCCGCGCCGTCCTCGGCGGTGACGTGGCGGCCAAGGCCGCGGATGATCGCGGCGGGCACGCCGCCGTCCTTCCGCCGCACGAGGTCCGCCGCGGCGGCGACCCCGTCGGCGACCGCGATCCACGAGCCGCGCATGGTGCGCCCGGCCGCATCCGGCCGGCCGCGCCAGTCCTCGAGCGGCGCCAGGCCGGCGATGCCGATCGCCGTGTCCAGCTGGCCGTGGCGCCACGCGCGGCCGAACGAGTCGGTGATCACGACGGCGGGGCGGCCCGGAAGGGCGGCGCGCAGGCGGCGCGCGCTCGCGTCGGGATCAAGCGGGAGGAGGACGAACTCGCCGGGCCCGCCGGAGTTCGAGGCGTCCACGCCGGCGTTCGCGAAGACGAAGCCGTGGCGCGTGCGGCAGATCAGCAGGCCGCGCTCGGCGCGCAGCAGCTCGGCGCTTTCGCGCAGCACGACCTCGACGTGTCGCGGGTCCTTGCCCCACGGCTCCGCGAGCTCGATCGCCCGCGGCGACGGCTCGACGTCGGCCAGCGCCACGACGCGACCCTCCGCCTTCGACACGACCTTGTGGACGACGGCGAGAACGTCGCCGGAAGCGAAGCTCGCGCGGGCCGCGAGCAGCGCGGCGAGGTCGTCGCCCGGACGGACCTCGGGCAGCCCCTCGATGGCGATGACCTCGACGCGGGCCACCGGGCGGCGGCTACAGCCGGCCGAGGCGGCTGAGCATCCCGCGGGTGTGCGCGGCGTTGCCGTGCCACTCGCCGAGGGCGAGTCGCAGCGCCTCGAGATCATCCGCGTTGTCCACGTCGATAACGAGCGACGGGACCTCGTCGACGGCGACCCGGGCGCCCGCCTCCTGGGCGGAGGTGACGTGGCGCTCGCGCGACTCGGGCCCGAAGGTGGGCGTGATCGCGTCCGGCGGCGTGAGCACGAGCGCGTTGGTGCCGATGCCGTGCCGGTCGGGCACGACGACGACCGCCGCCCCCTCCTCGATCGCGGCGCGCTGCAAGAGGGCGTCGAGTTGCCTCGGGTCGAGTGCCGGCGTGTCGCCCGGCACGAGCACGACCCGCCGCGCACCCCGTGCGACGGCCTCGCGCACGCCGAGCACCGCGGCGTCGGAGTGCGAGCGCTCCTCCGGGTCGGGGACCGTGTCCGCGTCGTAGCCGTGGGCGAGCGCCTCGACCGCGAGGTCCCGCGTGACGACGAGCACCTGGTCGATCTCGGTCGAGCGTCGCAGGCCGATGAGCACGTCGGTGATCATCGCCTCGACGATCGCGCGTCGGGTGCCCCCGGAGAAGTCCTCGGCCAGGCGCTGCTTGGCCGAAGAGAGGCGCTTGACCGGTACGACCGCGATCGTGCGCAGCGTCGCGCTCACGACGGCGCGCCGCCGCTCGACGGGCGCCGGCTCTCGCGGTGCGCGCTCGTCCTCACAGCAGTGCCAGCGCGAAGTCGAGGGTCTCGCGCGCGACGCGGGCCCGCGCGGCCGCGTCGACCATGAGCGTCTCCGTCGTCAGCACGGGAACGCCCAGCCCGCCGGCGGCCTCGTCGGTGACGAGCCCGTCGAGCAGGTCGCCGTAGTAGGCGGCGATCCCGGCGGCGTCGACGTCCAAGCCCGCCCAGGCCATGAACGGCTTCGTCGGCCCCTTGACGACCTTCCCGCCGACGATCGGCGAGACGGCGACGACGGGCGCCGGCGAGGCGCGCAGCGCGTCGGCGAGATCGGGCACGTCGAGGATGGGGCGGACGGAGATCACGGGGTTGGAGGGACCGATGACGATGGCACGTGCTCGGGTGAGCGCGTCGAGTGCCTCGGGGGCCGGAGCGGCGATGTCGATCCCGTCGAACGCGACGCCCTCGACCGGTCCCTGCGCCCCGTGACGGATCATGAACTCCTGGAAGGGCCACCAGCGCCCGCCGGCGCGCACGCGCGTGCGGACGACGTCGTCGCTCATGGGCAGGACGCGCGCCGCGACGCCGAACGCGACGGTGAGCGCCGCGAGCGCTTCGGTCAGCCGCTCGCCGTCGGCCAGCCGCCGCGCGCGCTCCAAGCCGATCGCCAGGTCGCGGTCGCCGAGCTGGAACCATACTTCGACGCCCAGCTCGCGCAGTCCCTCCATCACATGAAAGCTGTCGCCGTCCAGCCCCCAGCCGCGCGCGTCGATGCGGTCGGCCAGCCAGAACGTGCACAGATCCGGGTCGGGCGAGACGTGCGCGCCGTAGAGTTCGATGTCGTCGGCGGTGTTCGCGACGACGACGAGGTCGGAGCCGACGACGTCGAGCATCCCGCGCGCGAGCTTCGCCCCGCCGGTCCCGCCGGCCAGCATCACCACGGCGCTCATACGCGCTCGGGCAGGCCCGTGATGCGGATTCCCGCATGGGTCCGGTAGCGGATGTTGATCCCGATCAGCAGCGGGGTGAGCTGCTCGGTCAGGCGGGCGGCCTCAAGCCTGCCGCAGTCGACGCAGCGCAGGCCGTCGATCAGCTCGACGAGCGCCATGACGCGCTGCTTGTCGGCCTTCTCGTTCCCGCAGACCAGGACGTCCTCGTCGAGTGCGCGGTCGAGGTCGCCGAGCAGCGCCGCGCTCACCGTGTGCAGCGCGGAGACGACCCGCACGCCGTCGGGGACCATCTCCTCGGCCTGCTGCGCGGCCGAGCCCTGCCAGATGCCGATCGTGCGCGTCGCCTTGCCGGAGATCGCCGCGGCGAGCGGGACCGAGGCGTCCACGATGAGCTGTCCCGGCCGCAGGTGCGCCTCCAGGTTGGTGAGCGTCTCGGACTGCGAGCGAAACGGCACGCAGAGCAGAAGCAGCTCCGAGCGGCCGGCGGCCTCCGCGTTGCCGGCGCCCGCGAAGCTCCCCTCCGGGACGGCCGCCGCGGCGCGTCCGGCGGCCTCCTGCGCCCGGTGAGCCTCGCGCGACCCGATCACCACGGGCACACCGGCCCGGCCCAGGCGCACCGCGAGGCCGAAGCCCAGGGCGCCCGAGCCGCCGATGATCGAGACGGTCTCTGACACAGCGGCCGAGTATATGGTCGCTCCCCATGACCACCGACCGCGAATACCGGACCGGTGCGGCGAGTCGCCGGCCGCGCTGATGGCCCGCGTCCGGCCGTTCCGCGGCGATCAGGTGGCCGCGGGCGTGGTGGTCCTCACGGCGCTTCTCCTGCTGCTGCAGGTGCGGATGGACTGGGAGGCCGGCGGCCACCTTACGCTCGTGCTGGCGGCGCTGGCCGGGGTGGGGGTGCTCGTGGCCGGCTGCCCGCGCGAGCCGCGGCCCTACGTCTCCGCGATCGTGACGTCCGGGCTCATTCTCCTGGCGCTCGTCCTCGGGCGCGCGGGCCAAGTGCTCGGCGTGGAGGGCCTCGTCGGCGGGGCGGGGACGCTGACGTGGAAGCTCATGGCGCTCGGGCTCACGGCGGCGGCGCTCGCGCGTGTGTACGACGCGGCGGCCGCGACGCTCGTGGCGGGGCTGTCGCTCGCCTTCACTCCGTTGACGTTCTTCTCCTGGGTGATCGATCCGTCGCCCGGCGTCCAGCGGCTGCTCCTGCTGCTCGTGGCCCTCGGGCTCGCGCTGGCCGCGACATCGCGCCGCGACCGCCGGCCCGCTCACGCGGCACAGCTTGCGAACGCGGGCGGCCTCGCGCTGGCCGCGATCGCGCTTGGGCCACTCGTCGACAGCCTCGGGGTGGCGATCACGAACATCGGGGCACCTCCGGGCGGCGGGCTCATCGGTCCAGTGAACGAAGGCGTTGGCTGGGGCTGGGAGCTGCCCATGCTCGTCGGCGGCTTCGGCCTGCTGGTCTACGGCGCCGTGGATCGCCAGCGCGGGCCCGTGCTCGTGGGCCTCCTCGTCCTCGTCAGCTGGGTGGCGTCGGCGGCAGGCGACGGGCACGGGTCGCTGGCAGGGTGGCCGCTCGTGCTCGCCGCGGCGGCGGCGTTCATGCTCGTGGTGGGCCTGCGACCCACGACGCCGGCGCCACCGGAGCCGCGCGACGCGTCCGACGAGCCGCCCGCGCCGCCGCTGCCGCTGGTCTAACGTGGCTCGGCGGAGCTCGGTCCGAACGGGCCGCGGATCTCGTCGTCGTCCTCCGGGCCGCGGGCGGGCGGCTTGGCCGCAGGGGCGGGCGGAGCGAATCCCTCACCCCGGGTGGGCGTGTCCGCGTCCGGCGGCGGCACTGGAGTCGCGGCAGGCGACGGAGGTGGCTCGCGGTCCCAGCGGGCGCTCGGCGGCGTGGCGGTCGGCCGCGCCCCGAACGGATTCGGCGCGGCGGGCCCGAGGTCCGGCACCGCGTCGGCGCGCACTACGAACGTGCTCGCGAGCTTGTCGTGGATGGCCTGGCGGCGCGGATCGCCGAGGGGAAAGAGGTAGTCGACGATCGTGAAGAACGGGACGAGCCCGAGCAGCCCCTTGCCGACGAATTCGCGCAGCAGCGCCGGGGAGGACGTGATGGGCTGCGCGTCCTCCCGCACGACCCGGATCGAGAGCGCCTGCTTGCCGAGCGTCTGTCCGTTGTGCTCGCCCGACCGGCACATGAGGGCGGGGGCGTACAGAAGGCTCCCGAGCAGGACGGCGACCACGACGAGGTAGCCCGTGATGTCGGTCGGGGCACCCGCGGCCGCGGCGACGATCGTCGCCACGAACGCGATTATCCCGACGACGAGCCCGTCGAGGAGCGTCGCCCCGACGCGTGGGCCGTATCCCGCGAGGTCGCCGCCCGCGCCGCCCACCTAGCCCTCCAGCCCGCCCGGGCGCGGCGACGGGGTGCTGACGGAGGGCGCGGAGCCGCCCGGCCTGGCAGCGAGCTCACCCGGTGTGCCGGCCGGCTCGAGCGTGGGGTTCTCGTTGCTGAACGGCGGATAGGTCTCCGTCAGGAGCAGGAAGTACGCGTACGCCTTGGCGAAGTAGGCGAGGCAGAAGTCGAGGGCCTCGTGGAGCCCCCGGGGCATCTTGCCGACGATGACCGCGACGAACCAGGCTGCGACGGTGCAGACCGAGAGCACGATCGAGACGACGTACGCGATGATGGCGACCGGGATCCCGAGGATGAGGCGAAAGAGCGCCTTGAGCCGCGAGTACTGCGGAAGCGGCCCGGCGGATCGCATGCGCAGCGGGTACTCCGGATAGTCCTCGAATCCGAAGGGCGGGTACTTGTCGACCTGCAGGTAGGCGTAGGCGCTGTATCGAGCCAGCCAGCGTGCGGCATTGGCGTTGAAGGTGTACAGGCCCTCGGGGTAGCGACCCGTGACCACGACGGCGAACCATCTCGCGATGGCCGAGAAGAGCAGCGCGATGACGACCACGTAGGCCACGATGGCGTGCGGGATGAGCAGCAGCAGCCGGAAGAGCACCGACAGGCGGCTGCGCTTCTCGATGTAGTCGACCTCGTAGGTCACGGGGTATGCGGACACGGCAGGAAGCTTCTTCGGTCGTCCGGCGGGGCAGTCGCGGGCAAGCATACGGCCGCTCACTAGGGTGACGGCCATGAGCGCCACCCTCGACGCGACCGGACTCGCCTTCGCCGGCGCCGCCCGCCAGGCGTCGCTCATCGCGAGCGGTGAGCTCTCCGCGCGCGAGCTGGCCGAGCTGTGCCTCGAGCGCATCGCACGCCTGGATCCGCAGCTCAACGCGTTCCGCGTCGTGCTCGCCGAGCAGGCGCTTGCGGCGGCCGACGCCGCCGACGCGCGCCGGGCCGGGGGCGAGGGCGGCGCGCTCAACGGCGTCCCGGTCGCGATCAAGGACGACACGGACGTCGCGGGCCAGTCGACGCCGTTCGGCACCGCGGCGAACGGCGGCGTGAAGGATGCGGACTCCGCGATCGTCGCTCGGCTGCGCGACGCGGGCGCCGTGATCGTCGGCAAGACGCACGTGCCCGAGCTCATGATCTGCTGCTTCACCGAGACGCTGACGTTCGGTGCGACGCGCAACCCGTGGGATCCGAACCGCACGCCGGGCGGCTCGAGCGGCGGCTCCGGCGCCGCGGTCGCCGCCGGGCTCTGCGGCGTGGCGCACGGCTCCGACGGGGCGGGGTCGATCCGCATCCCCGCGGCGTGGTGCGGGCTGTTCGGGATCAAGCCGCAGCGCGACCGCGTGCCGCTCGCGCCCTACGACGACGCCTGGTACGGCCTGAACACCGCCGGTCCGATCGCGCGCACGGTCGCCGACGCCGCGCTCTTCCTCGAAGTCGCCGCGGACACCGACGCCACCTTCGC
>JAABUS010007783.1_pt1 | contig 12081 bp, 14 predicted proteins | sample 5560161 | NCBI WGS metagenome assembly JAABUS01 (sample SAMN10711885, study PRJNA513376) | rock metagenome | isolation source: Antarctica rocks | place: Antarctica: Victoria Land, Trio Nunatak nord | collected 2016-01-04 | reverse complement strand
CTCGCGCGGCGCACCGCCGACAACGTCTTCATCCCGTTCACGATCGGCGGCGGGATCCGGCACGTCGCCGACGCGCAGGGCGTGCTCGACGCGGGTGCCGACAAGGTCGCGGTGAACTCCGCCGCGGTCGCCCGGCCTGAGCTCGTCTCCGAGCTCGGTGATCGCTTCGGCACGCAGTGCGTCGTGCTCGCCGTCGACGCCAAGCGGGTCGGCGACCACTGGGAGGTCTTCGTCGCCGGCGGTCGCACGCCGACGGGGCTCGACGTGGTGGCGTGGGTGCGCGAGGCCGTCGAGCGCGGGGCGGGCGAGATCCTGCTGACCTCGATGGATCGCGACGGGACCGAGGACGGCTACGACCTGCCGCTGACGGCCGCGGTCAGCGAGGCGGTCGCCGTCCCCGTGATCGCCTCGGGCGGCGCGGGGCGCCTCGAGCACCTCGCCGACGCGCTCAACGCGGGCGCCGACGCGGCGCTCGCGGCGTCGATCTTCCACTACGGGCAGCACACGGTCGGCGATGCGAAGGCGCACCTGGCGGCGGCCGGGATCCCGGTGCGCGCCTGAGGGGTCGCCGCCGCCGCTCGCTCCCTTGTCGCGAGAAGGCGGATGTGGGGGCTATGCAACCGGATCTGCCTTCTCGGGGGCGCCGCGCTCGCTCCCTCCGTCGCGAGAAGGCGGATGCGGGGGCCCTGTAACCGGATCTGCCTTCTCGGGGGCCCCCCGCGCCCCGCGCCGCGGCGGCCGGCGCCGGGCTCGGCCGTCGATGCTCAGCGGCGCCGGGCGCGGCAGATCGTGCGGGCGTCCGCGCGCCTGAAGCACACGAGCGGCGCCGGAGGGCGGCAGACATGGCGACCATCGGCGCGGTAGCAGAAGCGCGCGCCGCGAGCGCGCAGCGCGTTGCGGCGGCGGACCACGGCGCGGCGGGCGGCGACGCGACGCTGCAGGGCGCGGCGCTGCCCGGCTCGGCGGCGCGCGACGCGGCGGCCGACGGCGCGCTGGCGGGCCGCCTCGGCCGCGCGGCGGCGGGCGACCCGTCGGCCGATCGCGCGCTTGCGGGCCGCTTTCGCGGCGCGTCGACGGGCGACCCGCCGGTCCGCGGCGCGCTGGCGGGCCGCGCGCTTGGCGGCGGCGCTCCCGCCGCCCGGTGCGTCCACCGCGCGTGCGGCGCCCGGCCGGCCGTCGAGTCCGAAGAGGCTCGTCATGCCGACCAGGAAGATCCCGCGCCCGTTGGAGACCACCGCGTTGAACGCGCCGCGCCGGGTGGTCCACACCTCCTTGCCCGTCCGGGCGCCGAGCGCCGTCGTCGTGCGGGCCAGCGTGGAGTAGAAGACGAGGTCGCCGAGCACCGTCGCCCCGCCGGAGATGCGGCCCTCGGCCTTCCGGCTCCAGCGCTCGCGGCCGGTTCGCGCGTCGAGCGCGTAGAAGCGCTTGTCGTAGGAGCCGATGTAGACCGTCGGCCGGCCGCCGGGCACCCTGGCCACCGCGGGGGAGCCGTACACGTAGCCGCCCGTGCGCTTGCGCCAGGCCAGCGCGCCGTCGCGCGTGGCGAAGGAGTACACGAAGCCGTCCGTGTTGCCGATGTAGATCCGTCCGTAGGCGGCCGCGGGCGTCGAGTAGAAGTTCCCCGACTTGAGGCCGAAGCGCCCGCCGCGCGTGTCCTGCTTCCAGACCCGCCGTCCCGTGGCGGCGCGGATCGCGTGCACCCTGCCGCCGTAGTCACCGAAGAAGAGCTTGTCGCCGTCGAGCGCGAGGCCGCCCTTCACCGCCCCGTCGGCCTGGTAACGCCAGCGGGTGAAGCCATCGGAGGCGCGCAGCCCGTAGACCGTGCCGTCCTCGGTGCCGAAGGAGAGCGTTCCGCGGTCGAGCAGCGGGGAGGACTCCGCGCGGCTTGGCAGCTTGCGCGACCACTTCGTCGAGCCGTCGCGGGCGCGGATCGCCGTCACGCGCCCCTGCTTGATGCCCTTGCCGCGCTGGAGGACCACGACGTAGACGACGTCGTCGGCGTAGGCGGGCTGGGAGGCAGCGAGGTAGCCGAGCTTGCGCTTCCAGCGGACGCGCCCCGTCTTGCGCGAGATGCCGTAGAGCGCGCCGTTGTTCTTGAGCAGGTAGAGGCTCTGGCCGCCCATCGCGGGCGGGAACTCGAGCAGCACCGACCCACGGAGCTTCCAGCGCTCCGCGAACGGCGGGCGCAGCTCCTCCTTCAGCGGCAGGTAGCGCGTGCGGGCCTTGTCGAACCCGTAGACGGGCCAGTCGAAGTCGGCGGGCCGGTCGGCGTCGGCGCGCGGGGTCGGCGGTCGCGGCCGCTCCCCGGTCTCGACGAACGGGACGTCCGAGTTCACCACGTCGTCCTGCTCGGCGGAGATGAGGTACAGCGCGACGCCGCCGGCGGTCACCGTCATGAGGACCACGGCGATGCCCAGCCACGCCAGCCACCGGCGCTTGCGGAGCCGCGAGAGCATGTGCAGGCCATACCGTAGAGAGGTGGCCCGGACCGTGCGCACCCCGGAGGAGGCCGAGGCCGCCCTGCGGGCGCTTCCCGGCGGGGCCCGCGTGCTCGACGCGGTCGCGAAGACCGCGGGCGTCTGGCTCGTCGGCGGCGCCGTCCGCGACGCGCTGCTGGGCTGCGAGCCCGCCGAGTTCGACGTGGTGCTCGGCGGCGACCTGCCCACCTTCGCCGCCCGGCTCGAGACCGAGCTGACAGAGCACCACGAGCGCTTCCAGACGGGCACGCTGCGCACGCGGGAGGGCCTTCGGGTGGACCTCGCTCGCGCGCGGCGCGAGCGCTACGCGCACCCGGGTGCCCTCCCCGACGTCGAGCCCGCGGACCTCGAGGCGGATCTCGCGCGCCGGGACGTCACCGTCAACACGATCGCCCTGCGGCCGGAGGAGGCGCTGCGCGCGGTGCCCGGCGCGCTCGACGACCTCGCGGCCGGCGTCCTGAGGGCGCTGCACCGGCGCTCCTTCGAGGACGACGCGACCCGGCTGTGGCGCCTGGCGCGCTACGGCGCGCGCCTGGGCTTCGCGCCCGAGCCGGCCACCGCGGCCTGGGCGGCCGCCGCGAATCCGGCGACCGTCAGCGGGCCCCGGCACGGCAACGAGCTGCGCCGCACGCTGGCCGAGGCGGACCCCGTCGGGGCGCTCCGGGCGACGCAGGCGCTCGCTCCACAGCTCCTGCCGGAGGGCTTCGCTCCCCGCTCGGCGTCTGACGCGCTCGGGCTGCTGCCGCCGGGGGAGGGTCGCCCGGCCCTGGTCGTCCTCGCGCGCGCGTGCGCGGGCGTCGACGCCGCGCGGCTCGTGGCCTGGCTCGACGCGCTCGGCTTCACCGCCGCCGAGCGCGACGTCGTGGCCGCGGGCTCGCGCGCCGTCACGCTGCACCCGCTGCGCGCCGCCAGCGATGCGGCGAGCGTCGCGCGTGCGGCGTGCGGCGCGCCGCTGGAGGTCGTCGCGCTGGCGGGCGGCGAGGGCGCTCGGCGCTGGATCGAGGAGCTGCGCCACCTGCGCCTCGCCATCGACGGCGGCGATCTCCTGGCGGCGGGCGTCCCTGCGGGCCCCGAGCTCGGTGCCCGGCTCCAGCGCGCCCTCGACGCGCACCTGAGCGGCACGGCGCCGACGAGGGAGGAGCAGCTGCGCGTGGCGCTCAAGTAGCTTGCGCGCGTGGGTATCCGGGATCACCCAGAGGCGACGTGACGGCGCCCGCGCTTCCGGCCCCCTTTCGCTGGGCGGGCCATCACGTCGCTGCCGATCTCGAAGGCCACCACGTCCGCTTCACGACCAGGCGCGGCGGCGTGTCACGCCCTCCCTACGGCTCGCTCAACCTCAGCCGCTGGACCGAGGACGAGGAGGAGCACGTCGCGAGCAACTACGAGCGGTTGAGCGGCGAGCTCGGCGTCGATCCGCGACGCGTCGTGATGGGCCGGCAGGTCCACGGCAGCGAGGTTCAGCGCCGCGACGAGGCGCCCGATCCCGGGGACGAGCTCCTGGCCTGCGACGGCCAGGCCACTCACGTCGCGGGGATCACCTGCCTCGTCCTCACGGCGGACTGCCTGCCCGTGGCGCTGCTCTGCGACGGCGCGATCGCGATGCTTCACGCGGGCTGGCGCGGCCTCGACGGCGGCGTGCTCGAGGACGGGCTGCGCGCGCTGCGCGAGCTCGGCGGGCGCGGCGCGGTCACCGCCCTGATCGGCCCCGGGGCGGGCCCGGAGTGCTACGAGGTGGGCGACGACCTGCGTGCGCGCTTCGGCGCCACGGGCAGCACGCTGGACCTCAAGGGCATCGCGGCCAGCCGGCTGGGCGGCGGCGGCGTCGCCGAGATCCACGACGTCGGCCTCTGCACGATCTGCTCGCGGGAGGGCGAGGAGCCCCTCTTCTTCTCCCACCGCCGCGACGGTCCCGCCACCGGGCGTCAGGCGGGCCTGGCGTGGCTCAGCTGATCCGCGGCCTCGACCCAGATCGCCTGCGCGAGAACCTCGCAGAGGTGCGCGCGGAGCTCGGGTCGGACGCGATCGAGGTCCTCGCCGCCGTGAAGTACGTCGCCCTCGAGGAGCTCGAGGCGCTCGTGGAGGCGGGGATCAGGCTCGTGGGCGAGAACCGGGCGCAGGAGCTTGCGGCCAAGGCCGCCACGGGACCAGGAGCCCGGCTGACCTGGGACTTCATCGGTCAGCTCCAGTCACGCAAGGTCAAGCAGGTGCTCGCGCACGTGCGGCTCATCCACTCCGTCGCGACCCACTCGGCGCTCGAGCAGCTCGGCCGCCACGCTCCGCCGGGAACCGAGGTGCTCGTGGAGGTCAACGTCGCAGAGGAGGAGGGCAAGGGAGGCCTGGCGCCCGCCGAGCTCGACGCGTTCATCGCGGCCTGCCCCGTGCGGGTCTCCGGCCTGATGACGATGCCGCCCTTCGCCGAGCGCGCGGAGGACTCACGGCGCTGGTTCGCCGCCCTCGCGCAGCTCGCCGCCGACCGCGGCCTGCCGCGGCTGTCGATGGGCACCACGCAGGACTTCGCCGTGGCCGCGCAGGAGGGTGCGACCATCGTGCGCGTGGGCACGCGCCTGTTCCGCTGAACGCCCGCGGCGTGGGCGTGAGCACCCAGAGGGAGGAACGTGCCCGTGCGCAGCTAATCTCCCCTTGTCATGGCACTCCGCGACACCTGGCACAAGACGGCGGTCTACTTCGGCTTGGCCGAGGAGCATGACCCGGACTACGACGCGCCGGAGGAGGAGGAGGAGCACTACGAGCCTGAGACCACCCTCCAGGAGAGCGCCCGCGAGCGCCCGAACGTCCGGCGGCTGGGCTCCCGCCGTCGCGGGGGAGACTTCGACGACATCTTCGCCGACGCCGCGCCGCGCGCCGCGCCCCTGCGCTCGGTCCGCCCGGCCAACGGCGCGGGCGGCGGCGTCCGCGTGCATCTCGTCATCCCGAAGTCCTTCAACGACGCGCAGCAGGTCGCGGACAAGTTCAAGGACTCCATCCCCGTCGTGCTCAACCTCCAGGCCACGGACAACGACCTGGCCAAGCGCCTCATCGACTTCGCGTCCGGGCTGACCTACGCGCTGGAGGGCGGCATGCAGCGCATCGCTGACAAGGTGTTCATGCTCACGCCGCGCAACGTGGAGATCTCGGCGGAGGAGCGCGCGTCGCTCATCGAGAAGGGCTTCTTCAACCAGTCTTGACCCGGCTCGGGCTGATCGGGTCGGGCAACATGGCCCGGGCGCTGGCCGTAGGCTGGGGCGAGCCGATCCTGGCGACCGACTCGGGCTCTGGAAGCGCCGCCGCGCTCGTCGGCGAGGTGGGCGGCGAGGCGCTCGGCACCGATAACGCCGCCCTGGCGCAGCGCGTCGAGGTCCTGGTGCTCTGCCACAAGCCCCACCAGCTCGGCGCCGTGTCCGCGCAGGCCGGCGGCTTCGCCGGCCTCGTCGTCTCCGTGCTGGGCGGCGTCACGCTCGCGCAGCTGCGCACCGCCTACCCTGAGGCGGCCGTGTCCGCCGTGATGCCCAACACCGCCGTGGAGGTGCGCGGCGGCGTGACCCTCGTCGCGGAGGGCTCCGACGAGCCTGCGGTGATCGCGGAGCTCTTCGATCGCGTCGGCACTGTCGTGACGCTGCCCGAGGCGGCGCTCGGCGCCGGTACCGGCATCTCGGGCGTCGGGCCCGCCTACGTTGCGCTGATCGCCGAGGCCTGGGCCGACGCGGGTGTGCGGGCCGGGCTCAAGCCGGCCGACGCGACGGCGCTCGTCCTCGACACCCTCGCGGGCTCGACTGACCTCATCCGCGCTCGAGCCGGCGACACGCTCGCGGTGCGTCGCGGCGTCAGCTCACCGGGCGGAGCCACCGCCCGCGGGCTGCGGGCGCTCACCGACGCGGGCCTGCCGTCCGCCTTTCACGCGGCGATGGACGCGACGAGGGCGTCGTCATGACCACCGTGCTCGCCGCCGAGCTGAGGGTGGAGATCGGCAACTTCCTCTCCGCGCTGATCACGGTCTACGTGATCCTGATCATCGCCTACATCCTCACCCAGCTCTTCTTCGGCTTCGGTGGTCGCGTGCCCTACAACCGTGCGCTCTCGGCGGTGCTCGGCTTCCTCGAGCAGGTCGTCGCGCCGTACCTGAACATCTTCCGGCGCTTCATCCCGCCCATCGGCCCGCTCGACCTCTCGCCGATCGTGGGCATCCTGCTGCTGCAGATCGTCGGCGAGCTTTTCCTCGTCCCGCTCATCCGCGGGTACTGAGCGGCGGATGCGGACGGCGTGGGGCCGCGCGGGCCTCGTGCTCGCGGCGGTGCTGCTGGTCGATCAGGTGACCAAGGCGCTCGTCCGGGCCGACCTGGAGCTCGGCAGCGCGAACCCGGTCCTCCCGCTCGTGACGCTCGTGCACTCTCGAAACCGCGGCGTGGCCTTCGGCGTCTTCGAGGACCAGATCGCCGTGGTCGCGGTGGCGATCGGTCTCGCGATCGCCGCGCTCGTGGCCTACTTCGCCACCCACGGTGATCGCCCCCTCGTGTGGCTGCCGACGGGCCTGCTGGCCGGTGGCGCGATCGGCAACCTCGTCGATCGCGTGCGCGAGGGCTTCGTCACGGACTTCATCAAGCTGCCGTCGTGGCCGGCGTTCAACGTCGCCGACATGGCGATCACGTTCGGGATCGTGACCCTGCTGCTCGTCGTGGAGCGCTCCGGTGGAGCTGCGGACCGCGCCTGAGGACGCAGGTTCGCGCATCGACGCGTTCCTGGCGGCGCCGCTGGGCTCGCGTTCGCGCGCTCAGCGCCTGCTCGAGGCCGGCGCGGTGACCGTCGACGGCCGGCTCGTCCTGAAGTCCGCCAAGCTCGCGGGCGACGAGACGATCGCGATCGACGAGGCGCTTGACACCGACGAGCCCGCGGACGTCGGGGAGGGGGAGCCCGCCGCCTTCGGCGTCGTCTGGGAGGACGAGCACCTCCTCGTCGTCGACAAGCCAGCCGGGGTCGTCGTGCATCCCGCGCGCGGCCACCGCTCGGGCACGCTCGCCCAAGCGCTGGCCGGACGCGCCGCGGGCGGAGAGCAGGAGTGGCGGGCGGGAATCGTCCACCGCCTGGACCGCGACACGTCGGGGCTGCTCGTCGTCGCGAAGTGCGAGCGCGTGCACCGCGCGCTGAAGGCACAGCTCGCCGCGCGCGAGATCACGCGCGAGTACGCGGCGCTCGTCGAGGGCCGCCCGCCGGCACGCTCGGGCACGATCGACGCGCCGATCGGCCGCGACCGCCGCGTGCGCACCCGCAACTCCACCGACACCGACGAGCCGCGCGAGGCGCGCACGCACTTCGAGCTGGTCGAGGCGCTGGCGCGGCACACGCTGCTGCGCGTGCGCCTGGAGACCGGCCGCACCCACCAGATCCGCGTGCACCTCCAAGCGATCGGGCACCCCGTCGCCGGCGACCCGGAGTACGGCACCACGGGCGATCTCGGGCTGCCCCGCCAGTTCCTGCACGCGGCGCGGCTGGTGTTCAGGCACCCCGTCACCGGGGAGACCGTGGAAAGCGCCTCCCCGCTCCCGGCCGACCTCGTGGCGGCGCTCGAGCGGGCGCGGGGCTGACTGCAGCCGCGCCGTCGGGAGGCGAGAGACGTGTTCGGAGTTGGCCTCGCCTACCGAGCCCAACTCCGAACAGGTCCAAGCCGGCGCGGTGACTACTGGCGGTCCGAGCGTCCACATCCGCACCGCGGCCCTCAGGCCGGCGCGCGGCGCGTGAGCCAGACGTCGGCCACGTAGGACACATCGACGGCGCCGACGTCGTTGACGTCGAGCTCGCGACCCAGTCCGGCGAGGAAGGCGTCGCGCTGCGGCATGGCGTTGACGAACGACGCCGAAGCGGCCTCCGCCAGCAGTCCCGCCGGGGTCGTGCGGTGGACGAAGGCGATCTGCCGGTGGGTGAAGCTCGTGAAGCCTGGGTGGCACTCGAGGGCCTCGCGGCCGCGCGCGCCGCGAAACCCCGGGTGCTCGCCGCGCGCAGCCGCCAGCCGCGCGTAGAAGCCCGAGAGGGCGGCGGGGCGCTCCTCGGCGACGGAGAAACGCCACACGAGCGCGAGCCGGCCTCCCGGTCGCAGCACCCGCCGGACCTCGGCGGCCGCCGCCTCGGCGTCGAACCAGTGCCATGCGTCGCCGACCACCACGGCGTCGACCGAGGCCGCGGCCAGCCCGGTCGCCTCCGCGGTCGCGGTGCGGGCCTCGACGCCCTTGGGCAGCCGCGAGGCCATGTCCGGGTCGGGCTCGACGGCGACGACCTCATGGCCCACGGCCAGCAGCGCCCGGCTGAGCAGGCCGGTGCCGGCGGCGAGATCGAGGACACGAGCCGGGGGCCGGGGCAGCTCGAGCGCGGCGACCACCTCGGGCATGTAGGCCGCGCGGCCCGCGTCGTAGACGGCGGCCGCAGGACCGGAGAAGCGGTGGACCATGAGCAGGACGCTACGCCAGAACCGCAGGAGTACGTGCCTGAGCCCAACGGTCCGCGAGAAGTGTACCCGGCGGCGGGTACACTTGCCTCATGGCCAGCCGGCATCCGCGCATCCAGGTCGCACGAGACCCCGACCTCGCCGCGGCCATCGAGCGCGGACGGGCGCTGGTGGGGCCCGGGGCGGCGGCCTCCCAGGTCGTCAGGGCACTGGCCATCCGCGGCGCCGCCGCGCTGGACGACGACCTCGGAGCGGCCGATCGAGCGCGGAGCTTTCTTCACGATGTCGCCGACGGCCGCGCGGGCCTCGACGCCGAGTCCCTGCGGAGCGTCCGCGAACGCGCGTGGGGGTAACGTGGGCCGGCGGCCCATGGGTCGTCGACACGTCGGCGTGGGCGCGCGCCGCACGCCCCGAGGTCGCAGACCGCTGGCGGCTCGCCGCGAATGAGCAGGACCTCATCGGCTATCCCGTCGTAACGCTCGAGTTGCTGTTCGATGCGCGCGACCGGTCGCAGGTCGAACGCGTCGCGGCAGGGCTGACAACACTGCGCCAGGCACCGTTGACCCAAGGCGTGGCCGCCGCAGCGATCTGGGCGATGCGCGAGTTGGCCGCCGCGGGATCCCCCGGAGCGCATCGCGTGCGCGTTCCCGACGCGCTGATCGCCGCCGCCGCGACCGACCGCGGGTGGGGCGTCTTGCACTACGACGCGCACTTCGACCGTCTCGCGACGGTCCTGGGGTTCACGAGCCAGTGGGTCGCGCCGGCGGGCACGATCCCCTAAGCGGCGCCGTCGCTACACTGGCCGCTCTTCTCACCCAACTACCCGTCCGGGCGCCGGCGCGCCCTGCCCGAGAGCCACCCACGTGGCTCGACGGTCCGCGCCTCGTCCATCCAGGCCCCGCGGCGGATCGCATCACCAATCGAACAAGGGAGCAGTGCACTCATGGCGACCCAGGTCGGCATTCGCGAGCTGCTGGAGGGCGGAGTCCACTTCGGCCACCAGACGCGACGTTGGAACCCCAAGATGCGCCGGTTCATCCACGGCGAGCGTGGCGGCATCTACCTCATCGACCTGCTCAAGACGCAGGTGCTGCTTCAGCAGGCGCAGGATTTCGCGCTGCAGCTGAGCCACCGCGGCGGCGTCGTGCTGTTCGTGGGCACGAAGAAGCAGGCCAAGGACGGCATCAAGGAGCTGGCCGAGTCCTGTGGCATGCCGTACATCGACAACCGCTGGCTGGGCGGGCTGCTGACGAACTTCCAGACGATCTCGGCGCGCATCAAGCGCCTGCACGATCTCGAGCGCTACGAGGCCGAGGGGCAGTTGGAGCTTCTGCCGACCCGCGAGCGCATGGCCGCCCGCGCCGACCTCGCCAAGCTGCGCAACAACCTCGGCGGCGTCAAGAACATGAAGCGCCCGCCGGACGCGATCTTCATCATCGACCTCAAGACCGAGGTCATCGCCGTGCAGGAGGCTCGCCGCCTGCGCATCCCGATCATCGGCCTGGTCGACACGAACTGCGACCCGGACGGCATCGACTACGTCATCCCGGGCAACGACGACGCGATCCGCGCCTGCAACACGATCACCAAGGCGATCGCCGACGTCGTCGCGGAGGGCTACGGCGCCTTCGCCGTGCAGGAGCAGGAGCGTCAGCGCGTCGAGGCCGAGGCCCAGGCGCGCCGCGTCGCCGAGCAGCAGGCCGCCCGTGCGGCCGAGGAGCAGGAGCGTCGGGAGGAGCAGGCCGTTCGCGAGCAGGCTGCCCGCGACAAGCAGGCCGCCGCCGTCGCCGCCTCGACGGGTCAGGCGGCGCCCGCTCCGACGACCGATCCCGCCACGACGCAGGTGACCGCCGACGGCGGCGGAGACCGGAACGTCGCCGAGGCGCAAGTCGCCGCGGCCCACGCCGCCGAGAGGCAGGTCCCGGATCCGCACGTCGCCGGCCGCGCGAACGAGGAGCATCCCGAGGCCGCCGACCGCCGGACGGGCACCTCCCCGGAGGTCGCTCCGACCGCGGACGAGCCCGCCAAGGACCCGGCGTCCACTCCCGAGACGCCCCTCACCGACGCGGTCGAGGAGGCCCCCGCCTCCAATGGCTGACTTCACCGCCAAGGACGTCGCCGCCCTGCGCCAGAAGACCGGCGCGGGCATGATGGACTGCAAGAACGCCCTGACCGAGACCGGCGGCGACCAGGAGGCGGCCCTGGAGCTGCTCAAGGTCAAGTTGGGCAAGAAGCTCGGCAAGCTCGCCGACCGCGAGGCCGCGGAGGGGACCGTCCAGTCCTACATCCACGCCACGGGGAAGGTCGGCGTGCTCGTGGAGGTCGACTGCAACACCGACTTCGTCGCCCGCAACGACGAGTTCATCGCCTTCGCGCGGGACGTCGCGATGCACGTCGCCGCCTCGCCCGCGGTGAAGTACGTCAACGAGGAGGACGTGCCCCAGGGGGAGAAGGACGCCGAGCTGCGCGTCTTCGTCGCGCAGGCCGAGGCCGAGGGCAAGCCGGAGAGCATCCGCGAGAAGATCGCCACGGGCAAGCTCAACAAGTGGCTCGAGGAGATCGTCCTGACCCGGCAGGTCCACGTCAACGCCGACAAGCACGAGTCCAAGACGATCGACGAGATCCGCAAGGACATGTCGGCCAAGACCGGCGAGAACGTCGTCGTCCGCCGCTTCACGCGCTTCGCCGTCGGGGAGTAGCGGATTCAGATCCCGCCGTCCACCGCCGGCGTCCCCGTGTTCAAGCGCATCCTGCTGAAGCTCAGCGGGGAGGCGCTGATGGGCGACCTGGCCTTCGGCACGGACCCCGCGCGGGTCCGGGCCGTCGCTGAAGCGGTCAAGGCGGTCGCCGACCGCGGCGTCGAGATCGCGATCGTCGTCGGCGGCGGGAACATCTTCCGCGGCATGAAGGCGGCCGCGTCGGGCATGGACCGGGCCACCGGCGACTACATGGGGATGCTCGCGACGGTGCTCAACGCGCTGCCGCTTCAGGACGCGCTCGAGCAGCTCGGCTGCCGCGTCCGCGTCCAGAGCGCCCTCTCGATCGCGGAGGTCGCCGAGCCGTACATCCGCCGCCGCGCGATGCGCCACCTCGAGAAGGGCCGCATCGTGATCTTCGCCGCGGGCACCGGCAACCCGTTCTTCACCACCGACACGGCCGCCGCGCTGCGGGCCG
>JAABUS010007782.1_pt1 | contig 12082 bp, 6 predicted proteins | sample 5560161 | NCBI WGS metagenome assembly JAABUS01 (sample SAMN10711885, study PRJNA513376) | rock metagenome | isolation source: Antarctica rocks | place: Antarctica: Victoria Land, Trio Nunatak nord | collected 2016-01-04 | reverse complement strand
CGGCGCTCGCCGGCACCGGCATCTCCGTCCCGCCGCTGGAGGCCTACGCGGGCAAGCTCTGGGACTACTGGGCGCGCCACCTCAATCCTGACCTCTACCGGGACCGCACCCTGGTCGGCGCCGCCCGCGGCCGGGCCGGGTTCATCGGCGGGCTCGCGCAGATCCTCGAGCACCAGGTCCCCGACGAGGTGATGCGCTTCGGGCGTCGCCTGCGCGGCAACGTCTCCCTCGAGACCGCGGTCCGCGGCCGCGTCGTGATGGTCACCGGCGCATCCTCCGGGATCGGCAAGTCCGCGGCGATGAAGATCGCCGACGCGGGCGGGATCGTTCTGCTCGTCGCCCGGACCCCCGAGAAGCTGGAGGAGACCCGTGATCAGATCGAGGCCGGAGGCGGCATCGCCCACATCCATCGCTGCGACCTCTCCGACATGGACGACATCGACCGCATGGCGGCCGAGGTGCTCGAGGAGCACGGGCACGTCGACGTCCTGATCAACAACGCCGGGCGCTCGATCCGGCGCTCGATCGCGCTCGCCTACGACCGCTTCCACGACTTCGAGCGGACCATGCAGCTCAACTACTTCGGGCCGGTGCGGACGATCCTGCGCCTCTTGCCGGTCATGCGCGAGCGGCGGTCGGGCCAGATCATCAACGTCTCCTCGATCGGGGTGCAGACGAACATGCCGCGCTTCTCGGCCTACGTCGCCTCGAAGTCGGCCCTCGACGCGTTCTCGCGCTGCATCGCCTCCGAGATCGTCGACGACGGCGTCGACGTCACGACCATCCACATGCCGCTCGTCCGGACGCCGATGATCGCCCCGACGAAGATGTACGACCGCTTCCCGACCATCACGCCGGACGAAGCCGCGGACATGCTCTGCGACGCGATCGTCTTCACGCCGAAGCGGATCGCGACGCCGGTCGGGACGCTCGGTCAGGTGCTCTACGCGATCAACCCCAAGTCGATCGACTACATCCTCAACAGCGCCTACCACATGTTTCCCGACTCGACCGCGGCCAAGGGCGGCGGCAAGAGCAAGGAGCGAGGAGCGGGTCGCGGCACCTCCACCGACGAGCAGGCGTCCAACCAGCAACTGGCCTTCGCCTACTTGATGCGCGGAGTGCACTGGTAGCAGGATCCTTCCCGCGGAGCACGCGCTCGATTAGCCCGAGCGGCTCGGTTGGTCGCCGCAAGCGGCTACCTTGGGGCGATGGGAGTGAAGGGGGCTGTGGCATGCATGGTGCTCGTGGCGATGGCGATGGCGCTGGCGGCGACCGCGGCATCGGCCGGCGAGCGCGTGCAGAGCGGCCGGCTGAGCGCGCGGGTCGCCGCCGACCCCTGGCATCTGAGCTTCGCTGACGCCGGGCTGGGGGAGATCCTCAGCGAGGACCCAGGTCTTGGCAGCGGTGGGGCGGGGCGGCTCGGCTTCCGGACCGCGAGCGGCTACTTCCATGCCACCCGCGTCCTGACCGACCAGCGCAGCGGCGGCGCCTACGTGGCGAGCCTGGCGACCAACGATCCGCTCGGCCGCCGGATCGCGCTCCGGATCGAGCCGGCGCGCCGGGGCGCGATCGCGCTGCGGGCGGGCGTCGTCGGCCTGCCGGGGGCCGAGGCGGTGGGGGTCGCCTTCCGCACGCCTCCCGATGAGTCGTTCTTCGGCTTCGGCGAGCGCTCGAACTTCGTCGACCAGCGCGGCCACGAGGTCGAGAACTACGTCTCCGACGGCCCGTTCCCGGAGGAGGACCGCAACTTCGTCCGCCCGACGACGCCCCCGTGGGGCATCCGCGATCGCGACGACGCGACCTACTTCCCGATCCCGTGGCTGCTCTCGAGCCACGGCTACGGCGTCCTGATCGACCGCGACGAGACCTCCTCGTTCGACCTCGCCCACGACGACCCGGGTCGCTGGAGCCTCGAGGTCGAGGCGAGCACCCTGGCGCTGCGGGTCTTCGCGGGCCCCGAGCCGGCCGGGGCGCTTCGCCGCTTCAGCGCGGCCGTCGGTCGCCAGCCCCCCGCCGCCGCGCCGTGGAGCTTCGGCCCGTGGTTCCAGACCGGGCAGCCGAACACGATCCCGCTCGATGAGGAGGCGGAGATCATCCGGACGCTGCGCTCGGCCGACGCACCGGTCTCCGCCGCCGAGACCCAGCTCCACTTCCTGCCCTGCGGCGCCCAGGTCGGCAAGGGCGACTACATCGCCGCCCGCACCCGCCAGTTCCACGCCGCCGGGCTCGCCCACCTCGGCTACTTCAACCCGCACCTCTGCCGCGACTACAGCCCCGTGTACGAGCGGGCGGCCGCGGCCGGGGTGCTGCAACGGGACCCCAGCGGGCAGCCCTTCACCTATCCCGCCTTCGTCGGCGGCGACGGCCCCGCCGGGTTCACGGAGAAGCCGCTGGCGCTGTTCGACTTCACCGCGCCGCGGACGAGCGGGTTCTACGAGGGGCTGCTGCGCGAGGCCTACGACGCCGGCTACGACGGCTGGATGGAGGACTTCGGCGAGTACTCCCCGCCGGTTGCGGTCTCGGCCGACGGCACTCCGCCGGAGCGGATGCACAACCGCTATCCGACCACGTACCACTGCGCGGTCGCGAAGATCGCCAAGCGGCTCGGCGAGCGTCCGCTCAGCCGGCACCAGCGCTCCGGCTGGACCGGCAGCGCCGCCTGCGCCGACATCGTCTGGGGCGGCGATCCGACCACCCGCTGGGGCTTCGACGGGCTCAGCTCGACGATCAAGCAGGGGATGGGGATCGGCATGTCGGGCGTCTCGCGCTGGGGCTCCGACATCGGGGGCTACTTCTCCTTCGGCGGCAACAACCCGCGCCCCGACGGAGCGGAGCGCGAGGAGCTGACGCCCGAGCTGCTGAAGCGCTGGATCGAGGTCGGCGCGGTTTCGCCGGTGATGCGGACGAAGCGCTCCGGCATCGCGGTCCCCTCCTACGAGCGCCCGCAGGTCTTCGATCCCGGCATCCTCGCGACCTGGCGCAGGTACACGAAGCTCCACACGCAGCTCTATCCTTACCTGCGGGCGGCCGACGCGACCTACCGGCGCACCGGGATGCCGATCATGCGCCATGGGATCCTCACGAACCCCGAGGACCCTCGCGCGGTCGCCGCCGACGGGCAGTTCATGTTCGGCCCCGATCTACTGACGGCGCCCGTGGTCGCGCCGGGGCAGCGCCGCCAGCGGGTCTACGCCCCCGAGGGACGCTGGCTCGACTTCTGGAAGAGCGTGCGCTACCGGCGCGGCAGCGGGGCGTTCGTGCCGCGCCGGCCGAGGCTCCGGCGCGGCGGCAGGGAAGTCGCGCTCGACGCGGGGCTCAACCGCCTGCCGCTGCTGATCCGGGCCGGCGCGCTGCTGCCGCTGCTGCCCGCCGACGTCGACACGCTGGCGCGCTACGGCAAGGGAGCCGGGCTCGTCCATCTCTCCGAGCGCCGGCGCCGCCTCGTCCTGCTGGCGTTCCCCCGCGGGCGCTCCGAGGCGGGCTTCTACGACCGCGGGCGCCTGATCTCCCGCGAGGGACGCGGCGTCTGGCGGCTTCGGGTCGAGGGCGGGGATGCGGCGCGGCGCTGGCAGGTGCGGGCGACGCTCGGCACGCTCGAGCACCCCTTCGTCCCGCGCGCCGTCAAGGTGGACGGCCGTGTGCTCGACCCGCGCCGCTGGAGCTACGACCCCGGCCGGACGGTGCTCAGCGTGCGGGCGAAGCTGCGCGGCTCGACGCTGACGGTGCGGGGCCGGTAGAGCCGGGCCAACCGGCTCGCCCGCGGTGGCCAGCGGCTACCTTGGTGGCGTGGGGATCCGGGCGGCTCATCTCGTGCTGGCGCTGATGGCGGCGCTCCTGGCGACCGCCGCGCTCGCCGGTCCGGCGGCGGCGGTCGAGCGGGTCGAGAGCGGGCGGCTGAGCGCGCAGGTCGGCTCCGATCCCTGGCACCTCGCCCTCAGCGAGTCCGGGAGGGGGGAGATCCTCGCCGAGGACCCGAGCCTCGGCTCGACCTCGACCGGCCGGCTCGGCTACGAGACCGTGACGGGCTGGTACCACGCCACGCGGATCCTCGCGCAGCACCGCGAGGGAGCGGCCTTGCTGGCGACGCTCGCGACGAACGATCCGCTCGGCCGGCGAATCCAGCTCCGCCTGGCCCCCGAGCGGGAGGGCGTGCTGCGGCTCAACGCCGTCGTCACCGGGGCGACGACCGGCGACGTCAGCCACACCGGCATCGGCTTCGGAGCTCCCGCGGGTGAGCGGTACCTCGGCTTCGGCGAGCGCTCGAACGCGGTCGACCAGCGCGGCAACGAGGTCGAGAACTACGTCGCCGACGGCCCCTACCAGAAGCAGGAGCGCCCTTTCATCCGGAGCTTCGTCCCGCCGGCCGGCTACCGGGCCCGCGACGACGCGACCTACTTCCCGATGCCGTGGCTGCTCTCGACCTCGGGCTACGGCGTGCTCGTCGGCAACACCGAGCCGAGCGTCTTCAAGCTCGCCAGCGAGCGGGCGAACGCCTGGAGCCTCGAGGTCGAGTCCAGCCGGCTCGAGCTGCGCTTCTTCGCCGGCCCGCGGCCCGCCGACGTCGTCCGGCGCCTGACCCGCTTCACCGGCCGGCAGCCGAAGCCCGCGGCGCCCTGGTTCTTCGGCCCCTGGTACCAACCCCACGGCGACGACGAGGAGCTGGCGCAGGCGAGCAAGCTGCGCAAGGCCGACGTCCCCGCCTCGGCGGTCAACACGTTTCTGCACTACCTGCCGTGTGGCGATCAGCAGGGGGTGGAGGACAAGCAGCCGCCGAGGACCTCGGGCTTCCACGATCGCGGCTACGCGATCCTGACCTACTTCAACCCGATGATCTGCTCGACCTACCAGCCGGCCTTCGGGCAGGCGGCGGGGCAGAGCCTGCTCACGGAGACCGCGGCCGGGGCGCCCTACCTCTACCGCTACTCGGCGAGCACCGACGACCTCTTCCTCGTCGGGCAGTTCGACTTCTCCAACCCCGAGGCCGGCTCGTTCTACGCGAAGCTGCTGGGCGAGGCGGTGGGCGACGGCTACGACGGCTGGATGGAGGACTTCGGCGAGTACACGCCGCTCGACTCCCGCTCCGACAACGGGATGACGGGCCAGCAGATGCACAACCTCTATCCCGTGCTCTACCACCGCGCCAGCTACCGCTACGCCCGAACGCTTAAGCGGCCGGTCGCCGGCTACATCCGCTCGGGCTGGACCGGTGTGCAGCCTTACGCGCAGCTCGTCTGGGGCGGGGACCCGACGACGAACTTCGGCTTCGACGGGCTCTCCTCCGCAGTGCAGCAGGCGCTCAGCCTCGGGACCTCGGGGATCTCGCGCTGGGGCTCTGACATCGGCGGGTTCTTCGCGCTCGGCGGCAACAAGCTGACGCCGGAGCTGCTGAGTCGCTGGATCCAGTTCGGCGCGGTCTCGCCGATCATGCGCACCGAGGCGAACGGCGTCGCGCTGCCGCCGAAGGACCGGGCGCAGATCACCGATCCCGAGATCCTGCCGATCTGGCGCAAGTACACGAAGCTCCACACCCAGCTCTACCCGTACTCGCGCGCGGCCGACGCCACCTACCGCCGCACGGGGATGCCGGCCATGCGGCAGCTCGCGCTCTCCTTTCCCGGCGACGCGCGAGCCGCCGGGCTCGAGGACGAGTTCATGTTCGGCCCCGACCTGCTCGCGGCGCCCGTCCTGGCTCCGGATCAGCGCACCCGCAAGCTCTACCTGCCGCGAGGCCGCTGGGTCGACTTCTGGAAGTCGGTCTCCTACGGCGAGCGCCGCGGGAGCTTCCGGCCGACCGGCGCCCGGTTGCTGCGCGGCCGGCGCGAGGTCGAGGTCCCGGCGCCACTCGATGAGCTGCCACTGATGGTCCGGGCCGGGGCCGTGATCCCGATGCTGACGAGCGACGTCGACACCCTCGCCTCCTACGGCAAGGGCAAGGGTCTCGTCCGCCTCGACGAGCGTCGCGGCCGGATGGCCCTGCTCGCCTTCCCGCGTGGCACCTCCCGGGCTCCGTTCAACGAGTCGGAGCGCCTGGTCTCGAAGGAGGGGCGGCGGCGCTGGAGCCTCCGCATCCGCGCGAACCGCGCTCGCCGCTACGAGGTGCGGGCGACGCTCGGAACCCTGCGTCGTCCGTTCGTCCCGCGCTCGGTGCGGGTGAGCGGCCGCGAGTTGCCCCGCGAGGCCTGGCGTTACAAGGACCGCGGTCGCACGATCCGCATCGACGCGCGGCTGAGGAGCCGGGGCCGGATCGTGGTCAGCGGCCGCTGAGCAGCCGGCGCGGGAGAGGCGTGCTGGCAGGGCAGGGCGCACCCGTGGTGCGCTCAATGTGACTTCAACCGCGCGCGTCCGTGACGATCCGGGCGCGCCGCGCCCCGCTCCCTACGGGAAGGCGGCCAGGACCCGCTTGGCGCGCTCCGCGTCCCCGTGCTCGGAACCCGCGCCGTTGTCGAAGTCGAAGGTCGTGGGACGGCCACCCCCCACTCGAAGAACGCCATCAGCAGGGTGTTGTAGAACGGCTGGAGGAGGAGGACCGGATTCCACTTCTGGGCGGGGTCGACGCGCATGATCTCGTAGCGCGACGCCATGAGCACGATCCGCGACAGCGCGGCGAGCCGGCGGTGGAACTGGATGATGCTACGGATGTAGGTGGCGTCGCGGTCGCCGAGGTCGTCGAAGACCTCGTCGTGGATCGCCTGGAACTCCCGCCGATCGCCTCGATCTGCTCGTCGCTGAGGCGATGGATCGGATTCTGGATCCCCGTTGTTGGGGCGCTCATCGTGGCCCTCTCGGTGTGGATGGGGAAGCTGGGGCGCTCATAGCTCGATCTCGACGCGCCCCTCGGCGGCGTTGACGCAGGTGCGAATCATCTGGCCCTCGTCGCCGTGGACCTCGCCCGTGCGAAGGTCGCGGACCTGACCGTGGGCGAGCTTGCCCACGCAGGTGTGGCAGATCCCCATCCGGCAGCCGAACGGGAGCTTCGCGCCCGCCTCCTCGCCGCAGGCGAGGATCGGCGTCTTGCCGTCGCACTCGGCCTCGACCTCGGTGACGCGGAAGCGGATCGTCCCGCCCTCGCCGACGTCCTTCGCCCCCTCTCCACCGATCACGGGCTGGAAGCGCTCGAGGTGCAGCTTGTCGGGATCGCCGTCGGCCTCCCAGCGGTCCTTCATGTCCTCGAGCATCTCCGCCGGCCCGGAGAGGAAGGTCTCGCGCTCTCGCCAGTCCGGCACGAGCTCGTCGAGGGCGGTCGGCCCGAGCCGCTCCGCCTCGCCGGTGTGGTGCTCGTGCAGCTCGTAGCCGTCGCGACCGTGGTGGAGCTCGCGGAAGTGCTTGCCGAAGATGAAGTCCTCCGTCTCGCGGCAAGAGTGGATGTGCACCGCGTCGTTCAGCGCGTCGTCCTGGGCGAGGTTGCGGATCATGCTCCAGATCGGGGTGACCCCACTGCCCGCGCTGACGAAGAGCAGCTTCTCGGGCCGGGGGTGAGGAAGGCGGAACTCGCCCTCGACGCCGCCGAGGTAGACCATCGAGCCGACCTCGGCGTGCTGGGTGAAGTAGGGGGAGAGCTTGCCCTCGGGGACGTGCTTGATCGTGATGCTGATCAGGCCGTCGGGGTGGTCGGGGTCGGAGGTCAGCGAGTAGGCGCGCCAGTGGCGCCGCCCGTTGATTTCGACACCGATCCGCAGGTATTGACCGGGCCAGTGGCCGAGCCAGGGGGCGGAGGGGCGGATGACGATCGTCGAGGCATCGGCGGTCTCCGGCCTGACCTCTTCGATCTGGCCGCGCAGCTCGCGCGTCGTCCACATCGGGTTCATCAGCTCGATGTAGTCGTCGGGCAGCAGCGGCGTGGTCAGCGCCTTCGCCGCCGTGAGGGCCCGGCGGCGCGTCTTCGAGACCCGAGGGGCTGCTCCTTGCTCTACCACGAGGTCGCGATCATAGGCTCGGCCGGCCGCCGCGATCCCATCACGGCATCAACGACATGCGCGGAGAACTTGTTGCGGGAATGAGCAATCTCGCTTGCCAGCGGCGGAGGAAAGCGCCTCAAGAGAGCAGTCCTTGTTCGCAAAGCCACGTCTCGGTCCGGCGCATCCCCTCGTCCAGGCCCACGGAGGGCTCTTAGCCGAGCAGCCGGCGCGCCTTCTCGATCGAGTAGGCCGGAGCGGGCGAGGTAGCGCATGCTCGTCCGGGCCGGAGCCTCTGTGCCACCCCCGCCGGAAGCTCCTCCCAGGGCCGTGGCGGCAGCGCCGCTGAAGCCTGCTGCACGCTCATCCCAGGAGTCTGACGGTCCCCCGCGGGCGCCGGCGCTTCCCGTGACGGCCGTGCAGGAGGGCGACGCCGCTACCCGCGCCCGCCTCGTCGTCCAGGTTGTCGCTCCGCGCTAGGCGGCGAGATCGTCGAGGCGGCGCCGCGCGTCCGAGATGCCGGACCAGCCGGCGTTGAACGCGAGCGCCTGCGCGAACCTGACCGCCCGCGGGGAGGCCTCGATCCGGGAGCCGTCCACGCCGCTGATCCTCGTCGGCAAGACGGTGTTCTCCTGATCGAGATCCTCGTGCAGGCTGACCAGTTCCTGCCAGCGATCTCTGCTGGGCTCGTCCGTCATATCCCCTCACTCCCGTCGACTGGGTTGCGGGAAAGCTACGCCTCGTGGCAGACGCCACCACGAATGCCCGTCGGCGCGCCGGTTTCGAGGCCGCAAACTGCGGTTTCAACCGGGATGGCGCCACCGGGTAGGCTCGGCCAGGATGGTCGATCGCGGGGAGCCCGAGCGTGGCTGACCGCAGCCACTGGGGCTGGGGGAGCCCCGATCGCGCGCCCGATCGCGCCACGCTCGAGGCCCTGGCGCCGGAGCTCAACCGGCGCCTCGGGTTCGGCGGGGAGCGCATCGAGGAGCCGGTCCCGCTGGAGCGGGTGGAGCTGGCGCCGCCGCGGACGCGCCCTCCCGATCGCCTCGAGGATCTCGCGAGCGCCGAGCCGCGGGAGCGGATCACCCATGCGATGGGCCGCGCCTACCGCGACGTCGTCCGGGGCTTTCGCGGCCGGTTCGACCGCACGCCCGACTTCGTCGTCCGCCCGCGGGACGGCGAGGACGTGCGCCGTGTGCTCGACGTCTGCGCCGAGCGCCGCATCGCGGTGATCCCCTTCGGCGGTGGGACGAGCGTCGTGGGCGGCGTCGAGCCCCGGATCGGCCACGGCTACCGCGGCGTCGCGTCCCTCGATCTCACGGCGCTCTCCGGAGTGGTCGAGGTCGACCCCGTCTCGCAGTCAGCGCTCATCCGCGCCGGCACCCTCGGCCCGAACCTCGAGAACGAGCTGCGCCCTCACGCCCTCACCCTCCGACACTTCCCGCAGTCGTTCGAATTCTCGACGCTCGGCGGCTGGATCGCGACCCGCGCCGGCGGCCACTTCGCCACGCTCCAGACGCACATCGACGACCTCGTCGAGTCGGTCACCGCGATCACGCCCGCCGGGCGCTGGGAGAGCCGCAGGCTGCCGGGCTCCGGCGCGGGGCCGAGCCCGGATCGGCTGCTGCTCGGCTCGGAGGGGACGCTCGGGGTGATCACCGAGGCCTGGGTGAAGGTCCGCCCGCGCCCGCGCTGGAAGGCCTCGCGGGCGGTGCTCTTCGACGACTTCCGCGCAGGCGCTGAGGGGGTCCGGGCGCTCGCCCAGTCCGGCCTCCACCCCTCCAACTGCCGCCTGCTCGACCCGCTCGAGGCCGAGACCACCGGCGCCGGCGACGGCTCGGCGGCGATCCTGATCGTCGGCTTCGAGTCCGCGTTCGCTCCGGTCGACCATCAACTAGAGCTGACCCTCGACTGCGCGCGGGATCACGGCGGCAGGCCAGGGCCGGCGCCGGAGGAGTCGCGGGAAGGGGACGCCGCCACGGAGACTTGGCGCAGCGCCTTCCTCAACGCCCCCTACCTGCGGGACTCGCTCGTCTGCCTCGGGGTGCTGTCAGAGACGTTCGAGACCGCGATCACCTGGGACCGCTTCGGTGAGTTCCACTCGCGGGTCTCGGAGGCGGCGCGGCGAGCCGTCGCCGAGGCTTGCGGAATCCCGGCCCAGGGCGAGGGCGCGGCCCGGATCTCGTGCCGGTTCACCCACGTCTACCCGGATGGGCCCGCCCCCTACTACACGGTGCTGGCGCCGGCCCGGAGGGGCTCGGAGGTGGAGCAGTGGGACGAGATCAAGGCCGCGGTTTCGGAGGCGATCAGCTCCGCGGGCGGCACGATCACCCATCATCACGCGGTCGGCCGCGATCACCGCCCCTGGTACGACCTGCAGCGTCCCGAGCCCTTCGCCGAGGCGCTGCTCGGGGCGAAGCGCGCGCTCGACCCCGAGGGCATCCTCAACCCGGGCGTCCTGATCGATCCGTAGCCCCTGTAGGTTTCGCGCTCGAGGCCGGGCGACCGGCGGCACGGCGAGGAGCACGCGTGGATCTGACCCTGAACGAATCCGAGGAGGCCTTCCGCGACGAGGTCCGCACCTGGCTGGAGGCCAACCATCCCGGCCGCGAGCCGCACGGCGACCTCGAGGCGTTCAAGTTCCGCCGCGCCTGGCAGAAGAAGATGCACGAGGGCGGCTGGGCCGGGATCTCGTGGCCGAAGGAGTTCGGCGGCCGGGGCGCGACGCTGATCGAGCAGGCGATCTTCTCCGGTGAGATGGCGCGGGCCGACGCTCCGGCTCCCGCGAACATCCTCGGCCTCGTGATGGGCGGGCCGGTCGTGATGGCGCACGGCACCGACGAGCAGAAGGAGCGCTGGCTCGAGCCGATCCTCTCCGGCGAGGAGATCTGGTGCCAGGGCTTCTCCGAGCCGGAGTCGGGCTCCGACCTCGCCTCGCTGAAGACCCGTGCCGTCAAGGAGGACGGCGGCTGGCGCGTCACCGGCCAGAAGGTCTGGACGACGTTCGCGCACGAGTCGAAGTGGTGCATGCTCGTCGCCCGCACCGACGCCGAGGCCGCCAAGCACAAGGGCCTCACCTACTTCATCTGCGACATGGAGCAGGAGGGCGTCGAGATCCGTCCCCTCGTGCAGATCACCGGCGAGGCGGAGTTCAACGAGGTCTTCTTCGACGGCGCCTACGTCGCCGACGAGAACGTGCTCGGCGGCGTGGGGAACGGCTGGATGGTCGCGATCACCACGCTGATGAACGAGCGGGCCGGCCTCGGCGGCGGCGCGGCGGTGGCGGTCTCGCGCGACCTCGGCCAGCTCATCGCGCTGATCAAGGAGCGCGGGCTGGCGGAGGATCCCGTCATCCGCCAGAAGGTCGCCGACCTGCTGATCGGCACCGAAGCGCTGCGCCTCGGCGGGATGCGGGCGATGACCGCGCAGATGAAGACCGGCATCCCCGGGCCCGAGGGATCGATCGGCAAATGGGAGTGGGCGAAGCTCAACCAGTCGCTGAGCGAGCTCGCGACCGACGTCCTCGGCCCCGAGGGCCTCCTCCGCGATTCGCCCTGGACCTACCGGATGCTGCGCAGCCGCGCGAACTCGATCGAGGGCGGGACCACCGAGGTGATGAAGAACATCATCGCCGAGCGGGTGCTCGGCCTACCCAGGCTCAGGTAGGGCAGGAGGCCAAGGATGCGATTCGACTACGACGACGAGCAGCGCGAGATCAAGGACACCGCGCGCCAGTTCCTCGGCTCGCGCTTCAAGCCTGAGGTCGTGCGCCGCCTCGCCGAGGATGCGACCTACGACGAGGGCCTCTGGCGCGAGGTCTCCGAGCTCGGTTGGCCGGGCATCGCGATCGGCGAGGAGCACGGGGGCCAGGGCCTCGGGATGGTCGAGCTCGCCGTGCTCTGCGAGGAGCTCGGCTACGTCTGCGCGCCGCTTCCCTTTCTCGCGAACGCCGCCGCCGGGATCGCGATCGAGCTGGCCGGCTCCGACGAGCAGAAGGCGGCGCACCTGCCGGGGATCGCCTCGGGCGAGGCGCGGGGCGCGATCGGCGGCATGTCGGTGGCGATGGACGCCGAGGGGGCGGCGGTGCTGGTCGCGATCGAGGACGAGGACGCCGCGACGCTCGTCGACCCAGCCGAGGCGGGGCTCGAGCCGCTCGAGCTGATCGACTCCACCCGCCGCTACGCGAA
>JAABUS010007781.1_pt1 | contig 12082 bp, 8 predicted proteins | sample 5560161 | NCBI WGS metagenome assembly JAABUS01 (sample SAMN10711885, study PRJNA513376) | rock metagenome | isolation source: Antarctica rocks | place: Antarctica: Victoria Land, Trio Nunatak nord | collected 2016-01-04 | reverse complement strand
CTGGTTCGTCCAGTCGATCAGGATCGGCGTGGCGATGTAGATCGTGCTGTACGTCCCGCTCAGGAATCCGACCACCAGGGCGAAGGCGAACCCGTGGAGGCCCTCTCCGCCGAGGATATAGAGGATCACCACCACGATCCAGGCCGTGAACGAGGTGAGGATCGTCCGGCTCAGGGTCTGGTTCAGCGCGTCGTTGACGATCTTGGGCGTCAGGTAGGGTGTCTTCCCCTTGATCTCGCGGATCCGGTCGAAGATCACGATCGTGTCATTCACCGAGAAGCCGATCAAGGTCAGGAAGGCGGCGATCATCGGCAGGTCGATCTTGAACTGATCGAGCATGAGGACCTCGCGGATGCCGGGGATCGTGGCGAGCCAGTACGTGACGGCCACCGCTCCCAGCGTCACCAATACGTCGTGGACCACGGCCAGGACGGCGGCCAGGCCATAGACCAGCGACTTGAACCGGAACCAGAGGTAGAAGATGATGATCAACCAGCTCGCGATCGTCGCGATCAAGGCCAGGGTCCGGGTCTCGCCCGCGACCGTGCTGCCGAAGTTGGTGATCCGCTCGAAGAGCAAGTTGGGGTCGTTCTGGAGCACATTGGCCAGCGACCGGAGCTGAGCCTGGGCCACCTCGGGCTCCAGGTCGGTCCTCAAGACCAGGGTCTTGACGGCGCCGGAGGAGGGACTGGTCGCCGCGGCGGGCCCCTCGACGATCTCGAATCGCGAGGTCGGTCCGGCGATCTGGGCATCGCCCAGGACCCGTGCGAAGGTGGCGGCGATCACCTGGGCCGGGGCCTCGTTGCTGTTGAATGAGGTGGTGTTGAAGCGGAGCGGGTACTCCCGTCCCCCGGCGAATCGAGCCTGCATCGCGGGGGTGGCGGCCTTCCCATCTGCCGTCGCGGGCGTCGCGCCGGGGATCGACTTCTCCTCCCCAACGGTCATCTCGACCCGTTCGAGGGCGGACTTGAAGGCCTTGACGATCACCGTCTTCACGTGCTCGATGCTCTGGTCCGTGGTCCGGATGTTGAACCGGGACACCGTCCGATCCTCGCCGACCTTCAAGCTCTCGACCGTCACGGCGGGCAGGACGCTCGCCGTCCGGCGGACGTAGGCCGCGCGATCCGACTGGGAGAGTTTCTTGACCTTGGGATCGTCCTCGTTCAGCCGGATCGTGACCAATGTCCCGCCGGTGAAGTCGATGTTGAACATCGTCCCCTGGCTGGTCCGCTGGGTGAAGGCCGCGAGTCCGAGCGCGACGACGACCACCGAGGCGACCATGCAGATTTTGCGCGGGCCGATGAAGTCGAAGTTCGTCTTGTCGAACATCTTCAGCATGGACAGGCCCTTCAACCAGCCATTCTGATGCCAGAATTCGAAGATCACCCGCGAGACGAAGACGGCCGTGAAGAGGTTCCAGAGCATGCCGATGATCATCGTCAGGGCGAACCCCTTGACCTCCTCGGTCCCGACGGCCCAGAGTACGAGGGCCGACAAGAGGATGGTGACGTGCGAGTCGAAGATGGTCACCCAGGCACGGTTGAACCCGTTGCGGATCTGCTGCGCGAGGCTGGCGCCGCGCTCTTTCTCCTCGCGCATCCGCTCGAAGACCAGCACGTTGGCGTCGACCGCCATGCCGATCGTCAGCGCCAGGCCCGCCAGGCCCGGGAGGGAGAACGTGGCCTTCATGAAGGCCATCGATCCGATCAGGAGGATCATGTTCAGGATCAAGGCCACCACCGCGACCACGCCCGCGAAGCGGTAATAGAAGACCATGAAGATGGGCACGACGAGCATCGAGAACCAGATGGCCCGGACGCCCTTGGCGATCGTGTCCTCGCCCAGGGTCGGGCCGACGTTCTCTTCCTGCAGGGGGTTGGGGTTGACGCTGGCCGGCAGGCTGCCGCTCTGCAAGAGCTTGATCAGGTAGTCGACCTCCTTGGCCTTGAACCCCTGCACTCCCCCTTCGATGATCCCCTCGCCGCGGATCTGGCTGTTGAGCGTAGGGGCGGACATGACGAGGTTGTCGAGCAGGATCGCCAGTTGATATTTGAACGCGTCGCCCTCCTCGGGCAGGTGGTCGCCGGTCAGCCGCCCGAATTTACGCGCCCCCTGGTTATTGAACACGAAGCCGACGGCCGGCTGGAGACGCTGATCCTGGGCGCCGTAAACCCGGGAGAGATACTTGCCGGTCACGACCTCCCGGTCGGTCTTGCAGAGGATGTAACGCTCGGCATACCCCGGGGTAAGTTGCTCTTCGCGGATGATCGGGTCGTCCGGACGGGGGCTCTGCGGGTCGCCGCCGCGGATGTTGCTGGGGAGGTACTCGACCCGATACGCCGTGATCTTCCCCAGCCCGTGAGACTTCGCCAGCGTGAGCATGGTCGCGGTGTTGGACTTGATCGGCACCTCAACCGTCTGCGGGTCGCCCGAGGCGGTCGAGCCGGTCAGGACGGCGTTAATCCCCGCGTAGGCGTTCCTCTTCCAGTTTTGCTTGGGGTCGCCGATCGTGGTGGCGGTGGAGGTCGGAGTCGTGCCGGTCGAGATTTCTCCGAGCTTCGCCCACTGGTAGCGTGAGGGGGGCTTCGAGCGTCCGCTCGGGCCGAGCGCCCGGTCGATCACGCCCGCGTCGTGCTTGCGATTGGCGAGGATGCGGAACTCGAGGGCGCCCACGTTCGTCAGGCTGCGCTTGACCTCCTCGACCTCCTCGGCCGAGAACTTGGGCAGAATAATCTCGAAGCGGTTGCTGCCGATCTTGCGGATCGGGATCTCGCGTACCCCCTCCGGGTCGATCCGATGCTTGAGCGCGGCGATCAGTTCGTCCATGTTGAAGTTGGACGGGAGGTTGCCCTTGGCGACCTCATAGACCAGGATCGTCCCTCCCGACAGGTCGATCCCCAGCTTGAGCTTCTTGTCGGGGGGCCAGAGGGCGAGGAGACCGGCCAGGGTCGTGATCGCGATGAGTGCGAACTTGCCACCGAAATTTTTCATGGTCATTCCCTGCGGCCCGCCGGGCGCTTACCGCCAGTCGCCATCGCGCGGCCTAATCCGAGGGGCGAGGGCCGGGAAGGGCCCCTGCTCCCCATTCCGAACGTGTGGACCCGCGATACCATTTCGTCGTCGTGATGCTCTCCGCCCGGGGAGATTTGCGTCGTCCCGTTCCGGAGACTTCGCCAAGCCGGGCATTGTCTTTATCAGGGGACGGTCATGCCCGCCCTCTCAGGGACATCAGACGGGATTCAGGAGGGCTCCGAGCCCTTCTCCGGGGTCGATTCGACCACCTGCTGGATGCTCGCCTTGCTGAAGGCGAGCTTGACGCCCCGCTCGTCGTCGACCCGCAAGACCACCCGAGCGCGCTCCGGATCGACCGAGATCACGGTGCCATAGATCCCTCCGACCGTCAGGACCTTGTCGTTCTTCTTGAGAGCGTCGATCATGTCGCGACGCTTCCGATCCTGCTGCTGCTGCGGGCGTACCATGATCAGGTAGAAAATGACCGGGATCCCCAGGAAGGGCAACAGCGAGGTCAAGCTGTTGTTGCTTCCGGCCGCCGGTGCGGGTGCGGTCGCCGGTACAGGTGCGGCCGCCGGTACAGGTGCGGCCACCGGTGCGGGTGCGGCCGCTGGTGCGGGTGCGCCCTGTGCGAACAGCAGGGGAATGGAGACGAGCAAACCGAGCATGTCGATGGTCCGTGACGTTTCGGACCGAGGTGAGCCGGCAAGCGCGCCGCGTCGCGGATGGAGATCGACCCCGGTCCCGATACCTCGTCCTTTCCATGCACTGTAACCGCTAGGGTCCCAGGGCTTCAAGCGTTTCCGATCGGAACGCGGCGAAACGGCCCGAGTCGATCGCGTCTCGGGCCCGTTGCATGAGCCGGTGCAGGTAGGCCAGATTATGCATCGAGGCCAGGATCGGCCCGAGCATCTCCCCGGCAATGAATAGGTGTCGAAGATACGAGCGGCTGAACTTCCGGCAGGCTGGGCAGGTGCAGCCCTCCTCGATCGGACGGGGGTCGAGCCGGTGCGCGGCGTTGCGGAGCTTGACGGAACCCAGGTCGCTCAGGCAGGTCGCGTTGCGTCCGTTGCGGGTCGGCAGGACGCAGTCGAACAGGTCGATCCCGGTGGCGATGCCGTCGAGCAAGTCTTGCGGCCGCCCGATCCCCATGAGGTAACGCGGCCGGTCGTCCGGGAGTCGGTGCGAGGTCACCCGGAGCGCCTCGCGGACCTGCTCGCGTCCCTCTCCGACGCTGACGCCCCCGACGGCGTACCCGTCGAAGTCGAGGGCGATCAGCGCCTCGGCACACTCGCCGCGGAGGTCGGCGTGGTCGCCCCCCTGCACGATCCCGAAGAGCGCCTGATCGGGCCTCGTGTGCGACTCCTTGCAACGGCCGGCCCAGAGGATCGTCCGACCCACGGCGTCGGCGACGGCCTCCTTCGACGCGGGCAGCGCCGGGCAGTGGTCCAGGCACATGGCCACGTCCGCCCCCAGCCCTTGCTGGATGGCCACGGCTCGTTCGGGGGAGAGGTCCAGCAGCCGACCGTCGAGGTGGGAGCGGAACGCCACACCCTTGTCCGAGAGCTTTGCACGCGCCGCGAGGCTGAAGACCTGGAAGCCCCCCGAGTCGGTCAGGATCGGCCCGTCCCACCCCATGAAGCGATGCAGGCCCCCCAGCGCCTCGACCACCCCCTCGCCGGGCCGGAGCGCCAGGTGGTACGTGTTGGCGAGGAGCATCCGGCTTCCCACCTCGCGAAGCGACTCGGGGGTGAGGCCCTTCACGGTGGCCTGCGTGCCGACCGGCATGAAGGCCGGGGTCTCCACTTCGCCATGAGGCGTGGACAACCGCCCGCGCCGCGCACCCGAGGCGGGATCGCGGACCAGCGTTTGGAAGGTCACCGGACGGGGCAAGGGCTCGGCTTACTCGTTCTTGAGTTTCAGGTTGAACTCGACCAGGCGCTCGCGGACCTCGTTGAGCGAAGTGACGCCGAAGTTCTTGCACTCCAGCATCTCGTCGCCGCTGCGGTTGACCAGGTCGCCGATGGTCTGGATGCCGAGCTTCGTCATGCACTTGCGGGCGCGGACCGACAGGTTGAGGTCGCCGATCGGCTTGGCGAGCAGCGCCTTCTCTTCGGAGGAAAGCTCCTCGACGGGGTCGACCCGGACCTCGCCGGCGGCCGCCCGTTCGCCCCCCTCCAGCGCCATGCCCAGCCGGACCCCCTTCGAGGACATCATCTCCTTGATCTCGGAGAGCGACGTCTCGCCGAAGTTCTTGCTCGCCAGGAGCGCCACCTCCGTCGTCCGCGTCAGGTCGCCCAGCGTCCGGATGTTCATCTTCCGGAGGCAGTTACGGCTTCGGACCGAGAGTTCGAAGTCGGTCACCGGGGTTTCCAGCAAGGTGATGAGGACGGCGAAGCCACGTTCGGCCTCCTCGTCGTAGAACATGTCCTTGCTGGCGCGGCAATCTTTGAAGAAGAGCCGGGCGCGGGGGTGATTCGGGTCGAAGGCGAGGACCTGACGATAACAGGTCTCGGCGTCCCGAAAGCGCATCTCGTCCTCGTGGAGGACCCCGAGGTTGATCAGGGCGGCCAGGGGGACGGGGGGACGCCGCGTGCAACGCTTGTAGAACTCGACGGCGGTCTCGTCGTTGCCGTGGAGATCGTTGATATAGGCCAGTTCGAACAAGGCGCCCGTGTGCTCACGTTCCAGTCCGAGGGCCTTCTCGAACTCGACGGAGGCCGCGGCCAGCTCGCCGTCGTTGGAGCGTTGGCTCCCGAGCTGATAGTGGTACTCGGCCGAGCTCCCCGCCAGGTTGTCGAGCCCGTCGAGGATGTCCCGGGCCTGCTCGATCTGACCGGCCCGCCGTAAGGCCCCGGCTCGATGCAGTTCGGCGATCTTCGGATCGTGGCCCGCCTTGGCGGCCGCGGCGAACGCCTTTGCCGCGTCGTCCCAGCGCTGGAGATTCTCCAGGGCCACCCCCCGATGGAAATGCGCGAGGCCCAGGTCGCCCGCCTTGCTCAGGTGTTCGAGTCCCGCCTGGAAGCGACCGAGCAGGATGTTGCCCACCCCGAGTCGGAGATAGATGTCGGGCGTCATCGCCCCCTTCTCGCGATCACGCATCGCGGTCACGGCGTCCCGGAGCGTTCGATAGCGCGAAGGGTCGCGCCCGAGCACCTCGCGAAGGTCGGCCACGGCCGCGACGTCGAACGGATTGCGGTCCAGGAGCGTGCGTACATCAGTCGTCATTAACTCGGCCATCCGTCATCCTCTCCCTCGGCGCCTGGCAAACCCACTCACGATCCCGGCCCCCGCATCCGACCGGCGTCGCGCGATGGACAAAGGCGCTTCATCCCCATTGCCGACGGCCGCGGCCAATCGGAGCCAAACCATCGAGTGTAGCGAGTGGCGCGGCTTTTGCAACCGCGACGTTCGGACCACACCCCGTCCCCACCCCGTCCGAGGGGCGGACATACCTGCCAGTTGACAGGCAACTTCGAAGCGGACGGGTTCGGCATCGGGCGCACATAAGCGGTTGGAAACGCCTTGTGAGTTCCGTGAATCCACGGTCGATAGACGCTCTGTTTCCTCTTCCGATAAAATCCGGGCAGGAGATATGCTGCCGAAGCGGCCACCCCTTTCTCTCGTAACCCTCCGTTCAACGTACCGTCACCCGAGCAGTCTTCGACAAGATGCCTGAACATGCAAGCGGTGGCGACGTGGCGGTGTTGATCAGCGGAGGCGTCGACAGCGCCGTGCTATGCCTCGACCTGGTGGCGAACGGCCGGCGTGTCTTCCCGCTCTATGTGCGTTTCGGCCTCCGATGGGAACACGCCGAACTGGCCAGCGTCGGGAGATTCCTGCAGGAGGTGGAACGGCCGGGCCTGATGCCGCTCCAGATTCTCGACGAACCCGTTGCGGACATCTACGGGCCGCACTGGAGCACGGGTGGATCGAGTGTCCCGGACGGACGGAGCGACGATCAGGCCGTCTATTTGACGGGTCGCAATGTGCTCCTCATCGCCAAGGCGGCCGTCTGGTGCAAGCTGCACGACATCGACGAGCTCGCGCTCGGCTGCCTTCGATCCAACCCATTCCCGGACAGCACTCCCGCGTTCTTTCGCAAATTTCAGTCGGTCTTGAACCTGGCGATGAATGGCCGGATTCGCCTCACACGCCCGCTGGAGACGCGTCGCAAGGAAGACGTCATACGCATGGGGGCAGACCTCCCGTTGCGCCATACGTTCTCATGCCTCAGCCCGGTTGGCGATCGCCATTGCGGCCTCTGCAACAAGTGCGCGGAGCGTCGGCGCGGATTTCTCAAGGCGGGGGTGACCGACGAGACCTTTTATGCGGCCTCTTCCGTATCGACCCCCTGATCCGGGCCCACCCGCGGAAGCCCTCAAGCTGCTAGGAAGGTGAGAGAGAAACGCGTTCCGATCGGCTCACTCTCCTCGCTCCACCGACCCCCCTCCCTGACCTCAAGGACGAAGCAATCATGAGCGTCTATCGCGTGACCCGCCAGATCGAGTTCTGCTACGGGCATCGCCTGCTCGACTACGAGGGCAAATGCCGGCACCTGCACGGGCACAACGGCCTGGCCGTCATCGTACTGGAAGGCGGGACGCTGGACGGTCGGGGGATGCTGGTCGACTTCGGCGACATCAAGCGCACCGTACAGCGCTGGATCGACGAGAACCTGGACCACAACATGCTGCTCCGCCACGACGACCCGATCTTGCCCGACCTTCAGTCCCGGGGCGAGCGGGTCTTCGTGATGGAGGTGAACCCGACGGCCGAGAATATCGCCCGCCTGATCTTCGAACAAGCGGCCTCGGCGGGACTTCCCGTCCTCGAGGTCGTCCTCTGGGAAACCCCCAACTGCAACGCGACGTACACCCGCTCGTCGATAGGCTGATGCGCCCCGGAGTCGGCCATTGACCTCTGCTCTCGCGTCGATCGCGTCGGCGGACGATCGATCCGATCAGTGGGCGTGGCCGTGACCATCGTCGACCGGCTTCGTGGCCGGGACATACGTTGCCGGCTTGTAGGGATACTGGAACTCTTCAACCCTCCATTCGTACCGTCCCTTGGTGTTGTCCGCCTTCAGGATCACCACGGCGAACTCGTCGCCATGGTCATGCTTCGCATCGGGTTCGGTCAGTGTCAGGAGCGCGGTCGCGAAGGTGGTCAACCCGTCAACCCCGTGCGATTCGATCTTCGCGAAGCGGAGTTTCGTGTCTTTGTCCTTCTCCAGGCGGGTCTTGAGCAGTCGGAGCGACGCGGTCTGCATCTCGAAGGCGCCGGGATCGGGCATACCCTCCTTCATTTCCTTCACGATCTGGTCGCTCGACTTCTTCTTCCGGTCGTCCGAAGGGGCCTGATACCAGAGGGCATCCTCCAGCCTCTTGTCCTGGAGGACCTTCACGTAGGCCGTGGCGAAGCGTGTGGCCGCGCTCGTCCTGAGATATCCCTGGACCGCCGAAGTCGTCACCGCCGTCAGGCCGAAGATCAGCCCGAGCCCGATCCCCGCCTGTGCGAATCCGCGTCCCGTCAGGACGTCGGAGAAGCGGCCGATCTTCCGATCAGCCAGGAAGCCGAGCACCATCGCCGCCACGGCGAAACCCAGAAAGGACCAGTGGGCAAAGGTCAGGATAGACAGGGCGCCGAGGACGAGGCTCGTGATCGCCAGCGGGCTGATCGCGCGATAGGCGGGGATCTCGTTCTCGATGGCCGAAGTCGGCCTCGACTCGGTGTTGATGCGCGTCAAATTCGGATCGATGGCCACGTTGACAGCTCCTCGGGGACGAAGCCGGTCCGTCGCGCGAGATAATGGACACGAGGACGGGCCTCGAGAAGCGACGGCGGACCGGCGAGACCCCTTCGAGGCTAATCGAGGCCGCAGGGAGCGTCAAGCGTTCACCGCGAGGCCAGGCCCGAGGCGCCTCCGATCAGGGTCGTCGAGAGGGCCATACCCACCCAGAACAGGCCGAGCGCCCAGCCCGTGACGTTCGTCCACGACCAGTTCCTGACGCCCAGGCCGCATCGCCATCCGGCCACGAGGACCGCGAGGATCGCCATCCCCAATGCCTGCTGGCCCAGCGGAGTCGCCCAGGCCGTCGTCCGCCACTCGCCACGAAGGGCGCCCAGGATGTCGTAGGACCAAATGAGGATCCCGCCGGTCATCCAGAGGAGTTCGCCTAGCCCCCCGCCCTCGGTCGTCTGCGTACGAGCGAGCACGAACGGACCGACCAACGCCAGGCACCCGGCCAGGGTATAGGCCCCACTGAGCAAGTGGTGGGGCGGCCAATCGACGCGGCCACGCTCTACCAGAATCCAGAGGCCGTAAGCGACCGCCGCCCCGATCAGGAGAGCATTCACCAGAGGCTGATGAGACGACGGGGAGGACGACTTCGGTGCGGAGCGTTTGAAAGCCATCGGTGGTCGAATTCCACGCGGTGTGCCCGGGATGGGGAGCGAACCCGACCCCCATCGTGATCGACGTGGGTGAGTCGCAGATGATTCTCTTTTCGACTCGCCGCCTCGTCCGGGATGAGCCGAGGCCGAGATTCGCGAGGTCGATCGCCGGGCGGGCGGATGTCAATTCGTCGTGATGACGTCCCGCGACGATTTTGCGACCGAATCGACGGCGGGGAGCATGGTTTCGACGACGACCTGCGATTCCACATTAAGCCGGGTCGGATCGCTCACCACCTCTTCACCCTCGTCGAGCCCGTCGACCACCTCAAGGAGGTCACGCGTCGACTTGCCGAGCTTCACCTCGCGTCGCTCTAGCCCATCCGGGTTGCGGACGTAGCAGACGTCGTGACCCTGCTCGATCGCCAGGGCCTCGGTCGGGATCGTCAGGACGCCCTGCCGGAGCGCGATCGTGACCTGGACCTCGGCCGACATGCCCGGGCGGAGCCCCTGAGGGATTGCATCAAGCTGGACGTGCCCGACGAAGTAACGAATGTCGGTGAATTGGTCTTTCATCGGCAACTGGGTGACCGATTCCACGTGCCCCTCCAGGACGCGGTCCGGCAACCCCTGGACCCTCACGTGCGCGAGCATCCCGACGCGGACCTCATCGGCCACCGACTCGTGCAAGAGCGTGATGACTTCCATCCGGGAGAGGTCGGGGAGCATGAAGAGGTCTTGCTTGCGCCGGACCGACATCCCCGGCTCGATCTTGACCATACGCGTGTCGTCGTCCCCATAGACGAGGAACCCGTCATGGGGCGCGCGGATGGTACAGTACTCGATCTGTTGCCGAATTTTCTCCAAACGCTCCCTGGTCGCCTGGACCCGCTTGACCTGATACGCCAGCGTCGACTCAGCCGAGTAGACCCGGCTCTTCAGCTCGCGGAGCATCCTCGGCACGCTGTATCGCTGATAGACCTGCAGGCCCGTCTGCATCTGCGCGTTCGTCAGCTTGGTTCGCTCCAGATTGTAGGCCTCGTTCGTCACCTGGCTGGCAGAGGCGTAGCCTTTGGCCAGCATCCGCTTGGACCATTCCAGCCGGTCGGCGCCTCGCTGCAGGTCCGACCTGGCCAGGGCGATCCGGCCTTGATAATCCTGGAGCGTCTGCTTGAGCGTCCCATCCTGAAACTCGCCGACAGAGAGCCGGGCGACATCCAGGTCGAGCTCCGCCTGGCGGTGATCGGCCCGCGACCGCTCGAGGAGGATTTTCTGCTGTCGGAGCAGTTCCTCGTAAGCCGACGCGTCCAGCGTGCAGAGCACGTCACCCTTCCGGACCGTCGTCCCCTCGTCCAGCAAGCTCAGGATCGTCGACGAGCCCCCCCCCGTAAACTCATTCCCCTGGCCTCCGATCGACATCCTCTCGAGATTGCACTCGATCTCCGTATTCTGGGAACTCTCCACCCGCCCCCCGGCCGTCAACGAGGCGGTCAGGTCGGCGCGAAGGACCGTGGTCGTGGGGATCAGCGCCAGCTCCTCCCTCGACCTTCGCGCCTGGTCTCCCAGCCACGGGACCCCCCAGTACCAGATCGCCAACACCGCCGTCAGCACGAGGCCGGGCAGCAGGAAGTAACCTCGTCTCAATCGAGGCCGCATGTTTTTATCCTATATGCCATGCTCGTCGCCCGGACTCGTCTCGTGTCGGCGACGATCATGACAGGATTAATGATGGATTTTTTGGATTGTAGCAATATGTGGCGGGTCGGGTAAGCAGCGAATATTGTAGAACAATAATTCGACATCGACAACCCCTGTCCCATCACGTTTTCTCCATGGTCTAACACCCTTGCCCCCCGGAGGTGGTGATTCGATAATGAAATTTCCGTGGGCGAGATTTGCCAGATCGAAAGGCGGCGAAGTGGCGACAGCGCGAATAGAGTCGGGGCGAGGAGCCTTGCGGGGGACGGTCAAGCCGGAGCTGCTCGCCCCCGCGGGCGACAGGACCTGCCTGATTGCCGCCGTGGAGAACGGCGCCGACGCCGTGTACTTCGGCCTCCAGAGGCACAATGCGCGTGCTCGTGCCGTCAATTTCGACGGCGGCGAGCTGCCGGAACTCATGGTCCTGCTCCACCGCCGCGGGGTCAAGGGATACGTCACGCTCAACACGCTGGTCTTCCCTCGCGAGTTGGAGGACCTGGAGACGACCGTCCGGCAGTTGGCCGAGGCGGGGGTGGATGCCGTGATCGTCCAGGACCTGGGCCTGGTGCGAATGATCCGCGCGTTGACCCCGGACCTGGAAATCCACGCCTCGACGCAGATGTCGATCACCAGCGCCGAGGGAATCCAGCTGGCCCGGGAACTCGGCTGCTCACGGGTGATCCTGGCGCGCGAGCTTTCCCTCGGGGAGATCGCCAAGGTCCGCGAGACCGCCACGCTTCCGGTCGAGGTCTTCGTCCACGGGGCGCTCTGCGTGGCCTATTCGGGGCAGTGCCTGACCAGCGAGGCCCTGGGAGGCCGATCTGCGAACCGCGGCGAGTGCGCCCAGGCCTGCCGGATGCCCTACCAGATCGTCTGCGACGGCAAGCTGCAAAACCTGGAGAACATCCAGTATCTCCTGAGCCCCCAGGACCTTGCCGCGTTCGACTTGATCCCGCAACTGGTCGAGCTGGGCGTG